>Ga0137307_101806_pt1 | contig 16949 bp, 18 predicted proteins | sample NAcewD2O_March_2_FD_97180 | JGI IMG/M metagenome (GOLD analysis project Ga0137307, IMG submission 97180) | Mouse cecal microbial communities from Vienna, Austria - N-Acetylglucosamine amended D2O_March | ecosystem: Host-associated > Mammals > Digestive system > Large intestine > Cecum | place... | reverse complement strand
CTTTCAACTTTTTCACCTTTATCCGCCGGCAGATGTGGTAACGCGCATGCCCCACAACCTTGAACGATGTCCATCCCAGCGGCTTATTGAAATAGAGGACTTCTCCTTCTTTAAAATTCATCCGTATCAGTTTATCCGTTAATCAAGCTCAATACCAGCGTCGCAGCGCCAGCTATGGCGCAATAGACGGCAAAATAAATCAGCTTGCCCTTCTTCACGATATTTATCATCCACTTGCAGGCCAGACAGCCCAAAACAAAAGCAGCCGGAAGGCCTCCCATCAGCGAAAGCGCAGGGATATCTCCCGCAACCGCCTCACCTTTCAGCATCTTCATCCCGTCCAGCAACGCTTCACCCAGAATGGGGGGTATCACCATCAGGAAAGAGAACTGTGCCAGCTTCGCTTTGCTGTCGCCCAGCAGCAGACCGGTTGCAATGGTGCTGCCCGAACGGGAAAGCCCCGGAAGCACTGCGCATGCTTGTGCCAGGCCGATGACGAAGGCATCCTTCATGCTGATGTCCTCCTTCTGTTTCGGCTTATAATAATAGGAGAAAGACAGCAGCAGAGCCGTCAGCAACAGGCAGCAGCCCACGACGAGCAGTCCCGAACCGAAAATGGCCTCTACCTCGTCCTTGAAGAATACCCCTACAATGCCGATAGGTATCATGGACACCAGTATATTGACGACGTAGCGCGTCTCCCCGTTCATCTGCCACTTGAACAGCCCCTTGAAAATCCAGTCAATCTCTTTCCAGAGCACCACCAGCGTGCTGAACACCGTGGCCACATGCACCACTATCGTAAAAGCAAGATTCTCCTCTCCCTCAACGCCGAACAATGCCGAACCGATGGCAAGATGTCCGCTACTGCTCACCGGCAGATATTCGGTCAGTCCTTGAATAAGCCCAAGGATAAGCGCTTCAAACCATTCCACTATAGTTATTTATATAAATTATGAGTTATGCGAATCAGTAGTTGAAAATAATTTCTTTTTTACCGTTTATGAATCGAATGTGATATACCGATTATCTTCATTCCCCTCCTCCGGTTGGAGGAGGGGTGCCCGCAGAGCGGGGTGGTAGGTAAGAAATCTATTGCTCTTCCGCCCCGCCGCCTTTCGGCTTGTGCAACACGGCATATATCATGAACACAAAGCCCAGCAGGCAGACCGCAGGGGCCACCTTGATGCGTCTCACACTGAATATGTCCGGCTCGAAGTTCGTCGGAGTAGACGCGGGGCCGGTCATCAGAAGAAAACCAATGACAACCACTGCCATTCCGATGGCAAGCAGGATAAAATTGGTCTTGTCAAAAGCGAATTTCTCTTTACTCATCTGGTTATTTACTATTTAACTATTTACTATTTAGCCGTACTGCAAAGCAGCACTTTCTCTCTATACACTTCACCAGAGAAGCTTGTGAAAGCTCTCTTAAGGTTTTCTTTTCAGGCGCGGATTACACTGTTTCAAGCCGCTGTCATTGCACAACTTCCGTGAGATCCGCGTAATCCGTGCCTGAAACCATATCGCTTATACACTTCAGTGCGTTAAATATAATACAGCGCACTTGCCTTCATCCTCAGATACTTGTTGATGGAAAGCAAGGCGCACAGCCACGTGATAAGCACTCCGAACACCAGCACGGCGCCCGACACCAGCACCATTACTTCGGGTGTAATCACCCTAATCAGTTCCGGTTCGTAGGACACCAGCCAACAGGCAGCTCCCCACAGGATGCCGTCGGCTATGAAAGCGGCCAGCACACCTATCCAGAAATTGCGCCGCAGAAACGGGCGGCGGATGAATCCCCAGCTTGCCCCCACCAGCTTCATGGTGTGAATGAGGAAACGCTTGGAATATATGGCCAGACGGACGGTGTTGTTTATCAGCGCAAAGGAGATAAACGTCAGTATCACGGCCAGTCCCAGGAGCATCAGGCTGATGTTCCTTATATTATCGTTCACGGCATCTATCAGGTCTTTCTGGTAGAGTACTTCCTGAATGTCGGTATTCTTCTTAATCAGCTTCTCTATCTTGGCGATGCTGTCCGAATTGGCATAGCCGGAATGCAGCTTAATCTCGATGGAGGCAGTGAAAGGGTTGTAACCGAGGAACACCTGCGGGTCTGTGCCCATCGCCTCGGTTTGCTCGCGGAGCGCCTGCTTCTTGGAGATGTACTCCGTCTGCTTCACGAAAGCCTCCTTGTCCAGCCTCTTCTGGAGCTTCAGAATGTCGCTTTCCTTCATATCGTCGCTGACTAGCACGGAGAAGCTGATGTTCTCCCTGACGTATATGGAAAGATTACGAGCTGCGAGCACAAAGAATACCACCAGCCCCAAAAGCAGCAACACCAGCGTCGTACTGATGCTGGACGTAATGAACTGCATGTCAAAATAGGATATCGAATTCTTCTTTCCCATAGGCCTCTCCCCTAACCCCTCCGACTCCCCCGTTGTCGGGAGAAAGCAATCCCGTAGGGAGGGGAATAAGTTTGATTTTATTTATATATTGATATTATTTTAGTTGTTTCTCTCTCCCATTTCAAGAGTATCTCCTCCCTTTCTTATACAACCCCCTCCTGTTCCAGAAGTATCTGCCCCCCTCACTATGGGGGAGCGGTCGGGGAAGAGGCTCTTCTTCCTGAACACATAAATCATGGAACTGCTGCGCTCCTTCTTCACCAATGCACTGAACCATGCCAGCGTACCGGCAACCATTCCCCTCAGGAAAGTACACGAACGCCCCATGTGCTTTTCCGTCAGCATGGATACGTAGAAGGCATCGAACGGCATGGGATGGCGCTCCGCCATGATGAAGCCGTGCTTGGAACCGAATTGCTGGATGGTGCCCGGCGTGAAGTGCCACAAATGGCGGGGCACATCGTAGGCAGCCCAGTAAGCCCCGTATTTCTTTGCATCGAAGGAGGAGCAGTTGGGCACGGCCACAATCAGCACCCCTCTTTCAGTCAGCAGGGAGTGCAGGGATTCCCACGTTTCGTTGAGGGGTTCCAGATGTTCCATGACGTGCCACAGGGTGATGACGTCGAAACTGCCTGGTGCAAAATTCTCCAGTGCCGTAGGAGGTTTCACATCCAGATGGAAACGTTCCTTGGCAAAGGCACGCGCCTGCGCACTCTTCTCCACAGCCTCCACCTGCCAGCCGCGACGCTGCATGGCATCGGCAAAATAACCGGTCCCCGTACCCAAATCCAGCAGGCGACCCTTCTTACGGTGCGCTTCACGGAGCACAAGGCGTGCCTTGTGTCCCAGCATATAATTGCGCACCCAGTGGTACACGGAATTCATTGCCCCCTTGCGGGTATCGGTATGTGAAATGTAATCAGGGGTTTCGTAGTAACGGCCGATTTCAGCCTCCACAGGAAAGTCTTGTGTGAAAAGGAAACCGCAATCGCGGCAGCGGCACAAGTGGAACATTTCGCCCGAGGCATAATAGTCCACACATGTCAAGGCACGCTCCAAATGCGTTCCACCACATAACGGACAAGCTTTTATAGTGAGTTTATTCATCGAACGTTCTGTCAATAAGGAGGTGCAGCCCAAACTGAACAGACCGCACTACACCTAAATTTGGTGCAAAATAACAAATAAAAAGTGGGTTATAGGGTTTCCATTAAGGAGATTTAAGAAAACAAGCGCTTGCGCCCACTCCTCCGGAGAGGCCGATGACAAAGGCCAGTGCCTGACGCAACAGACACCAGTGTCTGTCACGACAGAGGCCAGTGTCTGCCAGCCTGTTCGATATTGAGCGGACAACTGTCCGATAACGGACAGTCTGCATAAATATTTATTCACTGATTATCAGAAGTTTAATTCTTTAACATAGGAATTGATTCTTATCAAGCGAAAACGTTCGGGAAGAAGAGCAACCGGAAAATCACCAACGAAGAGGTGAAAAACGAATTAGTGGTTGCCAAGACCATCTTCAAGCAAGACGGCGCGCAACTTTACCGCCACATCCGTTATGAATACTCTTATGACGACCGGCAACGCCTGACCTGCAAGGAAGCCTCCAAATGGGACGGCGCCAAAGGCGCATGGATGCCCGAAAAAATTCACAAAATTCACAAAAATGAAAGCACGCCCCCATGCCGTGCTTTCATTTTTGTTTTATCTTTGCCCCACACATCAAAAACTACACCCATGAAGGCAACTATGCTGACCCTTATCTTATTCTTTACCTCCCTGTACTTCTGTTCGTGCAGCGAACACCGGTATCCCCGCGTCCTCCTTACGGCCGACTCACTGGCACAAACCAGCCCCGACAGCGCCCTCTCGCTGCTGAAGCAACTGAAAGACAGCATCGGCCGCGAACCCGAAGAAACCCGCATGTACTACCACCTGCTCCGCATCAAGGCGCAAGACAAAGCCTACATCGCACATACCTCGGACAGCCTCGTCCGGCAAGTGGTGCGCTACTACCGGAAGCACAAAGACCCGAAACTCCTGCCCGAAGCGCTATACTATGCAGGACGGGTGTATCGTGACCTGGGGGACGCGCCGCAGGCACTGGAGTATTTCCAGAGAGCAATAGAGGCAGCAAAAGGCAGCACAAACCACAAGCTGCTGAGCCTTATGTACAGCCAGACCGGAATGCTCTTTCTCTATCAAGACATCTATGACAAGGCACCCGAAATGTTCAGAAAAGCCTATCACTACAGCACGTTGGCACAGGATAGCATCGGAATCGTGTACAGGCTGCGCGACATCGGCCGCTCCTTCACCACCCTGCAGCAAGCCGACAGTGCCATCTACTACTACCGGAAAGCGGATGAACAGGCAGAACGCATCGGAAACCTGCACCTGAGAAGTATCGTGAACAGTGAATTGTCAGGATATTATACTGATTTGGAGAGATATGAAGAGGCGTACAAGGCAATGCAGGTGGCAATAGTACAGTCAAAGGCAACAAACCTATACGCACTGTATAGCACTATCGCAAGTTACTATAAAGGTAATAATCAGTTAGATTCGGCCACCTATTATTATAATAAAATGCTATCTGCCAACGACTACATCTACAAAAAAGAGGCTTATCGGGGATTATACAATATCGCAAGAGCAAAAAATAAAAATGAAGAGACTTTCACGTATCTAGACCAATATCTGGCATATACGGATTCCGTTCAGAGCATGAAACAAGCAGAGATTATACGAAAAGCAAATGCGTTATATAATTATCAATTGAATCAAAAAGAAGCCAAAAGCTTTAAAATACAGACTTTCAAAGAAAAAAGGCAGAAGGTACTTTTCGGCATCGCTTTCATTTTCTCTATTATTCTGTTCATCGCCTATCGGGAATATCATAAAAGGAAAGAACAAAACATAAAAACACAACGACAAAAACTTGATAGAATACAAAAAGAGCAATACAAACAGAGTCTTGCCCAAATCGAGAAAAACCGGAAAGAAATCGAGAATTTAGAAGTCTCCTTACAAGAAGCAACAGCTTCACAAGACGAACTGCGCCACGCCTTGCTTTGTGCGCAAAAAGAGCTAATCGAAAAAAGCAATGAACAGATTGAAGCCAGACAAAAAGTACAAACTCAAGCAGAGATTACATTGAAACAATCTGCCATTTACAAGAAGTTTCACAATCTACTTCCACAAGAAGAAACAAACAAAATAAACAACTCCGACTGGGAAGAACTAAACCATACAATAGATGAAACCTACAATCAATTCAGTCAACGCTTATTGGAATTTTATCCCATATCAGACATTGAACTGAAAGTATGCCTGCTTATAAAAATAGGCATTCCCCCAAGACAAATAGCCGCCTTAACCATACGCAGCAAGCAAGCCGTCACCTCCATACGTAAACGATTATACAAAAAGCTTTTCGATGAAGACGGTAGTCCGGAACAACTAGACTGTTTCATACAACAATTCTGACACGTAACCCTTCTCGCGTACTTCGCGTGACAGTATGCAATATACAGTTGCGTACCAAGTGCGTACTGCATTTTTGGGCAATACGCAATAAAACGACATACCTTTGTCGCAAATTCTAAAGCACAGTATATCATGAATAACAAGCTATTTATATTGGCGATATTAGTTTTAAGTATTTTGCCAATGTCATTCCTTCAAGCTAAAAAGAAAGTTATAACATTAACACAATTGCCTGCCTCTGATATAAACCAAAGTCAATGGCAAAGAAAGGAGCGTTCCATAACAGGAAATAAACTCTTTGTCCTACATGATAAAGACATTTTCTACATATACTCGGATAATTTGATAGAAGAAGTAAAACTCACCATTAGAAACAGACATAACGACATCATATATTCCACTATTGAGCCTATATTTTCTGACAAGGAAAACATATTCGAACTAAATATAGGTTATGGAAAGTACGTGATAGAATTGGAATATAAAGAAACCGTCTACTATGGCTATTTCGAAATAACAGAATAAAGAATCATTAATTTAGAAAGGTACAAGAAATATGAGAAAAGAAATTTTGCTTATCGCATCCTTGTTCATGCTTGGAGCATGCTCGAACGATGTAGAAAAAGACTTGAAATCAAATGCAGAAATCAACAATGCGGAATTGAAGATTACCATTGCAAAGAATGAAGACATGCTGGTCTTCAATAGCAACGAGGATTTTCAGAATGCTATTTCTAAATTGAACGCCGCTCCCACTGTAGATTTATAAACTAACCGGACTTAATTACCCAATACTAAACCCACAATTATTATGAAACATGTAATGCTATTCATCGTCCTCTGCCTGCTCTCACTCGGAGCACAAGGACAAACCGAATCGGGAATCATCGTCGAAGGTGGTACCGGAAACATCAAGACCAAACTGACCCCGTCCGCCGCAGCAGCAGCCGGTTCCTACGACGTAGACTACAAGTACAACCTCTCCTTGGGCTACAAGTTCAGACTGCATGCCAATCAGGCCTCCCCGTTCTTCTTCGACCTAGAAGCCGGATTGGGAATGAAGTACTATGACTACACGTTCGGGAAAATGCCGGGCGAACCCGCCTTGGTGAAGGGAAGTGCCAAGAGGTTCTCCGCCTTCGCCACCGGAACGGCCAACTACACCCTCTACAAAGGGCTGAGCATAGGTGCAGGCATCCAGCCCACGTGGTTCTTCAACCAGAATGGCGGAAACAGCCGGAAATTCGACATCCCGGCAATAGGAAGGATAGCCTACCGCTTCAAAGCCTTCGAAGTGGGCCTGAACTACAAGCACGGACTGATGAACAGCTTGAAGACCGACTACCTGAAATCGGGAAAGTTCAGAGAATACACTCTCTCCGTGTGGGTTCCGTTCTAACCGGCACCATCCATGCGCCGGAGGTACCGGCAGCCGTTAAAGAGGGTTATTCGGCCCCGGCAACTCGCCAAAGGAAGTGCCCCTCCCTTTTTTCGAAGAATTTGAGGGTGTGTCATAATGCCCGAATAGAAAGATTTACCCCTGCTACAGATAGCTGTGGCAGGGTTAATTTCTTAAAGAACAGAGGACACACCCTCAAATTTTTTTATTGGGGCATTATGACACGCCTCCGGCTCCTACAGCTCCTTGACGAAGTCTGTGTCTTGTCCCTTCAGCCAGCCACCTCTTCTCCCTTCAGTGTGGCCGAACTGGATTCGGTAATCTTCACCATCACAAAATCGCCTATACGGTGCGAGCCGCGGTCGAACACCACCACACGGTTCTGCTCCGTACGCCCGAACAACTGGTCGCGGCTGCGCTTGCTGACGCCTTCCACCAGCACCTCGTAGGTCTTGCCTACGCAACGGGCATTGGCCTCGGCGGAAAGACGGTTCTGCAAGGCGATGATTTCATTCAGACGGCGAATCTTCACTTCCTCGGGCACGTCGTCCGGCAGGTGCTTGGAAGCATGCGTGCCGGGGCGTTCGCTGTACTTGAACATGAAGGCAGCATCGTATCCGCACTCCTCCATCAGCGAAAGGGAAAGCCGGTGGTCCTCCTCCGTCTCACTGTGAAAACCGGAGAATATGTCCGTAGACAAGCCGCAATCGGGAATGATGCGGCGGATGGCTGCCACGCGGTCCATATACCACTCGCGGTCGTACTTGCGGTTCATCAACTTCAGGATGCGGCTGCTTCCGCTCTGCACCGGCAGGTGGATGTGCTTGCACACGTTGGGCATGTCGGCAATGACCCGGAGGGTTTCGTCGCTCATGTCCTTGGGGTGAGACGTGGTGAAACGGATACGCACGCCCGTCTCTTCGTCCGGTTTCTCGAAGCGGTAGGAATTGACGTTCTGTCCCAGCAGGGTGACTTCCTTATAGCCCTTTGCCACAAGGTCGGCCACTTCGCCCAGGATGCTATCCACATCACGGCTGCGCTCGCGGCCACGGGTGTAGGGAACGATGCAGTAGGTGCAGAAGTTGTTGCAGCCGCGCATGATGGACACGAATCCGGAGATGTGGTTTCCGCAGATGCGTGAGGGGATGACATCCCGATAGGTCTCTGTAGTGGAGAGCTCCACGTTGATGGCTTTCTCGCCGGCTTCTACCGACGCTATCAGTTCGGGCAGGGTGAGGTAGGCATCCGGCCCCGCCACCAGGTCCACATGATGGTTGGTAATCAAGTCGTTCTTCACACGCTCGGCCATACAGCCCAGCACACCCACTATCAGACCGCGTTTCTTCTTCCTGAGCGAGTGGAAGAATTCCAGACGATTCAGAATCTTCTGTTCCGCATTGTCGCGGATGGAGCAGGTATTCATAAACACGGCATCGGCTTCCTCCAGGGTGTCGGCCACCGAATATCCCGCCATCTGCATGACGGATGCTATCACTTCACTGTCGGCCACGTTCATCTGGCAGCCGTAGGTCTCGATGAACAATTTCTTGTCGCCATCGGCAGTTGCAGATTTAAAGTCTGCTCCCGTTGCTTTTTCCATAATCAGTTCGTTTAAAATCAATTTATATCATTTTGAAATCTGTCATTCAAGATGCAAAGATACTCCTTCCCTTCCAATAAACTGATGAAATAGAAGAAAAATGCCATTACAGATTGCCAATCTTCAACCTGTCAGCTAATTAATGTTAAGAGAGCGAACATTTTCCGAGTGCGGATTTGGCATAGAGAAAATTAATTCACAAATTTGTGAAGTGAAAGAAACATTAGATTTTTTCATAGTTAAGGTTTAGGTTAAAAAAATTAAGGGGAGCTGTGAAGCTGCCCTTTTTTATTACCGATTCCTTGCCCGTAATCAGATTAAATAATTAACTTTGCCCAAAGCGGAGATAATTGCCCTGTCTTTGGGCGGAAAATAAGGAAAGAATTATGGAAGATGTCTTCAAGTTTCTGTTAGTTGCGGCTGTCATAGCCACCGGACTCATCAGGCAGTTTAAGAAAGAAACAAACAAGAATGCCGACAAGAGTCCCGGCATACCTATGCCCGATGTGGACAACCCGCTGCCCGAAAACTGGGGCGGAGGTACTTACGGCGGCTTTATTCCCGAAGGTCCCAAGCCGACAAACAAACCGAAGACGGTATCCAAACCGTCCGCCAAATCCAAATACACTTCCATAAAGGCCTCGCCCCCCTCCCCCGCATCCCATCCGCAGGAGCCCGACGAAGCAACATCCGAATACGGCATCCACTCGGCAGAGGAAGCGAGGAAAGCCATTATCTGGTCAGAGATACTTCAACGGAAATATTAAGACAGCGGATAATGGAGAACTGATGACGGAGAAGCTATGACAAATACTTAAGAATTCCTTCAGAACCTTTACACGAAAAATAACTATTTATATTATGGCACTCAATTACATTTCGGCAGCAGAAGCTGCGAGCCTCATCAAACATGGCTACAACATCGGCTTGAGCGGATTCACCCCCGCAGGAACAGCCAAAGCCGTCACGGCTGAACTTGCAAGAATCGCAGAAGCGGAGCATGCGAAAGGAAACCCGTTCCAGATAGGCATTTTCACCGGTGCCTCTACCGGCGATTCCTGCGACGGCATTCTTTCACGCGCTAAAGCTATCCGTTACCGTGCCCCCTACACTACCAACGTGGATTTCCGCAAAGCCGTGAACAACGGTGAGATAGCCTACAACGACATCCACCTCTCGCAAATGGCTCAGGAAGTGCGCTACGGTTTCATGGGAAAAGTAAACGTCGCCATCATCGAGGCATGCGAAGTGACCGAAGACGGTAAAATCTACCTGACGGCTGCCGGCGGTATCTCTCCGACCGTCTGCCGCCTGGCCGACCGGATTATCGTAGAGCTGAATGCCGCCCACAGCAAGAGTGCCATGGGCCTGCACGACGTCTACGAGCCTCTCGACCCGCCCTACCGCCGCGAAATCCCCATCTACAAGTCGAGCGACCGCATCGGACTGCCCTACATTCAGGTAGACCCGAAAAAAATCGCAGGCGTAGTGGAGACCGACTGGCCGGACGAAGCACGCGGCTTTGCCGATGCCGACCCGCTGACCGACAAAATCGGACAGAACGTGGCCGACTTCCTTGCCGCCGACATGAAGCGCGGCATCATCCCGCCCACCTTCCTGCCGCTGCAATCGGGCGTGGGCAACATCGCCAATGCCGTACTGGGCGCTCTGGGACGTGACAAGACCATCCCCGCCTTCGAAATGTACACAGAAGTTATCCAGAACTCCGTTATCGGACTTATCCGCGAAGGCCGAGTGAAATTCGGCAGCGCCTGCTCGCTGACCGTGACGAACGACTGTCTGGAAGGCATCTACCAGGATATGGACTTCTTCCGCGACAAGCTGGTGCTCCGTCCGTCGGAAATCTCCAACAGCCCGGAAGTGGTGCGCCGACTCGGTGTTATCTCCATCAACACCGCCATCGAAGCCGACATCTACGGCAACGTGAACTCCACGCACATCGGCGGAACCAAGATGATGAACGGCATCGGCGGAAGCGGTGACTTCACCCGCAATGCCTATATCTCCATCTTCACTTGTCCGTCCGTTGCCAAGGAAGGTAAAATCTCGGCTATCGTGCCGATGGTTTCGCACATGGACCACACGGAACACGACGTCAACATCATCATCACCGAACAAGGTGTGGCCGACCTCCGTGGCAAGAGTCCGAAAGAACGTGCACAAGCCATCATCGAAAACTGTGTCCATCCGGACTACAAGAACATTCTGTGGGATTACCTGAAACTGACCGACGGCAAGTCACAGACTCCCCATGCCCTGCGCGCTGCACTGGCTATGCACGCTGAGCTGGCCAAAAGTGGAGACATGAAGAATGTAGACTGGGCACAGTATAAATAAACTGCTCCCTAAAAAGGCGGAGAAAAACCGCCCGAAAGATATACCGCGTTGCATGTATATTTCCGGTTTGCTGGATCTATATATGCAACGCGTTGCATATATAGATGGAACACGCTGCATCTATAGTTCCAACAACAAGCTATTTCAGCCCGTTCCTGCGCAACAGTTCCTGCATTGTTGTATCCGTAAAAGTTCTCCATATCTTCAGCTCAACAAACTTATAATCATCGAACAGCTGACCAACAAATTCTATCTCGAAGACCAGTCTAAAGTCGTTAGGATCATTGCCTGATTGACCTTCCTTACGAGTACCCACACGTGCCATCTTGATGAAGTAAAGGTCACGTACCCCCTTTCCCTTTAGGTATGGCATGAAATAGTAAAGCTCGTTCAGCGCAACACTTGAAGGAAACTTCTTGCCAGTATAGTAAATTTTTGCCGACTGCTCAAGATATTGTTCAAAGTTGTCTTCCTTCACAAAACTTATCAAGCAGTTTTTCGTGAAATCCAAGTACAGCTTACGAGTTGGAGATATGCGGTATTCGGCTGTATCTTCATGCACCATTGTATTTTCAATGATACTCGCATCTGCATATTTCTCAAAAAGACCAAGAAAATCAAGTTGCTTAATACGCTGCTTCGACTTTTTGACAGCGATATCGCCTTGCCCCTCAAACACGCCTGTATTTACAACTGCATTCGCAAGTACTTTGATGACCGGCACGGCTACGCTGTTACCTATCAACTTCATCCATCTTGGACGTGTCGGCGGCAACCTATAATTATCGGGAAAACCTTGAATGCGGCACGCTTCAGATTTGGTAATTTTCCGATAGTTGCCAGGACGGAAAACCCGTTGCATAAATAAGTCCCGAAATTCGGCTATAGTATCAGCATCAATTGATTCTGTTGAAACGAAGTCGTTCGTGTCACTGGCTACAAGTGTCGGATAAATCTTGCATGTAGGAAGAAATATGCGGTTAACACCATCTAATCCTGTACTTATCTTGGTATTCTTGAAATCATAGCGAACCTCCGTACAACGGATGATATTGTCTTCTTTCAACTGGCTTAGAGTTTCCAGAACCTTTATTTTCAGTTTCTTTACTTCTCTGTTATTTTTCAATTGCCCGATGTTCAACATCCGGTTGTTGTTCAAAGAAAGCAGTAATTCTGCCGCTTCACTCAAATTGTGTTTCTGCTCAACTATTTCATACAGATACTCTACATGTTTGAGAATATTCTTACGCACAAGTTGCTCTAACTCCTGCCTTGTTATGGTTACATCCAATCCTTGGAAATGAGAGAGAGAGAGAGGATTACCGTCAAGTTCACCATACTCTTTCTTTCTTCTATTACTCAGTAACAAATAACAAATGTCCTTCTCTCGCTTTGTGGTGTCAACGATATCCCATGAATGAATAGTCGTATCCCCATTGCGGAGGTCATTAAAAAGAAAATAGTCATTAAAACCTTTCTCGTTACACGAAAGGCTCCAACGTGCTTTATGCTCTTCACGCTGAACTCTTTCTTTTATCTCACAGTCATCCAATACATCACACAAGCGTACCTGCCCCGGGAACGGTGCCGGAAGGACAAATTTTTTGAGATAACGTTCTTCTTTGAATCCGATAATATAAATGCGCACACGCGTTTGAGGGACGCCATAGTCGTAAGCGTTCAATACATATTTACGGGCATGATACCCAGCCTGATTGATACGTTCGAGAATGTAATCAAGTGCTTTCTGATTACGAGGGTCAGACAACCCCTTTACGTTCTCAAAAATAAAAGCCTTGGGACGTACTTTATTCAACAGGTAAAGTGTATCGTTCCAGAGTTGCCCACGGTCATCATCAAATCCAAGATTCTTACCTGCAATTGACCAACTTTGACATGGAACACCAGCCGTCATAAAATCATGTTCAGGCAGCTCCTTGAGTTTTGTAATATCGCCAAAATTGAATCCTTCTGACTCATTGAAATTCTTACAATAAGTATTTATTGCATCCGGAGCTATTTCACTGAAGCCTAAACAAGTTCCACCTACACTCTCAAGTGCAAGCCTAAATCCTCCAATACCAGCAAAAAGGTCTATAAACGAAAAATTTGCCATCTGTATTATTTCAATGTGTCTTTATCAAATCCTTCGGGTGGTTCAATTCCCAAGAATTCTCTATATATTCTTTCTTTGTAATGCTTGCCCAGCTTATTAATCTCTTTAATAAAGTTTTGGTAAGTTCCTGCACCGCCTATAAAATCCCATAGTTCCTCACCAATAAGTACCGATTTGTCTTCCTTCATGTTGAACCATCGGTTAGGAAAAGACCAGTTGTAGTTTTCTTTTTTACCATAAGGGTTATAGGGGAGAGTATAAAATGTTTCATCTATAGGATGCCCCTCCATGGCAAGTAGTTTAAACATTTTCTCTTTGCTGACTTTAGTCTGATCACTGTTGGGCAAAGGACCTTTCAACTCGAATGCATAATTCTTACCAGTTCTTTCGCTCTTAATTAAAATATCACAGGTTACGCTTACGGGTATTGGTTCCCCTCCACCTTCCAGAATATACGTCAATTCTTCATTCCAGCTTGGCTTCAATCTCTTTTTTCCATCAAAGCCATGCTCCAGCCTATTCAGCACTTCTTGAATTCTTCGGAGGCTTTCCTCACCAACACTTCCTTCTATAGTACATCCTTTTATGCAATGTCCATGGTATACTTTCCCAACAGCAACCGCAAGTTTCTCCCATGCAGAGCCAAAAGGAGTAACAAATCTACGCTCAAAATGTGACCCCTTAAATATTTCATCAGGTACAAGGGCAGCATATAGAGGCTTATTAGCACGATGCTTCTCAGTGACGAAAGGATCTGATACCAGAACTCTATCCATGACTTTATCCATCATGTCTTGTATGATGGATAAAGTGGCTTCGGACACACTCTCGTATCTTGTTACATTCTTTTCGTCTGGTTCGTTAAAGAAGAAAAAAAACATAAACTTAGTTCTTTGTTGGTTTTAATGATTTGATAGCAGCATTAAGCCTAACTATTTTATTCCAGTCTATATCGCCATTATCGCTACAATAATCCTTAATAAACTCCTGAGTAAACTTGTTTATCATTCGCCCATATGCCTTAAAATATTCTTCATTCTTCTCCTTGGCTTTATATCCAAGTGGTTCAATGATATCAATAAACAACGTAGGTTCACCGGATATAAGAGCCCAAAATTTTTCACCGCAGTACTTCTCATGGGTACTATCGTTATATGTTTTGTTGTCATTTCCATAACAACATCCCTCAACACACATGGTTGCTACAGCCTTACGGCTTGTGTTGAACACTTTTACAGCCTTAACAAATTGCTCTTTTTGCTTTTTCATCGAAGTTGAGTTGCTCCATGACGGACCGGACTTGACAGATACAAAATAGTGTACCCCCTCCTTATCAAATTCAAGATCAATCCCCTCTGCAGAAGATTTATAGCCTGAATAAACAGTTTCTGCCACAAAATGTGCAATGCCTTCCATCCAGTTCCCAAATATGCTTTCTTCGGCAGAAGACATATAAACAGAGGCCAGATTCTCTACCATAGCCCCTGCAGTAACAATATTCTTCGCCTTGAACATATATGGATTCTTACGTGAAAGCAATTCCTTAAGATTTATCTTTTGTAGTTTTGCTATTCTTGCAGCATGAAACTCACCTACGTTTTTTTCTACGTAATCTGAAATCTTATTTATCAATTCTTGGTTCATAATAATCATTCTCCACGTTTTTCAATCAAATCTGTAACTTTAATGCTCAAACATTGTGCTATTTGCGGCAAAGCTTTCAAAATTACGAGTTTCAATCTAATTAAATATACCATATCATTAATTTGATTAAACTTTTAAGCGAAATTATATAATAATATCGAAAAAAGAGAATGTACATCAAAGAATCGTTCTTTCTCACGAGAAAATAGATGGTTTGAAATTGGAATCACCACCTACAAAAGCGGGCTGCCCCGGAATCACTTCCCGGACAGCCCTTCCTTCACATTTAAAGTGAAGATGCAGAGAGAGTAGTATGATGACACTCTATTCCTGACCTCCCCCTAACGCCTTGTAGAGGTTAATCAGGCTTTGTATTTCAGAAAATCGGTTGGCCGTCTGTGCCAGTTGTGCGTTGAGCAATGTCTGCCGGAAGACAAGGGAAGCCTCCTCCTGCCGGGCACGGGCTATGCGGTACTGCGCAATGACCTGCCCGCGGGCAAAGAGCGACTGCGTCAGCGAGCCCACTGCCGAAGCCAGGAACTTGCCGGGATTCACAATCATTGAACCGGCAGAATTGATCCAGCCCGCACTCCCGCCCAGCGAACCGGTCGGTGCCTCGATGTTCTGCTCGCCCAATACGGCGGTCACGTCCGAAGGAACCAGTCCATACTGCGCCATGCGTTCCGGTTTCAGCCAGATACGCATACTGTAGGTATCGCCCAGCTCCATTACATCACCCACACCCTCGATACGCTTGATTTGCGGAATCACGTTGATGTCTAGGTAATTGGCAAGGAACGTCTGGTTGTAGCGCCCGTCGGTGCTTACCAAAGCGCCGATTTGCAGGAAGCTGGTCTGTCGCTTCTGGGTAGTCACACCGATTTTCGTCACCTCGGCAGGCAGCAATCCCTGTGCCTTGGCTACACGGTTCTGTACGTTTACCGCAGCCATGTCGGGGTCCGTACCCTGCTTGAAATAAACTTGTATGGTGGCAGAGCCGGCATTAGTGGCGGTAGAGCTGATGTACATCATGCTCTCCACACCGTTGATACTCTCCTCCAGCGGCATGATGACGCTGTTCAGTACGGCTTCGGCATCGGCACCGGTGTAGTTGGCACTGACGTACACCGTGGGAGGTGCAATATCAGGATACTGTTCCACCGGCAGCGTAAAGAGCGAAATGAGCCCTATCACCAGAATCAGTACGGAGATGGAGAAAGCCATCACCGGCCGTTTTATAAATATATTTCCTTTCATCTTAATCCATCATTGATAGTTGATAAATAGCAATCATCATTTCACTTGCGTCCCTTCGCGCAGTAGTCCGGCACCGGCGGATACAATCTCGTCACCGACTTTCAGTCCGTCCAGCACCACGTATTCGCGTCCGTCATTTATTCCTGCCACGGTAATCAAGACGGAAACGGCTTTGCCATCCACTACCTTGTATACTACCGTCTTGTCCTGCAACTGTATGGTGGCTTCTTGCGGAACCACGATACAGTTCCTGTAAATGGTAGGCACCACCACCGTGCCCGACGCCCCGCTATGGAGCAGGCGCGATTCGTTGGGAAAGACCACGCGTGCCACTACCGTACCCGTCTGGCGGTCGATGACACCGCTGATGGACTCGATGGTACCTTTCTTGTCATAGACGGAATTGTCATTCAGTCTCAGTTCCGCTTGAGGCATGTTCTTCAACGCCTCGTCCACGCTTCCGTACTGGCGAGTCAGGGCAAGCAACTGGTTTTCGGTCATGGAAAAGTAAACGTACATGTCTCCGGCACGCTACCGCAATACGAAGGAGGAGTGATTTCCTCCCCCCACGCTTGGGGCACACTTTGTAAAGGTCTGCTTTAGGAAGCCAAACCTTAACTTTACGACACTAAAGGTCAACTTTACAATGGCTAAACCTCAACG
>Ga0137307_100506_pt2 | contig 17005 bp, 15 predicted proteins | sample NAcewD2O_March_2_FD_97180 | JGI IMG/M metagenome (GOLD analysis project Ga0137307, IMG submission 97180) | Mouse cecal microbial communities from Vienna, Austria - N-Acetylglucosamine amended D2O_March | ecosystem: Host-associated > Mammals > Digestive system > Large intestine > Cecum | place... | reverse complement strand
TAAATGAGACTGTTCAGCAGATGGAAGCAGCTTATGTTAAGATGGAATGTGACAGAGACGCTTTAAGTGTTGGAAATGAATTTGCGGTACTGTCAAAAGAGATGATAGATCGTTATATCGAAAAGATTATTGTTTATAATGAACAGAATATTGAGATATGCTGGAAAGAAAAAATAAGAGTGGCATAGTCATTTGTTTTGATTTTGCACTTATTCAACATTCAATGAATGATATTCTGACATTGGTTTGACAGCAGGTAGCGGTTTTGGAGAAAAAAGCGGTAAAAACCTTGAAAAAAGGTCAAAAAATTTGTTTGCAACTACTTGACAGGAGAGGGAATATCCTACCAGAACAGCGGATTTAGAAATGAGGACGGAAGCAGCAGGATTATTGCAATTTGGGACCAGACCAGGCCATCGGAGCATCCGCCGAAAGATTTTATCTACGGAACGGAATATTTAAAATCGGATGTTGACTATGCCTTAAGTCAGCCAAACCCTCTGGATTTTGTGCCGGAGACAGATGAGAATGGCCACGGGACCATGCTGGCGTCCATTGCGGCAGGCAGCGAGGATTTGGAAAATGATTTTATCGGCGTTGCGCCTTTTTCGGAAATTGCCGTGGTAAAATTAAAGCCTGCAAAACAAAATCTCAGGGATTTCTATTATATCAAAGAAGGGGCAGTTGCTTTTCAGGAAAATGATATTCTTGCAGGGATTGAGTATTTAGGCCGCCTGGCGGATGAGAGGCAGCAGCCCCTTGTTATTTGTTTCGGCCTGGGGAATAACCAGGGGGATCACGGTGAGGCTGGGAGGCTGGCAAGTGTTTTAGACGCCATGGCAGTGAAACGCCGTAATGCCGTATGTATTGCGGTGGGAAATGAGGCAAACGCCAGACACCACTATTACGGGTCGTTAAGTCCCAGTACTTCCGATATTGTAGAGATGAATGTGACAGAAAATATGCGGGGGTTTCATATGGAGCTTTGGGCCAATGCCCCGGAGATTTTTTCCCTCTCTTTAATCTCCCCCACCGGGGAGGTGCTTCCGAGAGTCCCGGTGTTCTCCAACCAGCAGCAGAGACACACGTTTTTGCTGGAAAACACTACGGTTATCATAAATTACCAGGCGGGAGGGCTTAGAAGCAGAAATCAGCTCATCCATATAGAGTTCCAGAATCCTGCGGAGGGTATCTGGAAATTTGAGGTTTTTCCCAGCGTGGTTTACAGCGGAAACTTTCATATGTATCTGCCCATGACGGATTTTTTGGAGCAGGAGGTGTTTTTTCTGCATTCCAACCCGGATACCACCTTAACGATTCCCTCCGGCGCAGCTCTTCCAATGACTGTGGCAGGATACAACGCATATACAGGGGGAGCTTACCTTGATTCCGGCAGGGGATATTCTCTGGAGGGAACCATAAATCCAGATTTTGCCGCCCCGGCGGTGAATGTATTTGCCCAAGACAACAGGGGAAATTACGGGACAATAACGGGAACCAGTGCAGCTGCGGCCATAGCAGCGGGGGCTTCGGCCCTTCTTTTGGAGTGGAATATCGGGTACATCAATAACCCCATTGTAAATTCCCTGGAGATAAAAAATCAGTTGATTAACGGAACTATGCAGATGCCAAACCAGCTCTACCCCAACCGTATGGAAGGATATGGGCGTCTGAATCTTTACCAGACACTCCTTCGTATGAGAAATGTGTGAATCCCTCTCACCTTTTCTTTGCCCATGCATAAAATATGGGGAAGAATAATTTAGGAGTATTCCATGGCATTAATTGTAATAGATGCCGGACATGGCGGTTTTGACAACGGAGCAATGTACCAGGGAAGAAAAGAAAAAGATGATAATCTGCGTCTTGCCCTGGCAGTGGGGGATATGCTGAAACAGAGGGGATATGATGTGATTTTTACCAGAACAGGAGACGAGTACCAGTCCCCCTATGAGAAAGCCCAGATTGCCAATGAAGCCGGGGCGGATTATTTTATCTCTTTTCACAGGAACTCCGGGGAAAATGACAATACTTACAATGGTGTGCAGACACTGGTTTTCGACAAAAGTTCCCCGGCAATGCCCCTGGCAGAGTCTATCCAGAGAGAGCTTGTAAACAGAGGCTTTGCAGACCTTGGCATCGAGGAGAGAACAGGGCTTGTGGTGCTTCGCAGGACAGAGATGCCCGCAGTGCTCATTGAGGCAGGATTTATCAACCACGATAAGGATAACCGTATTTTTGACGAAGATTTTTACGGGGTGGCAAATGCCATTGCCGACGGAATCGAAAATGCCGTTCCCCTGGGAAACACAACCCAGGAAATCCCCCCGGAAATGCAGCGGCAAAAAGAGGAGGAGCCTGCCTCCTACGGAGTGGAAGTGGGCAGGTCTTTCTATGAAACTTCTGCAAATTATCTGGCAGACCAGCTCTTGTCCCAGGGATTTACCAGCTACGTCTATGAGGAGGACGGTATGCTCCATGTGATTGTGGGCAGGGTGGAGTCATTAGAGGATGCGGTAAAGCTCCAGGAAAAGCTCAGGCGCTTTGACTATCCCACAATGATTGTTTCCTCCCGGATGGAGCGGGCTATGTGAGAAATATTTAGTCCCGGATGTTTTTCGTCCGGGGCTACTATTATATTTTTTATGTTTTTGAAAAAAGTTCTTTACAAATCTATAGAACCCTGCTATTATAATTTCATCTTTTATCTTTTCATTTATCAGTGTATCGTTATAATCCCATTTGTTTAACATCATAAAGGAGGAGTGTCCTTGCAGGTAGCTTTTTTAGGAGCGGAGCCGAAAGCGGGCACCAGTGCCAACATGCAGCTTGCTGCGTGGGGAGCATTTTTTCACCCTGTGCTCAGGGAGAGAGCAGGCATCCAAAAGGCGGAATTTACAGACTTTGGCCAGTGGAGTGCCGCAGATTTAAAGCAGATTTCATCCTGGGATTTGCTTGCAGTTAATTTATCCCTCACCGAATCTACGTGGGAGGAATTATTTCTAAATCAGTCAATGTTTCAAAATAACATCATTTTCCTAATCGGAAAGTATCATCACAGTCAAAAAAGAGAGTTGGAGCGGTTTTCCAGGTGGTATCGGATTTCCATGGAGAGAATTTGCCCCATACCCTATAATCAGCGGTTTCAAAAGGCCTATGAGTCAGGGAGGATTCTATCTTATCTCAAATGGCAGCAAGAAGAATTTTGTTATGAAAACAGGGTCTTTGGGCAATCTTTAAAGGAATTGCTTATGGCCATAGGAAAATACGGAAAAAGAAAAGGAGATATTTATTATGGATGAGATATTTAAACAGTACGGTTCAACTATTATTACGGTTCTGGCAATTATTGCCGTAATTGGCATTATTACACTGGTGATTGGAAATGACAACACCAGCGTGGTGTATCAGGCTTTTGCAGATTTAATTAAAAGGTTTTATAAAGATGCCAATATGGCAGCGGGATTTGCCCCTGCGCCATAGGGGGAAAGGAGATTTTTTGTGATTAGTACGGAAATTAATATGAATCCCGAAGCATTCGGGCCGCTCTATCCCTATATCGCAAATCCACAGATTACGGATATTGATTTTAACGGGGAGGATTTGTGGATTGTGACAACGGAGAACCGCAGATGCAAAATTGATGCGGCCAAGGAGAAAATTACCCCTTCTTTTTTAGAACAGTTTGCAGGGAGGATTGCCAATGAGGTGAGCCGGGGATTTAACCAGATGGAAAACGTGCTGGAGGCGGAGACAGGGCATCTTAGGATTACCATTGTCCATGAGTCGGTGGCTTTGACGGGCAGGTCTTTTTGTATTCGGAAATCTCTGCCCAGGGTACGTTTTACTCCGGCAAAGGCCCTGGAGCAGGAGTACTGTTCCAGGGAAATGTTAGAGATGCTGGTAAATTGTGTTCTGGCCAAAATGAATTTTGTTTTCTGCGGGGAGCCCGCAGCAGGTAAAACCGAGTGCGCTAAATTTTTTTCCCAGTTTATCCCGGCAAATGAGAAAGTGATTACCATTGAGGATAACCCGGAGTGGCATTACAGGCAGATTAATCCGGGGAAGGACTGCGTGGAGCTTAAGATCAATCCGCGCCTGGATTATTCCAAAGCTATTAAGACATGCCTGCGCTTAAACCCCAACTGGATGATGCTCTCTGAGGTGCGTTCCAGGGAGGCAAAGGCTTTGATTGAGTGCTGGTCCACAGGAATTAAAGGTTTTACCACAATTCATACCGACGATGTGAGAAAGATACCTGACAGGCTGTTAAATATGATGGAAAACAGGCTGGACGCAGGGCGTCTGGTAAATGATATTTACTCTTATGTGGATGTCGGTGTCCTTCTCAGAAGGAAGGAGAGCGTAAGAGACGGAAAAATTAGGCGTTATATAGACCAGATTTGCTTTTTTTACCAGAAAGAGGGGGATAACCGGATTGCCCTTGCTGCAAAAGGAGGAAGGATGCAGGGCGCATCCCTCCCCCAGGAGGTGTTGGAGCGGTTTGCCAGGGCGAAAATCAGTGATCCTTTTTTCTGCGGTAAAATCAGGCAGATGCTTAAGGAAGGAGAAGAGAAATGGGAAAACGGGTAAGGGAATGGTATGTATTTTTGCCGGTGGTATTTGCCGGTGGAATTTTAAGCTATCTCTACCGGTTAAAGCTGCTCTGTGTTTTGATTTTAGGGGCTGCCTTTGCCGGGGCGCTTCCGCTTTGGAAAAGGGGGAGGAATCTCCGTCTTTTACAGCAGAGAAGGTTTGCGGATGCCAATATTTATATGGAGCAGGTGCTTTATTCATTTCGGAAAAATCATAAGATTTTATCGGCCCTCACAGATGTGGAAAGGCTTTTTCCCAGGGGGACCATGAAATCCTGCATCGGGGATGCCCTGTCCTATATACGGGATACCTACGGCGAGGGCCAGGTATTGGAAAAGGCTTTAAACCGCATAGAGAGGGAGTATCCCGCCCAGCGCATCAGCTATGTCCACCGTCTGATGTTAAGGACGGAGAGGATTGGGGGAGACTGTGAGGCCTCTGTGAGAATTTTGTTAAAAGACAGGGATGTGTGGGAGAAAGAGACGGTTTCCTATCAAAAGAGATGCCAGTTTCAGAGAAGGAATATTTTATCAGCGATTCTCTTATCCTGTCTTTTGTGCCTCTTAACCCCGGTTCTCTGCCAGGGAGCCCTCCGGGATTTGGGGGTGACGGATAGTCCGGTGTATCAGATTGGCACGCTGTTTATGCTTCTTGCAAGCCTTATGCTGTATCTCCTGACGGAACAATATTTTACCAGAGACTGGCTCAAAGGAAAATCTTTTGGAAATGCCGGGAGTGTATTGAATCAGTATGAAAAAGTGGTGCATTTTGACTATAAAAAAGAGAGGAAAAAGAGCCTGTATATGGCGGGGATTCCAGTGGTTTCCTTAATCTTTTTTCTTGCAGCAGGTCATTGGTTTTGTGTTGCCTTTCTATTTCCTGTGTGTCTTTTACTGGCCTTTCAGCACAGGATCGGCTATAGCCTGGCAAGGAAAAGCGTGGTTCATGAAATCAGGAAAGCTTTTCCAGACTGGCTGATGGAAGTATCTCTGCTTCTGCAGACGGAAAACGTACAAAATTCTATAAAAAAAAGCATGGAATCCGCACCGGAAATTTTAAAGCCTGAGCTTATAAATCTTGTGGAGCACTTGGAGGCTTCACCGGAATCCAATGTGCCTTTTTCCCGGTTTATGCAGGAATTTTCCATACCGGAGATATCCTCGGCAATGGGTATGCTTTATTCCCTCTCAGATGGCAGCGGTTCTGACGCAGATGTGCAGATGGAGGAAATTTTGTCCAGGAATGCCCGGTGGATGGGGGAGGCGGAGGCTATGTCCAATCAGGATAAAGCGGCAAAAATGTATATGTTATTTTTAATACCTGCATTGCTGGGGGCTTTAAAAATGGTTCTGGATATGACTTTAATCTTGTTTGCCTTTTTTTCCAGGGTGCAGGTGTAAGGAGGAAGTATGAGTCAGGTTATAAAATCATTTACAGGAGTATTTTTTATGTTGTTGGTGCTGCTTCTCGGCACAGGGGTTCTTTCCGCCCAGATGGATGCATCCAATGCATTAAGCTATAAGGCGGATCTTGTGGCGGAACTGGAAAACAGTAATTTCAGCCCTCAAGTTTTAAACGGGTGTATCCAGCAGGCCATTGACAATGGATATAAGATTTCCGTTAAGACTTTTACAAGGGGAGGGGCGGCCCGGGTATATATCACCCCCTCGGCGGGGGATACTAGGGATGTGGTGATGGCGGAAGTTGTGTTGACTTATCCCTATCGAATCGGTTTTTTAAACTCCGTGACGGAACATCAGGTAAGAGGTTATGCCAGATAGACAGGAGGTTATATGAAAAGTATTGCAGAAGAGTATGGAGCGGCGGTTTTGTATGCATTGGCCGGGCTTTTTCTGGGCGGCTGCCTGGGTAAAGTTTTAGGTATTGTGTCAGGTTTTTAAAGGAGGAATTTATGGATTACATGGTGGAAGAATACGGCGGCATAATTTTCGGCGCAGTTGCGGGGATTATTGTGCTGGCGGGAGTTTTGGGACTTATATTTTCCGGGGGAATATTGGGGAAACTTATTATTTTCTTTGGGAACAGCGCATGTTAGGAGGGATTGTATGAGAGAAGCGGCGGAGCAGTATGGAAAGTCTATAGGCAGTGCCCTGGCGGTTTTGCTGGTATGTTACATACTTTTTGCAGGGATAAAATCAGGGGATGCAGTTGGGCTTTCTGCGATTTTAGGGGACAGGTTTGAAATTTCCGGGGTGGATTATTCCGTTTATAAAGACGGGGAACAATCCGGGATTGTCCTTGAGCGGAAACCACCGGAAATCCGTTTCCTGGAAAACGAAATTTCTGTGGGAAAGCCATATGCCCCGGAGGATTTGTTTGTGGCGGAGGACGAAGAGGGGAAACCTGCAGAAATCCGGATAATAAAGGCCTTTGACCAGGCAGGGATGGAGTTAGAGACTGTGAACGGGGCCGTAACCTTTGTTACGCAGGGAAATTACCGGCTTTTTGTAAAGGTTTCAGATAATTATTGCGTTGGGGCAGAACATGAATTTTTGATTCCCGTGAAAAGGAGGTAATGGAGTGAAACATATGATATATGGGCTGGTCTGCACTATGGTTTTGGTATTTATTCTAATGTCCGCCCTGACGATACAAGGGAGAACCCTGCGGCATACGGAGGCACAACAGGCTTTGGCAGAATCTGTGGACGGGGCGCTTAGAAGCATGATGGAAGGGGAGGACAGCTCCATAGAAAATGCAGATTTATTTGCCGCAGACCTGCTCCAGGCTCTTTTGGCCCAGACAAACAGCACATCAGATTTGACAGTATCTGTTTTGGAGGCTGATGTGGTTCACGGGATTTTATCTGTGGAGATAACGGAAAGATACCGTCACCCCAATGGAAATGAGGGGACGGTTTGTGCCTTCCGCACAGTTATTTTTGACAGGGAGGTAAGGGAGGAAAAAGAGAAATTTAAAGTGAGTTTTTATACCGGGGATAAGGAACTGTACAAAACCTATACTATACCTAAGGATGGGTACTGCAGTATGCCCGTCTCCCCTGAAATTCCGGGAAAAAAATTCAAAAACTGGAAGTTTCTATCCGGGGGTAAGGCGGAGGAAAAAACTTGTGTGTCCCAGTCTGCCGGAAAGGTGCGCAAAGTTTTGGGAACCGGGGCGGGCCCCATGGCTGTTACCGGGGATGTGTCTTTGATAGCGGTATTTGAGTAATATTTAACAGGAGGAATTGGATGATAAGAAAATATAGAGAGGGAATAAAGAGAACGTTGTGTTTTTTTCTGACTGCCGGAGTATTTTTGGGGGGATTTTTTCATCCTGCCTTTGCAGGGGAGGTGCCAGAAAAGGAAACAGAAAAGCTGGCTGTATTCTCAGAGGAGGAAATAGAATGGATAGCGGAAAAAGCTGTGACAGAAGAACCTGTTTCGGAAGAATTTGTGACAGAAGAGCCAGTGTCACAGGAGACAAAGATTCAGGAAACAAAAGTCCAGGAAACAGAATGTGTGGAAGTAACCAGCCTTAGGGAGATGGCCCGGGCAGTGGAAAAGGAGGAGCCGGAAGAGATGGAAGATTTCTCCGGGAAGTGCCTGATTGCGCCGGAGGATGTGAAACCGGAAGAGTTTGAGTTATGTGCGGAGCGCATATTGACAGGGTGCGGCCTGGCGGTTCTGTTTTATGACAGTGAAGAAAAGGCCGGGGACGATTATAAGAAATTGAAAGAGCAAGGCGTATCTGTGGAGATAAATGCCAGGGTAAAAACCTGCGGGGAGGCGGAAGTCTCCTTTGAGAAAGAATTAAAGCCCGTTTCCTTTAAAGGAGAGGAAGATAAGAAGAAAGGAGCAGAGGTAACTGTGGTTGTGCTTGACAGCGGTTACGATTTTGCATCCCTTGGGGATGCACGTATCAAAGGAGGTATGGATTTTACCGGGGAAAATACTATTGCAGACAGAAATGGTCATGGAACTGCTATGGCTTCTGTCCTGCTTATGAATACGCCGGATGAAATAAAGGTCATGCCGGTAAAGGTGGCGGATGAGACAGGTGATACCACAGTTTTGCATATGTATATGGGAATCCGGTATGCCATGGAACAGGGGGCGGATATTATCAATATCAGTATGTCTGCATATAAATCTGCCCACAGTAAAATTTTGGAGGACGTGGTAAAGGAGGCGTCAAGCAGAGGGATTTTTGTGGTGGCATCCGCCGGAAACCAGGGGGAAGATTTGTCAGGCTATACCCCGGCAAATATAAAAGATGCGGTGACAGTGGCTGCCGTGGGAAGTGATAAAGTGAGAGAGGCTTACTCCAATTACGGGACGGGGGTGGATTACTGCGCTTATGGATCCCTTGAAGTGAAAGGGATTTCCGGACAGAAAATCACGGCGAAGGGGACTTCTGTGTCCGCTGCAATCGTCTCATCTCTATTGGCATGGGTAAAAAGCCAAAACCCCCAAAAATCAAGAGACGAAATCCTTGGTATTTTAGACAGTTTAGGGGAGGATCTGGGGGAGAAGGGAGAGGATATTTATTATGGCAGAGGTTTTTTAACATTTGATTTCCTAAAAGCCGGGGAGACAGAAGGGGAAGAGCCGGAAAAACTGCCGGAATTACTGAGGTGCACTTGGAAAAATCTCTCAGATGAAGACCTAAACAAGCTGATCCTTGATGCCCCGGATATTTATAAAAAGCGGTTTTTAGACCATATGACGAAAGAACAGCGGCAGGAACTTTTAGGCAGAAAACATATTTTGTTTAACCAAAACCATGGGGCTGTCATGCAGGAGGTGTCAGAAAATGGACGTTTCGGGGAAGAGAAGAGATTCCAGGGCACTTTGTATCAGTATCTCTACAGTGATTTTTTTAAAGAATTTCATGTCAATGGATCTGCAAGTAATGAGCATAACGGGGTAAGCCAGACGATCCATATCAGCGCCCGGTCTAAGGGAAGTTATTTTGTAAATCTTACCACTTCCCAGAATAAAACTCCTGCCAGGCTATACGTCTGGGTCAATGGTTACACTTCAAATCCTTCCTCCAAATATACCATTCATGCAGAGGGCACAAATGCAGGTGCGTTTGATTTTTCAAAAATATCCGTAAGTGCTAAGGCGTCTGGGCCTTTAAATGAAATTATGGTGGGAGATATTAAGGTTAAAAAGACCAGGCACACAACTTTAAAGGACAAGTATCAGACACGTTCTTATGTAAAAGGAGATCCCGACTATAAAGAAGACGAGTCTGGAGACGGAGGTTTGGGTGGATTTGGCAAACCAGGTAGTGACGCCTGTGACAAGGAAAGCCAGAAATTTTCCTTCCGGTTTACCCATAATGACGGGGAACATTCTTCTTCCAATGGCAGCTATGCCCTGACATATCAGTTAAATTACGGAGGTAACCATGGTACAACACCTGGAAACTGGGGAGAATGGAAGACATTGGAGCAGAATACCTGCCTTAGAAACGGTAAAAAAGTTCATTCCAGGGAACTTATCTGCAGCCATTGTAAAAAAACGGTAAGGACAGAATTAAAAGAGGAAATGATACCTGCCCACGGACATTCCTTTCCGTCTGGGGCATGGAATTATGAAACCTGCCCGTCTTCCGGGATTTCCCAGGGAGTCCGGTATGAACAGTGTACATATCACTGCGGGGAAGAAGGGTGGAGAAAAAGTTATCAATACCTTAATGAAATCTATTATCGTGCAATGGACAGCCAGGGGAACTACCCAGGGGACTATACGCTCCACGAAAGCAAATATTATCCCGCAGGTGCAGTGGTTTCCGGATATGTCAGCCAGGACAGAGAAGGAAAAACCAACCACAGGGCTTATGTACTGCCGGAGAGTACTGCCCCTGCCTTTGCAAGGCGGCAATATGTGGATATTCCCAGGAAAGAATACACAGTGAGATATGATGGAAACGGGGCGGACAGTGGAGAGATAAAGGAGCAGAAAGTATATTTTGGACAGACATTTTCCCTTATGCCCAATGGGTTTTCAAAAACAGGTTATGATTTTTTAGGGTATTCCAGGAACCCTCAGGGGGAGGGAGACACCTTTGCAGGGGGACAAAAGATAAATGAAAATCTTACCTGGGAGGATTTTGGGGTAGTAACCCTTTATGCCCGGTGGCAGCCATGTATCTATAAGATTACTTTAGACAGCCAGGGAGCTTTTGCACCGGGGACAGGGGAAGTATACCAGAAATATGGAAAGTATTATTCTAAAGAAAAGGGAAAAGAAAGCCCCTTTGAAAATGGCAGGATTGTGATTCCACAAAAAAACAGGCCGGAAGAGACACTTTTCGGCGGTGAGAGGAGACAGAAATTTGTGGGATATTTTACGGAAGAAAATGGAAAGGGCCATGCTATGGTAAAAGAGGACGGTACTTTGATACCGGATATCGGCGGGAGCAGGGATTACAGATATTTTACAAGAGATGCCAGAGTGTACGCCTGTTATAAGGATATGAATGCCATTCAGTTTTCGGACAATCTTTCTGAAAAGGACAAAAGAGTTTTGGGGGAGGGGGAAAATATTCTTCCAAAGACAAAGTGGAAAGAGCAGGGAAGAGATATTACGGTGTTTTTCGAGGGAGCTGAGGTATCCCATAAGGATTTCAAGAAAGTTTACAGGTTTTTGGGATGGAGCCTGACACCGGAAATTTCAGGCATGGAGGAACTGGTGTTATCTCCGGAAAAGACCAGCTTTGTTTTTCGGGAGGATGAGGACGTGACACTTTATGCCCAATGGGATAGTAGTTTTTGTATTGCCTATATGGGAAATGCCCAGACTTTGGGGGAGGATTATCTGGAACAAGTGGAATCCGCCGGAGAGAAATACACTTTCCGGGGAAATGATTTGGAGTATTTTAAAAAGGAAGTGGAAAAAGAAACCGTGGATATAGCCACAGGGGAGGAAAAGGATAAGGAAGGGAAAATTTGCAAAGAAATTGTTCCATACAGCTTTCAGGGGTGGAGCATGTTTTGTGATAAGAAGCAGCAGGAAGAAAACAAAAAATATACAAAAGAGGAAGGAGAAGTTGAGGGCAGGGAAATTCTTCTGGACGGAGTCAATACATCAGAAGTTTTGCCGGGAAAGGGTTTGACTTTTGGTGTTTTGGCCAGTGAATTTGTCAATCCTACTTTAGATTTACAGGGAGAAGACGTACCCTATATCAATATGTTTGCCGTGTGGGATGAGTTTCCCCAGATTAAAGCAGGGGATTTGTACTTTTCTCTTAAGGAAGCACAGAGCGGAAAATTAACCCAGGAGTATTTGCTGGGGCTGGCAGAGGCTACAGATAAAGAGCTGGAAGGTGTGACAGACGAAAAGGGAACGATAAGCTGCGGGGAAGACAGAAAGCATCACAGCACCTTTCTTATTTTGGATTACCGGGCAGAGGATTTTACAGAGGCGGAGGAAGATATGAGCATGACCATTACCTATTATGCCAGGGATGCCGTGGGAAATGAGACGAAAAAGATGGTGACAGTCCATCTTGCGGACACATTCCCTAGAAAATGTGAAAGCGGGAATGTCCGTTTTATCTCACAGGAACATGTAGATACCCTGTCGGAAAATTCCGTGTGGCGGACAGAAGAATACGCCTCCATATTAAAGAGAACGTTAAATAACCATAAAACAGGGGAGGAGTATACAAAACCATCAGCTGCAGAGCAGATATTTGGGGCAAAGCCTGTGAAAAAGCCAGGGAGCGGAACATGGGAGAGGGTGCAGCAGGTGTGGCAATTTACCCATGAGCAGGTGCTTTTGGCCCAGGAATTTTTGGAACAAAGGGGGATACAAAGCAGCCAGCAGGCATTTTTACAGGAATTTGGATCATGCCGGGTACAGTAAATAGAAAGAGACCGGGCAGGGGCTTACGCCTCTGCCTCAGTCTCAACCATACTTTCCGGGAGTTTTAAATAGATTTCTTCTATGCGGTTTTTATCCATTTTGTTTACCCGAAGGAGAATCCCTTCCTCTGTGGTAACCAGCTCATTTATTTCCGGGAGATGGTCTAACAGCCCTATGAGGTATCCGCCGATGGTTTCGTAGTCCTCCGAGCTAAATGGGAGATGAAGTTCGTCACATAAATCTTCCAGATTCATGGAGCCGGCCACATGGTATTCCCGGCTGCTTATTTTTACAATGGGGTCCTCCTCGTTTACATCGTCTTCATCCCTTAAATCCCCTACAATTTCCTCAAGCAGGTCTTCCATGGTAATCATTCCGGCGGTCACGCCGTATTCATCTAAAATAATGGCGATGGAGATAGAGTTTTGCCGCATCTCAAAAAACAGTTCTGAGATATTTTTCTGTTCATAGGTAAAGTAGGGTTTCCACATAAGTTCCTGAATATTGAAATCCCTCTCGTCACATAAAAGCAGGTCTTTCATATTGAGAATACCGATTACGTCGTCTGTGCTCTCCTGATAGATAGGAATTTTAGTGTGGCGCTCTTTCCTGAAAATTTCGATTAATTCCTGGTAGGAGCTGTCCGCCTGGGCAAATATGGTGTCTATGCGGGGAACCATAATTTCCTTTGCCTGGGAATCCCCAAAGTCAAACATGTTGTTAATCATGTCCCGTTCGGTGTTTTCCAAAACCCCTGTTTCATGCCCTACATTTACAATTGTTTTAAATTCTTCCTCTGTCATGGTGGCCTGCTGTTTGCTTGGGTCTACCCGAAGGAGTTTTAAAAATCCCATGGAGAGCCAGTTTACAATAAATATAACAGGCGTCAAAAGCCACATAAGCCCCCAGACAATTTTGGAATAACGCAGAGCAATTTTATCTGCGTTTATGGTGGCTAAGGTTTTTGGGGAGATTTCTCCGAAAATCAAAATTAAAAGTGTCAGGATACCGGTGGCAATTCCAGCTCCAACACTGCCGAATAACCGTATGGCAAGGGTGGTTGCCAGGGAAGATGCGTAGAGATTCACAACATTGTTCCCGATTAAAATTGCGCTTAGCATTTTGTGCATATCGTCCGTAATGTCAAGGACACTGGCTGCCCTTTTATCACCGCTTTCCGCCAAAGTGCGCATACGGATGCGGCTTGTGGTTGTAAAAGCTGTCTCCGCAGAAGAAAAGAAGGCGGAGAGAAATAATAGCAGAACCAAAAAAGCTAGCTGTGCAATGTCTGATGTACCCATAAATTTAAAATTACCTCGACTTTCTGTAGTTACTAGGCGTAATGCCAAATCTTTTTTTAAAAAGGCGGTTAAAATAGGAAAGATTATCAAATCCTGCCTCATTGGCAATGTCCAGGATGGAAACGTCTGAGGACAGGAGCAGACGGGATGCCATACTCAGCCGGTACTCATTTAAATAGTCAATGAATGAGGTGCCCATAGTGTTTTTAAAGTACTTCATAAAATGGGAAGGGCTGACACCGATTTCAGAGGCCACATCTGCTATGGTGATTTTTTCCATATAGTTACACTCTATATATTTAATAATTTGCTTCATTTTGTCAAGACTTCTTTTATTTTTCGGCATATTTGCCATATCCGCACAGGTGGAAAAGAGAAGGTAGAAAAAAGAAAAAAGCTGGCTTTTAATGGCAAACTGGAAGGCTTTTGGGTAAGTTTTGCAGATTTCATCCGCCTGGTCAATGCATGCGGCAATTTTATGGTAGTTTTCAAGCTCCGGCGTAATGCAGGTGGGCAGGGAAATCATGTTGGTAAACAGGGGAAGAAGGAAGTCATTTGAACAGTCGTCGCCCTTTTTGGACAGCAGGATGTCAGGGTGGAAAATAATATTTTCATATTCCATGGAGGAATCTTCAAATTGCTGGATAGAGTGGAGCTGCCCCGGTAAAATAAGCACAAGTGTTCCAGCAGATACGGAATAAGCCTCTAAATCCACCATAACCTGCCCCTTTCCTTTTTTTATGTAGATAATTTCCATTTCCTCATGCCAGTGGAGGGGGACGGAGGAGAAATCCAGTGGGATGGAGCACAGGTATGTGGTGTAGGGAAACGTAGGGCTTCCGTGGTCTTTTTTTTCCTGATAATTTTCATATTCTGAAATATGCATAAAAGAATCCCTTCTTTTCTCTAAAAGTTGATAGTATTGTACTATATTTGAAGGGAATACTGCAAGAAAAATCATGTAAAAATGCTATAATTGGTACTGAACCGGGGAACAATACCCAAGGAAATAAGCAAAGTGAGAGCGAAGAAGAGAACAATGGAGGGTTAATTATGAATTTAGCAGAGGTAGCAAAAACAAGATGCGGCAAAGAAATCAAAGATTGTACCAACGAGGAATTGTATTACAGCCTTTTGGAGATGACAAAAGGAATGGCAAAGGATAAGGTAAGCAATGATGGAAAGAAAAAGCTGTATTATATTTCCGCAGAATTCTTAATCGGAAAATTGTTGTCCAACAACTTAATTAATCTTGGTATTTATGAGGATGTAAAAAAAGTCCTGGAAGAAAACGGCAAGAGTTTAACGGAAATCGAGGAAGTGGAGCCGGAACCTTCCCTTGGAAACGGAGGTCTTGGAAGACTTGCAGCCTGCTTTTTGGATTCCATTGCCACATTGGGATTAAACGGAGACGGCGTGGGATTAAATTATCACTACGGATTATTTAAGCAGGTGTTTTACAACAATCTCCAGAGCGAGACTCCAAATCCATGGATAGAAAAAGAGAGCTGGCTTACTAAGACAGATGTGGTATATCCCATCAGTTTCGGAGGATTTAACCTTACATCCAGAATGTATGATATTGATGTCATCGGCTACGACAACCGCACCACCAAACTTCATCTTTTTGATATGGAAACTGTGGACGAGGGTATGGTAAAAGACGATAATATCAATTTTGATAAAGAAGATATAGGGCGCAACCTTACCTTATTTTTATATCCCGATGACAGTGATGACGCAGGACGCATTTTACGTGTATACCAGCAGTATTTTATGGTAAGCTCCGGTGCCAGACTGATTTTGGATGAGGCTGTGGCAAGGGGATGCAATTTACACGACCTGGCTGACTATGCTACCATTCAGATTAACGATACACATCCCACTATGGTGATTCCTGAATTAATCCGTCTTTTGATGGAGCGGGGAATCGGCATGGATGAGGCAATTTCCATTGTCTCCAAGGCATGTGCTTATACAAACCATACCATTTTAGCAGAGGCATTGGAAAAATGGCCCATGCACTACCTGGAGAAAGCAGTGCCCCAGCTTCTGCCCATTATCTATGAACTGCACAACCGCATTGCTGCAAAATATGAGGATAAGTCTGTGGCAATTATTGACGATGAGAAGCGTGTGCATATGGCTCACATTGACATCCACTATGGTTACAGCGTAAACGGTGTGGCTTACCTCCACACAGAGATTTTGAAAAATTCCGAGCTGAATAACTTCTACAAGTTATATCCGGAGAAATTTAACAATAAGACAAACGGCATCACCTTCCGCCGCTGGCTTTTACACTGCAATCCAAGCCTTGCAAAACTTATTGAGGAGCTTATCGGGCCAGGATTTAAGAAGGATGCCATGGAACTTGAAAAACTGGCTTCCTTTGCAAATGATGACAGTGTGTTAGACCGTCTCTTAGGGGTAAAGACAGAGGCGAAAGCAGAACTTAAAAATTACCTGAAACATACCCAGGGAATCGAGTTAAACGAGAATTCTATTTTCGATATCCAGGTGAAGAGACTTCACGAGTACAAGAGACAGCAGATGAATGCCCTGTATGTGATTCAGAAATATTTTGAAATTAAAGAAGGTAAGAAGCCTTCCACCCCAATCACCGTATTATTTGGTGCAAAGGCAGCTCCGGCTTATATAATTGCAAAGGATATTATTCATTTGATTCTCTGTTTACAGCAGCTTATCGACAATGACCCGGAGGTATCTCCATACCTGAAAGTGGTTATGGTGGAGAATTACAATGTAACCCTTGCAGAGAAGCTCATTCCTGCCGCAGATATCCATGAGCAGATTTCCCTGGCATCCAAAGAGGCAAGCGGCACCAGCAATATGAAATTTATGTTAAACGGCGCTGTGGCTCTTGGAACTATGGACGGGGCAAATGTGGAAATTGCGGATCTGGTAGGGGAGGATAATATTTATATCTTTGGAGAGTCCAGTGACGCAGTTATCGACCACTATGCAAAGAGCGATTACGTGTCAAAAGATTTCTACGAGAAAGATGGGGACATCAAGCGTGCCGTGGACTTTATTGTAAGCGAGGAGCTCTTAAAGATTGGCCAGAGGGAAAACTTACAGAGACTCCATGACGAGTTGATTAACAAAGACTGGTTTATGACTCTCCTTGACCTGAAATCCTACAAAGAGCAGAAAGAAAAGGCATTAAAGGACTATGAGGACAGAAGGGCGTGGGCAAAGAAATTGCTTGTAAATATCAGCATGGCAGGTTTCTTCTCTTCCGAC
>Ga0137307_101802_pt1 | contig 17019 bp, 13 predicted proteins | sample NAcewD2O_March_2_FD_97180 | JGI IMG/M metagenome (GOLD analysis project Ga0137307, IMG submission 97180) | Mouse cecal microbial communities from Vienna, Austria - N-Acetylglucosamine amended D2O_March | ecosystem: Host-associated > Mammals > Digestive system > Large intestine > Cecum | place... | reverse complement strand
ACGATAATGCAGCAAGATAATCGTTATTTCAGTCAAAGGCTATGTTTCATAGGCATCGCATATTTATCATACTGCGAAGTTAATTATTTTTATCGATATTTCAAAATCGCATCATCTTTGTCTGCCGCGATGTTGTGCTGCGGTTCTAATCGGCAGTGCCGATGTAAACGAATATCGCCCGAACGGAAGTCGATGACTCTCGTTCGGGCGATATGCCGTACGGCGACCGGTTGCCGCCGGTTTACCAGAATGCTATTTCATGGCCTGCTCTACGGCAACGGCGACAGCGACGGTAGCGCCGACCATCGGGTTGTTGCCCATGCCCAGGAAGCCCATCATCTCGACGTGTGCCGGTACAGACGACGAACCTGCGAACTGAGCGTCCGAGTGCATACGTCCCATAGTATCGGTCATACCGTAAGATGCGGGACCTGCGGCCATGTTATCGGGGTGCAGGGTACGGCCGGTGCCGCCGCCCGATGCTACCGAGAAGTATCTCTTGCCGGCCAGCACGCGCTCCTTCTTGTAGGTTCCGGCAACGGGGTGCTGGAAGCGGGTGGGGTTGGTCGAGTTACCGGTGATAGATACGTCGACATCCTCTTTCCACATGATTGCTACGCCCTCGCGTACATCGTCGGCACCGTAGCAGCGAACCTTCGAACGCAGACCGTCCGAGTAGGGTATCGCCTCCACCTCCTTCACTTCGCCCGAGTAGTAATCGAACTCGGTGCGTACATACGTGAAGCCGTTGATACGCGAGATGATCTGTGCTGCATCCTTGCCCAGACCGTTCAGGATAACGCGCAGCGGGTTCTTACGCACGCGGTTGGCCATTTCGGCGATCTTGATAGCGCCCTCGGCAGCTGCGAACGACTCGTGACCTGCAAGGAACGCGAAGCACTGCGTATCCTCGCGCAACAGACGTGCTGCGAGGTTGCCGTGGCCGATACCTACCTTACGGTCGTCGGCGACCGATCCTGCGATGCAGAATGCCTGCAAGCCCTCGCCGATAGCCTCTGCGGCGTCGGCAGCCGTCGTGCAGCCCTTCTTGATTGCGATAGCCGCGCCTACGACGTATGCCCACTTGGCATTCTCGAAGCAGATAGGCTGAGTCTCCTCGCACATCTTGTAGGGGTCGATACCTTTCTCATCGCAGATGCTCTTGGCCTCCTCGATGCTCTTTATGCCGTATTGCGCAAGCACAGCGTTGATGTTGTCGATTCTGCGCTCGTAGCTCTCAAATAAACTTGCCATAATCTTTCTTTGTGTTTAAAGTTAATAACTACTCCTGACGCGGATCGATATATTTTGCGGCCTCCTTGAAGCGACCGTAAGTGCCCTTGGCCTTCTCCAACGCCTCGGCCGGCTCGATGCCCTTCTTGATGAACTCCATCATCTTGCCGAGGTGTACGAACTCGTAGCCTATTACCTGGTTGTCCGAATCCAGCGCCATACGCGTGCAGTAGCCCTCGGCCATTTCGAGGTAACGCGTACCCTTGGCATTGGTACCGAACATCGTACCCACCTGCGAGCGCAAGCCTTTGCCCAAGTCTTCGAGCGATGCGCCGATTACCAGACCGCCCTCAGAGAAGGCCGACTGCGTGCGACCGTAGACGATCTGCTTGAACAACTCGCGCATGGCGGTGTTGATGGCGTCGCAGACGAGGTCGGTGTTCAGAGCCTCCAAAATCGTCTTGCCGGGCAGGATTTCCGATGCCATAGCGGCCGAGTGGGTCATACCCGAGCAGCCGATCGTCTCGACCAGAGCCTCCTCGATGATACCGTCCTTGACGTTGAGCGTCAGTTTGCATGCGCCCTGCTGCGGTGCACACCAGCCGATTCCGTGCGTAAGACCCGATATATCCTTGATCTCCTTGGCGCGTACCCATTTGCCCTCCTCCGGAATCGGAGCCGACTGGTGGTTGGCTCCCTTCTTCACGCAACACATCTGTTGCACTTCGTGTGAGTAAATCATAGTTTTTAGTTTTAATTTATTGTATGTGAAAACATTGACGCAATAGTCATATAAACCGCCGCAAAGTTACTAAAAACAATCGGTATTTCGAAACCGCCAGATCGAAATTTTCGTTGCGAAACGGACGCTTCGTCGAATATGTTATCCGACGGGTAAACGATGCAGCAAGCCGAATAAATATTTTATGTTCAATGTTGTTTTTTTCGAAATCTTCGTATCAAATTTGCACGACAATACCCCGCAGAGTGTTACGTATTTTACAAATGTTTTCTATCCTTGCCGTGTCGTTATTGCAGCGGCAGAACATATTTTGGATAGAAGTGTTTAGACTTTATCCTTTGTTGGGGATCTCGCAAATTCATACATACACAGGGATAGACAATACGAACACTCGTCACCGTATGTGGATATATCGTCTTCGATATACTCTTCGGTGTGGAGTATTGTTTATTTGTGTATAGGTTTTGCGAGAACCTCCTGCAAGATAAACTAATCATCCTCCACGCTTCTTTATTTATTAATATCGGCAGGGCTGGCCGGCTCAAATACTACCGAACTTATCTGGCATTATCCACGTGTCCCGATTGCGGAGCGCAGCGTGCACTGCACGCAGTACCTCATCCCGACATAGCGGAGGCGATACGTTACAATCTCTTCCATTACCGCTTGCAGATAGTTGTATTTTTTTTTGCTATCTTTGCGCCGTAAAGTCGGGCGACCTTTTTTTTATTGGTTTAACGTTTTATGTTTTCGGCCTTTCGCAAATACTTTCGCGAGGTCTCGCGAAAGGCCGATTTTTTCAAAACAAAGTCCAGAGGGCGGAGGCCTCCACCTACCGCCCCGGATTTGGTCAGATCGATATTTCAAACGAAACTCGTATCTTCCAAATCCACCAAGAAATGCGTAACTTCATGGCTGGACTTCATCCGCCCCCTTGTTGTTAATCTCTGACAGCAGGCGGGGCGGACTCTTTTTTACCTGCTGCCATTTCAAGTTTTAGGAGTGCCATATTTCGGCTTTGCCGCGATCTCTCGTTTCTTAGGACGCGGAAAGATCTCGATATGCAGGCGTATTGTCATGTCGAAAGCTATTGTGGGGTTATATCACATTGGTGGGTAGTTCGCAATATACTCTGTATTTAATTAAAAAAATTACGATTTTTCGCTACCTTTGCCATAGCTAAAAACGAAACGAAATGCAATACAGGGCGAACTGTAAAATAAACATAGGATTGAGGGTTGTGCGCAAACGCAGGGACGGCTACCACGATCTGCAAACCGTAATGTTTCCGGTAAGGGGGCTGTACGACGTCATCGACGTCGAGAGGACTGCGGGCAGCGGCGCGGAGCTTGTCGGGCGGGGAATCGTCGTCGACTGCAAGGCCGAAGACAACCTTTGCGTGAGGGCCTACGATCTGATGCGCAGCCGCTACGATATAGGCGGGGTGGGCATAACGCTCGACAAGCGTATCCCGTTCGGTGCGGGGCTCGGCGGCGGATCGGCGGATGCGACGGCAGTATTGATCGGGATAAACGATTTGTTCGGCCTGCGTGTCGGCCATGACGAGATGATCGATCTGGCGGCGCAGCTCGGCAGCGATACGGCATTTTTCGTACGCAACACCCCTCAGTACTGCACAGGCCGCGGCGAGATCATGGAGCCGGTAGAGTTGCCGCTCGGAGGTTATTGGCTCGCGGTCGCGAAGCCCGACGAAGGTGTCTCGACCCGCGAGGCATATTCGGGTGTCGAGCCGCATGAGGCGTCGAGCGATCTGCGCTGCGATCTGAGGCTGCCGGTCGACCGCTGGTGCGACGTCGTGGTCAACGACTTCGAACCGCATGTAATGGAGGCGCATCCGCGCATAGCCGCTCTGAAACGGCTTATGTATGATAACGGTGCCCTCTATGCCTCGATGTCGGGTTCGGGTTCGGCCGTGTTCGGAATATTCGCCGACCGCCCCGACCTGACGGTGCCCGATTCGACATTCGTTCATTGCGAAAGAGTAGGGTAGCGGGGGTGTCGCCGCATAGAATGAACCGTGGCCTATTATAGAATAGGCCACGGTTTTTTTTGCAAGCAGGTCAATTCTCCGTCTCGATAATGGGTACGGCTCTTTCCATTACCCGGTCTCGCCCGTCGAGAAAGTCCTCCACCGCCGGGGATGATGCCCTCCTTGCCGAATGGCCTGCCGCTAATGGGATAAAGGTGTTTGAGCGTGCAGATGCGCACATCTGCGCCGTGCGGCAGGTCGATGACCAGCGGCGAGCCGGTGGTTCCCGTCGTCCGCTGCCCGATTATCTTCGGCCGTCCGGGTTGCTCGTATAGCTGGATAAGGAATGTCTCGGCGGCAGATACCGTTCGCTTGCCCGTCAGTATCACGATCGGCATGCGAAGCAGTTTGCTGCGATCGATATGCAATGTCTTGCAGGGCAGCGTGTCGAATGCCCGGCCGAGATAATAATCCTCGTATCGAGGCTGCCAGTTGCTTTGCGCACGCCCGTAATTGATGTCGGTGCGGGTCATGGTCTTATTGATGCACACGTCCGCCCGCTCTTGCAGGCTGTCGATCATGGTTTCCAGTTGCGGAATATCCTCCTCGTCGAACTCTATGATATCGGGTCTTGCGATCCGTCCTCCGGCAAGCGCGCTGCATGCGATATTCTTTTGGGCGCCGTATCTGCGCCGATTAGTCCATTGCCACTCCCGAAGTGCCTGATTCGGATTGCGGCGATTGCGCTGCATATCGTCGCAGCGCATAGAGAAGTTTACCTCGCGCCCGTTACGCAGCCTGAGCTTTCCGCGGAAACGGCTTCCGATCGTCGATCCTGCCAGACAGATAGGCCTTGACATCCGACCAGCGGTAGCATCGGTCGCTGGATTCGAGGGGCAGCGAGACTTCTCGCTCGCAGAGCAGCAGTTTTACCAAGACCTCGTCGCTCGCAGGGCTGCGGTAAAACATTATTTGCAGATTCGTAGCCATGGGCGTTATGCGATATATCGCCCAGTGCTCGTGCAGCGTCGCATAGTCGGTCGTCGTATAATCCAGCTCGCAGATGCCCATAAGGCTCATCATCGACGTTATGCCGGAGTCGTGTATAAAGCGCAGATCGGCCGACGGACGAGGATCGGCGATTGCCGCATCGGCACGCTCGATCAGATCCTGAACGGCGCGCCGGGCATCATGTCGACGCCACACGAAATATTCCGAAGGGCCGAAAGGCATGTAATAACGCATATTGCTGCATTTCCAGCATGCTATCAACTCCTCTCGGTCGAGTATCGTGGCGAGGCTCTCGCCCTGCCAGTCGACATCCTGTTCGTCTGCCCACAGCGTATAAAGCTCCTGCATGAACTCCACCTGGGCGCGACGGTCCAGCAGGCCGGGCTTTACGAACAGCAGATGCATAAGCCGCGACGGATCGAGATTGCGCATACGCCACTCGGCAGCCCTCTTCTCGGCTGCGGCATTGACGTGCCGATGCGCCATGCGGTTGTCGTCGAATATGTCGCGCCAACGTCCGCTCGCATCACGCAGTATGTTAAGTGACGGATTCAACTCTTTGAGACGCTCGTTGTTGGCTGCCATACTCATTATGCAGCGCGGCACGAGCGTCGAGCGGCTGCGCACCTCGGTGCCCTCGGCCGCGAATATCTCCGGCATGCGCATGTACATGCGCTGGGCGATCTGGCGATGCTCGCGCACTCCGCGCTGCGTCAGCTCGCCCCAGCGCGAACGGGCATTCTCGGCCATAGCCTCGACAATGGCGAGGCACCGCTCTCCCTCAGCCGTCAGAAGAGATTTGCCGTCGGCACGGCGCAGCGTCGCCAGCGGAGAGGCGTAACGCTCCTCGCCCTCCAAAAAGCGTGAGCCGTGGCGACCGAAGTGGCTTACATAGAACAATGTATATCCCTCGGGAGCGGCTGATATCTCTGTCGGGCGATACTCGTAGGAGTGGTAGATGTCGGCCGCACGCGATATATCCTCGCGTACGTCCTGCTCGATGCTCTGCGAGTAAGTTGCGCATAGCGGCAGTGCCCAAAGCGCAAGGGCGGCTATCCAGCGTTTGTAAGACTTCATGCGATCCATATTATTCTATGACTTTCAATGGTATTGTGCATGCTATATCCTCGGACGAAGTGCCGATGTAGAGGGTGTACTCTCCGGCGTTGGTCTTCCATGCGTGCGTCTGCACATCCCAGAATGCCAGATCATCCGATCCGATCTCGAACTCGACCGTAGCCGATTCGCCTGCATCGAGTTCTACTTTATGTATGCGCTTCAACTCCTTGGGCGGACGGACTACCGACGGGGTGTTTTCGCCTACATAGAGCTGTATGACCTCCTTGCCGCGGCGCTCGCCGGTATTTCGCAGCCGCACGCTGATTCGTGCGGGAGACCCTTTCGATACCGTAGCCGTGCTGCGGCCGCAGCACGGCCGGTCGATCTCGAATGTGGTGTACGACAATCCGTATCCGAACGGGAACAACGGCCTTATGCCGTTATACTCGTACCACCTGTAACCCACCAGAACCGATTCGTCGTATAAAATGTCGTATGGCATGATAAAGTGTTCGTTACGCGCCTTGTCGTAGAACGACGCTCCGCGCGGCATGCTGCCTGCGGCGGGGGAGTCGGAGAACGATCTTTCGATTGTCATGGGCAGTTTGCCAGACGGCGAAATCTTGCCGCGGATGATGTCGGCGATAGCCTCGTAGCCGTTCTGCCCGGGATACCACCCGTAGATCAATGCGGCGCAGCGGTCGCTCCATGCTGTCATGTCGATGCCCGAGCCGCTGTTTACGATGACTATCGTATTGGGATTCAGCTCGACGGCGCGTCTTACGGCACGCTCGTCGGCCTTGGGCAGCGCGAACGGTCGTTCGACCGCCTCGGTGTCGTATGTACCGGTGGTAAATATCACGATATCGGCATTGCGCAACTCCTCGTCGGTAGGGTTTTTAGATACCGTGACATCGCCCAACGCTTTAAGCGCATCGACGGGCGTTACCGTGTCGTAGCCCTCGACTCTGGCTGCGCCGCCGCCACGGGGCAGCTCGTCGAGCCAGCGTCCCGTAAGCAGTATGCTCCGGCCCGAGGCATCGAGCGGCAGAATGCCGTCGTTGCGCAGCAGCACAGTACCCTCGGCGGCTACTTCGTATGCCGTTCGCGCATGCGAGGGCAGACTGTCGAGCAGCTCGGGGCGATACTTGTCGCCCGACAGTATGCGGTCGTAGAGCCCGAATGCAATGGCGGTGGCTATGGTCGGACGTATCATGCGGTCGATGTCGCTCTCCGAAAACTCGCCGCGCTCGACCCGTCCGCGAATGTCGCCGTCGAGATAGAAGTAGTCTTCGCCCGGCATGTCGACATTGAGCCCCGAGGCTACGACCTTGCCCCAGTCGTATATCGAACGCCAGTCGGACATGACCAAACCGCGGAAGCCGAACTCGCCGCGCAGAAGGTCGTTGATGACATATTCGCTCTGGCCGCACCATTCGCCGTTGAGACGGTTATATGCCGTCATGACCGTAGCCGCACCGGCCTCGATGCCGGCCACAAACGCCGGGGTATATATTTCGTGTATCGCCCGCTCGTCCACGATCGAGTTGGAGCGTCGACGATACCATTCGGTGTTGTTGGCCAGAAAGTGTTTCAGGCAGGCGAGCGTGCCTGTCGACTGCATGCCCTCGACATACCGTTCGACCATGCGTGCGGCAAGATAGGGATCTTCGCCCAGATACTCGAAGTTGCGCGAGCACTGCGAATTGCGATATATGTTCATGCCGGGACCCAGCAGCACCTCGACGCCCGACGCCCTGCACTCCTCGCCCACGGCACGGGCATATTCGTATGCCATTTCGGGCGAGAATGTCGCCGCCAGCATTATCGGCGACGGAAAGGCCGTCGACCGGTCGATCTGACGGATCATGGTCGGGTCTGGCAGATTGAGATTCAGCCGCAAACCCTGTGTGGCATCCGAAGTAAATATGTACGGCATTCCCTTGTCGGGTACGCCGGGCAGGAAAAACTTGTCGTAGCCGCGCATCATGGATATCTTCTCGTCGAGAGTCAGCCGCGCCGCAAGCGAGTCGGCGCGACGATAGGCTTCGTCCCAAGTCATGCACTGCTGCGCATGCAGAGGCATGACAGCCGCCGCGAGAACCGACAACAGCGAAACGATTCGGATTTTCATTTTGAAAATAATTTAGGTTAAATATTATGCAAATATAACCAAAATAATCATTTCGCATGGCTATCTACGCGAATGCGGTTTCGCAACGCATCGTTTTTCGGTTTCGAAAGAATGATACATGGGCTAATCGAGTGTTTTTTTCATAATAATCACAGCGAAACATTACGGATTAAAATATTTTTGTATATTTGTAAACGGTAAACGTAAGGAATCATCTACTATTTTTTAATTTTTATAACTATCTTGAACACAATGAAACAGTTGAATCTAATGAAGGCGTTGTTCTGCCTGCTGGGTTGTGCCGCAGTGCTGACCTCATGCAAGGATGACGATCAGGCCGTACAGACGCCTGCGATCGAAGTCGCGGCGACGCGTGTCGATGTTCCCGCTGAGGGCGGCCCGGCACAAGTAGGCTATCAGTTGCTCAATGTCGGCGATGCGAGCGGCCTGACCGTCAGATCGGATGCGGCGTGGGTGCACGACTTCGACCTGAGTCAGGCGCGCATACTCTCTTTCCAGGTCGACGACAATCCCCTGACGGACATTCGCCAGACCAAGATATGGCTCGAATATCCCGGAGCCGAGCCCGCAGCGGTATCGATACGCCAGCAAGGATTCGAGATACCCGACTTCGAGATCGTGGTAAAGGAACAGACGGGCGGATCGGTCGTCTTCGAGATATATCCTCTCAGCTCGTCGAAGCCATACTTCGCCTCGGTCGTCCCTAAGGCGAGCATGGATATGTACCCCGATGACGACGACTATTTCCAAGCCGACCTCGAATACTTCAAGGCCGTAGCCCAGGCATCCGAGATGACGCTCGACCAGTATCTTATGGCCTCTACCTTCAAGGGCGCTCAAAGACTTACCTACAACGGGCTCACGCAAAAGGAGGATTATGTGATCTATGCCTACGGTCTGACTCTGCTCGGCGAGCGCACCACGCCTATCATCCGCCTGCCGCTGTCCATACCTCCCGTGGTATCGGAGAACCGACTCTCGTATAAGATGACCGTGACTACGACCAAGATCAATCTCGACATTACCGCGACCAACAACGATCCCTATATCTGGTCGATAGAGCCTGCGGAGTATTTCCGCGGACAGACCGACGAGGAGATGATGACCACCGTGAGCGAGATATACGGCGAGTACATGGATATGATCGCGGAGACGGGCAGCACGACTGTCAGCTACGACATCGACGCAGGCGAAGAGTATGTCGTCCTGCTGTTCGGTTGGCAGTACGGTTCGTGGACGACTGGGCTTCAAAAGGAGTTCGTTCAGATACCCGCAGGCGGCAATCCCGCCGACTGCCGCTTCACGTTCTCGGTAGCCGACATACACCCATATGATGCGACCGTCTCTATCGTAGCGAGCGACAATACCGTATACTACTATTGGGATGTATTCGAGGCATCGGCTTCGGAGCAGCAGATCATGACATATATCCAGAACGATATCGACAACTATATCCGCAATACCGGGACAAATGCCGCAGCTTTCTGGCAGCGTTATGCCGTTCGCGGTACCACGACCATGGCTCGCAGCGGGCTCTATTCGAATACCGAGTACAAGACCGTAGCCTTCGCCGTCAACACCAAGACGGGCGACATCGCGGGCGATTTCTATTACGGCGAGCCGTTCAGAACGGCCGAGAGCGTCAAGGCCGACATCTCGATCGAGGTCGGTTACGACAAGTATTACGACGGTACGGCGCTGGCCGAGGCCATGCCCGAGAAGTACGGCGACTGCGTCAATATGGCCTACGTGCCTTTGACGACTGCCATTACCGGTCAGGCCGAGCACTATTACTATGCCGTCATGCAGTACGAGACAGGCTTCGATGATCCTGCCGTGGTGCCCGACGACATGATAATGTATGCTTTGCGTAGCAGCGGCGTAGCCGATCAGCCTAACAAGAACTTTATCCTCGACTTCAATATGGATATGATCATCTTCGCCATAGCCGAGGATGCCGCAGGCAATTTCTCTCCCGTCTATCGCCATAGGATACACCTTACCAAGAGCGGCGTTTCGCCTATCGACGATCTGATCTCGGGTGCGGCCCTCTCGGCCTCTGCCGCAACACGTTCATCTCTGACTGTACGCAAGACCGATCCTGCCCGCAAACCCTCGCAGATCGCTCAAACGAAGCCAGAGCGCACCGAGGCCGCGACGATCGAGCGCGAGAGACTCCGCCGCGAGCCGGCTGCCGCAAAGGCCGGAGTTACGGCGCGCAGAGGTGTCTTGTGCAAGTAGTAATAATCCCGATACCGAAGCTGCCATGCGACCGCATGGCAGCTTTTTTTTGCATCCGGGCGGCAGAGTAGGGTGGCCGCCCGGATGCAGGCCGAGCTGCATGATCCGACAAATTTCGACTGCGATTTTTGTTTTTGCCGTGCTTATCGCTATATTTGCAATCGTGTAACCAAATTACAAACTCTATGAAACGTCTTATTGTTTTATTAGCGGCAATGCTTGTATCGTCGGCAGCATCGGCTCAGCTGCTGCTGGGTGTCGAAGGCGGTCTGTCCGTCAACAATTACAGCAAGGACAACGGCCTCGACTGCAACGGCTGGAAGGTAGGCGCCTATGTCGGCTATACATTCCGCTCGCACTGGCAGTTGCAGAGCGGTATAGGCTATTACGGCAACCGCATGGGCAGTGTCAAGGATTGGAGCGATCTGTCGGATTTCACGCGTGCCGAGGTGTATAAAAATACCCTTACCGTACCCGTGACGGTAGGCTACAAGATCGGCGGCCGATTCGTCTCGGTCACGCCGAAGGTGGGCTTATATGTCGGATTCGGCCATAATGCCAAGACATTCTCTATCGGGGATATTACCGGATCGGAAGGCAAAGAGCTTAAATTCAGCAGTACCGACTGCGGCATGCTCGCCGGCATCGACTTGGCTGTTTGGCGCTTGCAGCTGCGTGCGGCATACGAACTGGGCTTCGTCAACCTTGCCAAGGACAATCCTGCCGGCAAGACGCGCAACGGCAGCTTCACGCTCACGCTCGGTTTCTCGCTGTTCCGATAGTCTTATCGACGCTACGATGCGGCGTTTGTACGGCTTTTGCAAGAGCAGGTCATGGTATTGTTTAACTTAAATCGGATTACCATGAAAAACGACAAACGACAGCAGAACGGCTGTTGCGACGAGTGCGAACAGATGTTCGAGGATAACGTTCAGGGACTGGTCGACAACGTAGAGGGATATACCCGCAAGGATCATCGAGACAAGTCGGCCGAGGTGCATGACGCCTATTCGCACGAGGATTCGGCTTCGTCGCAGGAGCACCGCGACACCGAGACGGGCTCGCCGCGCGATGATTACCGCAACGCAAATGCCGGTCGATAGCGCGAGCTGATACGACTTAGTATTACGGCACCCCGCAGTGAATGCGGGGTGCTGCCGTTTCACTGCGCAGACGACAGCCGCGCCTGCCGCCGAGCTGCGCAGCGAGCGCCTGCTGGCGACATGTCCGGCACTATTATTTCCGTTTTGGCGAAGATAGTATTATCTTTGGAGGGTATTTTTCGCACGAAAAACTATGAAAAGATCATTATACGCATTGTTTATCATGTCGATGCTTATGTCGACGTTTACGGCGCATGCCCGCCGCGATGACTTCCCGCGTTCGTCGCGCGACTCGATAAAGGCCGTCCTTTCCCGCATCGTCAGGCGCGAGGTGCTTGGCGGCCATGTCGACATAGAGTCGGTGCGCGATATCGATAAAACGCTCGAAATAAAAGCATCCATATCGCTGTCATACTATCCGTTCCGTCCCGATAACCTGATTGCGATGTACGATTCGGTCAGGCACCGTCTGCCCGCCGCATACGCCAAGCATCGGTTAAAGATATACTCGGGCAAGCACCTGATAGACGAGCTGGTGCCCTCGATCTATCGGCCGAGCGACAAGCGGCGGCGGTTTACCTACCGCCGTACGCAGCCGCTGGTAAGGCGGCTCTCGTCGCCCAACCGCCCCTCGGCCGGACTCTATGGCCGCCATATCGCCCTTTGGCAGAGTCATGGCAGGTATTTCGACCAGCGTGAAAACCAATGGCGCTGGCAGCGCTCGCGTCTGTGGGAGACCGTAGAGGATCTCTATACGCAGAGCTACGTCCTGCCGTTCTTGGTGCCGATGCTCGAAAATGCCGGCGCCAACGTCCTGCTGCCTCGCGAGCGCGACATGCAGAAGATGGAGATCATCATCGACAACGATGCGGGCATCGATTCGGCCTCGCACTATGCCGAGAGCGGTGCATGGAACAGCGCCGGGGCAGGATTCGCGCATTTGTACGAACAGTATCTTACCGGACAGAACCCATTCGCCGACGGTACCGCACGCAGCGCCGCTACCGTTACGGGCGAGCGCGCCACGGCAACGGCCTTGTGGGGTGCGACCATACCCGCCGCAGGTCGTTACGGCATATATGTATCGTATCGCACGCTCGACGACAGTGCCGACGATGCGCACTATACCGTCCGCCATGCCGGCGGCCGGTCGGAGTTCGCCGTCAATCAGCGCATGGGCGGCGGCATGTGGGTATTTCTCGGAGAGTTCGATCTGCCGGCCGGCAGCATGGACTCTATCGTCATGCTCGATAACCGCTCCTCTCGCAGCGGCCGCCGCATTACGGCCGATGCCGTGAAGATCGGCGGCGGCATGGGCAATATCGCACGGGTCGTCGATCCCGAGAAACGTTCGGACGACATGGAATACATCGCCGAGACGAGCGGCTATCCGCGCTTCTGCGAGGGTGCGCGCTACTGGCTGCAATGGTCGGGATTCCCCGAAGATGTATATACTCCCAAGCAGGGCAAGGACGACTATCGCGACGACTACATGTCGCGGGCACACTGGGTAAACGCCCTTATAGGCGGCACGGAGCGGCTGCCCGAGGGCGAGGGCAAAGGCATACCGGTCGATCTGGCGTTCGCGTTCCATTCCGATGCCGGCGTAAGGCTCAACGACGATATCATCGGCACGCTCGGCATATACTGTACGCAGGACAGCGACGGCGAGTTCGAGGGAAAGGTGACGCGTATGCGCTCGCGCGATTTGACGGATATAGTCATGACGCAGATTGTAGGAGATATACGGGCTTTATATGAACCGGATTGGAGTCGCCGCGGAATGTGGGACAGAGCCTATTACGAGGCACGCATACCCAATGTTCCGACGATGCTCTTGGAGCTGCTCTCCCACCAGAACTTCGCCGACATGCGTTACGGACTCGACCCCGGCTTCCGCTTCACGGTCTGCCGGGCGATTTACAAGGCCATGCTGCGCTATCTCTCGGATCAATACTCCGAGGCATATGTCGTCCAGCCGCTGCCCGTTGGCGGATTCCGCGCCGAGCTCGCCGACGGCAACAGAGTAGAGCTGTCGTGGCACGCGACGCCCGATCCGCTCGAACCTACGGCCGTCCCGTCCGCATATATAGTCTATACGCGTATCGACGACGGAGCCTTCGACAACGGCACAAGGGTAGAGTCCAACCGCCTTACGGTGGAGCAGCAGCCCGGCAGGATTTACAGCTACCGTATAACGGCCGTCAATGACGGCGGCGAGAGCTTTCCGAGCCAGACTCTATCCGCCTGCCGCCTTGTAGCGGAGAAAGGGCGCGTAATGGTCATCAACGGTTTCGAGCGCGTCGCAGCTCCCATGAGTATTCAGGGCGACTCGCTGGCCGGATTCCACAACCGCTACGACAGCGGTGCGGCCTACATTCGCGACATATCGTTCATCGGCGAACAGCATAATTTCGACCGCGCCCTCTCGCGCTCCGATAACGACAACCACGCCCTCGGTGCCTGTTACAACGATTACGAGACGGAGATCGTCGCCGGAAATACGTTCGACTACCCGGCACTGCACGGCCGGTCGATAGTGCAGGCCGGATACTCGTTCTCCTCGTCGAGCCTCGATGCCGTCGCAGCGGGGCAGTGCGACCTGTCGCGTTACCGTGTCATCGATCTTATACTCGGCAAGCAGCGCTCGACCGCCGTGGGGCGCGGCGTGTCGGGATATAGGTTCAAGACATTCCCCGCCGGGCTCCAAACGGTGCTGCGAGACTTTACCGATGCCGGCGGAGCGCTGCTGGTCACGGGCGCATACGTCGCCACCGACCTGTGGCTCTCGGACGACGCTTCGGAGAGCGACCGCGACTTCGCGCGCAATGTCCTGCATTACTCCTTCGGCGGTAATATGGCCACACGCCGCGGCGAGGTGCGTGCCATTCCCTCCAAGATGACCGACACGCGATACTACCTGCGCTTCGCATGCGAGCTGAACGACAGTATTTACTGCGTCGAATCGCCCGATATCGTACGTCCGGTCGGCAAGGGTTCGTTCACGGCGCTGCGTTACAAGGCCAACAATCAAAGCGCAGCGGTCGCATATAATGGAAAATATCGTACCTTTGTAGCCGGATTCCCGTTCGAGACCCTGACGGATGCCGCCGTGCGCGACCGTCTCATGCGGCAGACGTTGATGTTTCTCACGGGCAACAGCCACTGACAGACAAACTAATAGCATAAAACCATGTTGGAACAACAGATTTCTAAGCAGATCATGGAGGCGATGAAGGCTAAGGACACCGTTCGTCTCAGCGCATTGCGCAATATCAAGAAATATATAATCGAGGCCAAGACGTCGGGAACGGCCGTCGATACGCTGCCCGATGCCGATGTCGTGAAGATCATCTCGAAACTCGCCAAGCAGGGTAGCGATTCTGCCGCGATCTACACTCAGCAGAACCGCCCCGATCTGGCCGGGGAGGAGCTGGCGCAGGTGCGTGTCATGCAGGAGTTCCTGCCCCGACAGATGACGGCCGAGGAGCTCGCCGCTGCCGTTCGCGAGATCATCGCCGAGGTGGGTGCCGAGTCGATGAAGGATATGGGCAAGGTCATGGGCGTCGCCTCGAAGCGGCTCGCCGGTCAGGCCGACGGCAAAGATATATCGGCCAAGGTAAAGGAGCTGCTGGCATAACCCGAACCCATGCTATCGCTGCATAATCTCAAAACCGCAGCCATGCCTATGGGCATGGTTGTCGGTGTTTTATTGTGCCGCCCCATAGCGGCTCTCGAATCGTGGAGCGGCAATACGATCACGCCTGCGCTGATCTCCATGATGCTTTTCTTCACGTTCTGCCGCGTCGATATAAGACAGATGCGCCCCTCGCGGATGCACCTGTGGCTGTTGCTGTTCCAGCTTATCGGAGCCGTCGCCGCATACTACGCCTGCATGCCTTTCGGTCAGGTCATGGCACAGGGAGCCATGGTATGCGTACTCGCACCGATAGCAATGGCAGCCGTGGTCATCGGCGGTATGCTTGGCGCCAATATCGCGACTATGGCGACATACAGCCTTATATGCAATTTCGTCATAGCCGTATTCGCTCCTCTGATGCTGCATGCCTACGGCAACGGCGACTGCACGTTCGGGCAGATCGCCATGAAGATAGCGCCGCTGCTCATCATGCCATTCGTTGCCGGACAGGCGTGCAGACATCTGTTCCGCCGGCTGACGCAATGGATAAGCGACCATTCGCAGATATCGTTCTATATGTGGCTCATTTCGCTTGCCATAGTCATAGGACGCACGACATGCTTCATCCTCGACACCGACGCCGACAGCGGGGTAGAGATACGGCTGGCTGCCGCAGCTCTGGTAATATGCCTTATACAGTTCGCCGTCGGCCGCCGCTTGGGCCGTCGATACGGCGACACGGTCGCAGGAGGTCAATCGCTCGGACAGAAGAATACCGTTCTGGCCGTCTGGATGGCACAGCAGTTCCTCGACCCCGTCTCCTCCGTCGCCCCCACCGCCTACATCGTGTGGCAGAATTTCGTGAACAGCTATCAAATCTACAAGAAAGATAGAGAAGCAGCGAAAAATCAAATATAAATTACTACAATATAGTGGTTTATATTTGAGTATGAATTTTCAGTTGTTTTTGCGATTTTCCCGATAAGGCCGATATCTGTTACTTTTTGTTAGTTGAATGGCAGATTACGAAGGCCAGCAAATACGGCGTATTGAAAGCCGGATGGCGGTTGAGCAACAATCCGCCCGTGCCTATTCGGAACGCTTCGCACAGCAATCAACCGCACCTACAAAGAGGGAATCATTAGCGCCAATCCGACCAAAGAGTTCGATTTCGCAAGTAAAGTTTGACAAGAGCCGAGCCGCTGCGAGTATCTGACAATCGACGAGTTGAAGACGCTGATAAATACAGAATGTCGGCACGAGATCGTCAAGCTGGCTTTTTTGTTCAGTTGCTTGTGCGGCCTGCGTGTCAGCGACATTCGCAAATTGAGGTGGTGCGACCTTCAACGGAGCGGTGGGCGTGTCCGCATCGAAATCACGATGCAGAAGACCAAAGATCCACTTTACATGCCGATTACGGACGAAGCGTTGAAATGGCTGCCGGAACGCGGCGAGGCGAACGACAGCGATTTTATCTTTCCGCTGACGCACGAGGGACTGTAAACGACACGCTGCAACACTGGGCAAAAGTCGCCGGAATAACCAAACACATTTCGTTTCACTATGTGAAATATTGTTATCTAACTCTACAATATCCGACCAACATTGTAATACTTGCCGATAAAAATGCGTAATTTTGCAGATTAATAATCAGTCATGAATATGACTTTAACAACTGACAGAAAGGAAAAAGCGATATCATTCCTCTGGCAACATTTCCTGCTCCTTATTTCATTGTATCTTATGACATTGGGAGTCGTTCTATGTGTGAAATCCTCTTTGGGCAGCAGCGTAATCTCCTCGCTGCCGTTCGTTTTTTCGCTGGTGGGACCGATAAGCCATGTC
>Ga0137307_101800_pt1 | contig 17064 bp, 14 predicted proteins | sample NAcewD2O_March_2_FD_97180 | JGI IMG/M metagenome (GOLD analysis project Ga0137307, IMG submission 97180) | Mouse cecal microbial communities from Vienna, Austria - N-Acetylglucosamine amended D2O_March | ecosystem: Host-associated > Mammals > Digestive system > Large intestine > Cecum | place... | reverse complement strand
GGTTTCCATATTGCAGTATGTCATCCGGACACCAATCTGTTCGAGATGATTTTCCTGGGCATACATAAACGCATAGCACTTTGCCTGGGCAAGATGCACGCCGATGGGTTGCTGGATACGCCTCAGCTCCCTGTAGGTGCCTTTTATCTCATCCACGACCACTTTGTCATATTGGGGCAAAACGGGTGCTGGCAGCGTACCATCCTGCTCTTGTGCCGTTTTGTCATGTGCCCCCCAGTTGCGGTCAATGATGCCGTCTGCCCTTCCTTCTATAATAATGTCATAATCCGGCGTACTCCATGTATACATCAGCCCCACCTCGGCATAATATTCACTTCCCATGCGCCGCTGAATCATTCTGTGAATCCGGCTTCCTTCCTGCATTGCGGTGTCCGCACCGCCTGATTTCCGGTTGTCTATGCTGCCCTCGCGCAGTATGAACTCCACAAGCTGGCGAACCGATACACGTATTTCCATCCCAACTCCCATCTGCCCGCTTCTGCGGGCGTACAAATTGAAAAACTCCCCCTAAATGACAGTTTAACCCATCATTCAAAGAGAGTCAATTTCATTGCACCACGGGACGCTTTCCCATGGCTTACGCTATTGCAAGTCCGCTTACATAGCTTTCAAATTCATCATTGTGACCCGCATACTGCAGGGTAAGCGTTGAGCGGAAATCGAGTCCCATCACACCAAGAATGGACTTTGCATCTACAACGTAATGATTGTAGGAAATATCAATATCAAAGTCACACTTTGACGCCTCGTTCACGAAATCCGCAACTTCTGCAGGTGTCATCTTAATCTTGCGTTCTATCATACTAAGCACCGTCCTTTCTACATATATTTTACAAACCAGAAACTTTCTTTTGTTTTCTTATATTATACAAAATCCTGCCAAAAGTAAAGCTTTTTGCATTATTATGGAAATTTTCGTCGTTTTCAAGGAATCTATGTTTTTTTCGGAATACAATCCAATCAGGCATTGTCAATCCTATACAGTTCATTCTTTCCAATTTCCAAAATATTTATACAGTTTTCTGATTCATTTTTTTAACTTTTTTATTCCAGTATGCAGAAATTCATATGTGCTTTCCTAGAGCGTGTTTGAAAAATTATTCCTCCCATCTGCACGCTTTAGCGGGCGTGCAAATCAGGATGGTGAAATCTCTAATTTCATACTATCCTTCTGACAATCACCCACTGGCTTTCGAACGCATTTTATGCAGGCATTCCAAAACTTAGCAGGAAAATAATCAAGGAGAAATTCCGGAAAACCACTGAGAATAAACACCTTTCCATGTAAAATATAGTTTTTCTGGCAATTATAGACCGTATATGGGTTTACCTTGTCACAATATGTATCATGGGATATCACATTCTCCACATTGAAAAGGCAGGATACCCGCATTGCAAATACATTCAATAGCTCTCTCCATATCTCAAAATCGTATTTTCGCAAATCGTTATAAATTCTCCTATCCGCAGACAATTGTTTATAATCTGCGAACTGATTTATCTGACAGTAACAATCACTTTTCTTTCCACAGACACCTGGTTCGAAATCCCGCAGCGCCTCAACCATCGGGTAATTGATATAAAGTTTTCCATTTTCAGTTTCATTATCAAAATTCACCAGCATTTTTTCCAGCACATCTTCTGTCCGATTCCCAGAAGGAAGGTTATCCTGATGTCCATCATAGTCAAAAAACAAGAATATCTGTGAGAAATCATCCCTGTCCAGGCCTTCGAGCGTTTCTTTCAGCTCCCCGCTGTTTTCCCGGAGTATCTCTATAATATCTGTCTCAAAATCATCCTCGTTCATCCTTTGCCAGAGCATGTAGATATTCTGCCCTGCCGGAAGTGTGATGACCATAAAATTACTGTGCCTGAAATGAACACTCTGCAAGTTGTTGATAATCTGCGGTTCCCTCGATTCCCCTTCCACAATAAATGCCATGTAGTTCCTACTTTTCATCAAAGGCACCTGCCTTATACATTTTCTGAAGATTATGAGCCTTCCTTAACTCCTTGTCTGTAGCGCCTGCCATCGACACAATTTTGTTATTCCCAATCAGAAAATAACAGTCCGGTCTTAGCAAATCATTGCTCATCAAATCTGTGTTGTGGGATGTTGTAAATATCTGCACGCCCTTTATCTGATTCAGCTTTTTAATAATGTTATTGGCAAGCTCAAAATGATAAAACGCATCAAACTCATCAATATATACCAATGACGCATTCTGCATATTGATATACCAGTAGTAAAATAAAGCCAGCGACCTTGTCCCTGTAGAGGCGACATCAAAAAAATCGACAAAATTATTCTTGAATTTACACAAAATAACCTTCTGCCCATCCCGCTCTGTGCTTACTAAATTATAAATAATATCATTTTCTGCCAAAAACTTTTGGAAGTCTAAAAGCCTTCCACTTTCAATAATCCCTTCAGAAATATTCCCCCTCCCTGAGCGAAATCCTTCATATCCTCTTCTATCCAAAGAGAAAAATAAAAGCATTCTATCCACATAATCCATAAATGCCTGAAAAACAGCATTCTCATGATTATCTGTTAAAATTGCATTACTGCTTATAAATTTTACTCTGGAAATTGTACTTTTTGCAATGATAGACTGATTCAATGTCTCTGTACCATCTAGCCGTGTAAATCCCTCATTTCTAAAATAATCATAATATATTACTTCCTTTCCGGAAATAGTTACACGTTCAAACTCTAATTTGTCCATTGCCGATTTTTCATACTGATAAATCAATTCCTCTCCATAAAATGTAAATATATATTCAAATTTAACAATAGATTTTCCACTTTCCATATTAAAATATGGGTGATAAATTTTCGGAAGTGTGTGATTATCCGTCAAATGACATACAACATCACAAATGGCAAGCCCAAGATTTGATTTCCCACTCCCATTAATACCAAACAAAATTCCTTTTGTAATACATCCCTCACTGATAACTTCCTGATTAAAATTGTAATTACATGGCTTTCCCAAATCAAATATCACTTTGTCCCGAAACCCTTTAAAATTTTCAACACTAAATTTTTTTAACATGATATACCCCTTATAATATCTATTCTTTTATTTTATTATATCCATCTTATCAATAAATATCAACAAAAACCGTAATTTGTATTCGGAATAACCGTAGAAAAAATCCGGTTTCAAGGACAAAAAAACAGAAAAGGCCGAACCCGCCTGAAGCCGTCCAGCCTTTCCTGTTATTTTATTGTTTTTCTTTTATGCCATTCTTATCTGAGTTTCCAGATGTCCCTGTTGTATTCTTCGATTGTCCTGTCTGATGAGAAGAATCCTGCCTTTGCGATGTTCACAAGCATCATCTTCTTCCATTTTGCCTCATCCTTTTAGTCCTCAAACATCTTATCCTTTGTAGCGATATAGTCCTCAAGGTCTAAGAGGGTCATAAACCAGTCTTTGTTAATCAGCACTTTCTGGAGTCTGTTGCGACGCTCCTCGTTGCCCACCTTCAGTACTTCCTTGTCCGTGATAAAGTCTATTGCTTCCTTAATCACGCTGCTCTTCTCATAGTAGCTCTTTGCCACATAGTCAGACTTCTCATAATGCGCGATAACCTGCTCGGACTTCTCACCAAAGATGTAGATATTGTCATCCCCGACAAGCTCGTGAATCTCGACATTTGCACCGTCGCTCGTACCGAGTGTCACTGCGCCGTTTAACATAAACTTCATGTTACCGGTACCGCTTGCCTCCTTGGATGCCAATGAAATCTGCTCGGAAATGTCACATGCAGGAATCAGCTTTTCAGCGTAGCTTACATTGTAGTTCTCTACCATGACAACCTTCATGTAATCCTTGACATCCGGGTCGTTGTTTACAATTTCCTGCAGACACAGCAGCAGATGGATGATGTCCTGCGCAATGATATATGCCGGGGCTGCCTTCGCGCCAAAGATAAATGTAATCGGCGTGGACGGCTTTTTGCCGCCTTTAATCTCAAGATACTTATGGATAATGTAAAGGGCATTCATCTGCTGGCGTTTGTACTCATGAAGTCTCTTAACCTGGATATCAAAGATGGAATCCGGATTGATGTCCTGTCCCTCGTTCTCCTTCAGGTATGCAACAAGCTCCTCTTTCTTTATCTTCTTGATTGCCTTGATTTCCGTCAGCAATGCCTCGTCGTCAAGATGCTCCATCAGCTTCTCAAGCTCCGCGGCATCCTTCTTGTAGCCCGCGCCTATGGTCTTTGTAATGCATGCTGCCAGTTCCCTGTTACATGAAAGCAGCCATCTCCTAAAGGTGATACCGTTTGTCTTGTTGTTGAACTTCTCCGGATAAATCTTGTAGAAATGGTTCAGCTCGGAGTCCTTGAGAATCTCTGTGTGGATTGCGGCAACACCGTTTACAGAGAAACCATAGTGGATATCAATATGCGCCATATGCACACGCATATTGTCGTCGATAATCTGTACCTTTGGATCCTTATACTTGATGGAAGCCCTCTTATCCAGCTCCCAGATAATCGGCATCAGCTGCGGAACAACCTTCTGCAGATACTTTACAGGCCACTTCTCAAGCGCTTCTGCGAGGATTGTGTGGTTTGTGTATGCACATGTCCTGCTGACCACATCAATTGCCTCGTCTATGTCAAATCCTTCTTCCTCCGTCAGGATACGGATTAACTCCGGAATCACCATCGTCGGATGTGTATCGTTTATCTGGATGACTGCATGGTCATACATCTTGTGCAGGTCATAACCGTTGTCCTTCATCTCCTTCAAAATCAGCTGTGCACCGTTACATACCATAAAGTACTGCTGATAAATACGCAGCTGCTGGCCAGCCTCGTCGGAATCGTCCGGATAGAGGAACAATGTGAGGTTCTTGTCAATGTCTGCCTTGTCAAAATCAATGCCGTCGTTCACAATGCTCTCGTCAATGGTCTCGATGTCAAACAGATGCAGTTTGTTCATTCCCTGCTCATAACCAATCACGTCGATATCATACAATCTTGACATAACCTTCTTCTTTCCGAAGTATACAGGGAAAGAGATGTCTGTCTTTGTGAGCCATGACTGTGACTCAATCCAGTCATTTTTCTCGGCAGTCTGCTGTCTGTCCTTAAATACCTGTTTGAACAGTCCGAAATGATAATTCAGTCCGATGCCGTCTCCCGGAAGCCCAAGGCTTGCGATGGAATCCAGGAAGCATGCTGCAAGTCTTCCAAGGCCACCGTTGCCAAGCGACGGTTCCGGCTCAACCTCCTCAATGCGGCTAAGTTCCTTGCCTTCCTCCTTGAGCGCTGCGTCAAGTTCTTCATAAATCCCAAGGTTAATCAGATTGTTTGACAAAAGCTTACCAATCAGGAATTCCGCAGAAATGTAATAAATCTTCTTGCTTCCCTTGATAACACCCTTGCCGTTCATCATGTCCTTGGTCATGTTAAGGATTGCAAAGTAAAGCTGGCTGTCATCAAGCTCCTTAACTGCCTTTTGGTACATCTTCTGTGCTACTGCTTCCAAACTTGCTTTTACGTTCATCTTACTACTCCTTTTCCTGTTGCTGCATACAGCAAAAATAAATTTAATGGTTCCATATATATTATGTGTAACATTTAAGTTCCCTATTTTATGATATCACATCGAGATAATTAATGCGGATTAACTTATGCGGCATCACGATGTCCTGACCAGGATCCCCCTCCATCAGCCGGCAGAGCTCCTCCACGGCACATGCTGCAATTTTCTGAAAGTCCTGCCTTACCGTGTGCATCTGTTTTCCTGCATACCCCATCAGGCCCACACCGTCAAATCCGCATACCGGCCTGTAAATATCCATGTCAATCAGTGCCTTCATCGCGCCAATCGCCATCAAATCCGACGCACAGATAATCGCATGCTTGCTTCTGGCATACTGCATCGTCAGCTTCCTCGCCTCAAGCTCACTGAAATTTCCTGTCCTGACCAGAACCTGGAGCCCCATCTCGTCTGCCAGCCGGTTCATCCCGATCAGGCGCTCCTCCGACACATAGCCGTTTTTCTTTCCGGATATATATAAAATCTTCTTGTGGTTGTTTCCGGCGAGAAACCGCTTTGCCACCTCATACTGTGCTTTTTCATTATCGATATGAATACTCGAAGTATTCTCGCTGACCCCGGGCGCATCAATCAGCACAGCCTTAAACTTCTGGCTTTCAACCAGCTTGCGCAATACAGTGTCGTCCTTTGAGAGACCACAAATAATCAGCCCTTCTATACTCTGTGACTGGAAATAACGAATCATCTCCTCCACATCCATCTCAGCTATCATGGTAAAGAATACTGTGATAATATCCATTCCCTTTTCCTTCGCCTTATTGATGGCGCCAATTATGTAGCGCATCGGTATCTCATCCACTTTCTGGGAATGCCTGTTTACATCAAGCACCAGTGCCATCCTTCCAGTTTTCTTGGAAGACAGCGCAGAGGCAATTGTATTTGGCACAAAACCAAGCTGTGCTATCGCCGCATTCACTTTCTGCTTTGTCTCCTCACTCACATTGGGATAGTGGTTGAGCACCTTTGAAACAGTTGATATCGCCACACCTGCTTCTCTTGCCACATCTCTTATAGAAACTAAATTTGAAGCCAAAAATTATTTCACCTTCTTTTCCCTGACAACCAAAATTTGCGTGTTCTTTATGAAATTTTCACAAGAAAACGTTTTCCAGAAAACGTTTTCTTTATCATACAATAAAAATAACGGTTTGTCTACCATTATTTTCATTATTTTTTATTTACCACATACACGCTCTATCGCGGCAGCCAGTCTGTCCTCCTGAAATGGTTTCACAACAAAATCCTTTGCACCATTCTGAATCGCCTGTGCCACCATCGCCTGCTGCCCCATGGCAGAGCACATAACAACCTTCGCATTCGGATCCTGCTCCCGAATCCGCTTCAGCGCATTCAGTCCGTCCATCTGCGGCATTGTGATATCAAGCAGCACTACGTCAGGCTTACACTCCATATACTTTCTTACAGCCTCCACCCCATTTTCAGCCTCCGCCACAACAGTGTGCCCATGTGGTGTAACCATCTTCTTAATTGTCATCCTCATAAATGCCGCATCATCCACGACCAATAGATTTGCCATACCTAATTTCCCTTCTTAATTCATTCCTCAAAAACCTTACATACACAATCTTTCACTCTTCTGGGTATGTATCTGTTTTATTGTAACATATCTTTCCACATAATGGAACAGGTTAATTTATTTTTTCATTAAATCGAGTAAACTACTCGTTACTGGCAACTACTCACCATGCCCCCATACGCCGCTTCCGCGGCATATTTCCTCCGCGCGGGGGGCTGCGCATAAATACAAGGGTGCATTCCACACAGGCAGCCGCCCATGTGGAATGCACCCTTTTGTCATCTGCTTCTGGCGTTCATGTGCCCATTAAAATTTCTCGACAATCGCGACCACGACGGACCGCGGAAACATGACTATCGTATCTTTTCCCATCCACTTTGTCAGTTTATGGTAATCCGTATCCTTTGTATGTTTAAACTGTGTATTCATAAGGATGCGCCACTTTCGTCCCAGCGGAAGGTTCGGAAGCTGCACCTCCTCCTTCTCCCAAAATGCATTGATACCAATGTAAATAATGTCGTCCTCCCTGTTTCCCTCTGTACGTCCCGCAAACATGATGCCGATTGTGCGCGTGTCTGCATCACAACTGCTGTTCCATGCTGTCTTGTTGTGTATGGAAACTTCCGGGAATCCGCAGCCGCTTGGTCCGGAACGCCCTCTCAGAATCGGATGCTTCTTGCGCAGGTCAATCATGTATTTGCAAAATTCAAACATCTCGCTGTACTCTTCCTTGCGGTTCCAGTCCAGCCATGAGATGATATTGTCCTGGCAGTATGCATTGTTGTTGCCAAACTGCGTATTGCAGAATTCATCTCCCGCGAGGAACATCGCAGAACCACGGCTGCACATCAGCACGGCAAAGGCATTTTTGCGGAGACGGTTTCGCAGTTCCAGAATCTCCGGATCATCCGTGTCGCCCTCTGCCCCGCAGTTCCAGCTGTTGTTGTCGTCCGCGCCATCTGTATTGTTCCACCCGTTTTTCTCGTTGTGCTTACACTGGTATGCATACATATCGTACAGCGTGAAGCCGTCATGACAGTTCAGGAAATTTACAGTGGCATTCTCACCACGGTTTTCTTTTCCATATAAGTCAAGGGAACCTGTAATACGGTTGATTGCCGCCTGTGCCATGCCGTAATCCCCCTTCAGGAAGCAGCGCATGTCATCGCGGTATCTGCCCAGCGGTTCCATGAGGGAAAGCTGCCTACCTGATACAGTCCGCCCGCGTCCCATGCCTCGGCAATCAGCTTGACATTGCCGAGCACCGGGTCAAACGCAAGACTCTGCAAAAGGGGCGGCTTGCTCATCGGTGAACCGTCCTCGTTGCGTCCCATGATGGAGGCAAGGTCAAAACGGAAACCATCCACGCGGTAAGACACCACCCAGTAGCGCAGGCATTCCAGGATAAACTGCTGCACAATCGGATGATTGCAGTTCATCACATTGCCGCAGCCGCTGAAATTGTAATATTTTCCGTCAGGCGTAAGCATATAGTAGATATTGTTGTCAATCCCCTTAAACGAGAAACACGGTCCCATCTCGTTTCCTTCCGCAGTATGGTTAAATACAACATCGAGGATGACTTCTATCCCATTTGCATTCAGTTCATGAATCAGGCTGCGGAATTCATTTCCTGCTTTTCCGGCACGCGTATCTGCGGCATAGGCAACATTGGGCGAAAAAAAGCACACCGGGCTGTATCCCCAGTAATTCAGGAGCTTTTCGCCGTCCACAACACGCACATCCTCCGTCTCGTCAAACTCAAAAACCGGCATCAGCTCAACCGCATTAATTCCAAGCTCCAGAAGATAGGGAATCTTCTCACGGATTCCTTCATAAGTTCCCCTGTGCTCCACACCGGAGGACTTATCCTGTGTGAATCCCCTTACATGCATCTCATAGATAATCATGTCCTTGGGCTCTAAGCTGGTATTCTTGAAGTTTCCCCAGTCATATCCGCCGTCCACGACACGCCCCTTGTATATGCGCTCTGAAACCAGCTTTTCCTTTCCCCAGTTCTCCTGGCCTGCGACGGACTTGGCATACGGGTCAAGGATGTATTTTGTCTTGTCAAAGAGCAGCCCTTTGCCGGGGTTATACTCACCGTCAAACTGATATGCATACTCGAAATCCTTGGGTTTGAGCCCATAGACAACCATGGAGTATGTGTCGCCCAGACGACAGGATTCCGGAAACGGTATCACTGCATAGGGCTCATGCTCGCCGACACGAAACAGGCAGAGACTGCACGATTCCGCCCCATTTGAATGAATCGTGAAGTTTACCCCTTCATCCACCCTGACCGCCCCATTGCTCAAAAAATTGCCAGGCCTGACCTTGAACCCGCCTATGTCATCCGTAGGCGGAAAATATTTCCTTTCCAATCCCGAACCAAAATACATCATATTCTCGCAATCACCTCTTTTTTATATATTTTATGGTAAACGCAAATCATATTTACCTATATACCCTAATTTTACATGATTTCCCATAATGGTGCAACGTTTCAATTTTTTTTATTTATTTCCCCATGAAACCCCTCTGTATATCTTTTCCCATTTGTGGAAATTTTATCCATATAAAGCCTGTTTTATCCTTTTTCCAGCACTTCTTATACAAAATAAACAAAAAGCTCTCTGACAATATGAAATATTGCCAAAGAGCGTCTGTTTCCTTATCGCAAATCCTGCATGCGAACGCCGTCCATATCGTCGAAGTCCTGGTTTTCCCCGACCATTCCCCAGATAAAGGTATACGCACGGCTTCCGCTTCCCGAATGGATTGACCAGCTCGGAGAAATGACTGCCTGCTCATTCCTCATAACGATATGCCTTGTCTCCCGTGGCTCGCCCATATAATGCATCACAAACGCATCCTCGGGCATATCAAAATATAAATAGACCTCCATGCGCCTGTCATGCGTATGGCAGGGCATTGTATTCCACACACTTCCGGGCTTCAGTGCCGTCATCCCCATAACAAGCTGACAGCTCTCAACCTGTCCGGGCAGAATGTACTTGTTGATTACCCTGTGGTTTGCATCCTCAAGGCAGCCAAGCTCCACCTTGTTCTCATCCTTGATGATGACAACATCCTCCGAAGCCTCGCCCTGCGGTTTAATGAGCTTTGTCGGATATGCCTTGTGTGCCGGGGCGCTGTTCAGATAGAACTTTGCCGGACTTGCGGTGTCAGCGGACTCAAATATGATATCCCTTGCGCCCATTCCGATATACATGCCTTCCTTGTGCCCGACCTCATACCGTCTGCCATCCACTGTGATGTAGCCCGCCGGTCCGATATTAATCACACCCAGCTCACGTCTCTGGCAGAAATATTCTGCGCGGAGTTCATCCCCCGCCGTGAGCGCGATGGGTTCCACTGGCACCGCCGACCCTGTGATAATACGGTCGATGTGGCTGTAGACAAGCTTTATCGTGCCTGTCTGAAACAAATCGTCAATCAGAAACTCCTCCCGCAATCTCTCGGTTGTGTAGTATCTGACATCCTTTGGTGAAGCTGCTGTTCTTAATTCCATGATAATCCCTTCCTTTTTTATAGTTATACTCATGCGGCTGTGTGCATCATCTTATATCGGGCGGTCAGCCTTTTTGACCGCCCGTATAATTATGGGCTGCCTTTTCTGTAAGTACTTACATTTTATCTCATTCTTAACAGGCAGTCAATAAGATATTCCATATTTTACTGCTGCCAGTTTGTTTTCTCACGCGGCTTGAAAGGCCCCTGAATAGTAACTGGAATGCTTCCACTTATGTATACCCACGACGGATGAAATCTGCCGTGGGTATTGCGCCAGCCACAGCCGCGAGACGGCATATTTCCTTATGCGGCTGTGTGCATCACCTTATATTGGGCGCCCAGTTTTTTCGACCGCCAGTATAACAGTTCAGCCCGGGGCTTTGCATGTCCTGAAGCTTGTAATGGAAAGCCGAAGCCGGAACTGTTACAAGCTTATAAACAATTTATTCAAATTTACTTGATTTTCATATGTATTCATAGTACAATTTATATAAAATTGATAGTGCTTACACACCTTGTTACATCCAGCAGACATACCAATGCACTACCTTATCCAGCGTCAAAACAGACCAGAAAGGACACTCGCATGACAATATATGATGTTTCTGAGAAAGCCGGTGTATCCATCGCAACAGTATCGCGCGTGTTAAACGGTTCCAGCAACGTGAGCGCACAGACACGCCAGAAGGTTCTCGCTGTCATAGAGGCATGTGACTACACGCCCAACGCTTTTGCAAGGGGACTTGGCTTAAACTCAATGAATACAATCGGCATTCTCTGTGCTGATTCTTCTGACCTGTATCTTGCCAATGCCATATACTACATCGAGCAGGAATTAAGGGAAAACAACTACAACTGCATTCTGTGCTGTACCGGCTATCAGCTTGAGGACAAACAGAAATACCTGAATCTCCTTGTCAACAAAAAGGTTGACAGCGTGATTCTTGTGGGCTCTAACTTCATCTCGGATAACGACACTGAAAACGATTACATCCGTGACGCAGCAAAGGAAGTCCCAGTACTTTTATTGAATGCCGACTTTGACTGCGAAAATGTATATTGCAGTCTCTGCGACGACTTCAAGTCAACAATGCAGGCGACCACGTACATGATAGAAACCGGAATCAGGGATATCCTCTATCTATACAACTCAAAATCATTTTCCGCGCTCAGGAAATTGTCCGGCTACCAGAGCGCCCTCACACAAAAGGGCATTCCGCTGCGCATGGAATATATCCAGTATTTTCCGGGAAGCCATGCCAACCTTCCCGCAATCGCGGATTTTCTTACCGACCTTGACAGTACTGTCAAGTACAGGGCTGTCGTAGCGGCCGACGACAACCTTGCCATCGGCGCCGTCAAGTTTGCGCACAAAAAAGGTCTGACTGTGCCCGGGGACTTGTCAATCATCGGCTATAACAATTCTATCCTGAGCACCTGCTGCGAACCAGAGCTCACAAGTGTTGACAACCGTCTCGAGACATTGTGCCACCATATTGTCAAGACGCTCATCGGAATACTAAACAATAAGGAAATGCCCCAGAAGGTCATCTTCTCCGGCGAACTGATTAAAAGAGGGACAACTCTTTAAAAATACACTTTTAAAAGTAATAGGAGGAATTATCATGAAATCATTTATGGATCAGGACTTTTTGCTCCAGACCGGCACAGCAAGTGACCTTTTTCACAAGTATGCGGAAAAGACACCAATACTGGACTACCACTGCCACATCAATCCCGCCGAAATCGCAGACGACCGCAGGTTTGACAATATCACGCAGGTGTGGCTTGGCGGCGACCACTACAAATGGCGCTTTATGCGCTCCTGTGGCGTGGACGAAAAGTACATCACCGGCGCCGCGTCCGACAAGGAAAAATTCTTCAAATGGGCAGAGTGTGTCGGAAAGGCAATCGGCAACCCGCTCTACCACTGGACACATCTGGAGCTGCAGCGCTATTTCGGCTACACAGGCGTCCTCAACAAAAAGACTGCCGAGGAAGTGTGGACTCTCTGCAATGAAAAACTCAAGGAGGACAGCATGAGTGTGCGTGGTCTGATTAAGCGTTCCAATGTCACATTAATCTGCACAACCGATGACCCTGTCGACTCCCTTGAATACCACCAGAAGCTTGCGGCGGATGACACGTTTGATGTGAAAGTGCTTCCAGCATGGAGACCTGACAAGGCGATGAATATTGAAAAGCCTGATTATTTTGAATATCTTGACAAGCTTTCCGCAGTGAGCGGCGCCCCCATCAACTCCTTTGCGGATTTAAAGGCCGCACTGCACAACCGGCTTGACTTTTTTGCTTCCATGGGCTGCTGCGTGTCTGACCACGCGCTTGAGTATGTCATGTACCAGCCTGCATCCGACGAGGAGATTGAGGCCATCTTCGCAAGGAGAAAGGGCGGCGCGGCGGTTACAAGGCTTGAGGAGCTACAGTACAAGACTGCGTTCATGCTGTATGTCGGCAAGGAATACCACCGCCTGAACTGGGTTATGCAGCTCCACTATGGATGCAAGCGGGACAACAACACCCTGCGCTATGACCAGTTAGGTCCTGACACGGGCTACGACTGCATCAACAACTATGCCCCGTCCGCCGAGCTTGCTGATTTCCTCAATGCACTGATAAAAACGGATGAGCTGCCAAAAACAATCATCTACAGCCTGAACCCGAACGACAATCAGGCAATCGGTACAATCCTTGGCTGCTTCCAGGACTCCACGGCATGTGCGAAAATCCAGCAGGGCAGCGCATGGTGGTTTAACGACCACAAGACAGGAATGCAGGATCAGATGATTTCCCTTGCCAGCCTCGGAAATCTCTCAGGATTTGTCGGTATGCTGACAGACTCAAGGAGCTTCCTCTCCTACACAAGGCATGAGTATTTCAGGAGAATCCTGTGCAACCTGGTTGGAAACTGGGTCGAGGACGGCGAGTTCCCCGCTGACATGGAAACACTCGAGGAGATTGTCAAAGGAATTTCCTACAATAATGCGGTGAATTACTTTGGATTTGACCTGGAAACGGTATAATCATATCATGTGCCCGGATAAAAAGGCTGCCAGTTTACGGCAGCCTTTTTATCCGGCATAAATATCTCCCCATCTTCACAGCTTCACCACTTTCCGGTCATAGGTCATAATGCCGTTAATTTCTTCCTCAATGTCTGTCAGCTGGGTGTAGACAGATGCACACAAGCCTTCCTTTTTCAGTTCCTGCACCCGCTTGTCGAGCATGCCATATGCGGACTTCAGCGCTTCCATATCCCCATGGCTTCCATATCCGAAATACCGGTCGGAGTAAGTGTGATTTGGTACTGCAAGGGACATTCCGCCAAACTCTGATATGACATACGGCTTTTTGGTCCTTTTTGCCACGAGCTCAAAGAAATAGATGTGTTCGCTTTTTAAGTCGCCTGCATCCTGGTCAAACCAGCCGCTGTGCGCGTCAATTATGCGCGTGTCGTCAACCGTGCGCACCATGTCGGTGTTTTCCTTCGCGTCAAACTGCCCCCATCCTTCGTTGAACAGTACCCAGGTGCAAATCGAAGTACAGTTGTAAAGCTGCCTGACTGTCTCGATGCACTCCTTTTTCCACTCCTCCCTGCCATTTTTGTCCGCCCTTGACGTATAGCCATAGTCGTTGTCCCGTTTATGCCGGAGCGGAAACAGTATGGTAGGTATATAGCAGGTCTTTATCAGGTTGTAGGTTGTCCCGCCGTTAATCATGTCCTGCCAGACCAGCATTCCCAGTCTGTCACAGTGATAATACCACCGCATCGGCTCTATCTTACAGTGCTTGCGTATCATGTTAAAGCCCTTTTCCTTTGCCGTCTCGATGTCGAAAATCATCGCCTCGTCACTCACAGGTGTCAAAAGGCTTTCGGGATAGTAGCCCTGGTCAAGGATTCCTTTCTGGAAATAGGGCTGGTGGTTGAGGCAAAGCCTTGGGATTCCGCTGCTGTCCGGCTCTGCGGTGAAGATGCGCATGCCAAAATAGCTCTCCACCATATCCTCTCCATATATAATGCGGATATCATATAAAAACGGATGCTCCGGTGTCCAGCTTTTCTTGTCTGGAACATCCATCCGAATAACAGTCTTTTCTTCCGGCAGGACACGAACGCTCCGTTCTCCCGCGACCCGGTTCTGGTCAAACAACAGAACCTTGCAGGAAATTGGGCGCTGCCCTGTCTGTCTGGCTGTCTGCTTATTTGATGTTATCTCGACAGACACGCTGTCATTGTCATAGTCCGGTGTGATACGCAACTCCCGGATATAGGTCCCGGGCACCCACTCGCACCACACTGTCTGCCACAGACCGCTCGGGGCAGTATAAAACATCCCGCCGTTTTTGAGCATCTGCTTTCCCCGCCCATGATAAGATGTGTCGCTTTTGTCCTGCACGCAGATCCGCAGTGTGTTCCTTCCGACCTGTATGCAGTCCGTGATGTCGATGGTGAATGCCTGATAGCCGCCGGAATGCGTTCCCGCCAGTGTATCATTGACATAGACGCGGCACCGTTCGTCACAGGCACCGAAATTCAGCAGCAGCCTCCTCTCCATCGGAATCCTGTCAATCATAAGCTTTCGCTCATACCACAGGTATTCATCCGGCTTGAGCTGCCGCTGCACACCTGACAGGTATGTCTCCGGAGAAAATGGTACGCGGATATCGCCATCCCAGAGCACCGGCCGTTCATCATCGCCCGTGAATGCGTATTTCCAGATACCATTTAAGATGATATGGTTCTTCCTCGCCATCTGTGGTCTTGGGTATTCTGTCAGCACAACCTCTGTCTGCTCCTGCGCAATCTGTTCGCCCCATGGCGTCATCAGCTGGTTGTACTTTCTGTCACCTTTATCCAAGATTTTATTTAATTGAAGCGTCTCCATTATTTCCCTGATTTTCATATCAATCCCCATGCCGCCTTTGGCGGCTTCTTTCCAATATAAAGCTCCTTTTATTATATCCAATTCTTAAAAAAGTGTAAAGCCTTATATTGTGTCCTGGGAATGTTCAAACAAGGCGCTAACTGATTTGAGACAGCCTTCTGTACGCCGCGAACCGGTCTGCCTTTCGCGTTATCAGCTAAATCCATCCGCGTAATCTGCCATGCGCCGGTTTCCTCCTCAATCTCAAGGACAGCCATCGTCACTGGCAGCCGGAAACGTCTCGGTCCGCAGCTTCCCGGATTCAGATACCGCACACCGTCAGCCGTTGTCTCCTCATATTTGTGCGAATGACCATAGATAACCAAATCAGTTCCACCCAGATCCCTTTTTCTGTGTTTTATGTTGTGAACCATGTAAATGTGCAGTCCAAACAGCGTGAGCTCGAGTTTTTCCCCCATCTGTGCCGCCCAGCCCCTGTCATTGTTTCCGCGCACTGCATAGACCGGGGCTGCTGCCTTTAGCCCATCCAACACCTTCTGGTTGTCAAAATCCCCTCCGTGCAGTATCATCTCACAGGATTGTGCAATCGCACTGACTTCCGGGCGGAGCAGTCCATGCGTATCTGACAGAACGGCAATTTTATGTGTTTTCATCCGAACCCTCCTTTCATGCCGTGATATTCCCATAAACTGCTGACTTTTATACAGTTTTCAAGTAATTCACTGTCTCCTTCCAGTATGATTATACTATACCACAGAAAACGCAATCGTGTAATCTACAGCTTAAAAAATCCTTAAAAATCCGTCAGATATTCCCTTCACTGCCACCCTCGTCCCCATGCGGCTCAGCAGTTCGTTTGTGATGCTCTGTGCCCGCTCTGCCACCGCCGGCGCCATAATTTGTGCATCACCGTCCCTGCCAATCAGTGTGGCGGTCATGCCAACATGGATGCCAGATAGCGCTGTGATGTCCACCGCAATCTGATCCATACAGATTCTGCCGACAATCGGCGCCTGCTGCCCCTTGATGAGCACATACTGCCCTTTGCATGACAGGATTCTTGGAAAACCGTCCGCGTAACCGATGGACAGGATGGCAATGCGGCTGTCCCTGTCCGCCACAAAAGTCCTGCCGTAGCCGACACTTTCTCCCTCTTTTATGTTCCGAATGAGGACAATCTGCGCTTTCAGTGCAAGGACCGGTCTCAGATCAGGATGCAGCTTTGTCTGCGCATCTGCCGTGCTCAGTACCCCATACAGCGCAATGCCTGCCCTGACAAAGCTGCACTTAAGCTCCGGATAATTCAGCAGGCCATAGCTGCTCTGGATATGGGTTTTCGGAATTTCTATGCCCTGCTTTTCCAGCCTGTCTATCACCTTGTAGAATCTCGCAATCTGCTGCCGGGTAAACAGGACATCCTCCTCGTCCGGACTGTCCGCCGCACACAGATGCGTGTAAATGCCATTGATGTTCAGATTTTT
>Ga0137307_100716_pt3 | contig 17115 bp, 14 predicted proteins | sample NAcewD2O_March_2_FD_97180 | JGI IMG/M metagenome (GOLD analysis project Ga0137307, IMG submission 97180) | Mouse cecal microbial communities from Vienna, Austria - N-Acetylglucosamine amended D2O_March | ecosystem: Host-associated > Mammals > Digestive system > Large intestine > Cecum | place... | reverse complement strand
CGGTAAAAGCAGTCATGACAGGGATTTTCAGTGTGTTATCGTCCCTGTTCGGGGCTTTGACAATCCCCGTTTTACTGATGGTGGCCTGTAATATTATTGACTATGTTACAGGTCTTTTTGCGGCCAAATACCGCAATGAAAATGTAAATTCTTACAAAGGTCTGAGAGGGATTACAAAGAAAGTATGCATGTGGCTTCTGGTAGTGGTCGGGTTTATCGTAGACCAGCTTCTTGCATATGCATCCGGCGTTATCGGGGTTCAGAATCCGTTTACGTATCTGGTAGCCTGCATCGTGGCATTATGGATCATCTGTAACGAGATTATCAGTATTCTGGAAAACATAGCGGACATTGGCGTCCAGATGCCGGGATTCCTGCTGCCATTGGTGAAAAACATCAAAAACCAGGTAGAAGCTGCCGCAGGCGGAGCAGAAGAAGAACCTTTGGAAGAAAAAGAGAATATTAATTAAATTTAGAAGAAAAAGGAGAGGAAAGATTATGAGCATTAATATTAACAGGGATTTTATTTCAACCAAAAATACTTATATCGGCAGGAATGCGCCGGTATATATCGTGATTCATGAAACGGACAACTACGCAAAAGGTGCAGGAGCCAGACGCCATGCAGAAGCTCAGTTCCTTGGACATTTAAGCACTTCCGTGCAGTATTACTCCGGTTCTGACGGAATTTATCAGGCGGCGGAACATACGGACGGGACTTACGCTATTGGCATTGAATATGGTGGAAATCATGCTGTTCACGACGCAAACAACCGTAACACCATTAACATTGAAATCTGTGTAAACAGTGACGGGGATTACACGAAGGCCCGCCAGAATGCCATTGAGCTGGTGAAATATCTTATGCAGGTTACCGGAATCCCGGCTGACAGGGTCATTCGTCATTATGACGCCAAAGGGAAATACTGCCCCCGGAAGATGATGGACAGTCCGGAGCTGTGGGAAGACTTTAAAAAGCAGAATTCCGGACAGGGCGGAGCCGGAGAGGAAGCAGTACAGCCGGAAAATAAGAAGCCGGAAAAACCTGCAGAAAATAATCAGAAAGAAGTCTGGTATCGGGTGGGTTCCGGCTGGAAAGGCGGTATCTGCCAGAAACAGACAGGAGCTTATCACAACAGAGATTTTGCCATTGCAGACTGCAAACCGGGCCAGAATGTTTATGATGAAGGCGGAAAAATTATTTATTCCGGAAAGAATGCAGCAGGCGGAGCCGCAGAAGGTAATACATCCGCTCAGGGCTCCGCTGCAGGTTACACCCAGAAGCAGTTTATTCTGGACGTGCAGAAAGCAACCGGTTCCAATCCGGACGGGATTTCAGGAGATGAGACGATTGGGAATACGGTAACGGTTTCCAGAAACAGCCACAAATACCATGCAGTAGTAACACCGCTGGAGCGGAGGCTGAAAGCTCTGGGATATTACACCGGAGAAGTGGAAGCGGACAGAGGAGAGACACCCTGCTTTGGAAAAGGGATGGAATCGGCAGTCAACGAATATCAGAAAACCGTACTGGAGTATCAGAAAACAGATGGGGAAATCACAGCCAGGAAAAAAATGTGGAAATCCCTGCTGGGAATGGTTTGAATATTAGTAAAGGCTCTGGATTATTCCGGAGCCTTTACTGTTAAATCTCAGCACCTTTAACCTGGATGTAAATGGTATTTCCTGTTTTTTTATCAGTAATGGAGATTTCTTCCAAAGAAATACATGTTTCCCACTGTTCTAAATCAGAGTCGAAAGTTCTGGTGATTTCGACATAGTAACTCCATTTCTCCAAAGTGTCATCCTGTCCTGTAATCCACTGGCAGCCTTCCCCAGCTTCTTCGGCAGCACATTCAACCTCTTCCCATACAGAGCTTCCGGAGATTATTCTTCCGGTCTTTCTTAACAGCAAATTCTCTAAAATTTCATTTCTTTCCATGTTCAGTTCCTTTCTCCCGGCGCAACCCCGCTGGGTGGGTGGTGTAGTTATGCGATTACTTTGTCACTTTCTTCTTCCGCTAATTGAAAGATTATAATTGCTTTGCTTTTTTCTTCCGTTCCGTATGCGTGCGGTAAGTTTATGAGTTCTATTTTACAGCTTCCATTCCATTCATTCCTCACCACGTCTTCTATTGAATTAAAAGTTATCGTGTCGCCGCTTGAGATGTCAATTAACTGCACTTCCTTAATCCCTTTTCTGATATATGCCTCAATAATTGATAATTTTAATTCTGCAATCGTAAGTTCTCTTGTTTCTACCTTTCTTTCTCTGTAACCTAAATATTTTAACTTCATTTCCCGCATCCTCCATTCCTTTTAATGCCGGTTTAAAGGGTGTCCGGCTCCCTGAGTGTTTAAAATTCGATATAAGAACCATCTGAAAACAGGGCTCCTGGCATCCAGTCACGGGAGATTTCAAATGGCTCTAGGCGGTCGCTGTTGCCGAACTGTACGCCCCGGCAACCGGGCGGTTTTTATTTGTTCTTGTTTCTGTAATTATAATATCACATAAATATGTGAAAGTCAATATTAAAATCACATTTTTATGAGAAATTTTATTGACAAAATAGAGACATTATTATATAGTAGACATAGAAATTTGAAAGTAGGTAAAAAGATTGTTGCAGTATAAAATAGATATAATCAAAGAGTTGTCTAAAATCGGGATAAACACCACAACTGCAAAGAAAAGTGGTGTATTCGGGCAGGATACTATGAGAAAATTCAGGAATGGGGATACAAAAATATCTTTGGAAATACTTAATCGTTTGTGTTGTGTTTTGGAAATGCAACCAAGGGATATAATTAAATATGTGGAAACCGATGAGGACAGAGAAAAAATAATCTCAAAAATATGTGAAAAACCTATTGACAGTCACATAAATATGTGATATATTATAATTGTCCAAAGGAAACAAGGACAATACCCGAAAGGGAGAAAGGAGAATAAATGGAAACTATGACAGCAAAAGAAATTTTGAACCTGATTGACTGGTTGAGGGCTCAGGGATTCGACAATGACAAGGTTGTTGAGTGCATTGAGTACACTGAGGGAAAGCGGGAGAAGGAAAAGTTAAAAGGGGCTGAATAAACAGCCCCAACACACAACAGAAAAGGGCGGCAGACAAGCCGCCCGATTCGTAAAGATTATAGCAGATTTTCAATAAATGTCAAATATAAGAGTAACAGATGTATAAAGTTGGCAAAGACTACATTTTGCCAACCTTATACAGAATATAGAATAATAGAAAATAATATAAAGAAATGTGATATAACGTCAGGTTTCGGAAAAATAGGGTGTTATTGGTTATATTAAATTATAAATATTTATATTCTTCAAAGGAATGGACACGTAACTGTAACATAATATTTTTGCGCCGGATATCTGCAGATATAAAATTACATAAGGGAGCCGCGGCCTGAGCCACTTTTTTATTAAGTCATGATAAATTTAAAATTTGTCACAGAATTTGTCACAATTTATAAAAAAGCCCGTATATATAACGAATATAGCGATTATATATACGGGTTCGAGCCCCGTCTATCGCTCTCACGGATAACAGCCGCAAACCTGAGGATTTTTACAGTAGAATCAAAGGTTTGCGGCTGTTTTTTCTCTTACAGGAAATACCGTGTCACGTTAATGCCCTGTGCATTCTCTTTTAAGTTTTGCTCATACGGAGACATTCAGAAGCAGTTACTGTTCACACCCTGCGGGTGTTCCGGTAACGGCATCCGGTGACGTGTGAACAGTAACCAGAAGTATTCTGTCTTTCGCATATTTTCAGGTGAGTATTTTACTTTTGACAAAAGTATGTTAAAATGTAAAAACGAGAGCGTGATGACAAAAGAAATACGGAAGGGAGAAGCAGATGAAAGTTTTTCGATTACATCTGGCAGAAGTGGCGGTTGTGCTCTGCTTTGTGATTCTGGTAACCTGCTTTTTCAGAGGAAATGGAGATGATACGGAAATTTCCGGAACCGTACCGTATAATGAAGACTGGATTTGCATTACGGAAGAAGGGATGAAGGAATATCCGGTATTGCCTGAGAACATACCGATACCGGAAGGCAGAGAAGAGATTATTCTGCGCAAAGAGCTGGACGAAGATGTGATTTCCATAAATTCCGTGGGTTTTTATACGTCTCACCAGGAAGTACTTGCTTTTGTGGACGGAAAACAGGTATACAGGAAAAAGGCTCCGGAACATGTGCAGAGCAAATCACCGGGAAACTGCTGGAATTTTGTACAGATGCAGGAGGGATACGGAAAGAAAACGCTGGAAATACGCATTCGGAACTGTTATGATTATGGCAGTGTAAAAGTACCGGAATTTACCTGTGGCCCCCAGTCGGCCATTGTGGTGCAGCAGCTTAACACCAAAACAATGTCTCTGATCATAGGTATCAGTATGCTGGTGCTGGGTCTGATGCTGGTCATAAGCTGGTTTACCATCGGCAGGAGAATGCATTTTCATGAAGGGATTCAGTGGCTGGGTCTGTTTACCATTTATTTTGCCGTATGGTCCACCATGGAGACGCAGGTGCCGGCCCTGATGTTCGGAAGAGAACTTATGTGCAACCGGATTACCTTTATGAGTCTGAAACTGATGGTGCTGCCGATTGTCTGTTTTATTCAGGTGGTTTATCAGGTGAAGGGCAGCCGGCTGTGGAATGCTTTTGCCTGGATGGGAATTCTGGACTTTGCAGTCAGCTTTGTACTCCAGTTTTTTGGATGGGCGGATTACCGGGAAACCATATGGGTAACCCACCTGACGGGAATCTCTGTTATCTTTGCGGCTATGATATACGGAGGAAAGCTCCTGATTGAGAGAAGGAAAGAGATTGCGTCCCGGAAGCGCCGGGTGTGTATCAATATCATCGGTATCTGTATCATAGGCGGGTCCATGCTGCTGGACGCACTGAATTATTATTATCGGTTTTACGAAGATGTGGCGACTTTTTCCAGAATCGGATGCCTGCTCTTTATACTGATTCTGACAGCCCGGTTTCTGGATGATTCCATGGAGCTGATAGAAGTTGGCAAAAAAGCCGAAAGTATCAGAGAAGAAGCTGAAATGGACGGGCTTACCATGCTGAAAAACCGCAGAATTTTTGAGGCGGATCTCCATGGGATACCGGAACATAAACTGGAGAAATATGCAGTTGTCATGTTCGATTTGAATAATCTGAAGAAGATGAACGATTTATACGGACATGGAATGGGAGATTATTATATTATAACAGGAAGTGAAATTATCCGGGAAGTATTCGGAGAATTTGGAGAAATATACCGGATTGGAGGAGATGAGTTCTGCCTGATTTCAGAACATATTACACGGAAGATATTTCAGGAAAAAGAAAAAGTTATGTGCCGGTGGCTGGACAGTCTGAAGGGAATTCAGATGGAGATGAAAGATTATATGCAGATTGCGTCAGGCTGCGCAGTGTTTGACCGGAATCGGGATGGAAATCTTCAGGATACCATGGAACGTGCGGATAAACAGATGTACCAGTGTAAGAAAGGGCAGAAGGAGCAGAAGACAGGAGGTGTCTGAGATATGCGTTATATACCTGTTGCAGACGTGGAAAAAGGAATGGAACTGGGTCAGAATATCTATGATGGAGCCGGAACAGTTTTGTGGGAAAAAGGTTTTTTCCTGACGGATGAGGCAGTCTGGAAACTGCAGAATCTGGGAATTTCGGGTATCTATGTGGAAGATGAGTTCAGCTGGGATCTGGAAGTACCCCGGTTTATAGAGCCGGAATTAAAAAGAGAAGCACTCCGGCTCGTTCATGACCTGTTTCAGGAAGAACATTTTCGGGATGTGGAGCAGGATGACATTCAGCAGGCCGCGGGAAAGATTACCCGTCAGGTTCTTGCAGGAAGAGGGCGGATGTATAACCTGATTGATACCAGGATTTCTGATGACTATACATTTTTCCATTCGATTAATGTGGCGGTGCTGGCTGTTATGCTTGGAGCGGCAACGGGCAATCTGGGGCTGGAAGAACTGAACGAACTGGCTGCTGCGGCGCTGCTTCATGATGTGGGAAAACGATATGTGGAACAGGATGTGCTGAATGCCAGGAGGGGGCTTACGGAAGAAGAACGGCTGCTGGTGGTGCAGCATCCCAAACTGAGCTATGATTTCCTGCGGGAGCATTACGATTTTTCTCCGGAAATCTGTACGGGGGTGCTGGAACACCATGAATGGTATAATGGCTGCGGTTATCCCATGCGCAGGTCCGGAGATGAGATTTCCTATTATGCCAGAATTATCAAAGTGGCGGACGTGTTTGACGCCCTGACTTCCAGGCTCCCCTATCATGACCCCATTTCCCCTTCCGGTGCGGTGGACTATATTCTGTCCAATACCTGGGCGGAATTTGACCCGGATCTGGCGGAGATTTTTACACGGAAAATTGCTGTATATCCGGTGGGATGCGAGGTGTCTCTGTCAGATGGCCGGAGGGCGGTGGTATGGGAAAACCATCCGGAATCACCGCTGCGGCCCATTGTAAAAGTGCTGCCGGAAGGAGAAGTGCTGGATTTGGAGTCCGGTAAGGAAGGAAAGGAACTGGCAATTTCGGAATTGTTCATGTAACAGGCAAAAAGCAACGGGAAGTGAGAGTGTGGCGATACAGAAAGAAACCATGGATACCCTGCTGGCAGAAAGTTTCAAGGAGCTGGCATGTCAGCAGCCCATTGAAAAGATAACAATTAAGGCGATTACAGACAAAGCGGGAGTTATCCGTCCCACTTTTTACAATCATTTTCAGGATAAATACGAATTGCTGGAATGGATTATCCAGGTTCAGATTCTGGAGCCAATCCGGCCCCTGATTCACGCGGGAATGGTGGATGAGGCGCTGATACTGATTTTTACTTTATTAAAGAAGGAAAAAGAATTTTATGAAAAAGCCGTGCGTCTGGAAGGCCAGAATTCCTTTGAGGATATTGTGAAAAAGTGTGTGGAGGATATTCTGCTGGAGGTAATCCGGAGCAAAAGTTCCTCTGCCCGGCAAAGGCATCCCTGGCTGACGCCGGAGCATATTGCCCGGTATTATGCTCAGTCCATGTGTTTTGTGGTAATCAGCTGGATAAAAGGCGGAATGACCGTGGAGCCGGAGGAGATCACGGATATCTATAATTATATGATTACCCGTTCCATGAGCCAGGTAATCGAAGAACTGTGACGTCAGAGCCGGTTTTAACGTCAGAGTCAGATACAAAATGCTGTTTGTGTTTTTCAAAAGCTACAAATCATGTAAAATGTATGATTGAATGATACAGAGTAAAAGGATTGAATATTTCATTATTCAATCCTTTTTTTTATACTCTGTATGAGCTAAAAAATATTGAAAGAGGAGCGAGAGGAAGAAAGATGATTAAATTTGGAAAAGGAGTCGTAAAGTTAAGAGTACCGATTTTCATTATCAGTTTACTGCTTTTGATTCCGGCAGCATTCGGTATGATAACCACCAGAGTCAATTACGATATTCTGACTTATCTGCCAAAAGATATTGAAACTATGATAGGCCAGGACATTCTGGTAAATGATTTTGGTACGGGAGCATTTTCCATGTGCGTGATAGAAGGCATGGAGAACAAAGATGTTGTGGATTTGAAGGCTCAAATCGAGGAAGTTGACCATGTAAAGGCAGTTGTCTGGTACGACTCCGTTGCAGATTTATCACTTCCCATGGAATTTTTGCCGGAAGACCTGGTGGATAAATTCAATTCCGAAGGAACCACACTGATGGCCATCCTGTTTGAAACCTCCATGTCGGCGGATGAGACCATGGACGCCATCGAAGAAATTCGCGGTCTGGCAGACAAAGGATGTTTTGTCAGCGGTATGTCGGCAGTGGTAACGGACATCAAGAACCTGTCCAACAAAGAAACGCCCATTTATGTACTGATTGCAGTGCTGTTATCTTCCCTGGTACTGGCATTGACCATGGATTCTTTCCTGGCGCCGGTGTTCTTCCTGTTGAGTATCGGAATGGCAATTCTGTATAATCTGGGAAGTAACATATTCCTGGGAGAAATTTCCTACGTGACCAAAGCCTTAAGCGCAGTGCTTCAGCTTGGAGTTACCATGGACTATTCCATTTTCCTGTGGCACAGCTACGAGGAAAACCGGGAGCGTTATCCGGGAGATAAGAACCGGGCCATGGCCCATGCGGTGTCCAATACCCTGACCTCTGTGGTGGCAAGTTCTATTACAACGGTAGCCGGTTTCGTGGCTCTGTGTTTCATGAGTTTTACGCTCGGTATGGACCTTGGCGTGGTAATGGCAAAAGGCGTGGTATTCGGCGTGATTGGCTGCGTAACCATTCTTCCGTCCATGATACTGATTTTTGATAAGGCCATTGAAAAGACAAAACACAAACCCATTATTCCGGATTTGGGAGGAATCGGAAACTTTGTAACAAAACGGTTCCCCATATTTATTGTAGTATTCCTGCTGGTACTGGGGCCGGCAATTTACGGGTATACTCATACGGATGTGTATTACGATTTGGCAGGCACACTACCCAAAGATCTGGCAAGTATCCAGGCCAAAGAGAAACTGGAAGATAAATACGAAATGAATTCCACCCATATGGTGCTGGCGGACAGCAGCCTTTCCAGCAAGGACGCCACTTCCATGATAGAGGAAATGAAAGCGGTGGACGGTGTGAAAACCGTGATGGGCATGGATTCCATTGTGGGCCCGGCTTTTCCAAAGGAAATGATACCGGACGATATCAAAGAAGCGCTGATGGATGAAAATTATCAGCTTATGCTGGTAAGTTCCGAATATGCCATTGCTTCTGATGAAGTAAATGCTCAGATTGATGATTTGAATAAAGTAATTAAGAAGTATGATAAAAAAGCCATGCTGATTGGCGAGGCGCCCTGTACCAGAGATTTGATTTCCATAACAAATACGGATTTCCAGACCGTAAGCGTTGTGTCCATCGGAGCAATCTTTGTGATTATCCTGCTGGTGTTCAAATCCATTTCACTGCCGATTATTCTGGTATCCGTCATTGAATTTGCAATTTTCATCAATATGGGTATTCCGGCATATACAGGAACTACACTGCCCTTTATCGCTTCCATCGTAATCGGAACGATTCAGCTGGGCGCAACCGTTGACTATGCAATCCTGATGACCAACCGTTATAAGAAAGAGCGGAACCGGGGCGAAGACAAAAAGACTTCCGTCACCATTGCCCTCTCCACATCGGTACAGTCCGTATTCGTCAGCGCACTGAGCTTCTTCGCGGCAACCTTTGGTGTTGGCATGTACTCCAATATCGACATGATCAGCTCACTGTGTATCCTGATGGCAAGAGGCGCGATAATCAGTATGTTTGTGGTAATCTTCATTTTGCCGGCAATGTTCATGGTATTTGATAAGATTATCTGTAAATCAAGTATGGGATTTGGCAATCATAAAAAAGAATCAGCAGCAACTGTAAAAACAGTGTAATGAAATTGCAGGAGGAAATAACATGAAAAATCTGGAGTTAAAGAAAAAATTTAGAAATAAATACGTGATTCGTGTGGCAGCAGGAGTGGTTACCGTTGCGGTAATCGGAACCAGCGCCGGAGTAAGCGCTTATACCGTGCGGGCGGAAAAACAGGAAACTGTGCAGGAAACCCAGGACGAAGAAGACGATACGGTTGAAAAGGCAAAAGCAACCCTGGAGAAAGCCCTGTCTGTGGGAGAAGAAAATGAAGAAGCGGGAAAGGAAGAAACCGTTTACGTGGTGGCTAATCCCGACGGTTCCACAAAAAATGTGATTGTAAGTGAATGGCTGAAAAATAAAGACGGAGCCGCAACCCTGGAAGATACCTCTGATTTGAAAGACATTGAAAATGTAAAAGGCGATGAAACCTTTGAGCAGAACGGGGATAAGATTACCTGGCAGGCGGACGGTAAGGATATCTATTATCAGGGAACCACGGACAAAGACCTTCCGGTCACGGAAAAAGTAACGTATTTCATGGACGGAAAGGAAATGTCTCCGGAGGAGATGGCCGGAAAGAGCGGTAAGGCAACCATCCGTTTTGATTATACCAATAATGAAAAAACCACGCAGGTTATTGACGGAGAAGAACATGAAGTGTATGTGCCTTTCACCGTTATGACAGGTATGATTTTACCGGAAGATTATGCAAATGTGGAAGTAACCAACGGAAAAGTGATTTCCGACGGGGATAAAAAGGTAGTTGTGGGCATGGCAATGCCCGGTCTGAAAGAGAGTCTTGGTATTGAAGAAGGGGATCTGGACGGAGATCTTGAGATTCCGGAATACGTGGAAGTAACTGCAGATGTGGAGAATTTCTCTCTGGAAATGACCATGTCCATTATCATGAATGATCTGGTAGGTCAGGCCAACCTGGGAGAAGGGTTTGACCTGAGCAGCCTGGATGAGGAGCTGGATACATTGACAGACGCTTCCGGTAAGCTGATAGATGGAAGCAAGGAACTGTCAAAAGGACTCGGCACTCTGAAAGACAGCATGAAAGAATTTGCCTCCGGTGTGGGCACTCTGAAAGACGGTATTACCAACTATACCAACGGCGCTTCCCAGTTAAATGACGGAATTAACACGCTGGCAAATTCCTCCGGTACTCTGACAGAGGGCGTGGGAACATTAAACAGCAGCGCTGCAACCCTGAATCGGGGTGTGGCAGAACTGGATAAGACTCTGAAAGCCAAAATGACAAAGGAAGAAAAAAATGCTCTGATGAAACAGGCAGACGCTGCCATTGAATCCGCCTTTAAGGATGGCGAGACCGGAACAGAGGCAATCAGAAATCAGGCCTCTTCTGTATTCTATGACAGTCTTGCCAATAATGAGGGAGCCAAAGTCCAGGTGGCAGCAGGCTTGAATACTTATACGGAAACGGTGCTGAATACGGTGCTGAGTCAGGCCTTCAGCCAGGCGGCAGCTCAGGGAGCGAAAAACCAGGCGATGGTACAGTATGCACCGGCAGCCATTCAGCAGGCTGTTGTGGGAGTCGCTGATACGGTTGAAAAAGAGACACAGGCGAAGACAGCGGAGGTGACTGCAAATGCCATATCTGCCGGTCTGTCAGAAAAAGCGCCACAGATTATAGCGGCGGTTAGTGCGGGTCAATTAGATGAAGCTGCTTTGCAGGCCATGATAAACGATGCCTGTCAGCAGGCAGGTGCAGCGGTGGGAGCAAATCCGGATATTTATGCAGGAGTTATGGCGAATGTGGATGGTCAGAAGGAAGCCATTGCCAGCCAGACCATGGCCGGGCTGGAAGCTCAGGTAGACGCAGGCCTTCAGTCAGCAGACAGCCAGGCACAGATTCAGTCCACCGCCGCACAGCTTACCTCTTCTGCAGTGGCGGCAGCCATGGGCAATGAAACTTTAAAAGCAGGCATGAACTCCACTGCCTCCCAGATTGTAACAGGAATTGCAGCAGGTGCAAAAGATACCGTTGGTTCCGCAGTGGCTGATACTGCCAAAACGGCAGCTAAAACAGCAGCAGAAACCGCAACGCTGACTGCAGTTGCAGGTACGAAGGCACAGATTTCCGAGGCAATCAATGCAAAAGATAAAAACAGCGGCCACAGCCTGGTCAGCGGTATGCAGGCATTGAGCAACGGGACACAGACCATGAGCGACAATATTCCGGCGCTGACGGCAGGCATCTCGCAGCTGACCAGCGGAGCTGCAACTCTGGTTTCCAACAACGGAGCGCTGGTGGGGGGAGCAGGAAAACTCTCAACAGCAACGGGACAGATTGAAGATGGCGTGGATAAACTGGCAGAAGGTTCTGACAAACTGATGGACGGTATGATTCAGTTTGATGAAGAAGGAATCCAGAAACTGCTGGATGCCTATAACGGAGACGTTAAGGAGCTGTTAAGCAGGCTGGAAGCAGTAGTGGAGGCAGGTAAGGAATACCAGACCTTTACAAAGGTTGCAGACGGAACAAAAGGCTCTGTGAAATTCGTTCTTCGTACTGAGGGAATCAAGTCCGAAGAAGGAGAAGAAGAATAAGCAGACCTTTAGAACAAAGGCGGGAGCGGAGTTATGAGTGTTGTGGAAGAGCTGATTATTATATTGGGAATATCTCTGGATATCTTTGCAGTGATGGAATGCCAGGGGTCGCTGGTTGCAAAAGTAGAGCGAAAGCAACTGCTGGCATTCTGCGGGATTCTGGTGGCAGGGCAGGTGCTTGCTCTGGGAATCGGAGATTTCATTTCCGTGCTCCTGTGCAGAAGCATGGGAAAAGAGGGGGAAGTTTTCTTGGGGCAGGTCATTGCGGCTGCAATCTTCCTCTGCCTGGGCGCCAGGCTGTTTCTGAAAGCCTGGCGGAATGAGCGGATTGTAGAGCGCAGGGAAGAAAAGTTTGATGTTCTGGAATTTGTCAGACTTTATGCAAGAACCAGCATTTTTACTCTGCTCACCGGCCTTGCCTTTGGATTTCTGGAAAGCAGTATGTGGATTATCCTGATACTCATTACCATTATGACCGTTCTGGTTACGGTATTTGGTATGTATACCGGTTACCGGCTGGGATTTGAGCATAAGATAAAAGCCTATCTGGCCGGCGGATTTCTGCTGGTTGTGGGAGGAATGAATGTAATAATCAGCCACATATGGGAATTGATATAGAAAGCAGGATGATACCGGAAAAGGGGCCGAAAAATCATGTACAGATTTTTCGGCCCCTTTTCGCAGTCTGAACGGCAGGGCAAAATTATCCGTTTCAGAATTCCTGCCGGGGTTTTCCTGCATGAAGAATTCCCGTATATGCTTCAATGTCCCGGTTCAGGGTAACCAGGTCAGACCTGTTTAAATCATGAACAGAGCTGTGTCCGGTAATCCTTGCAAAAGTCTTCAGTTCTTCCAGTGACACATTCAGGAAATTAGCCGTGCGCTGTGCCGCCGCGTCAATATGCAGCCGGGAACGAAGTTCCGGATCCTGTGTGGCAATTCCCACAGGGCAGTTGCCGCTTCCGCAGATGCGGTACTGCTGGCAGGCTGCGGCTATCAGCCCTGCGCTGGCAATGGCAACTGCATCTGCCCCCATGGCCAGTGCTTTTGCAAAGTCGGAAGAAACGCGCAGCCCTCCGGTAATTACCAGTTCCATATCGGAATGAACAGAATCCAGATATGTTCTGGCCCGGTGCAAGGCGTAGATGGTGGGAATACTGGTAGCTTCCCTCAAAAACAGCGGACTGGAACCGGTAGCCCCTCCACGGCCGTCAATGGTGACAAAATCAGGAGCGGCATAGACACACTGAGCCAGATCCATTTCAATATTTCCGGCTGCAATCTTAATGCCGATGGGGCGGCCTTCCGAACGCTCCCGGAGCATATCTACCATCTGCTTCAAATCCTCTCTGGAATTGAGCTCCGGGAATTTGCTGGGGCTCTGGATATCCTCTCCCGTCTTTTTTCCCCGGAGTGCGGCAATTTCTTCCGTAACTTTTTCACCGGGAAGATGGCCGCCCATGCCAGGTTTGGTGCCCTGGCCGATTTTGATTTCTATGGCATCGGCCTTTTTCAGATTTTCATCGGTTACGCTGTATTTGTTGGGAATATATTCAAAAATATATTTATAAGCCGCTTCCTGTTCTTCGGGCAGTATGCCGCCTTCTCCGCTGCACATGGCGGTTCTGGCCATGCAGGACCCTTTGGCCAGAGCAATCTTGATTTCTCTGGAGAGAGCGCCGAAAGACATGTGGGATATGTAGACCGGGTGTTCCAGTATCATGGGCTGTTTCGCATGTTTGCCGATGACGGTGCGGGTATCCACCGGGTCTTCTTCGTTCAGCGGAAATCGGGCAAGCTGAGCGCCCGGTAATAAAATATCATCCCATCCCGGCATGGCCATCTGTGTTCCCATGGAGCCGCCGATACTTCTGCCGGTGACAGCCATTTCATGGATTTCTTCCATATACCGGGCCGATTTGTCGTGGCGTTCAAACCGGGCGTCGTAAGCCAGCTCTCCGTCAAAAGAGGCTGCTTCCTCTGTGCCGTTATCCTCTGAAATTTTTTCAAATTTGGATATGGGCTGTTTGCAGACCGGACAGGCCTCCAGTTCTTCCAGCTTCTTCCCTTCTTTTTCCTCGTCAAAAATTGCTCCGCAAATGCTGCATTTGTAAACTGCCATGTGCTTCCTCCTTTACATTTGTATAAAATAATATCAGTAATTATTACTATTTTATACAGAAAAAAGAAAGATGTCAAGAGTGTAAATTCTGATAAAATAAAATAAACAGTGGCGATAACCGTCGTTTCATGATAGAATAAAAGAAATTACAGAACAGGAGAGGCCTGAAATATAATTATGGATAATAACCGCAATATTGCATATGTAAGCATAACAGAATGGAATAAAAAGGTAATGCGCTTTATCTGGATCAGTATAGGTCTGGTTGTTTTTATTGAAGTGCTGCTGTTTATTTTTTATCAGCCGGTGCCGGAGTGCAGCAAAAGAGAATACTGGGAGACCTTTATTCTGAAGCCCAGTGTTATGATGGTACTGGAAGCTGGCGTTATGGAACTGATTTTCCGCTGTCTTGGAAAAGTTCTTGGGGAACAGGTGATAACGGTACTGTTTCTGTTCATGCAGTTTCTCCTTCTGGGAACCGTAGTGTCGGTGCACAGTTCCGTGCCCTATATGTGCATGACACTGACCTATCCGGTGATTTTTGCCAATGTGTACCGGGAAAAATACTTCCGGTATGTGGCTTTTGTCATGGCGATTCTGGTTTATGCAGGAATCAATTACGGGATGATTCCGTCTACGGAATTTAAACCGGATAACAGCAAAGAGGTACTTCTGGTTATCTTTATCGGCTTTACCATAGTGGCCTTTTCCTTCAGTAAGGTGCTGACTTCCGTGGTGGTGAATTTTGAGAAGGAAAATCAGAAAATTCATCAGGAAAAGGAAGAAATACTGGAAATTTCCCAGCGGGATTCCATGACCGGCCTGTACAATCATAAGATTTTTTATGACAAACTGAATGAATATCTTCAGAAATGTGACAAGGATTGCCCCCTGTCACTCATTATTATTGATATTGATAACTTTAAGAGAATCAATGATACGTTTGGCCATGCCACAGGAGATAATGTAATTCTGAAAATTGTTTCCCTGATTCAGAAAAACATCGGCGAAGCAGATATAGCCGCAAGATACGGCGGCGAGGAGTTTGGCCTGATTCTGGTGGGAAAAGGAGAGATGGAAGCCTATAATATGGCGGAACGGATTCGCCGGGAGGTAGAACAGGTTACGGTGGAAGGAGTTACCGGGAAAATAACCATTTCTCTGGGCATGACAGAAATACAGCCTCAGGACAAAAACAGTATCCTGCTGTTTAAGGAAGTGGATTCGGCGTTATATGAGGCAAAACAGACCGGGAAAAACAGGACCGTCTGCCGGGGCTGGAAAAAGGGAAGCAATAACGAGTATACATACCGACATTTCAACAGCCAGGAACAGGGCCCCGTATCATAGCCGGAGCGCGGGCTCTTTATTCACGGATATGCTCCAGTCCCTGGTCAATAATGGTGAGTACATGGGAATCCAGCAGAGAGTAATAAATGGTTTTTCCGTCTCTGCGGTTTTTGACCAGCCGGTTCTGTTTCAGGATACTGAGCTGGTGGGAGATGGCGCTCTGGGACATGCCCAGTTCCTCTGCGATGTCATAGACGCACTTTTCCTTATTCACCAGAGCGTACATAATCTGGAGTCTGGTTGGAGTTCCGAATATTTTAAATAATTCTGCAAGTTCTTCAAATTCTTTCTGGTTCATGAAAATTCCTTTCGTTCGGGTCCGGCTTTTCCGGACGTATCTTTCTCTCTAACTGATTATACCGTTAAAAATCTTTCACATCAACAGAAAAAAGCAACAAATGCATTTATAATATGATATAATAGTAACAGTTCGGACAAGCTGCCCGGTTACATATAATACGCCCGGAGGAACTGAAGGAGGTGACACTGCAGCATGGATTTGGAACTTACAATGAAACAGACCCAGAAACTGGCTTTAACGCCTCAGATGGAACAGTCCCTGTCCATACTGCAGATGGGCGGGCCGGAGCTGGAACAGTATATGGAAGATACCGTGCTGTCCAATCCCATGCTGACCTGCCAGGAACCGGAAGACGGGGAAAGAGAAGAACCGGAAGCAGAACCTTCGCCGGGATGGGAAAGAAAGACGTATTATGCGTCCGGGGAACAGTATGTGCCGGCACGGGACCAGGAGTATATCAATGGGCTGGTGGATGAAAAAAGCTGTGGAACCAGTCTGAAAGAACATCTCAGAATGCAGCTCTGCACCTGGAATTTAAAGCCTGACAGACAGAATCTGGCGGAATATCTGATAGAATGTATGGAAGAATCCGGATACCTGAAAATGAGCAGTTCGGAAATTTCCCGTATACTGGGAGTGACGGAGCAGGAGGTGGAAGCAGAAATCCTCAGCCTGCAGAAGCTGGAGCCCTGCGGCGTTTTTGCCCGGAATCTGCGGGAATGTCTGCTGCTGCAGATTGCAGAGCTGGAGGGGGATAACAACGACCTGTACCGGCTGGTGGCAAACTGTACGGACGAAATCATACATAACAGAATACCCCGAATCTGCCGGGAAACCGGATGGAGCAGAGAAAAGGTGCTGGGGCTGATTGCCCGTATCAAAGAGCTGGAACCTGTGCCGGGACAGGGGTATGGAACCGGAACCCAGGGGGAATTTATTTACCCTGATATTACGGTCCGGAGCAATAACGGGGCGTATCAGATTATTATGAACCGGGAAAGGAGTACATTTCCCAGAATTAATCAGGATTATCTGCCCCTTTTGAACCGGGAAAACCTGGGAGCAGACTACGAATATCTGCAGGAGCAGTACCGGGAGGCCAGGACTTTTCTGAAGAATATTGAGCGGAGAGAGGAAACTCTGCGCAGAGTGGCGGAAGCTGTTGTGGAACGGCAGGAAGCATTTTTTGAAAAAGGAAAAATCTGCTTAAGCCCTATGAATCTGGCTGATATTGCACAGGATATCGGTATGCATGAATCCACGGTAAGCCGGGCTCTGAAAGATAAATATCTGGAAT
>Ga0137307_101794_pt1 | contig 17127 bp, 18 predicted proteins | sample NAcewD2O_March_2_FD_97180 | JGI IMG/M metagenome (GOLD analysis project Ga0137307, IMG submission 97180) | Mouse cecal microbial communities from Vienna, Austria - N-Acetylglucosamine amended D2O_March | ecosystem: Host-associated > Mammals > Digestive system > Large intestine > Cecum | place... | reverse complement strand
CGAGTAGAGCGCCTCGTATTCGCGGCTGTACCACACGCCGCCCAGCGAGTCGGGGCGCACCGCGGCGGCGCTGTCGGCACCGGCGGGCCCTTCGGCGGCCAGGCCTGCCAGATAGGCGTCGGTGACGATCCGCAGCTCAGTGGTGGCGAAGGCCAGCGAGTCGAGAAACGACTTCTCGAGCGCCTCGTTCTGGGCCACGAGCAGCGTCTGCTCCAGACGCGACATGCTCGCACGGCAGAGGCTGTCGTAGGAGCGGTCGCCGAAGACCGAGAGGCGCACCAGCGCCACGTTCTGCTCGTGCGCAGCGTCGAGCATCTCCTTGGCCAACGCGATGTTGCGTTCGTTGGCCCGGAGAATCTCGTCCGTGTCGCGGCTCAGTTGGCCCAACTCGACGAACGACACCATGCCCGAAAAGAAGAGCAGGCAGACGATGCTCAGAAAGCCGATCGTCACCCGTTTGCGCATACCCGTCATATTTCCGTTCTGAAAAGTATTTCCTGCAAATATACGATTTATATCCCGATTATTCCGCCTCGGGGCCGACAATTTCGCCCTCCAGGTCGTGGGCCGCATCCATCGCCCCCAGTCTGACGCGGCAGATCGTGTTGACCCGCGCAGCGTCGTAGGGGGCCTTCACGCGGCGGTAGTTGCCCGTGAACCCGAACATCATCCCCGCGCGGCGCGTGCTCTCGAAGAGCACCTCGGCTTCGGTCCCCGTGCCGGCCGCGCAGAAGGCGCCGTGCAGCCGCTCGCAGAGCGCCTCGAGCTCCGCCACGCGACGCGTGGCCACCGACGGCTGCACCTTGCCGGGCAGCTCCACGGCGGGCGTGCCGGGACGCTCCGAGAATGGGAAAACGTGCAGGAAGGCGGGCGCCAGCCGCTTCAGCAGGGCATAGGTCTCGCCGAACTCCGCCTCGCCCTCGCCCGGGAAGCCCACGATCACGTCGATGCCGATGAAAGCATCGGGCATCGCCCGCCGCACGGCCTCGACGCGCGCGGCGAAGCGCTCGGCCGTATAGCGGCGGCGCATCAGGCCCAGAATCCTGTTCGAGCCGCTCTGCAGCGGGATGTGGAAGTGGTGCTGGAACTTGCGCGACGCGGCGCAGAAAGCGATGATCTCGTCGGTGAGCAGGTTGGGCTCGATCGACGAGATACGGTAGCGGTCGATACCCTCCACCCGGTCCAGCGCCCGAAGCAGGTCGATGAAGCGCTCGCCCGTCGTGCGGCCGAAGTCGCCCGTGTTGACCCCCGTCAGCACGATCTCGCGCTGCCCGGCCGCGGCGATCTGGCGCGCCTCCTCCACGATCTCGGCGATGGGCTGGTTGCGGCTCCCGCCCCGCGCATAGTGGATCGTGCAGTAGGCGCAGCAGTAGTCGCAGCCGTCCTGCACCTTGAGGAAAGCGCGCGTGCGGTCGCCGCTCGAGAAGGCGGCGAAGAAGCGCGTGAGCTCCTCCGTTTCGCAGCTGTAGACCTGCGCGCGGCCCCGCTCCGTAAGCTCCGCGACGCGCCGGTAGAGCTCGCCCTTGTCGTTGTTACTTAACACCAGATCGACGCCTTCGATGCGGGCGATCTCGTGCGGCCGGAGCTGGGCGTAGCACCCCGTCACGGCGATGATCGCCTGCGGATTGCGGCGGTGGAGTTTGCGGATGAGGTTGCGGCACTTCTTGTCGGCGTGCTCGGTCACGGAGCAGCTGTTGACGACGCAAATGTCCGCCTCGGCCGCAGGGGCCACGCGCACGAAGCCGCCGCGCTCGAATTCGCGGGCGAGGGTCGACGACTCGGAGAAGTTGAGCTTGCAGCCCAACGTATGGAAACTGACTCTGCGAGGTTGCATCTTTCGGGGGATTTTGTCGGGCGCGAAATTACGAATATTCGCACGAAAGGCCGCGGCTTTCCGGGAAAAAAGCGTAAATTTGCGCGCATCTTCTCTTCCGAGCATGGGATTCTTCAGCGACCTGTTCCAATACGGCTACCTGGCCAACGCCTTCGCCGCCTGCGTCCTTTCGGGCGTCGTCTGCGCGCTGGTGGGCACCTACGTGGTCTGCCGCCGCATGGTCTTCCTGGCGGGCGGCATCACCCACGCCTCGTTCGGCGGGCTGGGCATCGCCTTCTGGATGGGCGCCGACCCGATCGCCGGCGCCACGCTCTTCGCCGTCGCCTCGGCCCTGGGCATCGAGTGGGCCGGCAGCCGCCACCGCATCCGCGAGGATTCGGCCATCGGCATCGTGTGGTCGGTGGGCATGGCCGTGGGAGCGCTCTTCATGAGCCTGAGGCCGGGCTACACCTCGGGCGACCTGGCCGCCTACCTCTTCGGCAGCATCGTCACCGTCACGCGCGGCGACGTCGAGGCGCTCGCCCTGCTGGCGCTGCTGCTCGCCGCGGGTGCAGCGCTGTGGCTGCGGCCGGTCATGCTCGTGGCTTTCGACCGCGACTTCGCCCGCAGCCGCGGAGTGCCCACGCGCACGGTCTCCTACCTCATGTCGGCGCTCGTGGCGCTGACGATCGTCCTTTCGATCCGCATCATGGGCATCGTGCTGCTCATCTCGCTGCTCACGCTTCCGGCGGTGATCGTCAACCAGCTCTCGCGCAACTACCGCACCATCGCCCTCTGCGCCCCCGCGGTGGCCGTGGCGGGCAACATCGCGGGGCTGGCGGTCAGTTACCGATTCGAAGTGCCCCCGGGCGCGGCGATAATATTTATATTGACTTTTGCACTCGTTTGCGTAAAGTTGTTACCTTTGCGGAAATAATCCGGGAAACCGACGCATGAAAACCATCCACAAACTCGTCCTGAAGTCCTACCTGGGCCCGATGGTGCTCACGTTCTTCATCGTGATGTTCATCCTCATGATGAATATCGTGTGGCGCTACATCGACGAGCTGGTGGGCAAGGGGCTGAGCGCCGGCATCATCATCGAGCTGATGACCTACTTCATGGCCAACATGGTCCCGCTGGGTCTGCCCCTCTCGATGCTGCTCGCGGCGATCATGACCATGGGCAACCTGGGCGAGAACTACGAGCTGCTGGCCATGAAGTCGGCGGGCATGTCGCTCGTGCGCATCACCAAGCCGCTGATCGCGGTGGTGAGCCTGGTGGCCGTGGGCAGCTTCTTCATCGGCAACAACCTGGTTCCCTACGCCAACAAGAAGGTTTACAGCATCCTCTACGACATCCGCCAGCAGAAGCAGACGCTCGAGTTCCAGGACGGTCTCTTCTTCAACGGCATCGACGACATGTCGATCCGCGTCGGACGCCAGGATCCCCGCACGCAGCTGCTCACCGACGTGCTGATCTACGACAACCGCTCGACCGACGGCAACATGAACACCATCGTCGCCGACTCGGGCTACATCCGCCTGTCGGACGACAAGCGCTTCCTGGAGGTGACGCTCTACAACGGTCAGACCTACGAGCAGACCCGCAACGGCAACTGGTACAACAAGAGCGCGCTGCGCCACCACACCTTCGACGTGCAGAGGCAGAAGATCGCCATGGAGGGATTCGCCATGGAGCGCACCGACGCCGACAACTTCTCCAACAGCCAGACCAAGAACATCGCCCAGCTCCAGCGCGACATCGACTCGCTCGAGCAGCGCGTCAACACGGCCACCACGCGCTCCTACGAACCGCTGCTGCGCGAGCAGATCTTCGTTCGCGACGCCCAGCTCTTCTCGCACGACAGCCTGCGCGTCGACAAGAGCCGCTTCGCCGAATACGACGCCATCGACTCGATCGCCGGCCTCACGCTGCGCGACCGCAACCGCATCTGGAGCCAGGCCCGCTCGGCGGCCAAGAACTCGCGCACGATGTTCCGCTTCGACGAGTCGACGGCCAAGGATGCGCTCAACCAGCTCTACCGCTCGAAAGTCGAGTGGCACAAGAAGATCTCGCTGCCCGTATCGATCGTCATCTTCTTCCTGATCGGCGCGCCGCTCGGGGCGATCATCCGCCGCGGCGGCCTGGGTATGCCCGTGGTGGTGTCGATCATCTTCTTCGTGATCTACTACATGATCAGCATCACGGGCGAGAAGCTGGCCAAGGAGGGGTCGTGGGACGCCGTCTACGGCATGTGGCTCTCGTCGTTCATCCTCACGCCCATCGCCGTCTACCTCACCTGGAAGGCGACCAACGACTCGTCGCTGCTCGACACCGACTGGTACGCCGGGCGGATCAAGGCCCTGGGCGAGCGCATCGGGCGGCTGGTCGGGCCCCTCGCTAACGCAATCAAATCCAAACGTCATGGAAAAAAATAACAACACGGTACTGAACAGCGTGGAGGAGGTCCTCGAGGACTTCCGCAACGGCAAGGTGGTGATCGTCGTCGACGACGAAGACCGCGAGAACGAGGGCGACTTCATCGTCGCCGCCGAGAAGATCACCCCCGAGATCGTCAACTTCATGCTCAAGGAGGGCCGCGGCGTGCTCTGCGCACCGCTTTCGGAGGAGCGTTGCGCCGAGCTCGAACTCAACATGATGGAGCCCAACAACACCTCGCTGCTGGGCACCCCTTTCACCGTCACGGTCGATCTGCTGGGCGAGGGGTGCACCACGGGCGTCTCGATCCACGACCGCGCGGCCACGATCCGCGCGCTGGCCGACCCCGCCACGCGCCCCGCCGACCTGGGCCGCCCGGGTCACATCAACCCCCTGCGCGCCCGCCAGAAGGGCGTGCTGCGCCGCCCGGGCCACACCGAGGCGGCCGTCGACCTGGCGCGCCTGGCCGGACTTCAGCCCGCCGGCGCCCTGATCGAGATCATGAACGAGGACGGCACCATGGCGCGCATGCCCCAGCTCATCGAGAAGGCCCGGAAATTCGACCTGAAGATCATCTCCATCGCCTCGCTGATCGCCTACCGCCTGCGCGAGGAGTCGATCGTCGAGCGGGGCGTCACCGTCGACCTGCCCACCGCCTGGGGCGACTTCCGCATCACCCCCTTCCGTCAGAAGAGCAACGGACTGGAGCACGTGGCCCTCACGCTGGGCGAGTGGAGCGACGAGGAGCCGGTGCTGGTGCGCGTCCACTCGTCGTGCGCCACGGGCGACATCTTCGGCTCGTGCCGCTGCGACTGCGGCGACCAGCTCCACGAGGCCATGCGCATGGTGCAGCAGGCCGGCAAGGGAGCCATCGTCTACCTCCAGCAGGAGGGGCGCGGCATCGGTCTGTGCAACAAGATCCACGCCTACAAGCTCCAGGACGAGGGGCTCGACACGGTCGACGCCAACCTGCAACTGGGCTTCCGGGCCGACGAGCGCGACTACGGCGTCGGCGCGAGCATCATCCGCGAGCTGGGCATCAAGCACATGCGCCTGATGACCAACAACCCGCAGAAGCGCGCCGGACTGGAGGGCTACGGCATCCGCATCGACGAGATCGTACCGGTCGTCATCGCCCCCAACGCCCACAACCTGCGCTACCTGCGCACCAAGGAGGAGCGCATGCACCACACGCTGGGGCTGGAAAAAGAGTAGGGCAGCGCACCATGTGTCTGCACCACTTCGCGCTCCGGGCCGAGCATCTCGAGGAGCACCGCGCCTTCTACGCCGACTATTTCGGCGCCGCACGCGGTGCGAAACACGTCAATGCGGCGAAGGGGTTAGCATCCCGCTCCCTCCGCTTCGGCGACGGCTGCTTCGGGTGCGTCGTCGGCGACCCCGACGGCAACCGGGTGTAAGATCATATAAGAAAACAAAGACCGATGAACGCCAAAGAGATCCGCATCGTATTCATGGGCACGCCCGAGTTCGCCGTGCCGTCATTGCGCGCCCTGGTCGAAGGGGGCTACAACGTCGTGGGCGTGGTCACCGCGCCCGACAAACCCGCAGGTCGCGGACAGCGGCTGCACGAAAGCGACGTGAAGATCGCCGCCCACGAGCTGGGCCTCCCGGTGCTGCAGCCCGAGAAGCTGCGCGCCCCCGAGTTCATCGAGGCGCTGCAGGCTTGGCGGCCCGACCTGGGCATCGTCATCGCGTTCCGCATGCTGCCCGAAGTGGTGTGGGCCATGCCCCGCCTGGGCACCTTCAACCTCCACGCCTCGCTGCTGCCGCAGTACCGCGGCGCGGCGCCCATCAACCGGGCCATCATCGACGGCCAGACCGAGACGGGCGTCACCACCTTCCTGCTCAACCACGAGATCGACAAGGGGGCGATCATCGGCCAGCTGCGCGAGCCGATCCTCCCCGACGACAACGTGGGGACGCTCTACGACCGCCTGATGCGCATCGGCTCGGGGCTCGTGACCGAGACCGTCGACCGCATCGCCGCGGGCGACATCGCCCCCATCGAGCAGCAGCACATCGACGAAGCGTCGCTGCGCCCCGCGCCCAAGATCTTCAAGGAGGACTGCCGCATCGACTGGAGCCTTCCGGGCCGGCGGATCGTCGACCTGGTGCGCGGTCTGTCGCCCTATCCCGCGGCCTGGAGCACCCTGCGCCGCGACGACGAGCAGCCCATCGGCGCCAAGATCTTCGCCGTGCGCTTCGCCCCCGGCACCACTGCCGAGCCGTGCGGCACGGTCGAGAGCGACGCCCGCACCTTCATCCGCGTAGCGTGCAGCGACGGATGGATCGCCGTCGACGAGATCCAGCTGGCCGGCAAAAAGCGACTCCCGGTGCGGGAGCTGCTGCTCGGGTTCCGCGACGCGGCGCTCTATCGGTTCGAATAGGCGCCCGTCCTTTGCATCTTTGCGCGCCGGATCGCCGACCACAGGGTCGGGGGTCCGGCGCGCCGGCATACAAATTGCAGGAGACATGGCGAACCAACAACACACTGCCATGAATACCACCACGAAAAAAGCGGCGCCCAAAACGCCGAAAAGCACACCGAAAAACACGCAGTCGGAGTTCGAAAAGTTCTTCGTCGAGCAGCTCCAGGACATCTACTGGGCCGAGAAGCACCTCTCGAAGGGGCTGAAGAAGATGCAGATGGCCGCCACGAGCCCCCGCCTGGCCGAGGCCTTCAAGAAGCACTACACCGACAGCGAAAAGCAGATGTCGACGCTCGAGCAGCTCTTCGAGCTGATGGGCGAGAAGCCCAAGGGCAAGCGCTGCGAGGCGATGGCCGGTCTGGTGACCGAGGCCGAGGAGATGATCTCCGACACCGAGGCCAACAGCTTCGTGCGCGACGCCGGGCTGATCCTCGCCGCACAGAAGGCCGAGCACTACGAGATCGCCACCTACGGCACGCTCAAGGCGCTGGCCGTCTACCTGCCCCAGAAGCGGGTGCACAAGCTCCTCGACACGCTCCTGCGCGACGAGAAGCGCACCGACCAGCTCCTCACCGCCCTTGCCGAGGAGTTCGTCAACGAGTCGGCCGCCATAGAGTAGCCGCGCCGGAAGGGGAGGGCTTGTCCCGGCGCCAGGAGCCGCAAGCGCCCGCCGAACGCCGGAAGGCTCCCGCTCCGACGAAAAGAGGATACCTGCCATAAAGGCAGGTATCCTCTCTCTTTTTCGGTCGAGCCGTCCGAGCTTTAACCGGCTATCCGTCCGACTTGCCGCCGGCTTTCCGACCGGATTTTCGCGCAGACTTTCCGTCCGACGTCCATCCGAATTTTGGCCCGAACCTTCCGTCCGGCTTTCCGCTGGCTTCTCGTCCGGCGCCGCGCATCAGCGGATCTTGCGGATGATCTCCCCGCCGCGGCGGATCGCCTCCTCGTTGGCCGGCAGCATCTTCCACGCGCGCTCGGGCAGCGACTTCTTCAGGCCGATCATCACGTTCTCCATCTCCACCACGGGGCACACCTTCAGGTAGCCGCCCAGGATCATGGTGTTGAAGAGCTTGGCCTGCCCCATGCGGGCGCACTCGGCCGTCGCGTTGATCGCATAGACCGCGATGTCGTCGCGCACGGGATGGCGCGTGATGCCGTTGGTGTCGTAGATCAGCACGCCGCCGGGCCGGATCATCGGCTCGAACTTCTCCATCGACTGCTGGTTGAGGATGATCGCCGTGTCGAACTGGTGCGCTATGGGCGACGAGATCTTCCTGTCGGAAAGAATCACCGTCACGTTGGCCGTGCCGCCGCGCATCTCGGGGCCGTAGGAGGGCATCCACGTCACCTCGAAGTCCTGCATGACGCCCGAGTAGGCGAGAATCTTACCCATCGAGAGGACGCCCTGTCCTCCGAATCCTGCTATAATCAACGTCTCTTTCATCGCTCTGTCTTATTTAACTTCCTTGATGTCGCCCAGCGGATAGAAGGGCAGCATGTGCTGCTCCAGCCACTCGTTGGAGGCTACGGGCGAGAGTTTCCAGCCGCTGTTGCAGGTCGACACGACCTCCACGAGCGAGAAGCCCTTGCCCTCCATGGCCCGCTGGAATGCCTTCTTGATCGCCGCCTTGCACTTGCGCACGTTGGCGGGCTTGTGCACGCTCTGGCGCGTGATGTAGGTGGCGCCCTCGAGGTGGGCCATCATCTCGGCGATCTTGTAGGGATAGCCGTTCAACCGCGGATCGCGCCCGTAGGGGGTCGTGGCGGTCTTCATGCCCACGAGCGTCGTGGGGGCCATCTGGCCTCCCGTCATGCCGTAGATGGCGTTGTTGATGTAGATCGCCACCACGTTCTCGCCGCGCGCCGCCGCATGGATCGACTCGGCCGTGCCGATGGCCGACAGGTCGCCGTCGCCCTGGTAGGTGAAGACCATCTGGTCGGGACGCAGCCGCTTGAGGGCCGTGGCCACGGCCAGCGCGCGGCCGTGGGCCGCCTCCACCCAGTCGATGTCGATGTAGTTGTAGGCGAACACCGCGCAACCCACGGGCGACACGCCCACCGTGCGCTCGGCGAGCCCCAGTTCGTCGATCACCTCGGCGACGAGCTTGTGCACCGTGCCGTGGCTGCAGCCGGGGCAGTAGTGCATGACGTTATCGAGAATGAGTCTCGGTTTGGCGTAAACCAGATTCTCCTGTTTGATTTCTACCTCTGCCATCGTCTTTACTTTTTAATCAGTTTGTCCTTGAGCGCCGCGAGCACCTCGTCGGGCGCGAAGAGCATGCCGCCCTGGCGGCCGCAGTGCTCCACGGGAGCCTTGCCGCCGACAGCCAGCCGCACATCCTCGACCATCTGGCCGGCGTTGAGCTCGGCCGAGAGGAATCCTTTCACGCCGCGGGCCGCCAGCTCGGCGATCTGCTTCGTGGGGAAAGGGTAGAGGGTGATGGGGCGCAGCAGACCCACCTTCAGCCCCTCGGCACGGGCCATCTCGACCGTCGCCGAGCAGATGCGGGCCGACGATCCGAAGGCCACGATCACATAGTCGGCATCGTCGCAGTCGATCGCCTCGTAGCGCACCTCGTTCTCCTCCAGGGCGCGGTACTTCTCCTGCAGGCGGTGGTTGATGATCTCCATCTTCTCCGACTGGAGCTCCAGCGAGGTGACCACGTTGCGCGCGCGGTCGGCCGGCTTGCCGCAGGCCGCCCACGTGCGGCACTCGGCGGCGATCTCGGCGTCGGTCTTGCGGGGTCGCTGAGGCGCCAGCACCACCTTCTCCATCATCTGGCCGATGGCGCCGTCGGCGAGGATCATCGCCGGATTGCGGTACTTGAAGGCCAGGTCGAAGGCCTCGAAGACGTGGTCGTGCATCTCCTGCACCGAGTTGGGTGCGAAGACGATGAGCTTGTAGTCGCCGTGGCCACCGCCCTTGCAGGCCTGGAAATAGTCGCCCTGCGAGGGCTGGATCGTACCCAGACCCGGGCCGCCGCGCTGGCAGTTGACCACCAGGCACGGAAGCTCGGCGCCGGCCAGGTAGCTCAACCCCTCGGCCATGAGCGAGATGCCGGGGCTCGACGACGAGGTCATCACCCGCTTACCGGCCGCGGCGCCGCCGTAGACCATATTGATCGAAGAGATCTCCGATTCGGCCTGGAGCACCACCATGCCCGTGCTTTCCCACGGCTTGAGCTCCATGAGGGTCTCCATCACCTCCGACTGCGGAGTGATCGGGTAGCCGAAATAACCGTCGCAACCGTAGCGAATCGCCGCGTGGGCGATCACCTCGTTGCCTTTCATCAGTTTTACCTCTTTCTCCATAGTCTATTCGAATTTTTGACGATAAACCGTGATACAACTGTCGGGACAGATCACCGCGCACGAAGCGCAGCCCGTGCACGCCTCGGGATTCGCCATCCGGGCCGCAGGATAGCCCTTGCTGTTGACCTCCGCGGAGAGGGCCAGCACATCGCACGGACACGAGGCCACGCACACGCCGCAACCCTTGCAACGCTCCTTGTCGACAACGATCGTTCCTTTGATTTTTGCCATAACGCCATGTATTGTTAAGTTCTTCCAAATATACGCATTTTTTTCGGGTTCGGTTCGCTGCCCATGATAAAAAATCGCCGATTCATGATCAAACCGACACTTCATAAGGCAGAATCCCGCCGCCCCACATCACCCGGACGATCCTGCGCAGAAATCCCTCCGATTGCAAAAATCGGCATCTACAGCAACATATTCCGAACATTTTTCCTATCTTTGTTCTCGACATTCGGATGAATGCCGACGGAGAAAGCCGAAAATCCTGAAGAGTAGGTGCAGACTGTCAAAAATCATCGTTATGTACTGTTCGAACTGCGGCAAGGAGATTGCCGAAAACGCTATTATGTGTCCCGCATGCGGAGCTCCCGCCGAAACCGCCAACCAATACCCCGGAACCAGCGACAAGGACTGGCTCACCACGCTGCTGCTTTGCTTCTTCTTGGGAGGTTTTGGCGTACACAGTTTCTACACGGGCAAAGCCCTCATCGGTGTGCTCCAGCTCATCACGCTGGGCGGCTGCGGCATTTGGGCATTGATCGACTTCATCATGATCATCGTGGGCAGCTATAAGGATGCGCAAGGTCTTCCGATCGTCAACAAACGTTAAACTCCTGCTGGGCTGCTACCTGGCTCTGCCCGCAGTGTTTCTGCTCATACCCCGGCACTGGATTCGGGAGGGGTCGACGATCTGCCTCTACCGCAACCTGCTGAGCCATGAATGCTGGGGCTGCGGCATGACACGGGCCTTGCATGCCCTTGTACACCTAGATTTCGCTGCGGCATGGGAATATAATCGCATGGTCGTGATCGTCGCGCCCCTGCTGTTGTATCTCTACGTCGACGAGTTGCTGAAACTGAAAAAGCGGCTGTGATTCCACAGCCGCTTTTTCATTACCCGAGCGGAGGAATCCCGCTCTTCACCCGTCTTGGGATCGGAGCTGTACCCTTTATCGTCCGAACTAGCCGATATTGCCTGCCAGACAAGCCGAAAGACTTAGCAAACGTCCCCGGACAAGCTGCCGCAATCGAACATCGACACACATGGAAAAACGCCATCGATCCATATCCGGCAAAGACCACCGCCAGCGGCAAGACGATCGACGCTCCCACCGACAGGCAAGCCCGACAAAGCCACGGCGACAACCCGCCGCTACGCCCCGTATCAAGCAAACGACGACGCCGACAGCCAGGCTGGGCACGAAGAGGAAGCGCCGGCGCAAACGATAGCAAACGGATTCGGCACATCCGCATCGCAACAAGCAAGACAAGCGGTTGGGACAGGGCCCCGACCCGGAATTTCTAGCAGCGGACACATCCCGAAAAGTGCGCATCATCCTCCTTGAGGCATTCGAGAAACCATCTCACGAAGTAAACATACGAAAACAGACTGGCAAGCACCGCTCTCATCCGAGAAGCGGACATCGACAGCCCGGAAAATTCTGGATCACGACCCGCTGCGGCACAAATAAACCCAGAGAATCCGACCGAGGGTTCCTCCCCGTCGGCCAGAAGAATACAAAAGGCGCGGAGCCACTGCCCCGCGCCCTGAATAGGTCCGCTTGGACCGAATATTACTCGAACGAGTGGATCACCACGCCCGAGCGCAGCTTGGGCTCGAACCACGTCGTCTTGGGAGGCATGATGTTGCCCGTGTCGGCGATGTCGATCAACTGCTTCATCGAGACGGGGTAGAGGGCGAAAGCCGCCGCCATCTCGCCGCTGTCGACGCGCCGCTTGAGCTCGCCCAGGCCGCGGATGCCGCCCACGAAGTCGATGCGCTTCGACGTGCGCAGATCCTTGATGTCGAGCACCTTGTCGAGTACCAGATTCGACAGCACCGTTACGTCCAGAACCCCGATCGGGTCGTTGTCGTCGTAGGTGCCCTCCTTGGCCGTGAGGCTCCACCAGCGGCCGTCGAGGTACATCGAGAAGTTGTGCAGGCACGACGGATGGTAGATCTCCGCGCCTTTCTCCTCGACGTCGAAGTGCTCGCGCAACTTCTCGACCAGCTGGGCCGGCGTCAGCCCGTTGAGGTCCTTCACCACGCGGTTGTAGTCGATGATGCGCAACTGCCCGGCCGGGAAGGTGACAGCCAGGAAGTAGCAGTACTCCTCGTCGCCCCGGTGCGCGGGGTTCCTGGCCTTGCACTCGGCGCCCACGCGTGCCGCGGCGGCCGTGCGGTGGTGCCCGTCGGCCACGTAGAGGGCTGGAATCGAGGCGAAGATCTCCGTGATGCGGTCGTTGGTCGCGCGGTCGCGGATCACCCAGAAGTGGTGACCGAAGCCGTCCTCGGCCGTGAAGTCGTAGTCGGGGGCGTTGTTCTTCACAACGTCGGCCACGATGGCGTCGATCTCGGCGTGGTCGGGGTAGGCGAAGAAGACGGGCTCGATGTTGGCCTGCTGGTTGCGGACGTGGATCATGCGATCCTCCTCCTTGTCGGGGCGCGTGAGCTCGTGCTTCTTGATCGCCCCCGAGAGGTAGTCCTCGAAGTGGCAGCACATGGCCAGGCCGTACTGCGTGCGGCCCTCCATCGTCTGGGCATAGATATAATAGTGCTCCTCGGCGTCCTGCTCCAGCCATCCCTTGGCCCGCCACGCCTTGAAATTCTCCATGGCCTTGGCGTAGACCTCCTCGGAGTGCTCGTCGGCGATGGGATCGAAGTCGATCTCGGGTTTGATGATGTGCAGCAGCGAGCGCTCCGTGGCCTCGGCCTTCGCCTCGGCGGAGTTCAGCACGTCGTAGGGGCGGGAGGCCACCTCCGCGGCATGCTGCTTCGGAGGACGGATTCCGCAAAAGGGTTTGATACGTACCATTTTCTGTTCGTTCGTTAACTGTACGACTATTTGTTTACCTGGAAACGGGTGCACCCCGTGGCGAAGAATTCGGCGATCTGCCGCGCGGCGGCCAGACCGGCGTTGACGTTGGCCTCGGCGGTCTCGGCGCCCATCTTCTTGGGGGTGGCGAAGACGCGCTTGCCGAAGCGCTCGTCCAACTCGGCCTGCATGGCCGCGGCGATGTCGGTCACGTACTTCAGGTCCTCGCGCTCGGCCAGCGCACGCGCCAGACCCTCCTCGTCGATCACCTCCTTGCGGGCTGTGTTGACCAGCGTCGCACCCTTGGGCATCGACATGAGCCGATCGTAGCCGATCGAGCCCCGGGTCTCGGCCGTGGCGGGGATATGCAGCGAGAGGAAGTCGGAGCGGCGGTAGAGCTCCTCGACCGACGAGACCGGCTCCACGCCGTCGGCGGCGAACACGGCCACGTCGGTGATGAAGGGATCGAAGGCGACGACGTTCATCCCCAGCGCCTTGCCCTTGCGTCCGACCAGGCGGCCGACGTTGCCGTAGGCGTGGATGCCCAGCGTCTTGCCCTGCAGCTCCGAGCCCGTGCCCGGCGTGAAGCGGTTGCGCGACATGAAGATCATCATCGCCAGCGCCAGCTCGGCCACGGCGTTGGAGTTCTGCCCCGGGGTGTTCATCACCACGATGCCGCGCGCCGTGGCGGCCGCGAGGTCCACGTTGTCGTAGCCCGCACCTGCACGCACGACGATCTTGAGGTTACGCGCCGCGGCGATCACCTCGGCGGTCACCTTGTCGCTGCGCACGATGAGCGCATCGGCGTCGGCCACCGCCTCCAGCAGCTGGGCCTTGTCGGTATATTTCTCGAGCAGCGCCAGCGTGTGGCCCGCCTCCTCCGCGATCGAGCGGATGCCGTCGACGGCCTTCTTGGCGAACGGCTTCTCGGTTGCAACCAGAATCTTCATAGCTTTGAGCAATGAGGTGAAATACAATGGTTTCTCTTCCTTCTTTTCGTAGGTATAAGGGACAATGGTCGGCATGACGCGTCTACTTCACGTGCGACTTGGCGAACTCCTGCATGCAGGCCACCAGCGCCTCGACGCTCTCGCGCGGCAGGGCGTTGTAGCACGATGCGCGGAAGCCGCCCACCAGACGGTGGCCCTTGATGCCGACCATGCCGCGCGCCTTGGCGAACTCCATGAACTCGGGCGCCAGCTCCTCGTAGCCGTCGGCCATCACGAAGCAGATGTTCATCAGCGAGCGGTCCTCCTTGGCGACCGTGCCGCGGAAGAGCGGGTTGCGGTCGATCTCGTCGTAGAGCAGCTGCGCCTTCTCCACGTTGCGGCGGTAGATCTCCTCCACCCCGCCGATCGACTTGAGCCACTTGAGGGTCTCCTTCAGCACGTAGATCGGGAAGACGGGCGGGGTGTTGAACATCGAGTTGTTCTCCACGTGGGTGCGGAACGACACCATCGTCGGCAGGTCGCGCACGATCTTGTCGAGCATGTCCTCGCGGATGATGGCGAAGACCGCGCCCGCGGGTGCGAGGTTCTTCTGCGCGCCGCCGTAGATCATCGCATACTTGGTCACGTCGACCGGGCGCGAGAGGATGTCCGACGACATATCGGCGATGAGGGGCACCGGCGAGGCGATGTCCTCGTGGTACTCCGTGCCGTAGATGGTGTTGTTGGTGGTGATGTGCAGGTAGTCGAGGTCCTCGGGGATGGCGAAGCCCTTGGGGATGTAGGTGAAATCGCGGTCGTCGGACGAGGCTACGATCTCGACCTCGCCGTAACGCTTGGCCTCCTTGATCGCCTTCTTCGACCACACGCCCGTATTGACGTAGCCGGCCTTCTTGCCCAGGAAGTTGGCCGCCACCTCGTAGAACATGGTGCTGGCGCCGCCGCCCACGTAGAAGATCTTATAGTTGTCGGGAATACGCAGCAGCTCGCGGAACAGGGCGTCGGCCTCGGCCATCACCTCGTCGAAATCCTTTGTGCGGTGCGAGATCGAGAGCAGCGAGAGCCCCGAGCCGTTGAAATCGACGATCGCTTCGGCCGCCTTGCGGATCACCTCGTCGGGCAGGATCGAGGGTCCGGCGTTGAAATTGTGCTTTTTCATGACAATTCGAATATGGTTTTAAGGTTAACGTTTCGCATTGTTATCAAACTAACACAAATATAACGAAAATTATTCATCCCGCAACACCCGCGCGAATAATTTTCATATGATCCCGCCATACGGCGGCTTTTTCATTTGTTTTTCGTATTTTTGCCGTGATAAACCCGACCCCGCGTCGGGGGCCCCGGGCGACCGTCCCGGGCGGCCGGCGGCGCGGAGGTCCCAACACCCACACAGACACCTATGGTCAGATCCATGACGGGCTTCGGCAAGGCAGAGGCCCTTTTCGGCAATAAGAAGATCACGGTCGAGATCCGCTCGCTCAACTCCAAGCAGCTCGACCTCAACCTGCGCCTGCCCGCCGCCTACCGCCAGGCGGAGTACGAGCTGCGCAACCTCATCTCGCGCGCCGCCGTGCGCGGCAAGGTCGACGCCTTCGTCTCGGTCGAGACGCAAACGGTCGAGACCGCCGCCCGCATCGACAGCGCGGCCTTCGCCGCCTACGTCGCGCAGCTGCGCGAGGCGGCCCGCGAGGCGGGGCTCGACACCGCGGCCCCGGGGTGGGACGCCGCAGCGCTCGGCTGCGTCATGCGCCTTCCCGACGTCGTGGCATCGGATGCGGCCGCCGTTACCGACGAGGAGCTCGCGGCGCTCATCGGGGCGGCCCGCGAGGCGTGCGAGCGCCTCGACGCCTTCCGCGCGCAGGAGGGGGCGACGCTCATCGCCGACCTGGAGCGCCGCGTCGACCTGATCGAAGAGTTCAAGGAGCAGGTCGTCCCCTTCGAGGCGACCCGCACCGAGACGGTGCGCGCGCGCATCCTCGACAACCTCTCCAAGCTGCATGTCGACGTCGACACCAACCGCCTCGAGCAGGAGATGATCTTCTACCTCGAAAAACTCGACATCACCGAGGAGAAGGTGCGCCTGGCCAACCACTGCCGCTACTTCCGCGAGGTGGCCGCCGAGGAGCAGGCCGCGGGCCGCAAGCTGGGCTTCATCGCCCAGGAGATGGGTCGCGAGATCAACACCATGGGCTCGAAGGCCAACCACGCCGACATCCAGCGCCTGGTGGTGCGGATGAAGGACGAGCTGGAGAAGATCAAGGAACAGGTACTGAACATACTGTAAGATACTATGGGAAAAGTCGTCATCTTTTCGGCCCCGAGCGGATCGGGCAAGACCACCATCGTCCGCGAGCTGCTCGGCCGCTTCCCGCAGCTCGAGTTCTCCGTCTCGGCTACCAGCCGCGCACCGCGCGGCGCGGAGCGCGACGGCGTCGACTACCACTTCCTCTCGCCCGAAGCCTTCCGGCTGGCGGCCGAGCAGGGGCGCTTCGTCGAGTGGGAGGAGGTCTATGCGGGCACCTGCTACGGCACGCTGCGCAGCGAGGTCGAGCGCATCTGGGCCGCGGGGCACGTCATCGTCTTCGACGTCGACGTGGTAGGCGGCATCAACCTCAAGCGGATCTTCGGCGACGAGGCCTGCTCGATCTTCATCATGCCCCCCTCGATCGAGGAGCTGCGGCGCCGCCTCGAGGGGCGCGCCACCGACGCCCCGGAGGTGATCGACCGCCGCGTGGCCAAGGCCGAATTCGAGATCGGCAAGGCCCCCGAGTTCGACCGCATCGTCGTCAACGACGACCTCGACACGGCCGTCGCCGAGACCGTGCGACTGCTCGAAACCTTCATCGCGGGGTAGGGTATGCGGCGCACGATGCTCTACTTCGGGTCGTTCAACCCCGTCCACCGCGGCCACATCGCTCTGGCCGAGTGGGTCGTCGGGCAGGGGCTGTGCGACGAGCTGGCGCTCGTCATCTCGCCGCAGAGCCCCTACAAGGAGGCCGCCGACCTGGCCCCCGAGCTCGACCGGTTCGAGATGGCCGAAGCGGCCTGCCGCGCCTCGCGCTATCCCGAGCGCATCCGCCCCTCGGTGGTGGAGTTCCTGCTTCCCCGGCCGTCGTACA
>Ga0137307_101793_pt1 | contig 17129 bp, 20 predicted proteins | sample NAcewD2O_March_2_FD_97180 | JGI IMG/M metagenome (GOLD analysis project Ga0137307, IMG submission 97180) | Mouse cecal microbial communities from Vienna, Austria - N-Acetylglucosamine amended D2O_March | ecosystem: Host-associated > Mammals > Digestive system > Large intestine > Cecum | place... | reverse complement strand
TATAATTTTTAAAAAATTTCTGTTCCTGGGAGATAAACCCGATTTCCTGCATAAATTCCTGTCTGTGCTCCCGCAGCGGCATTCCGTTTATGTATATTTCTCCGGAATATCTGGCATTTTCATCCATAATCTGATGAAATAATGTGGTTTTTCCCGCACCGTTTTCCCCTACAAGCCCTGTGATGAACCCCTCAGGCACAAGAAAAGAAATATCCTTCAGGGAAAACCCCTTGCAATGCGTAGTCACATGAGAAAATTCAATATACATTTACTTTCTCCTTCCACAAAATTTTATGATGATTTAATTTTCAAAAAATAAGTTCTTCCACCATGGTAAGTATCTCTTTTTTACTCATACCGGCACTGGTGCAGTCCCTTAAAAGTTCTTCCATCCGCCTTTCCAAAAGTCGGTAGTTTTTCTCTTTCAAATACTCCCTGTTATTTTCGCAGACATAAAAACCTTTTCCTGCCACAGAGTGAATCAGGTTTTCTTTTTCTAACTCCTCATAGGCACGTTTTGTTGTTATTACGCTGATTTCCAATTCACTGGCCAGAGAACGGATGGAGGGGAGGCACTCTCCGGGGGAAAGTTCCCCTGTCAGAATGGAATTTCTAATGTGGTTTACAATTTGTTCATAAATAGCCAGAGTCCCCTTGGGATTAATAATTATCTTCATAACATAGTGCACGCTCCATAATTATTGGATATAAGTTCTTTTTCATAATTATATACAACAGAACTTGTAACAGAGTAATTGTCCCCTCATATATGTAAATCGGTACCCATCGGCTTCCCTCAAAATAGAGAGCCATACCCATAATTTGACCAACTTCCAAAAGCTGGACTGCAATCTGGAAAATTTCCATTCCTTTTACCGGATACCGGCGAATAGAATCATCCCTTCCTGTTTCCGGCATACAATAAATATTGATACACCTAAAATAAAAAAACATCCACAAGCCAATTTCTATTATAAAAAACGGAGATATCACCTGCAAAAACAGCCAGACAGTCCCTGCCAGGACATAAAAAAGCATAGGCACCCCAACCTTTAACCGATACCCTGTTTTGACATACTGAATTTTTTCTGCCTGGGTAAGAGGGCATAAAAGAAGCGTCTTTTCCAATTTTTCCGGATACATCCGCGAGATGAAAAAACCCAGAGACAGAACGCCAATGGTATACCCGTACACAAACAATTCTGCCTGAAGAAAATATTCCCATGCAAAGTCCATAAACCAAGGCGCCCACATAATACCAATAAATAAAAAGTCCCAAAACCACAGTACTATATCCGCACCTTTCACCCTTTTCCATCCCTCTTTGATTTCCCCTGCATAGTCTAAAATCACGAGATGCAAAATAGTTAATTTTTTATTGTTATTTCTCATTTTAGTGTTTTCCTTTCAGAATAAAATACATCAGTTCCTCCAACAATGGATAGGTAATATTTAATGCATCGTCATATTGGCTCCACCTGCCATGCTTTACCAAAGCTCTGGTTCCATACTTCCCGGCCTCTTTATAGATTATATTTTCCTTTGGCAGGAGGTTAATCTTATACTCCTCTCCTGCGGCCATACGAAAATACTTATTGATACTTTCCCTGTCCATAGAAAATAAAAGCCTTCCATGATCTATAAAAGTAACATAATCTGCAATCTGCTCCAAATCCTCTGTGAGATGCGTGGCAAGAATTACGCTTTTTCTGCCGTCTTTGATAAAATCCGTTATAACACATAGAAATTTTCTGCGAAACTCCGGGTCAAAATTGGCCGTAGGCTCATCTAAAAGCAAAAGCTTAGGTTTATGGGAAAGAGCAAAAGCAAACTGAAATTTCAGATATTCTCCTCTGGAAAGTTTTTTTACTTTTATATTCTTTAACCCGAACTCACTGGCATAATTGCAAAAGAGAGACTCACTGAAATTTTCATAATATTTGCCAAACAGCCTGGCATTTTCCAAAAGATTCATTTCCCCTAAAAACAATCCGTCCTCGGCAAGAACATATCCCACATTGTTCTTTATTCCCTTTTCATTTTCCTCATAAGTTGTGCCAAAGATAGAGATTTGGCCTTCTTCCGGCGTAAGTATTCCCAAAAGAAGTTTTAAAATGCTGGATTTCCCTGCGCCGTTTTCCCCTATCAGGCCCATAATATAACCTTCCCGCAGAGAAAAGGTAATGTCCTCCAAAAAGAATTGGCCTATTTTTTTCTTTACATTTGTCAGCTGTACCATGTATCCCCCTTATGTAAATTTCAGATAAAACAATTCCCGTACATATACTGTATATAATTATATATACAGTATATGTACGGGAATGTCAAGGGTAATTTATAAAATTCTTTCACCTATTCATGCATTTTCAACAGCTTTCAGGGAGCGAATTCCCAAAACCAAACCAGCAGCAACCAGCATCACTGCCCAATAAACCTTGAAAAAAACGCCCCATATTTCTCCCAGGCCCAAAGGGAATTTCCCATAGAATATAAAATAAGATACATCATAATCTGAACGATAACCGCCCCGGCAAACATATATCCCTGCCCCCGCATAAGCTTTTTTCTGTCCCAGTCATCCTTAGTATCAAAACAGCCAAAGCAGAATCCCAAAAGGACGGCAAGGGCTAAAGCGGCCCCGCTTCCTGCAATAAATAACAGATATACCGTATCATCGGAAAATCCATATTCATATTTGTTCCATAATGAATAACTAAAGTAAATAAAAACCGCCAGGGAAAGGGCAATTTCTATTCCCCTGTAAAGGTTATGTTTGCTTATCCTTATAACGATTGATTCTTTTTCCATATTATCCTCCTTGCTAAATATCTTCAATTAACAGGCTATACGAAATTAACTTGCTCTTCCTCTGCTATTTACTTTAAGACTTACAGAAAGTTTCTGCTTTCGTGACACTACATTTGAAGCTGTAAAACTATATTTAAGGCTATTACCTGTTTTGGTTTTACTTTCATTTGTAATCTTTATATACTTGCCTGTATTCTTATAACCGTATTGCGGTGTTTTTAATTTCGATTCACCATTACCCCATACAAAATATCCTCTTACCCAATATTTTGTCTCGCCTGCACCGCCCTTCCATTTATGCACTTTTTCCTTTTTATACCAGCCCTCCCCACTCATCACTGGCATGTCATTAAATCTTGTAGTATAATTCTGTATGTTATTCGATGGCTTCGCTGGAACAAAATAGATTTTTTCTGTAACTTCTGTACCCTCTTTATCCGTATATGTAGATTCCAAAATTGGTTTCCCATAGGAAATAGGTTCGCCGTTCAAATTCGCCTGAACAGCAGTAATCCCTGCCCCTGTTTCCACGGCACTTATAGACGCTGCATTTACCGGCGCTGAAAATGTTCCTGCCAAAGTTGCTGCCACTAATAAAGATGCCAATGATTTTTTGATATTCATAGCTATAATCCTCCTATCTTTTCCCTGTTCTTTGTTTTAGTTTTTCCTGCTGGCAGATGCCGATACCGATTCGCCGTACTTAGCATTTTTCCCATAGACCTTGCCGGAAAATGACAGCTTATAACTGTGTCCTTTTTTCACTGTAGATGTCTTTGTTCCGCTGTAAACACTGCCCGATTTTGAAATGCTCCAGGTCTTGTCTTCACTGTTTTTCCCTCTGTAGAATCATACAGTTTCAATGTACCGGAAATGCTGGACGTACCGTTTCTGCCTTTCACAACTAACTGACAACTTGCAGTCTTACTATTAAATGACAAATTAAGCATACATCTGTTATTCTGGACAGACATAATCGAAACCATATTTTCCTGTGCCTGTACCAGATTCGGCTGTGAAAAGCAAAGCACTGCCCCAAGCATCATCAAACACAAAAATCTCTTCCAAAAATTCTTCATAACTTTTTCCTCCTTCCGCTCAATATTTGGAACTTATCTGCGTTCCTATATAGTAAACGCAGAAAGATGCCAAATCACTACCAAATTTTTCAAAAAATTTTCAGATTGCTCAGGCAATAGCAGTATTTTAAAATCAATGCCTCCCGAAAAACCTCCGGTATCTGACTTAAAGCCCGATGCACAAAGACTCCCTCCTCCTTCTTTTCCGCCATAAAAGAGGCATTGTGCTCCTGGCACTCATCATAAAGTATTAGATTTTCCAATTCCTCCTCACTGTAGTGATTCGCCCTCCGGATTATGTCTATTATTTTGTTCTTCACTATAGAAACGCACAAACCTGTCATTTCACTATCAGATAAGTGCAAATATTTTTCAAATTTTTCCGCCAGGGACAAAAAAGCCTCCTGGACGGCGTTTTCCGCGTCCGCCTGGTTTTTTATCATTCCAAGAGCCACATGGTACATTTTCAGATAATTTTCTTCATAAATTTCCCGAAACTTATTCCTGTCTTCCTCCGTGGGGATGGCGCTTAAAGCTATCATACTGTTATTCTCCCAAATGCTTCCGTCTTATTTTAATGTTATAATTTTCCTGCTAAAACATAGCACATGTGTCAAAAGTGGTCAAATTTCCTTATGAGGGCCTGTACATAAAAAGCAGAAAAGGCTTGTTTCCCTTCAAACCTTTTCTGCTTAAGGAATTTATTTATGGTTTTATCTCCCTTTTAATGATGAAACAGCCGAATCCCCGTAAAACTCATCACCATCCCATACTTATTACATGTCTCAATCACATTATCATCCCGGATAGATCCTCCCGGCTGAGCCACATATTTCACCCCGCTCTTATGCGCCCGCTCAATATTATCCCCAAAGGGGAAGAACGCATCGGAGCCAAGGGTGACATTTTCCATCTGGTCAAGCCACTGCCGCTTTTCCTCCCTGGTAAAAACCTCCGGCTTTACTTTAAAAATGTTCTGCCATGCCCCTTCCGCCAAAACATCCATATAATCCTCCCCGATATAGAGGTCGATGGCATTGTCCCTGTCTGGGCGGCGGATACTGTCCACAAACTGGAGTCCCAGAACTTTTGGGGACTGGCGCAAAAACCAGTTGTCCGCTTTCTGCCCTGCCAGTCTGGTACAGTGGATGCGGCTCTGCTGCCCTGCACCGATGCCGATTGCCTGTCCGCCCTTTACATAACACACGGAATTGGACTGGGTATATTTTAAAGTAATCATAGAAATGGCCAAATCAATTTTCGCCTGGTCTGTAATCTCCTTGTTTTCTGTCACAATATTTCCAAAAAATTCATCGTCAATTTTCAGCTCATTTCTACCCTGCTCAAAGGTGATGCCGAAAACCTGTTTCTTCTCAATATTTTCCGGCACATAATTCTCGTCAATCTGAATAATATTATAATTGCCTTTTTTCTTGGATTTTAAGATTTCAAGTGCTTTCGGTTCATATCCCGGGGCAATCACTCCATCGGATACCTCACGTTTGATAATCATTGCCGTGGCCTCATCGCACACATCGGAGAGGGCGATAAAATCCCCGAAAGAGGACATGCGGTCTGCACCTCTGGCCCTGGCATATGCATTGGCAAGGGGGGTAAATTCCATATCCATATCATCCACCCAGTAAATCTTTTTTTCAATATCCGATAAGGGAAGTCCCACTGCCGCCCCTGCTGGTGAAACATGTTTAAAGGATGTGGCCGCCGGAAGTCCTGTGGCATTTTTCAGCTCCCGCACTAACTGCCAGCCGTTAAAAGCATCCAAAAAATTAATATATCCCGGTTTTCCGCTTAACACTTCAATGGGCAGTTCCCCCTCTTCCATATAAATCCGGGAAGGTTTCTGGTTTGGATTGCACCCGTATTTTAACTCTAATTCTCTCATTGTATTTCTGCCTCCTACTGGTTTTTGTTTACGATTCTCGTCTCATATTTTCCTGTGGAAATTTCAATGTAGCGTACAAAAAGGGAAACCTTATTTTCCTCATTTAAATTTTCCCAAATCATATTGGTAAAGGTATCGATATCCCCCTCTATGTTTACCCATTCTGGCTCCCCTTCAAAACTTGGGAGAGGATTGCCGTCACCCATGTAGGTATGAATAAAACGTCCCTGGCCCTTTTTGGGATTCTCATAGGCAAAGGTATAGCGGTTGCAGGAATCCGAATCCCCGTTGTTGCTCTTTAAAATAGACATGGCATAGTTGTACATACCGTTTTCCACATGCATAATACCGGAAATCCTGGGGGTAAAATTAGGGCCGTCCGGCTCAAATTCCCGGGTGCGCAAAGACTGCTCAAAAGTCTGCTGCCTGTCCATCAGCTCATACACCGTATCTGTCTGATCCCCGTTTGTCACAATAGTTTTATTTCCCAAAACCCGTACCGGAGCGTAAATTATCAGGCTGGGGTCTTCCAGTTTCGCCGGGTCAAATGCCTGGGTACGGATTCCCTCCCCATCCTCCACAAAAACCCGGTTGCGGCTGTTGGCGCTTCTTCCCATAATAAAATAAGCAGTTACCGCATATTTGTCATCCTCACTTTTGCCGATGACAATCCCCCTCCCAGGATAAGGATTTTTACTTAACTGTTCTGCCAGAGACATTATTTCCATAGATACATTCCTCCTGTAATTTTGTGGGCGGAATATGCAGAATACTTTCCACAAGATAAAGAAAAGCCCACCGTCCGAGCACATCGCCCAGACGGTCGGCTTATTTCCGTTATACTCCATGTGGTTCTTTCCACGTTCCGTCAGTCATATAACTGTTCTTATTTAATCATGAATTGTGGGAAAAGTCAAGTAACTATTACATGAAAAACCACCCCGCCAGAAAAGCCGTCCCGCTGGCAAAGACTGCCACGGGAAACAGTCCCTTCCCCCGGTAGGCAAGTACAAGTGCTACAAAAACGCCAGCCATTGCCCCCGGCAGGGAGCCTGTGGCATAAAACACCGCCGGAAAGGTCATAGCCCCCAAAACCGTATAGGGAATATAGGCCAAAAAAGAACGGATATACCTGCTTTTTATCTTCTCCCGGAAAACCACAAAAGGGAGCACCCGCACCAGATAAGTAACTCCAAACATGATAATCACATAAATCCAAAAATGATTCATCCCTTAACCTCCTCTTCCTCCTCCACAGGAAACAGCCATGCCCCGGCCCCGGAAGCAATCACGCTTGCTATGATAATGGCAAACCCACTGGAAATATTTTTTAACCCCGGCAGATAGTAAAGGCAGAAGCTTAAAAACACGGCAAAAAATACAATGATTCTTATCTTTTTATTTTCTTTTACCACAGGAACCACAATGGCGATAAACATTCCGTAAATGGCAAGCCCCAGGGCGGAAACCAGATTCTCAGGTAAAATGTCCCCAAGCACCGCTCCCGCCAAGGTTCCCAGATTCCACCCCAAAAGGGGCAAAACCGTAAGCCCCGCAAAATAGCGGCCGGAAACTTCCCCCTTACGGCTAAGGGCCACCGCAAAGATCTCATCTGTCACTGCAAATCCCAAAATCATTTTTTTCTGCCATCCGAAATCCCTGTCCACTTTCTGGGATAAGGATATGCTCATCAGGGCATACCGCAGATTTATAACAAACTGGGACACCGCCATCTCTATGTAGGTACCCAGGGAGACCATAATGGTTATCCCCGCAAACTGACCGGCAGATGTAAGGTTCATAAGTGATACCACAAAGGCCTGCCACCAGTTAAGGCCGCTTGACACCGCCGCAATTCCAAAAGTAAAGGACACAGAGAGATAGCCGATGCCTATGGCGCTGCCATCCCCTATGCCCTGTAAAAACTCGTTTCTTATATATGTATGATTTTCTTTCTGTAAGCCCACTGTGCCATATCTCCTGCCGCTACGCTATTTGTTCTACCCGCTCTTTTACTCTCCGCAATTCATTCTCCAAAATGGTTACACGGATAGCTATCATTTCTTTTTCATTGTCTATCTTTAACGCCTCATCAAGTTTAGCAATGATAATATCAAGTTTTTCGTTATTATCCATGATATATCCCCCCCTTTTGGAAAAGCATACCATATACCCAGGAAAAAATCTACTGCTTTGTATTGGGTTTCAAGCATAGATTTTCTGATTTTTGAATGATATTGGAATAATTAGAAAAGTAGAAATTTATTACGCTTTGTTAAGAGTATAGCATAGTATATTTTATTTTACAAGTAGAGAAAATCATTTTATTTCTTGTGCTTAAAATCAGCTTTATAACAACACTACATCAGCCCCCTTTTCCGAAGCACCCGGTTCTCCAAAGCCGTAAAAATACACTTATCAATCACAACCCCCGCAAATATAATCACCAGCATCACAAGCATGACCTGATTGATATCCGCCATATCCCTTCCGATGATTAATGTCTGGCCAAGGCCAATGGTGGAGGACATAACTTCCCCGGACATTAAGGCCCGCCATGCAAAAGACCAGCCCTGTCTTAAAGTCGCAAGAAAGGAGGGGACACAGGCCGGGAGAATCACTTTTAAATACAAATCCCCCTGGCCTGCCCCCATGGTTTTCGCCGCCTTAATATATAAGGGAGGCACATTTTTAATACCGTCATCCACCCCAAGGGCTATGCTGAAAGCAGAGCCCATTACTACCACAAACAAAATAGCACTGTTATTTAACCCGAACCACAAAATGGCAAAGGGCACCCAGCAGATACTGGGCAGAGTCTGCATCCCCATAATCACAGGCTTTAAATTCCTGTTCAGATAGGAAAAATGATGGATAAGTATCCCCAATATCAGTCCTGCAATCACCGAAATGGCAAAGCCCGCCACCCCCCGGCCAAGGCTTTTTAAAAGGGCCGACAGCAAAACACCGCTTTTTAAAAGACTTGCAAAGCTAAACGCCACCCCAGCCGGGGAAGGGGCGGAGTAAGGTTTCCAGATTTTAAATACATCTACAAAGAGCATATTAAGAATCTGCCACAAAACAACAAGCAGAAATAAAAACAGGGCCAGTTCCAGCCCCTTTTTAATTTTTGTCGTACTCTTCTTTTGCAAACTTTTCTACCTCCTTCTTCACGGACTCTAACAGCCTGTGCCGCATATGGACAAATTCTTCCTGGTCAATCTGCCTGGGACGTTTTAAATCACAGGATATGATTTCTTTTATCTGTCCCGGATTTTCTGAAAGCACCACAATCCTGTCCGCAAAATACACGGCTTCCTCCGCACTGTGGGTGACAAACAGCACCGTTTTACTGTGGTCATTCATCCAAATCTGTTCCAGCTCCCCCCGGAGCATATTTGTGGTCTGTTTGTCCAGGGCAGAAAAAGGCTCGTCCATAAGCAGAATCTTGCTGTCCATGGAAAGCGCCCTTGCAAGGGCTGCTCTCTGACGCATCCCCCCGGAAAGCTGATGGATAGGATACTCTGTAAACTGGGAGAGATGCACCATTTTTAAATATTTTAAGGCCCTATTTTTCCGCTCTTCTTTTGGTATGCCCAAAAATTCCATGCCAAGCATTACATTGTCAAGTACATTCAGCCAGGGGTAGAGGGCCGCCTCCTGAAACATTACTACCCGATCTGCCCCGGGGCCTTTCACCGGAATGCCGTCCAAAAAGATTTCTCCCTTTGTGGGCTCTTCCAGTCCCGCCACAAGATTTAAAAGAGTAGTCTTGCCGCAGCCGGAAGGCCCTACAATACAGATAAACTCCCCCTCCTCTATCGTAAGGTTTATGTCTTTTAACGTCCTCTTTACCGTGTGGGGATATGTTTTTCCCACGTTTCTTAATTCCAGCATTACTTCACCTCTTCTATCATGTCATCTCCGGGCAAATCTGAGATAAATCCCTGCTCTAAGCCGATATCTGCAAATCCTTCCATAGATTCCCTGTTCATGCCGGAATCTGCCCGGATTCTTTGAAAGGCATCCTCTAATATGGAATCCTCCAGTTTTTTCTGGGTAGCCTTATAAATCTCCTCATTTACCTTCTCCCTGGCTTCCGTCTGTTTTTCATTGATATAAAGAGTGGCATTTTCATGCTGCTCTAAAAAGATTTTTACAATATCGGGATGTTCCTTTTTAAATTCCTCCCGCACCACCACAACTGCCACGCTGTAATTTCCATCCAGGTACACTTCATCCTCCGAAAGCACCATCTGAGCCCCTTTGGAAAGAAGGGTGGCTCCCCAGGGCTCCGGCACCAAAGCCGCATCGATATTTCCCGAATCCATCATATTCGCCACATCCGCATTGGCCACAGCCACCACATCCACCGTGCCCCCATCCGAGAGGGGTTTTAGGCCGTTTTCGGAAAGAAGGCTTAAAAGGCACAGATGCTGGGTATTGCCAAACTGGGGGACAGCCACCTTTTTACCGTCTAAATCCCCCACATTAGAAATCTCTGCCCCCTGTCTTTTCACTAAAATCGCCCCGGCCTTTGTAGCACCGGCAATGATGCGCACTTCCCCCTGGGATTTTACATTGGCATTGATGGCAGGGACAGGGCCGATATATCCTATATCGATGTCCCCGGCAAACAAAGCTTCCACTTCCGCCGGACCTGCGTTAAAGGAAACCCACTCCACCTTTGCCTTATCCCCCAAAGCTTCCTCAAGGCTTTTATCCGCCTTCATAACCAATGCCTGGGTATGGGTTACATTGGGGAAATACCCCATATGCAGGGTAAGCTCTGCATCGGAACCTCCTTTTGCCCCGCAGCCCCCCAAAACAAGGGTAAAGGCCAAAAGCCCTGCAGCCAAAATCTTCCTGTCTCTGTATTTTCCTGTGAGTATAAATTTTCTCATATGCATTTCTCCTTCTGAAATATTAAACTCTTAATCTTCCTCAACATGTCTGGGAAGGTGGAGCGTAAATGTACTTCCCCCGCCAAGGACGCTTTCCACGGTGACAATCCCATGATGCTTTTCTGCAATTCTTTTCACCAGGGAAAGCCCCAGCCCAAAGCCTTCGATAAGTTCGCTTTTTTCCACACGGAAAAATCTTTGGAAAATTTTTTCCTGGTTTTCTTTGCTGATACCCTTTCCCTCATCCTTAACATGAAGCAGGTATTCCTCCCCGGTTTCCTGGGACCATATCCATACCCTTCCCCTGTCAGGCCCGTATTTTACCGCATTGTCCAAAAGATTTTGAATGAGTATGGTCATCAGCCCAATATCCGCATATACATTAAACTCAGGGGCAATGTCTATTTTAAATTCCACCTCTTTTTTATTCTGAAGGCTGATATCGTCACAGACTGATTCCACGATTTCCCCAAGGTCAATCCATTCCAGATTCACTTTCATTTTATCCTGATCCAGCCTAGACAAGTTTAACATCTGAACGATAATACAATTCATTTTGCTAATCTGCCGCTCAATCACCTGGAAGGCTTCCCACACTTCCCCGTCTCTGGGCATCATCTGTCCCGCATATTCACACTCAGCCATAAGTACGGTAATTGGCGTCCGCAGTTCATGGGCCACGTCGGAGGTAAAGCGCTTCTGTGTCTCAAACATTTCCTGAATCTGCCCTAACATCCTGTTATTTGCCTGCACAAGACTTACAATCTCCGCAAATCTGCCATCGTACTCAATACGTTTTGACAAGCTTTTGTCCCTGCCAATCTGCCTTACCACTTCTACCACCTGGTTGATCTGACGCATCTCCCGTCTCTCCAGCAGTTTCCACATCCCAATGCTGATTCCCATAATAAAAAGCACAAATCCCCAGGTATAATACACAAATTTGTCATAATCACTGTCCACCTTAGATTGCTCTATCACGCACCGGAGAACCAGGGAAGAATGCAGGGACTGCCTGTCCTGAAAGTAGTAATCTATGCCCCCGGCTTTCATTGTGCGAAGCTTTCCGCTGTTCACCTCAAGCCCCTCCGGAAAGCCTTTGGGATACCTCCCCTCTAAAAGTTTTCCTTTATCGTCCAGAATCACAAAAATATAATCACTTTCCTGGAATAGAAATTTCTCATCCAACTCATAACCGCCGTCTTTCACATGCATATATTTGGCGTTCTGCCGCAGCTCAACGCCCATCTCCCTGCGGATGCTGCTGAATGTTAATTGCCTGGATAAAAATACCACAAAGCATATCATTACTAAAGCCAGAACCATTAATAATGCAAAAAAATAGTTGGCCACATATTTTACGATTGAATTTTGTTTTTGTCTTCCCATTTCAACATATACCCCGCTCCCCGGATGGTGTGTATCAGTTTCTCATCATATCCGTCGTCCACCTTTTTCCGCAGGTAACGGATATAAACGTCAATAATATTGGAAGAACCTTCATAGTCCATATTCCAGATATTATTTTCAATCTGGTCTCTGGTTAGTACAATATTCTGGTTCCGTATCATATAAAACAATATGGCAAATTCCCTGGCGGATAAATTAATTTCCTTTTCCCCCCGCCTTACTGTCCTGTCATTGTAATTTAAGATAAGGTCCCCGCACTGATACATATTTTCCCGTATCTCCACCTTCTTTCTTGTCATCACCCGGATTCTGGCCAAAAGCTCGCTAAAGGAAAAAGGCTTTGTAACATAGTCATCCGCCCCGGCGTCTAACCCTGTCACCACATCCTCCGTGTCGGTACAGGCAGTTAAAAACAGCACCGGGGTCTGGATATCCTTCCCCCGGATTTCCTTCAAAACCTGAAACCCGTTCATCCTGGGAAGCAAAACATCTAACACCACCCCGTCGTATTCAGCGGCTAAAAGATAGTCAAGGGCGCTTTCCCCGTCAAAACAAAAGTCCACGCTGTACCCCTCCGCTATAAGGTTTTTCACAATGATACGGTTTAAATCCTTCTCATCTTCCACCACTAACAGTTTCATGTTCTCACCTGCTTACAAAAATTTTAAAAGCTTTTCATACAGCTCATCCACACATTCCAAAAGTGTCCTTCCCTCTGTGTTTATCACAATCTCCGGTTTCACCGGCACCTCATAAGGACTTGTTATCCCTGTAAAATTAGGGATTTCACCTCTTCTTGCCTTTTCATAAAGACCTTTCACGTCTCGTTTCTCACATTCCTCCAGGGAAGTGGACACATAGACTTCCACAAATTCATCCCCGATAATTTCCCTGGCTTTCCTTCTGTCGGAGGCGTATGGGGAAATGGATGCCGTCAGCACAATGAGCCCCGCCTCTGTCATAAGCTTTGCCACCTCGGAAATCCTTCTGATATTTTCAATTCTGTCCTGTTCTTTAAATCCAAGATTTTTGTTAAGGCCCAGACGCACATTGTCCCCGTCTAAAAGCATGGTGTGTTTCCCCGCTGCCACCAGGCGCTTTTCCAGCTCATTGGCAAGGGTGGATTTTCCGGCCCCGGAAAGCCCGGTAAACCAGATTACCCCAGACTTCTGCCCTAATTTTTGGCAGCGGATCTCCTTGGTAATCTCCATCTGATGGTAAATCACATTTCCGCTTCTGTTCAGGGCATTTTCCACTACGCCGCAGGCCGCCGTCATATGGCTCACCCGGTCAATGAGTATCAGAGAGCCAAGAACCTGGATGTTATCAAACCTGTCAAAAACAAGGGTATCCCCCACGGAAATCTCACATTCCGCTATCTCATTTTTAAATATCTCGTCGGCGGGAATTTCCTCCCCGGTATTCACGTCAATCCGGCACCGAATGGCCATTACTGCTGCGGGTATTGTCTTTGTCCCAAGTTTTAAAAGATAATTCTTTCCCGCTACCAGGTGGGAATCCTCCATCCACAGGATTTTCGCCTCAAACATATTCCCCGTCATGGGCAGTTCCCCCCGGCAGAGTACGCAGCCTCTGGAAATATCCACTTCCCTGTCCGTACAAAGAGTCACAGGCCATCCCGAAAATGCTTTTTCCACATCTTGATCCCCTCTTAAAATCCGTCCAATCTTTGCCTTCTCTTTTCCCGGCAGAACCGTGATCTCCTGGCCAAGGGCAATGCTGCCGCTCTCAATCTGCCCCTGAAACCCCCGGAAAGCATGGTTTGGCCTAACCACCCTCTGTACCGGCATTAAAAATCCTGTGCCGTCTTTTTGCCTTACTTTTATCTCTTCTAAGTATTCCAAAAGAATTTTTCCCTTATACCATACCATAGAACGGGAAGGTTTTGTAATATTATCCCCCTCTGTTGCGGATACAGGTATAATCTCCACAGAGTCATACTCAAATTCCGCCAGAAGAATGCGAATCTGCTTTTTTATTTTGTCAAACCGCTCTTTGCTATAGTTTACCAGATCCATTTTGTTTACGGCAATGACAAAATGCCGGATTCCCATCAGGGAACAGATTCTGGCATGGCGCTTCGTCTGTATCATAACCCCCTGGGATGCATCCACAAGTATCACCGCCAAATCCGCAAAGGCTGCTCCCACCGCCATGTTTCTGGTATACTCCTCATGCCCGGGAGTGTCCGCCACAATAAAGCTGCGCTTTTCCGTTGTAAAATACCGGTACGCCACATCAATGGTGATTCCCTGTTCCCGCTCCGCCATAAGCCCGTCCAAAAGCAGGGAATAATCAATTTTCCCCTCCCTGGAGCCAACTTTAGAGTCCAGTTTCAGGGCTTTCTCCTGGTCTGTAAAAATCAGTTTTGCATCGTAGAGCATATGACCGATAAGAGTTGATTTTCCGTCGTCTACACTGCCGCAGGTAATAAATTTAAGTAAACCGTTCATATTAGAAATATCCCTCTCTCTTTCTCTTTTCCATACTTGCCCCTCCCCCATCGGAATCAATTACACGGCTGGTGCGCTCGGATTCCACAGATGCCAGCGTCTCCTCAATAATCTCATCTAAAGTTTCCGCCTCCGATTCTATTCCCCCGGTAAGGGGATAACATCCCAGGGTGCGGAACCTTACTTTTTTCATGACAGGAACTTCCCCGGGCAAAAGGCGCATCCTCTCATCATCCACCATAATGATATTGTTATCCCGCATGACCACCGGCCGCTCCGCGGCAAAATACAATGGAACAATTGGAATCTCCTCCTGTTTAATATACTGCCAGATATCTTTTTCCGTCCAATTTGACAGGGGAAATACCCGGATACTCTCTCCTTTATAAATTTCCGTGTTAAACAGTTTCCACATCTCCGGCCTCTGGCTTTTGGGGTTCCAGGCATGTTCTTTGTTCCGGAAAGAAAATATCCGCTCCTTTGCCCTGGACTTTTCCTCGTCCCGGCGGCCTCCCCCGAAAGCTGCGGTAAAACCATACTTGGTAAGTGCCTGTTTTAACGCCTGGGTCTTCATAATATCCGTGTAGGCGCTGCCGTGGTCAAAAGGATTGATGTTCTGCTTTACCCCTTCTTCGTTAATATATTCTATCATTTCAATCCCAAGCTCCGCCGCCCTCCTGTCACGGAACGCAATCATCTCCTTAAATTTCCAAGTTGTGTTCACGTGGAGAAAAGGAAAGGGGGGCTTTTCCGGATAAAAAGCTTTTATGGCAAGATGCAGCATAACGGAAGAGTCTTTTCCGATAGAATATAACATCACCGGCTTTTCGCACTCCGCCGCCACCTCCCGCATAATATAAATAGATTCTGCTTCCAGCTCTTCTAAATGATTCATCGTCTGCAAATCTGATACCTCTTTCTTTCCCATACTTCTTTTATATCCTGATACATTGTATAGATGGTTCATTAAATCTAAATTAAGATTTAGATGGTACAAAAAAAGAAGAGAGCGTCTATGCACTCTCTCCATATGGTATATACCCTTTAATATTTAATTCTTAAAACTGTGTATAGGGGCTGGAATCCTGCCCTTGCGGTTAATGAAATCATCACAGGAAAATTGATTCACCGGCATAATAGGCGCATATCCAAAAAGGCCGCCGAACTCCACCGTATCTCCCACTCCCTTTCCGATAACGGGAATCAGGCGGGCCGCAGTGGTTTTCTGGTTTACCATGCCAAGGGCCATCTCGTCTGCAATGATGCCGGAAATTGTGGTTGCTTTTGTATCCCCTGGAATTGCAATCATATCAAGGCCCACGGAACACACACAGGTCATAGCTTCCAGTTTTTCCAAGGTAATGGCTCCCGCAGAAACAGAATCAATCATTCCCTGGTCCTCGCTTACGGGAATAAACGCCCCGCTTAAGCCTCCCACATAGGAGGACGCCATCACGCCGCCCTTTTTCACCTGGTCATTTAAGAGCGCAAGGGCTGCGGTAGTTCCCGGAGCCCCTGCATATTCCAGGCCAATCTCACAGAGAATATCCGCCACGCTGTCCCCCACCGCCGGGGTTGGGGCAAGGGATAAATCAATAATTCCAAAGGGAATCTGAAGCATCCTTGATGCCTCTTTCGCCACGAGCTGGCCTACCCTTGTGACTTTAAATGCCGTCTTTTTAATTGTCTCGCACAAAACCTCAAAACTCTCCCCCCGGACTTTTTCCAGAGCCGTCTTTACCACTCCCGGGCCGCTGACTCCCACGTTAATCACAGCATCTGCTTCCGTGACGCCGTGGAAGGCCCCTGCCATAAATGGGTTGTCGTCCGGGGCATTGCAAAAGACTACCAGCTTCATGCAGTCCACACTGTCCCTGTCCTTTGACCTTTCCGCCACTTCTAAGAGGATTTCCCCCATAAGCCTGACTCCGTCCATATTTATCCCTGTTTTGGTGGAGGCAAGGTTTACGGAACTGCACACCCGCTCTGTCCTTGTAAGGGCCATGGGAATGGAGCGTATCAAAAGCTCGTCCGCCTTTGTCATTCCCTTTGACACCAGGGCGGAATACCCTCCGATTAAATTCACCCCTACAGCCTTTGCCGCCTCGTCTAAAATATCCGCTATAGAGGCAAAGTCCTCCGGGGTTTTACAAGCGCTGCCCCCCACAAGGGCTATGGGTGTCACGGCAATCCGCTTATTTACAATGGGAATGGCAAATTCCTGCTCAATTTCTTCCCCGGTTTTTGCCAAATTTTTTGCCACCCTGGTAATTTTCTCATAAATTTTTTTCTTTAACGTGCTAAGGTCCGGGTCTATACAGTCCAAAAGGCTGATTCCTAAAGTGATGGTCCTCACATCCAGGTTTTCCTGTTCCACCATCTCATTGGTCTCTATGACTTCTCCAATATTAATCATATGTCTCTCCTTAACAGATGCACTATATGCGGTGCATTTTCTGGAAGATTTCTTCTTTCTGGCATTTTATGGAAACGCCAATCTCCCCGCCTAATTCCTCTAACTCTCTCACACAGTCTCCAAAGGGCTTTGTCG
>Ga0137307_101786_pt1 | contig 17188 bp, 15 predicted proteins | sample NAcewD2O_March_2_FD_97180 | JGI IMG/M metagenome (GOLD analysis project Ga0137307, IMG submission 97180) | Mouse cecal microbial communities from Vienna, Austria - N-Acetylglucosamine amended D2O_March | ecosystem: Host-associated > Mammals > Digestive system > Large intestine > Cecum | place... | reverse complement strand
TCCAACTTGCTTTGATTCATTCTGCCAGTCGGAATACAATTCATCAGTTATGTATAACGATTCCGCAAGTTCCGACATATCACCACCTGCGCCTTTTATCATTTTGAAGAAAGCGACATCACTCTCTATGCAGTTTGAAACCATCCTAATAAGGAAGCGGTCCCATAATGCTTCGAGACCTTCGTCCTTTGCAGGAAGCTCGTTGGAGGCGGCAATAAGCACTTTCATTGGCGTGTGCATTATCTGTCCCCCATTATGGAAGATGTGTTCGTTTATTACAGTTAGAAGGGTGTTCTGAATCGACGGACCGGCTTTCCATATCTCATCAAGAAAAACCACATCGGCTTCAGGGAGATATCCGGCTGTCAGTCGTTCATATCGGTCATCGTTCTTTAAGCGGGAAATTGAAATGGGTCCGAATATTTCATCGGGTGTGCTGAATCGAGACATAAGGTAATCAAACGACTTCCCATCTTTAAATACCATCTTCAATCGACTTGCAACCATACTTTTAGCAGTACCCGGAGGTCCGAGCAGGAACATATTTTCTCCAGCCACAGCACACAATAATGCCACGGCTATTATCTGTTCCTTTTCATAGACTTCCTGCGACATCCATTCTACCAGTTGGCGAATGTGTTCCTTCGGAGTCGACGGGAAAAGTGATTTAGTTCTGACTTTCTTTGCCATAATAAAAAAACGAGGTCAATTATGCTCACCGCAAAATTAGCTTCGTGATGTCGCAGATTTAGATACAGGTTATCTTTTTCTTATGTTTTGGTCAACAAAATCATCCGATGCTTTCATTAACTCTCTCAGCGCAGGTAGCATATACTTGTGTTGGAGCGCGAATCCGATTTCAGCACCGATATTCGCTTTAATCAGGGCTGAATGAGGCGGTCCGATAAAACAGGCTATGCCGCCTAATATTCCGGGGAGTATGGCAAATTTAAGTAGAGCCAACTGCTTCTGAATTACTTTATCCATTCTCCAGTTCCTTTCCTGCGGCAAGTATCGAGACTTTTACCTCGGTGTCTTCTATACTCTCATCGGGATATACGGCCCAAATAACATAAATGCTTTCCGGCAGTCCACTGACAAAATCGGTTAGCGCAGTCATTTCTTGCATAGTCAAAGGCTGCTGGCCATCTTTGTTGAAATATAGGAAAATCGAAATCTGTTCGACTGTATTGAGTATTGATGAAGTCAACGCGCCTTTAATACAGTCTACAGCTTCTGCGATACGTCCCTCACCATAGCCCATTACTGCCTTGATGAAGGTATCCGTATGACTTTACTGTCTCGATTATTCCTTTTGTTGCCTCCCCGATGCCAATTACGCGGAAGCTGGTGGGGAGACTCATGTCGCAAAACCTATTTAATATATTATTGTCACTCATCTTCATTTTGACGATATGGTTTAATTATGTAATGCAGTGATAGCCAGTTATCAGCTATCACGGCAAAGATTTGTCAGAGAATTAGAGTATTCAAACGATTGATTATAGTAATTTTAATGCTATTGCCGCACAAGCCTCAGCGTCACAAAGAGCATGATGATGATTTTCCATGTCATAGCCGCAAGCTGCTGCCGACAGATGGAGTTGATGACTCGGAATGTCAAGACAACGCCTGGAGGCGGCAAGAGTGCAATAAAATTCGTAACCGGGGTATTCCATACCATATTCCTCGAATACCGCCTTCAGGCAGCTTTCGTCAAAGGGCCTGTTGTGGGCCACAAGCGGCAGACCTTTGATTCTGTCAGCAACTTGTGCCCACACTTCCGGGAATGTCGGCTGCCCGTCAGTGTCGTGCCGGGTGAGACCGTGAACCTCAGTAGTCCAGTATGTATAGTAATTAGGGGCGGGCTTAATAAGACTATAAAATCTATCAACTTTCTCACCACCTCGCACGATTACTATACCGACGCTGCACACGCTGGAGCGTCGGCCATTGGCTGTTTCAAAGTCTATTGCTACAAAATCTTGCATTGTCAGTCGTTATTATAGAGTTCATACATATCTGAAATCCAGCCTTTCATAGTCTTGCGAAGAGAAGCCGGACTTACGACCTCTATCATAGACCCAACATGGAGCAACTTCATTATGAAGTCATACGTCGGCGATAGATACAACTCAAAATCAGCATATTCGCCATAGTCCTCAATAAGTCGCTGACTATGATGAAGTGGGAGTGATTTCAGATAATATTTATGGTCTTCGTTGGCACGAATAACTATTCTCTCTGGCTTGACATCGTATCCGATGACTACGCCAAATTTAGTTGCGAAATACTCTGTCGCATCAAAATCTTTTGGCAACTTGAAGAATGTTTCTGTTGGTTCTACGCTCTCCAGACGGTCAAGACCATAAATCTTTATCTCGTCACGGTTATTGTGACCAAGCACATACCAACGGTTGTCAAACAGTTTCACACAATACGGCTCAATGGGGAAGCTGTAGCTATGCTCCTTCTTGAACGGACGATATGAGATATTCACGACTCGGTTCTCTTTCATTGCCTCCAAGATGGTAGTCAGATGATCACGACCGGAAGGAATCTCGTCAACCAATATACGTCCCTTCAAAGAGAGGTTTTCTCCGATGACGTTGCCAAAGGCAAATGAATCAAGCATCCATTTCTTCAGCTTGTCCTCGTCTATATCCTCCGGATTGGCAATATAATAGAGGTATCCTCCTACTTTCTGACAATCGATGTTGATGCCGAACTGGGAGAAAATGGCGTCACGCCAGCGGTTGAACGTAGCGCGGTGGAGCGGCTTGCAGTCGCTCAAATCTTTGTTACGCTCCCAACGTTCGGAAAGATCCTTATGAGAAATCTTACCGGCACGGCGAATCGTATCAATCAGCCAAGTGTATTTTTGTAGTTGGTTCATATCTATTTTGAGTTTTTCTGTCCGAAATCGGTCCTGAGTCGATAGGGTCGGGATACTAAAAAACCGCACAATATGCTGATATTGCGCGGTTTGTCTCGATTTTGTCTTGTGTTGACCGGAGAGTGTCCGGTACACATAGTGGAACTGGAGGGGATTGAACCCTCGTCCAAACGCGGAATCAATAAGCCTTCTACATGCTTAGTCTGCGAATTGATTTTTGTGTTATCACAGGCTCGCGACAACCAATAATAACCTTAGTTCCTGAATCTCGGAATTACGCCGGAACAACATAATTCCTATTTCCGAATTTCTCTGCACCTCCTTGTCCAAACGTCTCGGAACCGGGCAATGGGGAGATGTCTCGTTCACCTCACTTTGAGGCAAATAAAGGAACCCTACTGTACTTCAGGTTACGCAGCGAGAGCGTAATTGTTATTTTCGCCAATTATAGTTCGACGATCTTGCGATTATAGAGCTTGAACGCCAAAGCTCTGCATGCTTACCTACCGCTTCTACACGCTGTCAAAGCCAATCAGTCCCATAAAATCTCATGGTTTGCAAATATATAAAATTAAAACGGCATACAGATGATGTCTGTATGCCGTTTTAATTTTATATAACTATTATTAACACAATTTAACCCTAAATGACAGCCGGAGTTAAATTCCTTCAATCTTCCCGTTTATTTCAATCTCCTACATATTCTATCTTTACTACTACCTTGCGGCTCTTTTCTTCCGCCCCATCATCTCTAACAGAAGGCTGATGAAGGTCTGAAGGAAAAAAGAGAAAGAATGACTCTGGTCCTGCTTTATAATATGATATATCATCTGATGTCCAGAACGCCACCTCGCGAGCGGGGTTATATTCCATCAATACTTCAGGATTTTTCGCAAGTCCCATCAGTTCATTTCCTTGAAGCGTGTATTGAAGATCTATAAATCTGCGGTGACTCTCCACTTTCACATTCTCTGCAAGACGTGGCACATACTCGCTTATTGTCACCCAGCATCTGCCCTTCACTATGTCGTGGTTTCCGATAGCAAGCGCATTAAGATCCGTTTTGGCAAGAAATCCGAACATAGCATCCCATAGTTCTCTGTTTTTTTCATACTGCGACTTGAATTCATCAATATTCACGGAAACATCCGGATCAACGTTGAATCCATTTCTCCATATCCCGCTCTCAATCCAATCTTTAGCATCGAGGTTATCCTCTCCCCGGGAAAAGACACTGTTAGAAGCTATAAGCATAAACAATAAAATTAATTTAAAAATTCCAGTTTTCATATCTTTCAATTGACAATAAATGAGAATCTGTCATATGACTCATTACGCCATGCCAGATGCTTTGTCTGTCCTGAAGCACCAAAAAGCGGCGAGTATGTGCGAACTTCCACTGTCTTGCCGTCAGGCATGAATTCAAGCAGACGAAGAAAGCCCTCTCCGCCGTTGCCGCTCATTCCTCCGCCGATGCCCTGGCAGTTGAACATCATCTGGTGAACATTGCGTCCTGCTGAATTCTTATCAGTTCTGAATCCAGTGGTGTAGTCATATCGCTCATTGGGCACAGCATAATGTCCGCAGAGAACCATCACTATATTCTTTGCCGGATATACAAGTTTCTGCCATATCTGCTCTCCGGAATTTACATCCTGAAGTTTGTATCCCACAGACTCATAGCGACGTGCATCATAACCGGTAATATAAGCATGCGTCAGCAATATCACCTTATGGTCCTTGAAGCGCTCGGAGTCAACAAGATTCTTCGCCCACTCTATGACTTCGTCACGCGGAGCAAACTCAAGAGCCACTATCAGAATCTTACCCCATGCAGAATCGGAAATCTCCATTGCCGCATTCTCAAGAGTCTGCTGACCGTTGCGGTTTATTGTAGTCGCCACAAGCGTCTTGTCCCATTGCGTGAAATTACGGTTTACATTAAAGAATTCGGGGAAACGGGTCATGGAGTTTTCAGCACGCAGATAACCATAGTCATGATTGCCCGTGCAGATCAAATATGGCACACGATTGTCGAGTCGCGCGAACTCCCGCGATACGAAATCCCACTGCATCTCACTCGGAAGATTTCCAAACCGGGGAAACGGAGGCACGATATTTTCGTTTTGGTCTACAAGGTCACCGGTGCAAAGAACCGCCTTCACATTCAAAGTGTCAAGATGATGCTGAGTCCATGCCATCATCATGTCGAATATTGGTTGATTATAATCGAACTTCGTATAACTCTGAGGATCCCCGAGTAGAACGATATTGAACGAGTTGTCATTCAATGGACCTTGTCTGTTGTGGTCAACCTGCGCGAAAGTCGCGACAGATGAGATCACAGCTAACAAAAATATACATAACTTTTTCATGGTTCTGTTGAAAATTTATAAATACATGTCTGAGAATATACGTTGCCCGGCAGAAGCTCTACCGATGGGAAATGAAGATTATTGGGTGCATCTGGAAAACACTGGGTTTCAAGGCACAGCGCACAGCGATGTGTATAAACGGCATCATCCATACCCACCACACCATCCAGATAATTACCCGTATACATGACAATTCCGATTTCTGAGGTAATCACATCCATCACACGTCCAGTATGTAGGCTTTTAAGTCTCGCGGCATGTGTAAGTTCCTTATGCTCACGCTTCCTCAAAACGAAAACATGATCATATCCTTTACCATACTGAAGCTGGATATGATTCTCTCCTATTCTCTCTCCTATCGTTCGCATCTTGCGAAAATCGAATGGCGTACCCTCGACCCTGAGAATTTCTCCTGTATGGTTGGTATTGACATCTGTCGGAAGATAAAAGTCGGAATCTATCTCAATCTGATGGTTCTCGATCGAAGACATAGGTTTCTTTATACCATCAAGATTGAAATAGCCGTGATGTGTCGGACAAAACAACGTAGGAGAATCAGCAGTCGCATGGTAATCTATACGCAACGCGTTGTCATCCGTAACTGTAAACGTAACGGAAATATCCATATTTCCGGGAAATCCCGCCTCTCCGTCTTTATATCTGTAACTGAGACAGACTGAATTCTCCGCTGTCTGCTCAGCTTCCCATATAACAGTATGGAATCCTGCAGCTCCTGAATGCAATGTGTTAGGCACCGAATTAAGAGGCAATGCGAAATCTTTCCCCTTCACTCTGAATTTTCCGTCAAGAATACGACCCGCCACAGGACCGATCAAAGCACCGATATACCAGTCTCTTGCAAGTATTCTCGCCATCTCAAGCGAATCCGCTCCCAGAACCACATTGTCCATATTTCCGTCACGATCCGGAACCATGACAGACAATACGATTCCTCCAAGATTGGTAAGACACACCTCCATTCCTGTCTCATTACGCAACACATAGAGTCTGGTAGAACATCCATCGAATTCCGATCTGAAATCCTCATGACGTAATCCGGAAAGAGTTTCTTTTGTCATCTCCATCATGCCTCGGGATATTCAGTACATAACAGATGCTCAGAAGCCTCGTCTTCTTCGATCCTTGGAAACCTCCCCTTGGGAACAAGGAAACGGTTGTCGGCAGCATCGTCATTGGTAGTGGAAACCTCACCCACAAGGCAATCTCCTCCCTCACCCCAGAATTTATGATAGAGATAGGGCACATAAGTAATGCTGTGACCGGGTTCTATCCTGACTGTCTCTCCGGGAGCTACACGCGTTTTAACACCATCAATAGAAACCTCAATCTCCTTATCCGTAGGCTGCTCGGTCTCTCGGTCTGCCATCCAGAGTTTCATGCACAAAGTGCCTCCGCCTCGATTTATGATGTCTTCAGTCTTGAGCCAATGGAAATGTTCGGGTGTAACCTGATTCTCCTTTACCACCATGATTTTCTCGCAATATGGTTTAGGATAACGCCCGTCACCATGTTTACCGTTACGGATAGTTATCAGCGTCAAACCTATGTTGTCGAAATCTCCCCAGCCGAAATCCGTAAGATCCCAGCCAAGAGAACAATCGCGTATCTCATCGCATTCCTCACCTTTTGATTTCCATTCATCAGGAGTCCAGTAAACCCACTGCGGAAGATAAAAATTAAGTTTCGCCATGAGAGCCTTCGCCTCAGCTATGTTTTTGTTTATTTCACTACGTTTCATAATTTATAATCTATTGGTTAAGGGTCTTAAAATCATTTCAATACCTATCCTTAAGAAGATCAGCCAAAGGAATAGCCTGGAACTGAATATCAGCCTGACTTCCTTCATAGAATATACCTATTGTCTCGTTGTCGATAGAAGTCATGCAGGAATATCCTGCCCCCCATTCTCCGTCAAGCAGCATCCAGTATTCCTCCGGCCATGTTTCCCCGTCATCGAAACTCACTTTTATAGTGTGACGGATTCTACGGTCCGTATCAGAAGGATTAGAGAAAAGCAACACATGCTTTTCAGTACCGTTCCGCTTGTAGTCATGGCGATACAAGGATCCTTGACATGCCGGTTCCACAAGTGCTTTTCTTGAAGTCTGATGCTCCGTCCAGGTCTTGCCCATGTCTTTTGTCACAGCAATGGCACGACCGTTACCGGTCTTTAGCCTACGGTTAGCCCTATGGCGCGCATTAAGAATCAGAGAACCGTCAGACAGTTCCACCACCTGGCATTCATTGGTATTGAACGTGGCGGGACTGCCGCAAGTCCATGTCTTTCCATGGTCGCCGGAATATATTATAGTGGAATAAGCTCCACCCGCGCTGTCTCTGCCCTCCGCCGGAAAAACAAGAGTTCCGTCTTTCATCACAATACCTCTGCCAGGAGCCGGAGCAAGCAGCCAATGTACACTATCTTTCACTTGACGCGTGATATTCACAGGCTCGCTCCATGTCTGCCCATCGTCATGGCTCTTTGAAATGAGAAACTGCGAACTCCTCTTTATGTCATATCCTGGTTGTGAGCCGCACGACCTCCATTGGTGGTTCCATACGGTAGATGTATCTGTCAGATTCTCCACCCACTTGCCATCTTTCGGGTCAAGGATTCCATGCATCCACAAACCTGTTGCGTATACCACGTCCTCTTTAGGATCATACAGCACGGAGCCATCACTTACACCATTGTAACGTTCCGGAAGTCCGCCATATTCGCCCATGTCTATTGCTTTTATCATCGGTCCCCATGTGCGTCCGCCATCGGTGGAACGGTTGATCACTATGTCAATGTCCCCCTGCAGGTCATCATCTCTTTCATTGCGGGCATCATACAAGGCAATAAGAGTTCCCCTTGAGGTCGTTTCCAACCCCGGAATACGCGAAGTGTGTATGCCATCCTGACCGGGGTTGCGCACAGCCACGCCGATTCGTCTTGTAACTGGAACGAAATTCACTGGTATTGCCATTCCGTCTGATGCTTTTACCTCCAATGCTGACACAACGAGCTTCGCTTTCGGAGAAAATGCTGATTTATCAAGATTCACAGTCACCCAGCACTCAATAGTATCTGACATCGCCTTATATCCGGGACTGAAGTGTATTGTCCTGCCCGCAGGCTGCGCTACCGACAGCATGCGACCGGGGTCTTTTCTGCCATACTGATCTTTTTTTGTACCGGTAAAGAGAGAGGCCGACCTCACTCCATTTCCCGGAAGGGACGACCCCTTCAGTGAAACCTTTATTTCATTCAAATACCATGGTTTGTCACCATTGCCGACAACACGAAAATGCAAAACCGGACTATATTCCTTATGTGTCAGCACCGGAACGTCAAGTGCCAGCATCTCTACCGTGGTTCCCCCGGCGGAGCCCGGAGGCACCGCCAGAGATATTACAGACCACAGTGTGACCAACAGCGTTTTTTTACGGATCTTTCCCATTATTTAGAAGCTTCTGTTTATTTATAACCTTCCGTCTGCTCTATTCTTGGATTTGTAGTTATGCAGACATTCGCCACCGGCCATAGAGTGACGTTTTTCTCGCCCTCTCGACCCACAAGTGTGGAAATCAGTTCAAACTCAGTGTTTGTGCGCAGATACAGCCACCACATCTTCCCTTCGGCAACAAACTCCATCTTTGACTCGTTTATGATTGCCTCTGTCACGCCGCGTTTGTCGAGATTCTTATAATACTCGTCAATGCCGCGTGCACGCTTTGCCACCTCATTCAAAGCGGCTGTTGCCGTTGCGATGTCATCCATCCCGTTTGCAGCTTCCGCCTTGAGCAGATATGCCTCTGCCAGACGATAAAGCGGCATGTCATTGTCAAAGACACGGGTATTGCTTTCCCACGACCCTTTGAACTTGATTATGATTCTGTCTACAAGTACCGACTGGGTAATAAACGGTTCTGTGTATATTCTGAGACTTGCCGCTCCTCTGACATCATCAGGATCGCTCAGAAGGAAATCACGGTACTCGTCTGTGACAACAACATACTGCGCATGAGATCCGGTCGGCACATAATCCGGACCGAAGCCGTTTGCTTCAAGACGGGTCGCATCGTTACGCGGAGCAAGATAATAGGAATATGAATTGGGAGAAGAACCTGCCGTTACATTCTCACCCACAGTAAAGGGGAAAGTAAGTATGAATTCGTTGTTGTTCTCATTGTCGGTTCTGAAAATATCCGCCCATTTCGGCAACAGTTCATATCCCGCTCCGATCACATCATTCGCGGCGGCAAGAGCTGTGGCATAACTGTCACGACCGCCTCCAAGACGAGAAGCTTTCCAAAGATAATAATCCGCCTTAAGCATATTGATAGCCGCAGGTGACGCCTGATGCAGTTTCTTTCCCGGAGGCATGAGTCGCAAAGCCTCAGTTATGTCGGACTCTATAAGAGCAAACAGCTGTGCCACAGGTGTGCGTGTCGGATACATATCTTCCTGGCGTTCTGACTCAAAACCTCTGGTAAGAAGAGGAGCGTCACCCCAGGTTCTTGCTATATAATAATAACACAATGCCCGTACAAAATACGCATTGGCAAGAGCCTCATCACGATCTGTCGACTTGACAAACGTAATGTCCGGCACATGCCGCAATATAAGGTTTGCGGCATTTACAGTCTGATAAAGGCTGTTCCAGTTCGTGCCCGCATCGTCCATCATGATAACATTCGTTCCCACTCTGTTGAAGAACGCGTCATTGACATTACCTGATTTATACAGATTTGATCTCAGTTCTCCCCAGACCACCATACCATCTGCCATTGTTGAACGAAGAAGAGTATAGAGTCCGTTGACTGCCGTCTCGGCATCACTCTCCTCGTTCCACATAGAACGGGAAGTAAGCTGACTTGGCTGCGTAACATTCAAATCATCGTGACACGCGGTAAGACCGCATGTTGCGCATATCAGAAGCGCGCCTGAAATTATTCTCGTTTTCATAATTATTCTTTTAAATGGCAATTAGAATGATACTTTCACACTGAAGGAGAACTTTCTGATCGGGGGATAGTTGTTGGTACCCGAATAAGAGTCAGTGGTTCCCACCTCAGGCGACATTCCTATTACGTTGGTAAAATAATGGAGATTATTGCCGGCAAATGTGAAACGCACATCCTGCATTCCTGCCTTCTTGATAAGCTTCTTGGGCATCTGATAGCTCAGCGATACTTCTCGCAGACACAGATAATCGGCTTTCTGACAGAATATGTCTGAATTGGGACGATAGTTTTTGTTAAGCTCGTCAGAGTCATTGCCGGAGAAACGGGCATATTTAGCTTTTGCGGGATCATCTCCGACATTCCATGCCTTCAATACCTCCGAAGGAATAGAAGTGTTGCCGTTCATAAAGTTACACATCTGACGCTGCAGGAAGCCGTTACAAACTGAATGACCGAGTGCAAAATCGAAGAACACATTCAGAGTGAAACCTTTATATGACAATGTGTTGCTGAGACCTCCCGTAGTCGTCGGGATAGTATTTCCAAGCTCATACATATCGTTGCCGTTGATGATGCCGTCTCCGTTAAGGTCACACCATTCATAATCACCGATCGTCTTCTTGCCGGTACCGAGGCGAGTTCCTGTCGTCCAGTCCCATCCTTTTGATGAAGCGTCATAATGTGCGTTCTTCGCTTGTTCAGGGGTCGTGATGATATAAGCATGCTTATAGCCATAGATTCTACCGAGAGGCTCACCTTCGGCGGTACCGCCGAATTCATATATGGAGCCGTCAGCCATAGTGACTTTATATCCCCCCTGACGGTTTTTATCGCGCTTGTTCTCACCTTCTTCTTCAGGCAGTTTCAGCACTTTGTTTTTCACATAAGTTATAGTGAATTTAGACTCCCATGTAAAATCATTGGTAACTATGTTTCTTGTGTTGAGTTCGAGGTCGAATCCGTGGAATCGCACTTTGCCGAGGTTTGTAAGAACCGAGCCGAAACCGGAAGTATTGGGAAGTGTGCGGGTAGTGATGAGATTGTCTGTAATTTTGTTGAAGTAATCGACATTCAATGCGATTCTGTCGTTAAGCACCGAGAAATCGAATCCGACGTCAAGCTGTGTTGTCTTTTCCCATTTCAGAGTTGGATTCGGCATTGCTGAAGTTATTACAGCCGGTTGTCCGTCATAGCTTGTAGTGACTGAGTAAAGTCCGAATGCATCATAATACCCTACAGAATTATTACCGGTCTGACCATAGCTGACGCGCCATTTAAGATTGTTGATCCACTCGATCGGCTGCATGAAATCCTCGGCGTGCATAGCCCACCCTGCCGATGCTCCGGGGAAGAATCCCCACTGGTTGCCTTCTGCGAATCTTGACGACCCGTCTTCGCGGAATGTCAGCGTAAGCATGTATTTCTTCATGTAATCATAATTGATTCGCCCGAAATATCCGATATTGATATCCTTCTGTTTGGTGGAAGTAGCAGCTGTATAGGTGGAACCTGCGTTAAGCGTGGGAATTTTGTCGGTCGCATGTCCCTGGGATTTGGCATAGAGATAGCGATAGTCGTACCTCTGATATGAATATCCCACCATTGCGCTCAGAGAATGATTGTCGGCAAAAGTGCGGGAATAATTCGTATACGCCTCGAGTTTCATACGCTGTATGTCGGTGTTGCTTGCATCCGCCCAGCGTGTGCCGTTAAGTGGATCAGCTCTGTGGAATGCATCCGTAGAACTGCTTTGTGTGAAGAATGACGCGGAACCAACGATATGCCACATTTTCAACGGTTCCCAGTCAAGAGTCCCCACAAGACCTGTACGGTTAACCTTGTTGCTGTTGTCATTGTAATAACTGTAGAATGTTGGATTGGGAGATGTAGCGTTTGGTCCCGGCGTTGGAGTTCCGAACCACTGGTCATCGCTTACATATGTCCTGCGCTGGGTTGACGGAGTCATAAGTCCTCTGGAAATCACCTGATATTGACTTGCATATGCCTCCGTATTTGTCTGGCTGTAGTCTATAGCTGACGTGAACTTAAGATTCTTACGTATTTTGGCAACCACGTTAGCTCTGGCACTGAATCTGTTGAACCCTGTTCCGACACCGACACCGCTGTCCTTAGTGTAACCGATAGAGCCTACGTAATTGAGCAAATCATTTCCTCCGTCAACTCCCAGATAATAGTTCTGCCAGAATGCCGGACGGAAACATTCTCTCGACCAGTCGTTGTCTTCAAAAACAAGGGTTTTGGAAGGATCCAGCGGGTCAACACAAGACTTCCATCCTGCAGGCACAGATTCTCCCGGCTGCAGATAGCGTGTGGAATAAATTGAAGCGGATGTGTTTCCTGCCGAATAAGCGTAGCCATCGTCAAAATTCTTGTTAGGAGAAGGTCCCGTCGACCAACGGTCTCGCATCAATGGAACAGCGACCTCTGCCGGCAGATAATCGATCATTCGCTCAACATCCTCATGAGCGAATGAAGCCTCGAATGTGATTCTCATACGTCCGGGGGCGCCTTTTTTGGTAGTGATAAGCACGACACCGTTGGAAGCCCTTGAACCGTAAATTGCAGAAGAAGCTGCATCTTTCAGAACTTCAATTGATTCTATATCATTGGGATTGATACCCTCCATGCTACGTTCGATACCGTCAACAAGAATGAGAGGCTCGTTATTCTGGGATATTGAAGAACCGCCTCTTACGATAAAGGTTGCCTCTGCGCCAGGTGAATTGTTTGCATTGTAAACACGCACACCGGCAATCTTCCCTTTAAGACCCTCGCCTGCCGTGTTTATAGGAGAGCCTTCGAGAGTGGAACCGTTGACAGATGCTATTGAAGATGTCACGGTGCGCTTTGACTGAGTTCCGTAACCTACAACAATAACCTCGTCAAGCGAGTCCTGTGAGATTTCAAGCTTCACCTCAAGAGATTTCTGACCTGCTATTTTTACACTTTTTGTGGCATAACCCACATATGAGAACACAAGCGTCTCCCCGTTTGAGACCTGAATATTGAAGATGCCGTTCACATCTGTGGTCCCACCCCTTTGGGTTCCTTTAACAAGAATCGAGACTCCCGGCAAAGTCTCGCCGGTTTCATCAAGCACCACACCTTCCAGGTTGTACGGTTCTGCCATTGCGGCAATCGGGAACGATAATAGACAGCATAATATGACATATAAATACTTTTTCATAATAAAAATGATTTTAAGGCGACAAAAGATCTGTCGCATTCGTGACAGCTATAGTTTTTCGTTGGCAAGGGGAGCGTGTGTCTACTCCGCCCAAGGTCAGACCGCGGTGTATTTGAAAAAATCGGTCTTTTCGAGTTCTTCACGAGTCTTGGCAAGTTCCGTCTCGGAACAAGGTGCAATCGGCAATCTGCACGGACCGCAGTCAAATCCGGCAAGTTTCATGAAAATCTTGCCGGCACGTGTGCCTCCGCCGTGCTTAACAAGCACATCCACTATATCAACTGCCTTTTTAGACATTCTTCGGGCTTCGTCAAGATTTCCCGACTCCATGGCATCCAGAATGCCCTGATAGATTCCGGGAATGTAATTGTAAGTGCTTCCCACAGCACCTTTGCATCCGCATGCCACACCTGCAAGCAGAATCTCGTCAAACCCGTTTAGCACTTCGAATTCACCATCGTTGAGATTTATGCACTGCTGCATCTCCATGAGATTGTTGTGTGTGAACTTAACTCCGGCAAGTGTGGGAATATCTTTTTTACCCTCTGCGAGAAACTCATGCACGGGCAGTGACACACCTGTTATCGAAGGCATATTGTAATAGAAGAAAGGGAGTTCAGGTGCAGCCGCGGCTACCGGCTTGAAAAAGCCGACAAGATCTTTGACAGAGGCTGGTTTGAAGAAGCCCGGTGCCATTGCCGCAATCATGTCTGCTCCTACAGAAGCGGCATGAGCGGCAAGTTCCACGCAGTCGGGCTGTGACATTCCGCCGACATGCACTATTACTTTGAACCGCCCTTTCGCGGCATTAGTCCATGCCTCTGCAATGTTTTTACGCTCTTCAAGAGTAAGCGAGACGCTTTCTCCCGATGTCCCGCAGATGAAAACTCCCTTGAGGCATCCTTTTGCCGCAATGAAATCTGCATAGGCAGGAATCGCTTCAGTCTTGATCGTGCAGTCTTCGTTCATCGGTGTGAACGGAGCTGCGATTAATCCTTGTAATAATGGTTCCTTCATATGTTGTTATTGTTTGAAGTGATTGTTCTTTTGTTTGAATCGGGGAAGAGGTAACTTGCTGCATATCCGACCACAAAGCAGGATACAAAACCCGATGCCGTATAGAGAAGAAGGTGAAGGGTATGGAATCTCGCAACGAAAATCTGTACCAGTATGCTAACCACGATTCCTATTATCGCCCCTCCTGAATTTGCCCTTCTTGTAAGCATTCCAAGCATGAAAAGACCACCCATAGAACCGAGAATTAGTCCTAATATCTTCTGGAATTCATCCCAGAGCGACGCTATATTCCATGTTGCCATCAGAAACGCGAACGCAAGACTTATGAGACCTGTAACGCAGGTCGCAAACCTGGCTGCCCGCAAAGACCCTGCACCGCGCCGTGTTATCCGAGGATAAATATCCACTATATACGCGGTTGCCGCCGAATTCATACTGCCGGAAAGTGTCGACATCGCTGCTGCAAAAATACCTGAAATCAGCAATCCTGTCACCCCCGCCGGGAGTTCCGTGAAAATATACCAGGGGAATACGGCATCTGCGGAATTGATGCTTATGCTCAGTGACTCGGGGAATGTCTTGTAATATGCATATAGTAAAGATCCTATCAAAAAGAATATTATTGTGGCAGGGATTGTAAGCAATGCGTTGGTCCACACACTCTTTTTTGCAGCCGACTGAGAAGGTGTTGTCAGATATCTCTGCACCATACTCTGATCGGTGCCGTAAGTCGTAAGATTTGTGAAAAAAGCCGCTATAAGCACCGTCCACATTGTCGAGTCCTGAAGATCAAAGCCGGTGGAACCGAGACTGAATTTACCGTCAGCGGATGAAATCGAAATCGCTTCAGCAAAACCGCCGGGAATTGACATTGTGATATATCCCACAGCAAAAAGAGCTCCTCCGAGAAGTATAATGACTTGTATGGCATCAGTCCATACGACAGCCTCGATTCCCCCTGTCATGGTATAGAGTATGCTGCAAAGACCCATTATTCCGATGCACAGGAATATGTCTATGCCCGTAACCACATTAAGAGCAATCGATGGAAGAAACAATACTACTCCCATTCTTCCTACCTGAAAAACAATAAACGCCACACTGCATAATACTCTTATCGCAGCATTAAAACGGATTTCAAGATACTGATAGGCAGTCGTTATGTTAAGCTTCCTGAAATAAGGTATGAATACGAACACAATCACTGGTGCCACAAGAACAATTCCGACATTAAACAGTCCGTAACTCCAGTCTGTGGAGAACGCCTTGGCTGGAATAGCCATAAATGTTATGGCACTCAATGCTGTTCCGAAAAGACTGAGACCGGCAGCCCACCAGGGAATACGCCCTCCTCCTTTGAAATAGTCATTGGTGTTCTTCTGCCTACGCGCAAAATAAAAACCTATTCCGGCAAGCACAAGGAAATACAATGCTATTACAACCCAGTTGATTACTCCCAAGCTACGTTCCGGATGCAATATATTACCCTGAACAAGTACCGGTTTGCCGTCTGTGCCGACACATATTACCGTCATGTCCGATCCTTCGGCACGCACGAAGGAAAATATTCTGTCAATCCCCGCTGTCACCGGCTCGGCATCTGTGATTGTCGATGTGATTGTATGGAAACGGTACAATACCATCTCACCTTTGTCATCTTTTCCTACCAATAGAAGATGATTTGCGCCAGAAGGCATTGCTGCGGATATATTCTCAGGGAAGACACATGGAATCCTGACCCACCGCCTTAAGATTAAATCATAACTGTATCCATCTGTAAGAGCGGTTGAATCAGCATCACTTATACCTCCTATTACGTAAAGCGAAGGATTTGTTCCGTTGCTCTGCACTGCGGCAGCGGCGTAACCGCGGGGAACTCCGGGAATAACGGCTGCCTTCTTCCATCCTTTGTCTGGAGATGCGGTATTCAGTAAATAAACCACCGAAGAGGTCCCCTCTGTCGGCAATCCGGAAACAATTGCCTCTCCCCCGTAGACTGTGCCGAAGGGAGCACCCTTCAATCCTTCCAAAACGGGCCATATTTCAACGTCCTCTTTATTTTCATATGAAATAAACTCGACCCTGCTGCCCCGGTTGTCTCCGGCACCCACATAAATCAACCCGTTGTCGGCACCAATAAGAGCATCGGAGTCATAAGACAGTGATAAATCCGCCTTAAGACACAGACTCTCTTTCACCTTTTCATTGCCGCTCCACCGGATTGATTCCTGTTGTTTTGCCGGAGACGCAGGGATGGCAGCTGTCAAAAATACAGCAAGTACATATATATGTTTCATTAAATCCTTCATGACAAGTTGTTAGGTAAGTGTTGAAAATTGACTTATAGCTTGCTTACGGTCTCTATTCCGCACTAAAATAATCCGATCTGTAATTACAGCTATCATAACCGCTATTATTATTACGTATCAGCTCCTTATACACAAAGAAATGCTGGTCGATTGCCTTGCGGTAACCATTCTCGTCACCCGCTTTGAGATACCGCAAAAGATCCTGGTGCGTAACCAGTTCGCCTCTCTCCTGAAGACTGCTGTTAATTTCCGAGACATATGTTTTCAGATTGGATTTCACAAATTCCATCACCGGATATATGATCTCCTGGAACTGACTGATTGTGGAATTGCGTGTGATTTCATATAACTTCGAGTGAAAACGATGCTCAGAAATGTTGGCATATATATTGTCACCGAGAGCGATTTC
>Ga0137307_101785_pt1 | contig 17189 bp, 17 predicted proteins | sample NAcewD2O_March_2_FD_97180 | JGI IMG/M metagenome (GOLD analysis project Ga0137307, IMG submission 97180) | Mouse cecal microbial communities from Vienna, Austria - N-Acetylglucosamine amended D2O_March | ecosystem: Host-associated > Mammals > Digestive system > Large intestine > Cecum | place... | reverse complement strand
ATTAGGGGGAAATACAGATGAAATATGGACATTTTGACAATGAAAAACGTGAATATGTCATTGACCGCGTAGATTTACCGACCTCATGGACCAATTATCTTGGCGTGAAGGATATGTGTGTGGTAGTGAATCATACGGCAGGCGGATATATGTTCTATAAGACGCCGGAGTATCACAGAGTAACCAGATTCCGCGCGAATTCAATACCAATGGATCGTCCGGGACACTATGTATATGTAAGAGATACAGAGGATGGCGATTACTGGAGTATCTCATGGCAGCCGGTGGCGAAGTCATTAGATGAGGCAAAATATACCTGCCGTCATGGAATGAGCTATACCACCTATGAGTGTGATTATAAGGGAATCGAAGCGTCCCAGACCTTAATCGTACCCAAGGATGATACGGTGGAATTGTGGGATGTGAAATTGAAAAATAATACAGATAAGGTGCGCACCCTGCAGGTGTTCTCCTATTTGGAGTTCTCGTTCCATCATATCATGATTGATAATCAGAATTTCCAGATGAGCCTTTATTGTGCAGGTTCTTCTTACGAGGACGGAATTATTGAGCATGATTTATTCTATGAAGAGTTTGGATACCAGTATTTTACTGCAAACTTTGAGCCGGACGGATATGACTGCTTAAGAGATAAATTTATCGGACTTTACCATACCGAAGACAATCCGGTAGCGGTGGAAAAGGGTGGATGCAGCGGTTCCACGGAGCTTGGCAACAATCATTGCGGAAGCTTGATGAAGAATGTCACCTTGCAGCCGGGAGAAGAAATCCGTCTCGTATTTATGCTTGGCGAGGGCAATCGGGATGCGGGAAAAGAAATGCGTAAAAAGTATTCCGATCTGGCGAATGTAGACAATGCTTACAGAGAGTTAAAAGACTATTGGGATAATAAATTTGCAAAGTTACAGATTCATACGCCGAATGAGGGCATGAACACGCTCATCAATACGTGGAATCTCTATCAGTCCGAAGTAAATGTCATGTTCTCGCGCTTTGCTTCCTTCATTGAAGTGGGAGGAAGAGTCGGACTTGGCTACCGGGATACGGCGCAGGATGCCATGACGATTCCGCATTCCAATCCGGAAAAATGCCGCCAGAGAATCGTGGAGCTGCTTCGCGGACTGACGAAAGCCGGATATGGACTTCATCTGTTCCAGCCGGAGTGGTTTGAGCCAAAGACGGGAGAGGAGAAGAAACCGTTTAAATCACCGACGGTCATTCCGAGCAACGAAGGCAACAACATGGTTCACGGGATTGAGGATGCATGTTCCGATGATGCACTTTGGCTGGTGGCTTCTATTGTAGAATACGTAAAGGAAACCGGTGAGTATAGCTTTTTCGACGAAGTCATCACCTATGCGGACGGCGGCGAAGGTACGGTATATGAGCACATGATGCGCATTTTGGATTTCTCCGCAGAGCAGGTAGGAGAATCCGGAATCTGTAAGGGACTTCGCGCAGACTGGAACGACTGCTTGAATTTAGGCGGCGGAGAAAGTGCGATGGTAAGCTTTTTGCATTACTGGGCAATCAGTAATTTCCTCGAGGCAGCAAAATATCTGGGCAGAACTGCGGATGTGGAGAAATATACTACAATGCAGGAGACGGTCAAAAAGGTCTGCGACGAGAAATTATGGGATGAAGAGTGGTTCATCCGCGGCGTTACCAAGAACGGCAAGAAGATTGGAACGATGCAGGATGCGGAAGGCAAGATTCATCTGGAATCCAACGCATGGGCAGTGCTTTCGGGCGCATCATCCTACGAGAAGGGAATTAAGGCGCTGGACAACGTAGATAAATACCTCTATACGCCATATGGAATTATGTTAAATGCACCAAGCTATACAGTGCCGGATGATGACATCGGATTTGTGACCAGAGTATATCCGGGCTTAAAAGAGAACGGGGCAATCTTCTCCCATCCGAATCCTTGGGTATGGGCTGCAGAATGTGTACTTGGACGCGGAGATAAGGCAATGAAGTTCTACGATGCGTTATGCCCGTATTATCAGAACGATAAGATAGAAATCCGTGAGGCAGAGCCATATTCATATTGCCAGTTTATTATGGGCAAGGATCATACGGGATACGGAAGGGCGCGCCATCCGTTTATGACCGGAAGCGGCGGCTGGGCGTATTTCTCGGCAACCAGATATATGCTGGGAATCCGTCCTCAGTTCGAGGAACTGGTGATTGATCCATGCGTTCCGGCAGATTGGAAGGAGTTTGAAGTGAGCCGGATCTGGCGTGATGCGTCCTTTAAGATTCAGGTGAAAAATCCGGACGGAGTTATGAAAGGCGTGAAGGAAATCTATCTTGACGGTAAGCAGGTAGATAAGATTCCGGTGCAGCAGGCAGGCACAGAGCATGAAGTAACCGTAGTGATGGGCTAGGAAGAAAGGAAGGATAGCGATGATTAAATTTGGAACCGGTGGTTGGAGAGCCATTATTGGAGATGAGTTTACAAAAGCTAATATACAGCTTTTAGCACAAGGGCTGGTAAATAAAATGAAAAGCGAAGGCGTGTCGGAAAACGGTATCGTCATGGGATACGACAGAAGATTCCTTTCAAAAGAAGCTATGCAGTGGGCGGCGCAGGTGTTTGCGGCAGCACATATCAAGGCATATCTGATTAACAAGTCCTCACCGACGCCGTTGATCATGTATTATGTTATGAAGCATGACTTCCCATATGGAATGATGGTAACGGCAAGCCATAACCCCGCAATTTATAATGGCGTCAAAGTATTTACTGCAGGCGGCAGGGATGCGGATGAGATACAGACCAAAGATATTGAGGACTATATTTCTGATATCGAAGAGAGTCAGGTTATGTCCGTAGAATATGAAGACGGAAAGGCGGCAGGTTACATTGAAGAAATTTATCCGCTGAACGAATATCTGGACAATATCATTGCGTCTGTAAATATGGAAGCAATCCGCGGCGCCGGTTTGAAGGTAGCGTTAGATCCGATGTACGGTGTGAGCGAAACATCCTTAAAGACGATACTTCTGACCGCTAGGTGCGAGGTGGATACAATTCATGACCGCCATGATACGCTGTTTGGCGGAAAGCTTCCGGCTCCGACAGCATCCACGCTTCATACTCTGCAGAATTATGTATTGGAGAAAAAGTGTGATATCGGTATTGCGACGGACGGTGACGCAGACCGTATCGGCGTTATTGATGACAAGGGAAATTTCCTGCATCCAAATGATATTCTGGTGCTGCTGTATTATTACCTTGTAAAATTCAAGGGCTGGCATGGTCCGGTGGTAAGAAACATTGCAACCACACACATGCTTGATAAAGTTGCCAAGGAATTCGGTGAGAGCTGCTATGAGGTTCCGGTTGGATTCAAATATATTTCCGCCAAAATGCAGGAGACCGGGGCAATCATCGGAGGAGAGTCCTCGGGTGGTCTGACCGTGCACGGTCATATCAACGGAAAGGATGGCATCTATGCGGCTGCGCTGTTAATTGAGATGATTGCGGTGACAGGTAAAAAGCTGTCTGAAATTATGGAGGATATCCATACGGAGTGCGGCAGCATCCATATGGAAGAAAGGGATTACAAATTCTCACAGGAGAAGAAGGAGCAGGTATTCCGCGTCCTCATGGAAGAAAAGCAGCTTCCCAAGCTTCCTTCTGAGATTGACCATGTATCCTATCTGGACGGAAGCAAGGTATATTTCGCAAACGGCGGCTGGGTCATTGCAAGATTTTCCGGTACAGAGCCATTGATTCGTATTTTCTGTGAGATGCCTACAGTGGAAGAGGCGGAAGAAATCTGTAAAATTTATGAAACATTTTTAGACTTAAAATAAAAAGATAATTCGATATACAATAGAATAGCCGGGCGCCGGTCCGGCAGGATAAACACACATCCACATTACCTTATCACGAAATTTTAGAAAAGTTCCTCAAGCTTATTCGTAAAATAATGAAAGTGATTCAAATATTATCGTGTTTATCCTGCCGGGCCGGTGCCTTTTTTCGTGGGATTGTGCGAGGAATGAGCATATGATAAAATAACATTAGATATTACGTTGCGAAGGCATTACGGAGGAAACAAATGAAAGTAAATCTGCGAAGAAGAAATGATAACGAGCCGAAATCCCTGAACAAGCGTCTGCTGGCGTTTATGATTTTATGCTGGGCAGTGCCGATTGTGGTATTTTTTACTTTTACCATGATTTCATACCGGGATGGAATTATAACGAAAGCGGAAAATCTGATGGAAAAGGAAATGGAAAATGCATCTTCCGTCATAGCAATTCGTATTGACGAAGCAATCAGTCTCTGTCAGAAGCCTTCGTATGAAAAGGTATGGGAGAATAATTGGGAAAATTATAAGCGCAGCTCGCTAGGGAAAAGTGATTTTTTGCAAAATATCAATGGAAGCCTTAGGGGCAAATTTTATTTGGACGAGCGGTTTAATATGTACGCATTTTATCTTGTGGGCAGCGAGAATCCTGATTGCTACAGCTCCAGAGAAGGAAGGGCGTATACGGATTATGTGGAGAATACGCAAGATAATATCCGGGAAATACTGGACGAGGATTCGTCTTATGCAATGGTAAAGGTGTACGATGGAAGAATCTATATTATCCGTAACTTATACACTACATCTAGGTTTGAGAGGTATGGAACGCTTGTAGTGGAGTTGAACTGGAATAAAATTTTTCATGGGATTTCCGGGGAATTGCAGGAAAGTATGGCAATCTGCATATCTGACAGAGAGGATCGTATTGTTTTTTATGATGAGGAGAAATTGTCAAAAGAACAGAAAGAACTGTTTAAGAGTCTGGGAGAGAAATATGATGGAAGAAGGGATAGAGTGTTCCAGAAGATGGGCAGTTTTCGGTACAATGCTTATCTCTATGAAAAAAAATGTGACAACTATCATATTGGCATGATTGTAACGAGTGCAAAGCAGGAATTGTACTCCAGTCTTTATTCCGTCTATGAGATTGTGGCAATTATGATGCTGTTATTCCTTCCGCTGATATTCTATGCTATCCTGTTTTTACGAAAGCAGATACAAAGTCCTATCCGGAAGCTTGTAGATGCTTCTAAGAAGATGGCGGACGGAGAGATCGGCTATGTCATTTCGGATGCAAGTATGCCGAATCAGGAATTTGCTCATTTGATGGAGTATTTTAACCATATGTCTATTCAGGTTAAGAACCTGATTGATTCAGTGTATACAGAAAAACTTGCGAGAAAGGATGCGCAGATACAGGCGCTTCAGGCGCAGATCAATCCGCATTTTTTGAATAATACCTTAGAGATGATGAACTGGCAGGCGCGTATGTCCGGGGATACGGTGGTGTCAAAGATGATTGAATCTTTGGGAACGGTACTGGATTACAGGATGAACCGGGCAAATGTAAAGGAAATTTGGCTTTCGGAGGAGCTGCATTGTACAGACGCTTACTTTTACATTATGTCCATGAGGTTTGGACAGCGTCTTCAAATTGATCGGGAAATTGATGATGATATTTTGCGCACGAAAGTACCGCCGTTGATTTTACAGCCTATCGTGGAGAATGCGATTGTACATGGAGTGGAGGCAGTGAAAAACGGCAGGATTGAGCTGAAGGTCTTTCATGATGAAGAGAAGGTGTACCTTCGAGTGATTAACAGCGGAAAGCCGTTGTCTGAAGAGGATAAGGCGCGGATTGAGGCAATGCTTGCCGGAGATGATTCTAAAATTCCGGTCAGACAGGGATATCATACCTCGATTGGTATCCGCAATGTAAATCAAAGAATTAAGTTGGTATATGGGGAAGAATATGGATTGGAAATCAAGCAGGGGGAGGATGACAGGACGGTATCTACTATCACAATTCCGTATGTTTTGGAGAAGGGATTGTAGGAGTAATTAGAAAGCCGGACGGTAAAAAGAAGAAATTGGTCAGAAATACAGAGCAATATTTGCATTTACTTGACATAGATGGCAAGATTAAACAAATAATGTCAAGTAGGTCTAATGCTTTTTGGGGAAACTGCACGTATAATATAACCATAGTAAAACAAATCCATATTTACTAACAAATAATAAGGAGGATACATATTATGAAAAACAAAGTATTATCAGTATTACTGGTAGCAGCAATGGCAGCTTCGTTATTAGCTGGATGTGGCAACAATGATGGCAAGAAGGACACAAGCGGGGATTCTAAGACACCAAGTACAGAGAGCAATGCTGGAAATGATGACAAGAGTGGTGATGATAATCAGGAAGCATCTGCAAATCCTGTAACGCTTAAGACGGTTTCCATGTTTGGCGGAACTGACCCGAACGCAGAGGTTTATCAGGCAATCAACGAAGAGTTCATGGAAGCAAACAGCCATGTTACAATCGAAGATAACTCACAGACCTCTGATGAGGATTGGAAAGCTTCTGTGGCAACAAGCTTTTCAGCAGGAAATGAACCGGACGTAATCCAGTACTTTACGGATGCAACGGCAGACGCAATTGTTGCAACGGGCAAATTTGTTACTCTGGATGAAATCAGAGCAGAGTATCCAGAGTACGCACAGGACACGTTGGATTCTTCATTAGAGGCTATAACAAATACGGATGGCGTGCAGAGAGCGGTTCCTACAACAGGTTTCTGGGAAGGGCTTTTCTGTAACAAGGATTTGTTTGACCAGTACAATCTGGAGCTTCCGACTGATTGGGCTTCCCTGACAACGGCAATTGAGACTTTCAAAGAGAACGGCATTATTCCAATCGCATGCTCTTTGAATAACGTACCTCACTACTGGATTGAGTTCATGATGTTATACGCTGCAGGCGAAGAGGAGTATACATCTATTCCTGAGACAGCTCCGGAAGGATGGGTAAAAGGACTTGAAACATTTAAGACATTAAGAGATATGGGTGCATTCCCAGAAGATACTGATACAGTTGACGATGCTTATGTTGGTCAGTTGTTCCGCGACAAGAAAGCAGCTATGCAGTTAGAAGGTTCCTGGTATGCAGGTCAGATTGAGGATACAGACAATACGGTTGTTATCGCATTCCCTGGACTTGACGGTCAGAAGGCAAAGGCTGGCGCAATGATCGGCGGTATCACCAGCGGTTTCTATATCACAAAGAAAGCATGGGATGATCCGGACAAGAGAGAAGCAGCAGTAAAATTCGTAGAAGCTCATACATGCAAATCCGCTGTTCAGAGATACTGGGAAATAACAGGCGCGATTTCAAAAGCAGCAGTAGAAGTTGACTCAATTGACGGAATGACTCCGATGGCGTTGAGCGCAATGCAGTATACAAATGCAGCGTCTTCAGTTAGTTCTCCTACCGATGGAAGACTTGGAAGCGCAGCTTATAGTTCACTTGTATCCAATATTGTAAAGATATCTGTTGGTAGTATGTCTGCAGAGGATGCAATCAATGAAGCGTTAGAGATTTACCGTAACGGAGCTTCTGCATCAGAAGCGGCAACAGAGTAATTCATACGGAAATAGTTATACAAAAATAATCCTTAGAATCATTGGAGAGAGAAAATAAGGAAATAAGAAAGGTGGAAGAAGGATGTTATATAAGAAGAAATGGCCGTTGCTTATATTTGTAGTTCCAAGCTTGATATTTATGCTACTCTTTCTTTATATACCGTTTATTGAGAACATCAAAAACAGCTTGTATGATATGACGACAATCGTAGAATTGCCGGGAACAAAGTGGCGATTTATTGGGCTTGAAAATTACAAGAAATTGTTGACCGATACGGATCTTCGGATTGCGATTCTCAACTCATTTAAAATGATGGTGCTGACGGTAATATTTGAAGTGGGAATTGCCTTTGTTTTAGCTGTTATGGTATCCCAGATTAAGAAATTACAGCAGGTATTCCGTACTGTGTATTTCTTTCCGATTGTAATCTCTGCAACAGCAATCGGTTTGCTGTTCAAACTGTTCTATAATTATAATGGCGGTATGCTCAATCAGATTTTGGAGTCACTTGGCAAAGATCCGGTGAACTGGCTGCAGCCGAGTACCGCATTTATTATGATTTGTATACCGACACTCTGGAGCTATGTAGGTTTCTACTTTGTAATTATTTTGACAGGATTGAGTGATATCTCTGATGATATATACGAAGCGGCAGCCATTGACGGATGTAGCAAATTTAAACAGGTATTTTACATTACGTTGCCGATGATTAAGCCAGTTTTAATGACTTCCGTAACATTAGCGGTGACTGGAGCGTTAAAGGTGTTCGATTTGCCGTGGGTTATAGCTCCGAACGGGGCTCCGCAGGGAATAACGCATTTCCTCGGAACTTACATGTATCAAACAAGCTTTGCATTAAATAATTATGATTATGGTTCTGTATTAGCGCTTATCATCGTTATCTTTGGAGTTATCGTATCAAAGGGAGTCGGATTTATTACAGAGAGCAGAGAAGAGAAAGAAGAGAGGAGGAGGAAGAAGCATGTACAGAGAAGAAAAGCCTAGAAACAGAAGGCCGATAAAAATCGGAACGATTGTCGTATACTTTATTTTGATTTTTTGGGCAATAACAACAATTTTCCCGTTTATATGGGTATTGCTGAATTCCGTAAAGCCCTCCGCAGAAGTCTTGAATTCATCGTTTGCATTGCCGAAGGAATTTACTTGGGGAAATTATGAGAATGCTTTTTCACAGCTGAACGTGTTAAATGCTTACAAGCATAGTTTGCTTATATCTTGCAGCGTAACCATAGGCGTTATGATATTATCGGCATTTCTTTCCTTTGCAATTAGCCGATATGATTTCAAGGGAAAGAAGATTTTAAACAGCCTTTTGGTTGCCAGCCTGATGTTTCCGGTGTTCTCCACTATCATTCCGGTGTTCCGTATGATGGTTTCCTGGAAGCTGCTCAATACAAATTTTGCGGTTATCCTTCCGCAGATTGCAGGTAATTTGAGCTTTGCGACTATCGTTATGATTGGGTTTATGAACAGTATCCCGATTGAGATGGAGGAAGCTGCTTACATGGAAGGCGCAAATGTATTTCAAGTGTTTTTCAGAATTATTGTTCCGCTGTGTAAGCCATCCTTGTCCACAGTAGCAATTTTCAGTTTCCTGTGGTCCTACAACGATTTGTTTGTACAGAAGATTATGATTGATGATCCTAAAAGATTTCCGATTTCTACATTGTTAGAGCGGATCAGTTCCCAGTACGGAACAGACTTCGGTCTGATGGCGGCGTCCGTAGCGCTTATTATCGTACCGGTACTCATTGTATACTGTTTCTTGCAGAAGAATATCATAAAAGGATTGACAGCAGGTGCAGTTAAGGGCTAAAATTATAGTAAAGAATAATAAAAATCGGCGATGCAGGCAGCATCGTCGATTTGTCTATTTTTGAAAGCGCTTGGTCTGCTGGAGGAGCGTCAGTGGGAAGGGGAAGAGAATGGGGGACTTACAAATGTATAAGGTAATGATTATTGATGACGAGCCGATTATTGTAGAGGGGTTGTCTAGAAGTATTCCTTGGGAGAAGTGGAATTGCGAGGTGGTGGCAACGGCAAACGACGGTATGACGGGAAAACGCTTGATTGAGGAGTACAAGCCGCATATGGTGTTCTTGGATATCTGTATGCCGGAAATGGACGGTCTTCAGATGATTGCGGCAGTCAAGTCTGAGTTTGCAAATCTGGAAGTCAGTATTCTGACAGGATTCCGTGATTTTGATTATGCGCAGGCTGCGATTCGGCTGGGCGTTACACGATTTCTGCTAAAGCCTTCCAATATGGATGAGCTAGAGGAAGCAATCAGTGCGATGTGCGAGAATCTAAAAAAGAAGGGGATTTTGGGCGATGAGCATTCTGAAGATGGGAATACAGAGGATTTGGGGCATGAAAATGCGTCTTCCAGTTTTATTGTAAAGAATGCCATGAGTTACATAGAAGCGAACTACGATCATAAGCTGACTCTTGGTGAGGTGGCGGAAAAGACATACGTCAGTCAGTGGCATTTAAGTAAGCTGCTGAACCGTCATGTGGGGCAGAGCTTCTCGGAGATTTTAAATCATGTGCGGATTGAGGCGGCGAAGAAATTATTGGTAGACCCATCTCTTAGAATCGGAGATATCTCGGAACAGGTGGGATTTCTGGATTTGGCGCATTTCTCAAGGGTGTTCAAAAAGCAGGAAGGCGTCTCTGCGAATGAATACCGCAACAAGACGCTTGGAAAATAAAAAAGAATCCGGCTTTGCCGGACTCTTTTTTTATTTATATGCAACCGTTGGCGAACTTTTACGGGATATAGAATGAAGGGATACAAAAGAGCAAAGGAGAGCGCAGGAATGGAAGATCAAAGGATTGTGGATCTGTATTGGCAGAGAGAGGAAAGGGCAATACATGAGACAGAAAAGAAGTACGAACGCTATCTGACAAAGATTGCATATCACATTCTTGCAGATGCAGAGGACAGCAAGGAAAGTGTGAATGACACTTATCTAAAGGCATGGAATTCCATGCCGCCGCATAAACCAGCCGTACTTTCTACCTATCTCGGCAAGATTATCCGTCAGGTGTCTATTGACATTTATCGGAAACGAAATAGCATGAAGCGGCGCGCATCGCAATATGCCATCTCTCTTTCAGAGCTGGAGGAGTGTATAACAGATGGGAGCACTCCTTGGCAAACGGTTGAGCTTCAGATGCTGGCGGATGCAATCAGCGCCTATCTTCGCTTATCGTCAGTAGAAATGCGCAATGTATTCCTATGCAGATATTTCTTCATGGATTCAATCAGGGAGATTGCGGCTTACTACGGTGTAAGCGAATCGAAAATCAAGAGTATGCTCTACCGCATGCGATGCGGTCTGAAAGAGCATTTGGAAAAGGAGGGATTCGCCATATGAAGCCAGAAAAAATCAGTGATGCTATTGGGTTGATTGATGAGGAACTGATAACTTCTGCTCAGACAGTCAGAACAAGGCGTAAGAAAAGAAGGCGTTTGGTTCGGGGATTGGCTGCGGCAGCGGTCAGCTTGTGCCTGATTACGGCAGGTGTGCTGAGTGGTATAAAAGGTCCGGAAGATAAGGGCGTGGAGTATGTGTATGCGATTGCCGAAGCGGAATATCCAACAATGACGCCTTATCCGGATGAGATGGCATTTGTGGATGAAAAGACGGGGGAGATTGATTATGATGCATATCTGCTACAATGCGGCAATTTCTGTCCGATGCAAACGGAGAAAACCGTGTCTATTCACCGCTGAATATCTATATGGCGTTGAGTATGCTTGCGGAGCTTACCGACGGAAACAGCCGGGGGCAGATATTGGAATTGTTGGGAGCGGATTCAATTGAAAAACTACGGACGCAGGCGTCTGCGATTTGGAATGCCAGCTATTGCAGAGATGGGGCTGTGACGAGCGTTCTTGCCAATTCTCTATGGCTGAATGAGGGGGTGGATTTTGAACGTTCTGTCATGGATATGTTGGCGGAGAATTATTACGCTTCTTCCTATCAGGGCAAGATGGGATCATCAGATTTTAACAAGATGCTGCAAAGCTGGCTGAACGATCAGACAGGGGATTTACTTAAGGAGCAAGCGGAAGGAATTGGGTTTGATACGGATACAATTTTGGCATTGGCAAGTACGGTTTATTTTCAGGCGAGATGGTATGATGAATTTTTGCCCCAAAATACAAAGGAGGGGACTTTCCATGCCGAGGGCGGGGATATGGTCTGTGAATTTATGCATCAGACAAATATCCAGTCCTATTATTGGGGGGGAAAGTTTTCTGCTATGGCGAAGGGGTTGGAAGATGCCGGGGATATGTGGTTGATTTTGCCGGATGAAGGGGTAACGATAGATGATCTGCTTTTGGATGACGAATTGTCGGAAATGATGCTGGCAGGGGGAGAATGGAAAAACAATTCATTTACGCAAATCAATCTTTCCATGCCGAAGTTTGACGCGGCATCGGATTTAGATATCATCAAGGGGTTGGAGAATTTAGGAATTACCGATATATTTGATGCAGAGATTTCTGATTTTTCTTCTATGACAAAGGAGACAGACGAAATCTATGTTTCCGAAGCGGAGCATGCGGCAAGGGTTGTGGTAGATGAGGAGGGCTGTACGGCGGCGGCATTTACGGTTATGGAGGCAAGCGGGAGCGGAATGCCTGAAGATGAGGTGGATTTTGTGCTTGATCGTCCGTTTTTATTTGCAATTACGAATGACGCCGGATTTCCGCTTTTTATTGGTATCGTAAATCAGCCGGTATAAGAAAACAGGTTTTGAATCATATAAAAACCCTTCCGGAATATGGGGAGTTTCCGAAAGGGTTTTTATGTGTGTGATTATTATTACATAGGAGAGAGTAATAATACGCGGTTATTGAGAGTTGTCTTTCCCAATAAACCTTGATTTCGAATTTGAAAGCACGTTCCGAAATCAATTTGAAAAAGAAAATTCCTACATTCTCATCATAACACAGAAAAAATGAATTGCAAGAGCTGGGGAGGAGTTGCGCAAGATAGGATAAAAAAGAGCAAAAAAATCAAAAAAGATATGGTATATATGCAGATTTCATGCAACATCAAAAATAAAAGCAGACAAAAAAGAACTTTCAGAAAGCTCTGAAAGTTCTTTTTCTATAAGAGCGATAGACGGGGCTCGAACCCGCGGTCTCGACCTTGGCAAGGTCGCGCGTTACCAACTACGCCACTATCGCATATGTTGTGATGTCTGTCAGACACATTTGATATAATACAATATGAATGGGGTTTTGTCAACAGGAAAATAGAAAAAAATGAAAAGGTTGGTAAGAGTTGCAGGCAGAACCGTAACAAAAAATCTATTTCTGGCATATTGTATGTCCACCTTTCATAAAATGAAATAAAATGATAGGGTGGGAGGGCTTCCATGAGTTCAAAAACAAAGATAGTAGTGCTTCATATGAAGGAACTGATTTACACGGTGGTGTTTGTGGTTTTAGGAATATTGCTGGTGCTCTTGCTGGTTTACATGTTCCTGCCAGACAAAAAAGATGATGCGACAAAAGAGACGATGAAATATGTGGCAGGGGTATATACGTCCTCCATTACATTTAACGACAGTACCATTGATGTGGAGGTAGTAGTGGATGCGAACCATATCAACTCCATATCCTTGAAAAACCTGGATGAAACAGTTTCCACCATGTATCCTTTGATGGAGCCGGCGTTAGAAAGTATAAGTGAACAGGTCTGTGCGTCGCAGTCTACAGACAATATTACCTTTGCGGACGACAATCAGTATACTTCGATGGTGCTGTTGAACGCCATTAAGGATGCATTGAAAAAAGCGGAAACTAAGGAGTAAGTTTTGCCGTTTGCCAGATGTACAATACGGTTTGAGGCTGATCTATTTATTAGTTGAAAAATCCTTATACTAATAAATAATAAGTATCAGAACAAATCAGGAAAGGATAAAAGGGGAACATATGTTACATATAGCAATATGTGAGGATGAGAAATTATACGGCGAGAAGCTTATGGGAATGGTATACAGATATCTGACAGCACATGGATTGTCCTGCAAAATAGATATATTTGATTCAGACAGTGCATTATTGGAGAGGCAAGCAGGGATTGTGAGTTATGATGTGGTGTTTCTTGATGTCAATAAGAAGGGAATAGATGTTTGGAAACAGCCCGGTGGATTCGGCTGTATTCTGAAACTCTATTCCTTGTTTTCGTTATAGAATCAAACCATTATGCTATAGAGGGATATAAGGTAAATGCAAACTGGTATCTGCTTAAGGGCGCCGAAAGCTTTGAAGCTGATTTACAGGAATGTATGAAGGCTGCGATAGAATGGACGCCGGAGATAAATATAAAATTGACATTCAAGTTCAGGGAGGGCTGGAAGATGGTAGAGGCGAACCGGATTATCTATCTGGAAAGCGAGCTGCACATGCTGATTATGTATGTACTGGAGAATGATGAAATCTGTAATTATACAATGTATGAAAAATTGGATGTCATGGAAAGTACCTGCCCCAGACTGCTTTCTGCAGGATACATAAGAGTTATCTGGTTAACCTGATGCATGTGGAAGATTTAAAGCGGTACGAGGTGATGATGTATAGCGGCAAGCAGTTAAATGTAGCTAAGAAACGATATAAGGAGACGGAAAGAACTTTTTCTGCAAAAAATGGGACAATTCTGCAAACCCTATTGAATATTGGGGCGGAATTTGGATAATGGAGTTGTAAGACGATGGGAGGGGAGGGTAGAAGAAATGTTATTGCAGCATAATAATTAAGATGCTTGAAAGAAAGGAATGAAGACCATGATAGGAAAAAAAGCAAAGAAGATAGCAGCGGCACTGCTGTGCGTGGTATTAGTGGGGATATCCTCAAATCCTGTATCGGCGGCGTCTGATCTGGCGACATGGACGCTTAAGGTAGATCCGTCCGGTTATACAACATCACAGACAAAGGTTCTTAATACATATGGAGCCGGATATGTGGCATATATTACAACAAAATCGGGAACTAGTCCGACGAATGGTGTTACAATTACAGCCTCCAGTGCAACATTGGACAAAACAGTTCATCTTGACACTGCAAATGCAAAGCTGCCTTTTAACGCTGTTAGTTATTCTGGAAAGACGATATCTTTTATAGTTAAACTCAATTGGGAGTCGGGATATATTGCGTATAATAACGGAACAATTCGCATCAATCAGTAACGAAACAACGAGGGTGCCGTATTCACTGTTGTAGGGCACCCTCGCTATAATTAAGGAGGAAAGGATGAAGAAATATAGAAGGCTGGCGCTGGTATTTGCAATGTCGTGCATGCTGCTTATGGGTTGTACATCAGAGAATAATAAGGAATATAAAAATCTGGACTTGTCTCAGATTAAGGAAGTGACAATACCGGAAGAGACGGTTTATCAGATGGATATAGATTTGGGTACATGGGATGACAAAAAGATTTATACAGATTTCCCGGCATTGATCTGTGCTTATGGGAACCGCAGCTTGGACGAACTGGATCTGGACCGTGAAATTGTATGTGATGTGGCTTCGAAGGATGGAGAGTTAAAGTACAAGCCAATCGGGCGGCAGAAAGATTATTCCGCCATCCGATATCTGCATTATTATGCGGACGACTGCCATATAGATATCATGCAGTCGGGAATGTTTGAGATGTATCATGTAGATACCGCAGCGCGGATTACAGGAGAATCTATGGATGATTATAAATTTGCGTGGCGGCCGCAGTTTTCTGGAAATGTGACGGCGTCTTATCAGATTGGACAGGATTCGCTGGACGGAGTAACATACCGTTTGGACGAGAAGGAAACGGCGCTTAACGATGCGGTGGATTATATAGAGAAGGAATTTCTGACGGAGGATAGAAATCTCCCGAACTTGTATGTTCCGGGCATGGAATATAAGGTGCGGAATGTGGACGTCTATCAATTTGGTGAGAATTATGGATATTATTTTACAATCGAACTGTATTATCAAGGAATTTTGGTTGATACAGAAGAGGCGCATTCAGAGGATTCCTCTTATCAATATTTTGGAAATACAATTGGTTGTATGATGTTGACATCTGAATCGGTGGACTACATCTGGGGCTGTACATTTTACAGGGAGCCGGATACGAAAAAAGAGGTATCCGTAGAGGTAGGATATGAAGATGCGGTAAAGCTTGCAAGTGAACATCTGAGTCAGGATTTTGTATTTGAGGTTAAAAAGACGGATTTACGGTATGTTTGTTACACGGATTATGATCCGGAGAAGGGGTATGGCATGACGCATATCCGCCCGGTCTGGCAGTTCGAGCTTTCAAATGAGGGAATCCAGCAGTACAATCGGATTTTGATTGAGGTAGATGTGGTGACGGGGGAAGTGAGAGACAGATATGCGTAAAACGGGAAGGCAGATGATAGGACAGACCTTTGTATACATGAAAAGCATGCGCTTCTGGCTGGCAGTCCTCTTGTTCTTATTCACATGTTTATTATCGGAAGTATCGTATTATGATGGCATGCAATATCAGAATGACTCTATTCTGGAACTGCTTTTTTCAAGAAAATGGGAAGCGCAGATGTACGAAAACACGGCGTTCTCATCCTATGAGATTTTGTGTAACTATGACAGTTCCATGTGGTTTTCACTGCTGATTATCTGTATTTTTTCCTTTCCTTCAGTATCGGCTTTTATGGAAGAATATTACAGCGGCGAATACTATTTTATGATCTCAAGAATGTCCGTGAAGGCTTATAGTCTGATGAAATTTATTGCCGCAGGTCTGACCGGTATGGGCGTCTGTCTGTTTGGATATCTGATGTTTGCCGGTCTGGTTGTCTTAAGGTTTCCAAATGTCCGGAACTATCCGGAGGAATATCTGGCGCAGAATGGCATAGATCTGGTGAGGCTGTTCGGGCAGTGGGCAAATTTGCTGTTGACGGCAGCATTGATTTCAATGTTTGTCTTATTGGTGGCGTCCTTTGTCCGCGACATGTATTTTGTGTTCGGGCTGCCGATGTTGTGTTCCTACCTCATCTTTCATATTGAGGTTTCTGTGTATCGGAGAAACCCCGATGGTATGGGACTATGGCATGCCGTGTGGGGGCTTGTGAACCTTCCAAGGTATTCAAAGCTGTACCTTATGTTTGAGTCACTGACAGGAGCGGCTCTTATCTGGTTCTACCTGCTTTTGCTTTTGGAGATCTGCGCAATGTTCGCAGTATTTTTTCATGTGGTGAAAAGGAGGTGCCGGAAAAATGTTTAAAGGGATTCTGCAGGTTGCCCGGGGGGAGTTCAGGCTGTTTGTCCTGAATTCCAAAATAATTGTGGTATTGTTCGCCATTATTTATATCAGTGAATCGCTTATGGAACCGGTGCGCAGGCTTTGTGAAGCGTCGGGGCTGAAGCTCTCTTTTATGGAGCCGTATCTACTGCTTACGGATGTAGAATCTTATAGCCTTGTAATTCCGTTGGTTTTTATGGTTCTCATGTCAGGGTTTCCTTCGCGTCAGAGCTTTAACTATTTTTCGCTTATCCGTATTTCCAGGACACAGTGGCTGCTCGGAGAGATGCTATTTGTCTGTGCGGCGGCGGTATCGTATATTCTTCTTATTCTGTTCGGTCTGATTGCCTATATGTGCCGCTATATTAGCTGGACAAATGGCTGGGGCAGT
>Ga0137307_101782_pt1 | contig 17210 bp, 17 predicted proteins | sample NAcewD2O_March_2_FD_97180 | JGI IMG/M metagenome (GOLD analysis project Ga0137307, IMG submission 97180) | Mouse cecal microbial communities from Vienna, Austria - N-Acetylglucosamine amended D2O_March | ecosystem: Host-associated > Mammals > Digestive system > Large intestine > Cecum | place... | reverse complement strand
ATTCAAGTGAAATAAAAGCCCTGTATACCGTGATGTTTGCAGACTACCCGGACATCGTATCCGCAAAGCAGCTGCAGCAGATGCTGGGGGTCAGCCGTCACATGGTGTATGACCTGCTGGCAGAGAGGGAGATTAAGGGGGTCAGGATCGGCAACGCATACAAGATCCCTAAGATCAACGTGATTCGGTATGTACTGGAAAACGGCGCGCCGCAAAAGGAGGGTGCATGATGGGCGGCGGTGCGGCTTTCATTCCGGCCCAAAAACCACACAGCTTGCCCATGCCAAAATCGCCCTGTGTTGGCCAAAAAGAGTTGGAGAGGGAAAGGTACCCGCCCCCGCCCATGAAACGCCGTGTGTGCCGATTTTGCTGCCTTTGTGGGCGACGGCGGCCCTGCTGCACCAAACCACAAACGAACCACAAAAAGAAATGGAAGGAAGATGCAATGAATACCTCAAAGAACAACCACCAATGGATGACTCTCAACCACGAACCCATCGACGCCGAGACCCTGCTTGCCACCCCTCTGCCGCCAGTGCGCTGGCTGATCCCCGGCCTGCTGCCCGCAGGGCTGTCCCTGCTGGCCGGGGCAAGCAAGGCGGGCAAAAGCTGGCTGTGCCTCTGGCTCTGCCTACGGCTCGCGCAGGGCGGCAGTGTCTGGAACCGGCCCGTCCAGCCGCAGACGGTGCTTTACCTCTGCCTTGAGGATACCCTTGCCCGGGTACAGGCACGGCTGTTCCGGCTGGCCGACCCCACCGCGCCCAGCCGGCTGTATTTCCAGACCCAATGCGGCGGCATCGGCGCCGGGCTGGAGCTGCAGATCGGGCGGTTCCTCGGCCAGCACCCGGAAACAGGGCTGGTCGTCATCGACACCCTGCAAAAGGTGCGCACCGCCCAGCCGAATACCGGCGCCTACGCGGCGGATTACCAGGACATGACCGCGCTGAAAGCTCTGGCCGACCGGCACAACATCGGCCTGCTGCTGGTACACCATCTGCGCAAACAGGGTGCGGCCGACCCGTTCCAGCAGATCTCCGGCTCGAATGGCCTGATGGGCGCAGCCGATACCATCTGGCTTTTGCAGCGCCCACGCATGAGCGACACTGCCCGGCTGCTGGTGACCGGCCGCGACATGGACAGCTGTACCCTGCATCTGCAGGCCGAGGACTGTGTCTGGCGGCTTTTGGAGGAGGAATCGGCAGAGGAACAGGCCGGGAAGGCAATTCCGGCTTATCTGCGGCAGGCGGCGGAGTTTGTGCGGCGGGCAGGCTGCTGGCAGGGAACGGCGGCCGAGCTGCTCGCCGCTGCCGGGATCACCGGGGTGCAGCCGACCCAGTTTGCCCGCAAGCTGGCGGAGCATTACTACCCCGTGTTTGCAGCGCAGGGCATCCGGTACGAGAGCCGCCGGACAGCCGCCGCGCGGCAGATGAGGTTCTGGTGTGACGGCAATGACGATGGTGACAGCGCGGATTTGGTATCCCATATCCCGCAAACATCGTCATCGCCGTCATCACTGTCACCGGGCGGCGCGGAGATGTCTCTCGGTAACGAGCATGGGCTTTGTGTTGCCAAAAGGCAACCCTTCGCCGCGGCGGGCGACGCCGCCGGTACGGGGAGCGCCCCGAACCCCCGCAGCAGGGTTGGTGCCGAGGAACAGCCGCCCGTTGGGCAGCTCTTAGCCCATCGACCGAACCTCCGCTGTGTATCGGAGGAGTGCGGTTGAGAAAGCGTACAGCCGGCATCAATGTCCGTGTGACCCCGGCTGAAAAACGCCGGATCGAACAGCGGGCAAGCCACACCGGGCTGACCCTGTCGGAATACCTGCGCAGGCGGGCGCTGGGGTACGCCCCGAAGTTCCATCCGCCGCGGGAGTTTTTCAGCGTGCTTACTTACATGGAAAATCTGACGGAAATGCTGGAAAAGTACGACCCGCCGCTGGCAAAGGAGTACCGGTATTGCGCCGAACAAATCAAGGAAATTGTGTTGTGGAAGGAGGAGGACACCGATCGCAACGACGAAGATATGGGCGGTGCGGGATAACCTGAAACGGCTGGTGGACTATGCCGCAAACCCGGACAAGACCGAGTACAGCGGTCTTGCGAAAGCCCTGCACTATGCCGAAAACGACGCCAAAACCGCATTCAGCGAGAGCGCACAGCTGGTGTCCGGCATCCACTGCCGCCCGGCGCGGGCCTGGGCGGAGATGCGGGCGGTGCAGGAGCAGTTCGGCAAGACCGGCGGCGTTGTGGCATACCACGCTTACCAGAGCTTTAAGCCGGGCGAGGTGACGCCGCAGCAGTGCCACGAGATCGGGCTGGAGCTGGCGGGCAGGGTGTGGGGGCGCCGGTTTCAGGTACTGGTGGCCACCCACATGAACACCGACTGTCTGCACAACCACTTTGTGATCAACGCGGTCTCTTATGTGGACGGCAAAAAGTACGAGCAGAAGCGCAGCCAGTACCACGACCTGCGCCGCGCCTCGGATGCGATCTGCCGTGAAAAGGGGCTGTCGGTCATTGAGAAGCCGGGCGGCAAAACGCCGCGCCCGATCTATGAGGCCGAGAAAAGGGGAGAGGCGACCCGGTACAATACGATGCGGCAGGCTATCCGGCAGGCTGTGCGGGAGAGCAGCACCGAGCGGGATTTTGCGCGGGCGCTGCAATCTCTCGGCTACCGCTGGCGGCGGGAAGAAAGCCGCAGGTATGCCACCCTTCAGGCGCTGGACGGCGGACGCCCGGTGCGGGTTTACCGGCTGGGAACAGGGTACGACTGGCCGGACATTCAGCGCGGCCTGCTGGCAAACCTTGCCCAATACGGCCCGCGGCTTTACAGCTTCTGCAATGACCCACGGTACGGCCTGCGGGAACCGCCGGAGCCGGTTGTGCGCCGTATAAGGCGGTACCGCAGCCGCAATCTGCTGACCGCAAGGCGCAAGGGCGGCCTGTGGAGGCTGTACCAGTATTACTGCTATCGGCTGGGCATCTATCCCCGGCGGGCGGCCCCGCAGATCAACTGGCCGGAACTGCGGGCGCAGTGGCGGGACATCGAGCAGGTGTGCAGGGAAATGCGGTTTGTCAGCGAACACCGGTTTGCTGATTTGAGCGCGGTATGCGCCTATCGTGAAGCGGTGAGTGTTCGGATAGCGGCGCTGCAGAACGAGCGTACCGGCTGTGTGCGGCAGCTGCGCCGCAAGGTTCCGCCGTCCGGTTTGGAACAGCAGCGGGAAGAATTGACCGCCCGGATCAGGGCGCTGCGGGCGGAATGTTCCCTCGCGGAAAGGGTCATTCAGCGGGTACAAAATGCCGGGGAACATCGCAGGGCCATGCAGCCGCCAGCACGGGGTGTCACTGCCCGGTGCTGGCGGTTTCGTGCATTTGTACCCGGTTTAAGGGCGCATCCTTGTGCAGTTTCGTGAATGGCTTTCGGCAGAGGTTTCGGGTATCCTTGTGTCGGACCCGGAGAAACAAAAACTCTGAGTTAGCCGGTGTGTCGGTCTGGCAGTGACGTCAGAATGACTCCGCCGGTTGGCGCAGAGGATTCCACCAAAAGGAGAGATGCCAATGGTTGCAGGACGTCTGCAGGAGAAGAACGGATATTACTACATGGTGCTCAGCTACACCGGCCCGGACGGCAAGCGCAAACAGCCCTGGGTGGCCACCGGCCTGCCGGTCAAGGGCAACAAAAGGCGGGCGGAGCAGCTGCTGCGCGAGCTGCGCGGCAGCTTTACCCCGCCCAAGGCCAAAAGGAAAGAGGAACTAAGCCCGGATATGTTGTTCAGCGACTATATGCTGTATTGGCTCCGGATCGTGCGCCCGGCAGTGCAGGAAACAACCTGGTCCTCCTACTGCTTCAATGTGAAAGACCATATTGTGCCCTATTTCGAGCCGCTGGGCGTGACGCTGGCAGGCTTGCAGGCGCGGCAGATCCAGAGCTTTTACCTGCATGAGCTGGAGACCCTCAAGGCCACCAGTGTGCTGCGGCTGCATGCAAACCTGCACAAGGCGCTGAAGTACGCGGTGCGGCTGGACCTGATCCCCGGCAACCCGGTGGACAAGGTGGAACGCCCCAAGCCTGAGAAGTACATGGCGGCCTACTACACCGCCGAGGAGATGGAGCAGTTGTTTGCGGCGGCGCGGGGCCACCGGCTGGAACTTATCATCCAGTTTGCGGCGTTCTATGGGCTGCGCCGGGGCGAGGTGCTGGGCCTGCGCTGGGACGCGGTGGATCTGGATGCGGGAACGCTGACCGTCCGCCATATCGTTACCAACACCAGCATTGAGGGCAAACAGGTATTGGTACAGGCCGACCGGGCCAAGACCAAGTCCAGCCTGCGAACCCTGCCGCTGGTGGACGCCTTTGCCCAGCGCCTGCACGCACTGAAGGAACAGCAGGAATACAATGAGCAGGTCTGCGGCAGCTGTTACAACCAGAAGTATAAGGGGTACCTGTTTGTCAATGAGATGGGCGACCTGGTCCTGCCAAACAGCGTGACCGATGGCTTCGCCAGGCTGCTGGCCGAAAACGTGCTGCGGAAGATACGGTTTCATGACCTCCGCCACCCAAATGTCAAGCCCAAGACAAAGATTTTTTATCCGCTCTTTTTGAATAAATTATCATGTATCCAAGCGCATCGGAGTATATCCTGTTTGCCAGTCTCCTTGATAAACTGGAAATTGTTGCTTAATCAGAGTCCGTAATGAATGACCCATTTATTTTCGACCAATGCCTTTTCTAACAGCTTCTTTAGTTCGTACAGTTCAGGAATATCAGCAATAACATCAGTAAATGCTTTTAGCGAGCAAGGTGGAACAAGTGTAATACCACAATATGCAAGCCCCTTACCCTTTGCAGAAAGCGTATGCCAATAGAAATCAATGAAGGTAAGCTTTTCAACAACTCCTTCTAAATAGTCATCATCAACAGAAATGCAAGCATATTTCCACGGTTCGTACTCGTCATATCTTTTACCCGGTTGGGGAGCATCTATCATAATTCCAAACTCATGTTTTGCCATATACATCACCTCTATAAACTGGCAATTTGTTGGGTTGTTTCTGGGTACAGTATAGCACACGCAGAGAGCCGGTTCAAGCTGTAAGTGTTAGAACAGGCAAGCAGGGCATCGGAATATCGTTTTCGATATTCCGATGCAGCTTGTTGGGGTTCCCCCAAGCTCCGGCCTGATTGCTTTGCGTCCAGTCGAACGCACCTGTCGGTGCGGCTCCATGCTTCGCATGACCAGCAGGGAGAAAGTGACACAGCAGCGTCATGGGGATAGCCGCAGAGCGGCGCAAGGGGCGTGCCCTTTGTACGGAGCGAAGCGATGCAAGCTACCCGGGGCGGTGACAAGTCAGCGATCCAGGCAGCGGCCTCGCAGAGCGCACAGATACATTGCCGCAGGCTATGTATAGAAGTGCGCCGTTCCTCGCTGGTGCTCGGAACGGGGACAGCTTCATCACTCGCATGAGGCGCACAAACTAACCCGCGCCGGTTCACCTGAGCAGTCCCAGGCACAAGGCCCGCCGTGAGGCTCACCGTCCTGTCCCCTGCTGGTAAAAAGCACCCAGCCGGGACGCTGTGCGCTCCCGGCTGGATGCTATACACGGTATTTGACCTTTACGTTACACCTCGCTTTTGGCTTCCCTCGTTATGCCTATTTTTTGCAGGGGATTTAGCTGGAAAAAGAACTAGGACAAACCAGTCAACTCCTTGCAACGCAAGGGTTTTCCGATTTGTCCTTATTATGCCATAAGGGCACAGCTGCGCCAGCCTGCTCTTAAAGCAGGGGGTGCCGATGAAACAGATTCAGGAGTGGCTGGGCCACAGCGACATCTCCACCACAGCGAACATCTATGCGCGTCTGGACGCACACTCCAAGCAGCTGAGCGCCGAGACGATGTCAGAGACGCTGGTATTGCCGGAGGAATTGCCGGGGAGCAGGTGGTGATGACTGCGCGGGGCGGTTCCGTTCTTGCATTTGGAGGCAAAATTCTCGCATCCAGGCGCGGAAAGGGCAAAAAAATTGCCGCCGCAAAGAAAATGGCGGCAGGCCAAAAGCATTGACCTGTCGCCATTTTTGGCGGAGATGGAGAGATTCGAACTCTCGCGCGCTGATTAGGCGCCTACCGCATTTCGAGTGCGGACCCTTCAACCACTTGGGTACATCTCCATATTCAGTTGTTGCGGCAGCCCGCCGCGGATGGTTTGGACGAATGCAAGATTTTGATGCAAGATACGCGGACAGAAATCAGATTGGTACCCTGCGCAAAACAAGCTGTTGAGACAATCGCGCCGGACGAAACGGCCAAGGCGGCACAAACTTTCGAGTCAGGCCCGTTATGACCACTTCGATACGCTTCCGTGTATATTCATCCGCAGTATTTCCGAGGCTTTTTTGAAATTCAAAATCGCTTTGGAAAGAACTGACGGAAAGAGCAGCAAAATATTTTAGTTTTTGAATTGTAAAAATCCTTGCAAATAGGGGATTTCTGACGGACGAAACGGACAGCACGCTCAAAAATTTCGAGACAGCCCCGTTATGACCGCTTCGATACCGCTGCGTGTATTTTTCGCAACATCAGCCCTCCCAAACGAGAGAAAAGCACAGGAAAAGCTGACGGTACTTTTTAGGATAGGTTTTATTATAGCAGAAAAAAACGGTTTCGTCAATGTTGCTTTTCAACTAAAAATAAGGGGAGGAAACGATCATGGCAAAAACATACTGTATCTCAGATATACACGGAGAATACGAACAATATATAAGCTTACTTAAAAAATAAATTTCAATGACAGCGACACGCTCTATATTATCGGCGACGCCATAGACCGCGGCAAAAATTCCGTCAAGCTTTTGCAGGATATGATGCTGCGTCCGAATGTGATACCGCTTATCGGCAATTATGAATATATGGCAATCCATTGTCTGCGTTTTCTGATGTCAGAAATCACGGAGGAAAGCATCTCAAAGCTTGATGAAAATATGATACAGGGACTTTTAGAATGGCAAACTGTCGGAGGACAAACGACGATTGATGAATTTCACAGGCTATCATACGAGGAGAAGCAGGATATCATGGAATATCTTGAGGATTTTTCGCTCTATGAGGAGGTTTCATGCGCAGATCAGGAATTTGTATTAGTTCATGCCGGGCTTGATCACTTCAGCAAAAGCAAACCGCTTGACGACTACAAGCCGTATGAGATATTGTTTCATGCGCCGGACTATCCGCAGGTTTATTTCAATGATAAATTGCTTGTTACGGGACATCTGCCAACAAGCGCGATTGAGGGAAATACAAAACCAAATTATATTTATAAAGCGAACAATCATATTGCAATTGATTGTGGATGCGCATTTGGCGGACGGCTGGGCGCAATTTGTCTTGATACGTGGGAAGCGTTTTACAGTGCGTAATACGATTATGAAAATGCGGTTTTTAAGAATGGCTTGAGGCGCAACCGCCCGATAAGGAAATTACGGATTTCGCGGAGCGTCCGCTTGATAATGGGCGCGCTGCAGAACACGCGCAAAAAAGCGAGCGGGGATGCCCTAAAGAGGGGCCCTGCTCGCCCTTTGCGTTTAAGACAGAATGTGTGAAAAATCCTCCTGACAGACAGCCCTCTTCGCTGTTTTATTCCCTCCGGACCGGAAAATCGGAAGCAATCTCCGCCATGTTTTGCGGTTGCCAGCGCTTGCGGCGGTGAGCAAAACGGCTTGAATCAAATGGTATTATTTCCGAATTTTTAATTTGGAAATAATACCGCAGAGGGCAGTGTGCAAACCATTGAAAAATTTCAACGGTTCCGGACACCGCCATGATAGAAAATTGCAATTATATCGTTTCCGGCGTAATCATACCGGCGCTTTCACCGTCGATTTGGTTTCCGTTATTTCCCAATTCGGTCAGCGCTTTCAGCGTACCATCCAGATTTTCCTTGTGCCAGTTTTTGAAGAAACCGGCATATATGCTGGCGTAGATGCCGGAACTCCGCAGGTCGCTCAGCTCCGCCTGCTGAGCGGTCAGGCGGATGGCGTCCGACCGGGTGCGGATGGTGATAACCGTGTTGAGCATATCGTCTTCCATCTCCACCGACTGGATGTCCCCATAGGGAAGAACTAAGGATACGTCTTTGCGCAGATTGCCCCATGTGGTGTTGAAGGGGAGCAGGACGATCTCGTGTTCACACATCTGGAGAACATAAAATTCCGAGTTAAAAAACGCCGCAATTTGTTCGCTCAGGTTTGCCGGGGCGTATTTGACGATGATACAGCGGTCCTCCAGCGGCTTGTATCCCGCCTCCTGGGTGAATTTCTGGACTTCTGTTGCCATGGTTATATGCCTCCTACATTGTTGAACTTTATTGTTGGCACGGGCAGGCGGGATGAATTCCTGTCTTCCGAATTGGATGGATTCGTTCAGTTCACCGGGGTGACGATAGGCTGGCCGTCCGCGTCCACCAGCACGGTCATCCCCGTACCGCTTGCCTTATTGTGAGAGCCCAGCACATAATTCACGCCGGTTTCCGTATCGACGACGACTTTCATCACATTTACAATGCCCTGGTTATAAACCTCCACAAAGCGCTCCTTTGCCATAGTGTTTCCCTCCTTTCGCATCGCGCCTGCCCGCGAACAAAAGAATAGCACAAAATGGCCCCGCTGTGGGCAAATCTTCCTGAACAGCGCAAATCGTTCCTGAGCGGCAAAAATAAAAAGGGGGCCTCAAAAGCTCCCTCTTTGTTTCTTCTTCAGTTCCGCCTTTCCGGTTCGGGACAGCAGACACAGCCTGCCGCCCACCCGGACTTGATTTCCCTTTCCGTCCACCGCCTCAATTTTATCCCACGCCGCCAGAAAAGAGCGATGAACCCGGACAAATCGTCCGTCCAGTTCCTTTTCCAGCTCGTTCAGGCTGTCCACGAAATCCAGACGGCTGTCCGCCGTATGCAGATATACATGGTGAGCCTTGGGAGCGGCCTCAAAAAACAATATGTCGGCCAAAGGAATGTGGCGGGTTTCATCGCCTGTCCGCAGGGAGAACATCTCCGCCGGGTCGCGGCGCTCGTCCAATAAGCGGGCGTGAACCGCCTCCAAACAGCGGGCAGCGGCAGGCCCGGTTTGTTCTCCCTCCTTCACAATGTAGTCGAACGCCTCCAAATGGTATTGGAAGGTTTTCCATGCCAGATCGCCATAGCTGGTAATGTAGACCAATGTGCCATGGGGATCCCGCCGCCGCAGCTCCCGCCCCAGTGTAAAGCCGTCCCACGCTCCGTCCTTCAAATCCACATCCAGAAAATAATCACCGCGCCGGCTGTCCCGGGCCGCGTCCAACAGCTCCCGGGCGGCAGACGCGGCGCATACCACTTTCATGTCGTAGTTCTCGAGAAAAATCTTCCGCTCCAAGGCGGTTTTAAGCTGGTGGCGGACACCTTCTTCATCGTCACAGAGATAGATTGGAATCATGCGTTTTCCTCCACCGTCAATTCCTGAATGAACACGCTGTCCGCCCAGCTTGTGGATGCCGCCGCATTGGGATAGTCCGCCAAAATCCGCTGGTAGCCGGGCAGTCCCAATCCCCGGCCCTCTCCTTTGATGGAAAAGCCATCCGTCCAAATTTTATCTATGTTGATCGTCCCGGTGTAGGGGTTGGACACCCGCAGGGACAGCCTGCCCTTTTGCGGCAGCAGGATAATCTCCACCCAGGGTGTATCCGTTTCCAAAGCGGCCTCGGCGGCATTGTCCAGCAGGATGCCCAGACAGCGGATAAAGTCCCATGGGTCCATTCCAACCCTTTCCACAGGGTAGAGTACCTCCAGGCGGCAGTCGATACCCTGTTCACCCATAGCCGCCAGCTTGGACAGCAGGAGGCTGCGCACCTGGGGAACGCACACATTGCCGATTTGAGTGGACACCTGAATTTTCTCTCCCATGCGCCGGTCAAAGCCCGCGTCCAGTTCCGACAAGGCGGTGCGCAGCTGGTCGAGCTTCCCCTCGTCCGCCTGCTCCGACAGCCCCGCCAGCAGGTTTTTGTAGTCGTGGCGGAAAGCCCGTACCTCCTGGCGGATGGCCTCCAAATCCCGCTCGTAGAGCTGCTGCTGGGCAATGACGTCCCGCTGGACTTCCATCTTCCGGGAGGCGTCCAGCCGCTGGGACAGGTAAATGACCAGCCCCACCGCCAGCCCCGCCATCACCAGCACAAGCGCGTAGTAGGGAACCAGATATTCCGGATGGATTCCCTCCTGCAAAAGAGAGAATGCCTCCATAGCCGCCTCCAGGCCAAAGAAGAACAGGGCCATGCGGCGCTGGACGGAGCTGTCCTCCAGCAGAAGGCGGAACCAGCGCCCGAAGCGGAGCCGGTGCAGAAGCGCGGCGGAGACCAGCGTCACAGCGCCATAGACGGCGATCAACGCCATGTATGGGATCTCGCTGTCCAGAAGCAATATCTGGGCCAGGCCGGACGCGGCCACCTGGCACATGCCCGCCATGCACGCGGCGGCAAAGGCGTGCCAGAACCCGGTCCGCCACGCCCACCGAATCCACAGGGTACACATCAGCAGGATGGCGCAGGAGAACGCACAGTAGCGGACCACATAGTGGTCGGGAAAGCGCGCATACAAAACCGCATCCAGCAGGGTGGCCAGTAGCGGAGAGAGCAGCAGGGCGGGCAACTTTCTCACCACCCGCCGGCCCCGCGCGTCCATAATCACAAACAGATAGACCACCAGGACGGCGTGGGAGATCAGGGAAACTGTAAATTGAAACAGATAATCCTCCAGTGTGAGCATAGCGGACGCCTCCTTTCTGCGGGCTATCATACCACATGGAGGGAATTTTGTCCACGGACAAGCCAGCTCAAGTGAAATATCTCTGCGGCGATCTGCGTTTCACTGTACAAAATTAAAAATTCGGAAATAATAACCGTGTCCGGCTTCTGTGTGGGCTTTTTGCACGGGCCCTCGTGCAAAACCTCCGCGCGGGCCTTACCGCGCCCCGCTCTGCGCGCTGCGGCGAATAACTTCCTCGTGCAGGCCGTCGCACAGAGAGAGCAGGCGGTGAAGCTCCTGCAGTGCCTCTTCCGGCATGCCGCGGCTCACCCAATCGAGCGATGCGCCAAACAGCTCGAGCGTTAAAAAATGATGCAGCAGCTCGCGATCTTCCTCCTGCATGGGGCTGTTTGCAAAGGCGGTTTCACAATAGGTGGTAACAATGTACGTGCAGCACCGCATTAGATACTGTTCGTAAGCGGCGCGGCTGACGGAATTAAAAATATGCAGAATCGCCTTTTTGTTTGAAAGCATCGTGTGCACGGCCGTATCTACACATTCTTCCAGCGAATCGACACGCGGGTATTCCCGGATTAGGCTGTTGGCCGATTCCAGGATAATCTCTTCGATCAATGCCGGGATATCCTGATAATGATAATAGAAGGAATTGCGGTTGATGCCGCAATCCTCCACGATGCTTCGCACCGTAATTTTGGCAAGCGGCTGTTCGTTGAGCAGCTTTAAAAAAGACGCCTTAATGGCTTGCTTTGTAAAATTGGGCATTCCGGCCTCCTTTTTGTGCAAAGGCGCACCGATGGCCGCCGCGCACAGCCTAACCGGCCGGCCGCGCGTTCCGGCCATCGGTACACCTTTCAGATCCTTTCTTGGTGCGCCGGATATCGGCGATTTGCATGCAGCTTCCTCCCAGCGTCAACGGAAAGCAGGCGCCGTATTTTTATTCTTTGCGCAGCGCCTCTTTGCCGCCCATATAGGGGCGCAGCACCTCGGGGATGCGCACGCTGCCGTCTGCACAGAGGTTGTTTTCCAGCAGCGCGATCAACATGCGCGGCGGCGCCACGCAGGTATTGTTCAGCGTGTGCGGCAGGTAGTTTTTGCCGTCCTCGCCTTTTACGCGGATCTTCAGGCGGCGGCTCTGCGCCTCGCCCAGGTTCGAGCAGCTGCACACCTCGAAATATTTCTGCTGGCGGGGGCTCCATGCCTCGATGTCGCAGCTTTTTACCTTCAGATCGGCCAAATCTCCCGAGCAGCACTCCAACTGGCGCACCGGAATATCGAGGCTGCGGAACAGCTCCACGCTGTTTTTCCACAGCTTTTCATACCAGTTCATACTCTCTTCGGGCCGGCACAGCACGATCATCTCCTGCTTTTCAAACTGGTGGATCCGGTAAATGCCGCGTTCCTCCAGCCCGTGCGCGCCTTTTTCCTTGCGGAAGCACGGCGAATAGCTCGTCAGCGTCAGTGGCAGCTGCGCCTCGGGAATGATCTGATCTACAAAACGGCCGATCATCGTGTGCTCCGAGGTGCCGATCAAATACAGATCCTCGCCCTCAATTTTATACATCATGGCGTCCATCTCGGGGAAGCTCATCACACCCTGCACCACGCTGCCGTGCATCATAAACGGCGGGATCACATACGTGAAGCCTTTGCCGATCATAAAATCGCGCGCGTAGGCCAGCACCGCCTCGTGCAGGCGCGCGATATCTCCCATGAGGTAATAAAATCCGTTTCCGGCCACGCGGCGGGCGCTGTCCAGATCAATGCCGTTAAAGCGCTCCATCAGATCGGTATGATACGGGATCTCGAAATCGGGCACAGAGGGCTCGCCGAAGCGCTCTACCTCTACGTTTTCGCTGTCGTCTCTGCCGATGGGCACACTTGCATCCAGCATATTGGGGATTACGAGCATGCGACTGCGCACTTCCTCCTGCAGCTCGGCTTCGCGCGCCTCCAGCGCCTTCAGCCGTTCGGCCTGTTCGGTCACCTGCTTTTTTACCTGTTCGGCCTCTTCCCTTTTGCCCTGCGCCATCAGCGCGCCGATGCTTTTTGAAATCTTGTTGCGCGCAGCACGCAGCGCTTCCGCTTTGGTAACGGCCGCACGGTACTCGGCATCATAGCGGATCACCTCGTCCACCAGCGGCAGCTTTGCCTCCTGAAATTTCTTTTTGATGTTTTCTTTTACCAGCTCGGGATTTTCCCGTACAAATTTAATATCCAGCATAATCTGTTACCCCTCTTTTTCGTATTTTCCCAAAAGATTCGCAAACGCCTTCAGCTGATCGTCCGAATAAAAGCTCACCTGCAAATGGCCTTTTCCGTTTTTGTATTGCACATGCACCTCGGCGCCCAGCACCTCGCGCAGGCTCAGCTCCACCTCGCAGGGCAGCGGCGGGCGCGCCGGCTCTTTGCGGCTGCGCGGCTCCCGCATCATCTTTTTGCAAAGCGCTTCGGCCTGGCGCACATTCATTCCGTTTTGAATGATGGAGGCCGCCGCGGCCTCCTGCTCGGCAGGCCTCGGCAAAGACAAAATCGCTTTGGCATGGCCCGCCGAAAGCTGCCCCGTGCGCAAAAGCTCCTGCACAACCTGCGGCAGGTTTAAAAGCCGCAGGCTGTTCGCCACCGCGCTGCGGCTTTTTGAAAGGCGCACCGCGGCGGCCTCCTGCGTATAGCCGCAGCGTTCCATCAGCTGCTGATAACCCATGGCTTCTTCCACAGGGTCTAAATCCTCGCGCTGCAGATTTTCAATGAGGGCGATCTCCATGGCCTGCGCGTCGGTGATCTCGCGAATGACGACAGGGATCTCTGTCAGGCCGGCCAAACGTGCCGCGCGCCAGCGCCGTTCGCCCGCCACGATTTGATACTCCCCCGTGGGGGACGGACGCACTACGATCGGCTGTAGCACGCCGTGCTCGGCAATGCTGGACGCCAGCTCTGTAAGCGCTTCGTCGTCAAAATTTTTGCGCGGCTGGCCTTTGTCCGGCGCGATCTCCGACAAGGGCAGTGTTGCCGTATTTTCTTCGCCCGTGCCGGAGCCGGTATCCTGAAACAGAACATCCAGCCCGCGGCCGAGACCTCCCCTTTTCGCCATCCCTTATGCCCCTTCCTTTCGGTTGTTTCGGATAAATTCCGCCGCTAAGTACGCATATGCCTCGGTGCCCTTGGAAGCGCCGTCATAATAATTGATCGGCGCGCCGAAGCTGGGCGCTTCGGAAAGGCGCACATTGCGCGGGATCGTGGTTTTGTATACCTTATTATGGAAATACTTCTTTACCTCCTGTACCACCTGCAGCGTCAGGTTCAGACGTCCGTCGTACATTGTAAGCAAAACGCCCTCAATCTCAATATAGGGATTGTACATTTTTTTCACATTCCGGATCGTGTTCATCAGCTCGGAAAGCCCCTCCAGCGCAAAAAATTCGCACTGGATCGGCACCAAAACCGTATCGCAGGCGCACAGGCCGTTGAGCGTTAAAAGATCCAGCGACGGCGGACAATCGATGAAAATAAAATCGTATTGACCGATGATGGGCGCAAGCGCCTCACGCAGGCGCGATTCACGCCGCGACAGATTGACAAGCTCCAGCCCCGCGCCTGTCAGCTGAATGTTGGAAGCCAGCAGATCCACGCGATACTGCGTGTGAATCACAGCATCCTCGGCCGCCGCCTCCCCCATTAAAAGCTGATAGACGCTTGTTTCGATACCGCGCTTTGTAACGCCGAAACCGCTTGTCGTATTGCCCTGCGGGTCGAGATCGACGATCAGCACCCGCTTGCCCTGTGAGGCGACGCTGGACGATAGGTTTACCGCCGTCGTTGTTTTGCCGACGCCTCCTTTTTGATTTGCCACCGCAACTACTTTACCCAAGATTTTCTCCTCTCTCGCCCGGGAAAGCTCCCCTTCGGGCACATGGTTCGCGGCCGGTTTTCTCTGTGAGCGATTGCAGAGAAGCATTGCCGCCTTTTTGATGCCCGAAAACGGATTCTGAAAGCCCCCGTAATAACTTTTTCGCTATATGTTTTGATCCTGCCGTGGTTTTGCACCTGTTTTTGCCGCGGTTTTGGCCCTTCCTCCTAAAACACCAGCAAGCCGCTGCGACTTACGGGTGTTTTTTTCCGGATACCGTGCCCTTTATTTTTTCTGAAAACCGTACTCGCAGACACGTGCAAAGCCCAAGCGCTGCAGCGCGGCGGCTTTGGGGCCCAAGCTTTTTGGCTAAGGGGAAAGTCTCCCGGCGCAGTTCAAGCACGATCTTTACGCAGCATTGCTTTTAGTATAGCACAGCCGAAATAGCTTGAAAAGAGTATTTGCGGAAAAATTCGGAAAATCCGGTGAGGAATTCTCCCGCATTGTTCCACGTGGAACATTTATAGCAGATGCACAGGCAAACCGGCGGCGTATGCTTCCGCATTGTTCCACGTGGAACATTTGCAGCAGCTGCGCGGACAAACCGGCGGCGTATGCTTCCGCATTGTTCCACGTGGAACATTTGCAGCAGCTGCGCGGACAAACCGGCGGCGTATGCTCCCGCATTGTTCCACGTGGAACATTTGCAGCAGCTGCGCAGGCAAACCGGCGGCGTATGCTTCCGCATTGTTCCACGTGGAACATTTATAGCAGATGCGCGGACAAACCGGCGGCGTATGCTTCCGCATTGTTCCACGTGGAACATTTATAGCAGATACGCAGACAAACCGGCGGCGCATGCTTCCGCATTGTTCCACGTGGAACATTTGCAGCAGCTGCGCGGACAAACCGGCGGCGTATGCTCATGTACGGTAAAATATCACAAGAAAATGATATCGAATTGACAGCCGCCCCCGCTATGCCGAATTGAGAAATATGCCTCTTGCAAGCCGATTCCTATTATACTATACTTTTTAAAACAAACCGACAAGCTGGGATTGGAGAAGCCCACGATGTTGTTGTATCACGGAAGCAATACTGCGAATATTAAAGTATTAAAGCCGAATAAGGCAGATCTTTGCCACATTGTCAAATGAAGAATTCGTTCTTTTTGCTTTTTCATACACGGAATCTTGTAGATGTTCTATAAATGTGATAAACTGAACGCAGTAACAAATCGGGAGTTATAGGAGGAACGAAATGAAAGAAACACTGGAATTCAATCACAAAAAACAATGTGGTTTATGGCTGATTCTCATTGGAATTGTGCTAATAATAGCTGTCATTTGTGGCGGTAAGTTCTTTGTTAATCCGTTTGTGTTTTTGATAGGCTATTATGTTTGCTTTTTTGGCGTCAACGTAAACAAAAAACTCAGAGATAAATTATCTCAAGGAGATATTTCCAAAAAGCAGATAAAAATGATTTACTTTTCGATTACTGCGTTGTTCATATTGATGTTTTGTATTGCTGGCCCGTTTATCCCTGGGTGGCATTGGAGGCAGATATGGCTGGGTGTACTAATGGCAACATCAATACATTTCTTTTTGTGGTTTTTTGTACATGGTTGGAGCATGGTAGTTTTGGGGATTGTATGTATAGTTATCGCAACAACGGGCTATATGTTCCCAAGTATACCCGTTTCAATTATTTGCATTGCTGATGCGGTAGTTAAATTGATATGTGGAGCATATTTGTTATTTATTGCAAAACCATCGAAATTCATTCCTAATGCGACGAAGTAACGAATGTATAAAGAAACAAATTCCCATTTGTCGGGAAGTCGCAGAGAACATAAAATGATGATTTGCAGGAGGAAGATATGGTCTGTATGAAAAAAATAGCTGTCCTCTCCGACATACACGGTAATTACATAGCGTTCCAAAAGTGCCTGGAATATGTTTTGGGTATGGGAATCCGCGCATTTATTTTTCTGGGGGATTATTTGGGGGAATTTCCCTACCCGCAAAAAACGATGGAAATTCTGTATTCTTTGAAAGAAAAATACACCTGCTTTTTCCTGCAAGGAAATAAAGAAGACTACTGGATCAGCCGGAAATACGATAAAAATTGCGTATGGAAAAACGGAAATTCAACGGTAGGCGCAATGAAGTATTGCTATAAAAACCTGACGGATAAGGATATTGGTTTCTTTGAAAGTCTTCCACTCTGCCGTGAAATCACATTTGACGGGGCAGGCTCAATCCTGGCGTGCCATGGTTCGCCGGATAAGAATAATGAAAAAATGTTTCCAGATGGTGAAAATACAAAAGGGATTATGGAAAGGTGTGCAGGGCAGTATATTCTATGCGGGCATACCCATGTTCAGGGAAGCTTTTCCCATAAAGGAAAGATTTTGTTAAATCCCGGCTCGGTAGGTGCTTCTTTATATAGCGGGGGAAAAGCCCAGTTTATGATTCTGTACCAGAAGGGGGAAGAATGGGGGCATCAGTTTATAAGCCTTGATTACGATAAGAAAAAAGTGATAAAGGAAATGGAAGAATCGGGGCTTTGGGATGCGGCACC
>Ga0137307_101169_pt2 | contig 17213 bp, 14 predicted proteins | sample NAcewD2O_March_2_FD_97180 | JGI IMG/M metagenome (GOLD analysis project Ga0137307, IMG submission 97180) | Mouse cecal microbial communities from Vienna, Austria - N-Acetylglucosamine amended D2O_March | ecosystem: Host-associated > Mammals > Digestive system > Large intestine > Cecum | place... | reverse complement strand
TTCTCTGCATTTGCGTTGCTTTTTTCCATGTCAATTTCGGGCCCCTTAAATAACCTGCTGAAAAAACCCATAATCTTTTTCCTCCTGAATATTTTGATGTTGTTATATGAAGCCGCATCTTTGCCGAATGCAAGGCGCAGTCTCTTTTGCGTTTTTTCATTTACTGACGCTCATAGATAAGTATAAAATTTTATATTTGTCTTTATTTTGATTGAAATGAAATCCGTCTGAATATAACAGTGAAACATCATATTCGGACGGATTTTCTCATTCCTGCCAATTATGACAAGGGGTTTGCTCTCAGCTTCTCCAGGGCGTCCACAATCGCATTGAGCTGAAAATCAACCGTTTCGTCAGCGGCTTCGGGAACAAACAAGGGGAGCGTATCGGGGATCGCTCTGCGCACAACCATCGCTGTCAGACTTAAATTTGTAAATAGATTGATTCTTGCCGTGTCCGCCTTTATCCCAAAGTTTTCCAAAATTTCTCCGAACAGACGAAATTGCTTTTGGCGGAACAGACGATAGCTTTCCTTTGACAGACGTTTGAAAATAAGCTGCTGTTCTTCGATTGTTAAAACAGCGATTCCATGTTTCTCTCCATAGCAGCAGGCGCGGAGAAATTGTTTTACGGCGTCACGCCAGCTTAAGGCAGGATCGGCCATGAGCTTTTTCACATACGCAATTATTTTGGGCTGCTGCAGATACAGGGTTTCAACAATCAAATCTTCTTTTGTTGTGAAAAAAGAATAGAAGAAGGTTCGTGATATACCAACTTTTTTATATATTTGCTCTACGGTTGTATGCTGTATTCCCTGCTTTGCCATCAGTTCAAGTCCAACTGAAACAAGGGCATTTCTGATACGCTCTCTGTCTTCCTTAGAATAAGCTACCTTTGGCACAATATCCTCCCTTCTCTTAAAAATAAAAACAAATTTTAAAATTTAGTTTTATTTTAACATATCAAATAGGATAATACAAGAGTGAAATGTCATAAGCATGGCATTCCCGGATATTCTCCGCACTGACAAAACAACGGCAAACCTGTCATCACAGATTTGCCGCTGCTGTCTTTCTCCGTTCTACTCCGCCAGCTCCGCCCACAGCTCATAGAGCTGCTCCAGGCGGCTGTTAAGATCTTCTTTTTCTTTATTTAATTCCATCAGCCGGGAAACGTCGGTGTAGACGTCCTCCTGGGTCAGCAGCAGGTCGATCCGGGCATCCCGTTCCTCCAGTTCGGCGATAGAGGCTTCGGTTTTGGCAAGGTCGTTCCGGCGTTTCCGTTCTTTCGCCTGCTTTTCCCGGGAGGCAAGCCAGTCCTGTCTGGAGCTGCTTTCCTTCTGTTCGGAAGGGGAAACGGCTTCCGATGCCGGGCCGGCATCGGGGAGACAGGCGGCGGTCAGTTCTTCCTTTTTCTCCAGATAGTAATCATAATTGCCGATATAATTAATCAGCGTCCGCCCGGTCAGCTCCAGAATCCGGGTGGCTGTCTGGTTGATAAAATACCGGTCATGGGAGACAAACAGCACTGTGCCGGCATACTGGTTTAAAGCCTGCTCCAGAATTTCCTTGGACACAATATCCAGATGGTTGGTAGGCTCATCCAGAATCAGGAAATTCGCTTCCGACAGCATCAGCTTGGCCAGGGACAGCCGGCCCCGCTCGCCGCCGCTGAGATCCTTCACCTGCTTAAAGGCGTCGTCTCCGGTAAACAGAAAAGCGGCCAGCACGTTGCGGACGGCGGTGTTGTCCATCTGGGGGTACGTATCCTGCAATTCGTCGAACAGGGTTTTCTCCATATGAAGCACCTGATGCTCCTGGTCATAATAGCCGATCTGCACCTTGGCTCCCAGAGAGATACTTCCCCCGTCGGGGGGCAGCAGGCCGTTAATCAGTTTCAGGATCGTGGTTTTTCCGGTGCCGTTGTCTCCGATAACGGCTACCCGCTCCCCCCGCTTGATCTCAAAATTCAGATGTTCGAAAAGAGGTTCTTCACGGAAGCCTTTTTTCAGTTCCTCCACGGTCAGCACGTCATTGCCGCTTGTGGTCCGGGGGGTGAGATGGATGTTCATCTCCGTGTTTGCCTCGGCGGGCTTTTCCAGCACGTCGATTTTGGCCAGCATTTTTTCCCGGCTTTCCGCCCGTCTGATGGATTTTTCCCGGTTAAAGGATTTCAGTTTGGCGATAACTTCTTCCTGGTGGCGGATTTCCTGCTGCTGGTTCATCCAGGCTTTTAACTGATTTTCCCGCAATTGGGCCTTTTTCTGAGCATAGTCCGTATAATTGCCGGAAAATACGGTGATTTTCCCCTGGTCGATCTCCACGACCTTGGTGACGATCCGGTTTAGAAAGTACCGGTCATGGGCCACAATCACCACGCTGCCGGGATAATTGATCAAAAAAGTTTCCAGCCAGGTGATGGAGTTTAAATCCAGATGGTTGGTAGGCTCGTCCAGCAGAATAATGTCCGGTTTGGACAGAAGCAGCTTGCCCAGGGACACCCGCGTTTTCTGCCCGCCGGAGAGGGAGGAAATCTTTTTCGCGAATTCTTCTTCCGTAAATCCCAGTCCTTTTAGAACGCCGGTCACTTCGCTCTGACAGGCGTAGCCGTTTTTCAGTTCAAATTCATGGCTGGCTTTGGTATAGGCATCCATCAGGGCACTAAGCTCCTCCCCGTCGGCCTGCTTCATCCTAGCCTCCAGCGTCCGCAGCCGCTGTTCCAGGCCGAGAATATCCTTTTTGACGTCCAGCAGCGCCTCATAGATGGTATGTTCTCCCAGCACGTCCTGATGCTGGGCCAGATAGCCGATGGTTTTCCCTTTGGCCAGAATCACCTCTCCCGCGTCGCAGGGCTCGATGCCCATAATCATTTTTAACAGGGTGGATTTTCCGGCACCGTTGATGCCGACGATGGCGGCTTTTTCCCGTTCTTCTATATGAAAGGAGCCGTCCGTGATGATCGGGTCGGTTCCGAAAGCTTTGCTGATATGGCTGCATGCTAAAATCATGATGTTCGTTCCTTCTAAATTAAAATTTGCTGAAATAATCATAACAGATATCCTCTTTCCAGTCAAATCCAATAAGCTTTCAAAAACCTGCCGGATCGTGTATAATGGCTCTATACCAAAATGAGCGGAGGGACTATATGAACAAAAGCGAACGATGTCTTGCGATATTGGAGATGCTCCAGAAAAAGCACAGGGTTGAGGTTAACGAGCTGGCACGGATTTTTAAGATTTCCGAGATGACCATACGGCGGGATTTGAACTTTTTGGCCGGACAGTACAATATAACCAGAACCCACGGCGGCGCCATGATGGCCAATCAGTCGGTGGTCAGGATGATTTCTTTTGACGAGTCCCGGATTTCCCACAGAGAAGCGAAGGAGCGGATTGCGGCGAAAGCGGCCTCCCTGGTGAGAAACGGGCAGCGGATCTTTATTGACGCCGGCTCTACCACCAGGATCATTCCCAACTATCTGGAAAAGGACGTGCGGGCCGTGGTGGTGACCAATCATCTGAAAGTGGCGGAGCATGCCCTTTCGTTTGACAATCTCTCGGTGATTATGCTGGGCGGCGAGATGATACGAATCAGCAATTGCAGCTACGGCCCGGTGACGGAGGAACAGATTCGGAAGTATCAACTGGATATCGCCTTTCTGGGGGCTGCGGCGGTGGGAACCGACGGGCGGCTCTATGACGGCTATTCGCCGGAAGCCCGTTTTAAGAGTTCGATTTTTTCCGTGGCGAAAAAGATTTACCTGCTGGCGGATTCCTCCAAATTCAATACCTATGATCTGAATGAGTTCGGCGCGCTGTCCCAGACAGACGGGGTGATTACCGATGAGGGGATTGACGAGGAAGGACGGAATCTGTTGAAAAAGTATAATGCGAATATGATGATCGCGGAATAATATTGACCTGTGAGGCAGAGGGCGGAAGAGGCAGACCTGTGGTGTCTGCCTCTTCCGCCCTCTGCTTTTGCGGGAAACAGCGGAACAAAAAAATTTCGGGACAAACGATCATCGGTATTTGTGGAAACAAACGGAAATAAACATTTCAATTTAGAGATTTTGCATAAAAAAGGAGATATAGTTTATTTGTAGTCGAAATTCAAACAAAAACAAACGTTATAGGAGAAAAAACCAAACGTAAACTAAGCGAAATAGACAAATAAGAGCGGTTTTTTTGGACAAAATTATCATTGAAGTACAAAAAATGGTGTGTTAATATGTTCGTACAATCAATATAGCGCAGCTAATTCTAAATGAAAATAGGAGGATATCTCAATGAAAAAAATTTTATCCGTATGTTTGGCAGGTGTGCTTGCGTTATCCATGGCAGCCTGCTCCGGAAAGCCGGCGGAGACGAAAGCGCCCGATACCCAGGCTCCCGAGACACAGGTACAGGGAGAGACTTCCGCAGAGACGATTGCGGAAAGCGTAGCCGACACAGTTGCGGAAACCGTCGGCACGGAAGGCGGCAGCGGTTATACCATCGGTTTTTCCCCGTACACACTGACAAACGAGTATTTCACGGCAGTATTAAACGGCTGCCAGACCGCCTGTGACGAGCTGGGCTGCGAGCTGATCTACTATGATCCTCAGAACGATCCCACGAAGCAGGCCGATCAGATCAACGATATGATCGCGGCAGGCATCGACGCTCTTGTGTACATTCCCTATGACTCCGCCGGCGCGCAGACCGTATTGCAGGCATGCAGGGATGCGGGCGTAAAGGTAATCAATGTTGATAACGTGGTTGCGGAAGAAGATTATGAGCTGGTAGACGGTATTATCGCTTCTGACAATACCCAGCTTGGATATCTTTCCGGCGAGTGGGTTGCCAAAAATCATCCCGACGGCGCAAACATCCTGATCGTGCATTTACAGATCGCAGAATCCTGTATCATTAACGTGGAAGGTTTCTGGAAAGGCATCGAGGAAAATGCCGCTGATCCGTCTAAATATGTGGAAGTACAGGTAGTAGAGGGCGAGGGTTCCACGGATGCCGCTTTCAATGTAGTATCCGATGCTCTGCAGGCCCATGACGATATCGACGTTATCTATTGTATCAACGATACCTCCGCTCTGGGTGCCGTACAGGCCATCGAGGATGCGAAAAAGACCGGTACGATCGACGTACTGGGTAAGGACGGCGCTCCGATCGGAAAGCATGCGATCAAAGACGGCACCATGGTACAGAGCTCCGCGCAGAGACCTACATACATGGGTTATATGGGTGTGAAAGAGTGCGTGGATCTTCTGGACGGCAAAACCATCGAATTTAATACCAGCATTGCTTCTTACAGCATTGATGCCAGCAACATTGACGATTACGATCTGGATGCATGGGATACTCTGGAATAAGCTTGCAGGGCGGATCCCAATATAAAATCACAGCATGGACTTGAGAATTAGCTGACGTAAAGAGTCTTTGGTTACGGGGTTCGGCTCAGAGATTGACTTTGGGCCGGACCTTTTTTACGGACGGGCGGCCAGAAGCCTGTACCATGGACGATCAGACGCGGCGGACGCGCGGGAAAGAGGAATATATGAGTGAGACAAAGCTTTTGGAAATGAAAGAGATTACGAAGGCATTTGCTTCCAATGTGGTGCTGAACGGCGTCAATCTCTCGGTGGGAGAGGGAGAAGTGGTGGCGATCCTGGGTGAAAACGGAGCCGGAAAATCCACGCTGATCAAGATTCTGGGAGGAATACACCGGGCGGATTCAGGCGAAATCCGTATAAACGGCGAGGAAAAGCAGATTCATTCGGCGGCTGTGGCCGGCGCCAACGGAATCAGGATCATCCATCAGGAGATTATCCTGGTACCCGGCAGAACCATTGCGGCCAATGTGTTCCTGGGCCGTGAGCTGAAAAACAGGATGGGGCTGGTGGACGCGAAAAAGATGGAGGAGGAGACGCAGAAGGTGATCGACGAGCTGCATCTGCATCTTAAGGCGGACCAGTTAGTGGGCGAGCTGTCCATCGGTATGCAGCAGTTGGTGGAGATTATCAAAGCGGTTTCGGCGGAAGCCCGGATCGTGGTGATGGATGAGCCTACGTCTTCTCTTTCTCAGGGAGAGGTGGAAACCCTGTTCGGCATTATCCGTCTCTTACAGGAACGGAAGGTGGGAATCATCTATATTTCCCACAGACTGGAGGAGCTGTTTGCCATTACGGACCGGATCGTGGTGTTAAGAGACGGCAGAATGGCGGGCGACGTGGAAACCGGCCGGGCGGATAAAGATGAACTGATCCGCATGATGGTAGGCCGGGAGCTGAGCAGTTATTACACAAGAAATGAACATGAGATTAAGGGCGTGTCCCTGGAGGTAAAGGGACTGTCCCATGAAAAATATTTCAGGGATGTCAGTTTTCAGGCCCATTACGGCGAAGTGGTCGGCTTTGCCGGTCTGGTCGGGGCCAGACGGACGGAGCTGATGAAGACAATCTTCGGCGCGTTTCGGAAATCCGGCGGCGAGGTCTGCCTGGACGGACGGCAGCTTTCCATCCGCAGGCCCCAGGACGCCATAGACAACGGGATCGTCTATGTGTCCGAGGACCGGCGCGGCGAGGGGCTGATTCTGAAAAACGATGTGGAATTCAATATGGGTCTGGTCTGCCTGTCGGATTTTGTGAAGGGCGTTCGGGTGAAAAAAGCCGCGTGGAGAAAGATGGTGGACGACTATCGGAAGAAATTTTCCATTAAAATTACCTCTCCGAAACAGTTGACGGAAAACTTAAGCGGCGGAAACCAGCAGAAGGTGGTTCTAAGCAAATGGCTGGCGAAAAATCCGAAGGTGATTATACTGGATGAGCCGACACGGGGAATCGACGTAGGCTCTAAGGCGGAGATTTATGCCATCATAGACGAGCTGGCGGGAGCCGGGGTTTCGATTGTTATGGTGTCCTCCGAATTGCCGGAGATTATCAATATGTGCAACCGGTGTTATGTGATGTGCGAGGGCAGGATCACAGGAGAACTGGCGGCGAAGGACTTTTCTCAGGAAGCCATGATGGCCCTGGCCACCAGGCACGAGACCGCGGAAAGGTGAATCTTGAGAACGGCGGCGGTCCGGACCTGACGAACGGAACCGGTCCGTGACGGAAAGGACTGCCGCGGATATTGGATTAGGAGGTATCTATCACTATGGAAAAAACAAAGAGTCCCGGAGCAGCGGGGGCCTATCTTAAAAGAAACGCGGGCACTATCATCGGTCTGCTGATACTGACGGCGATCGTATCCTTTTCGACGCCGAAATTTTTCACGTCGTCCAATCTTCTGAACCTGCTGCGTTCCAATTCGGTGAACGCCATCATCAGTTGTGGTATGCTGCTGGCGATTTTAATGGGGGAGATTGATATTTCTGTGGGCTCCACCGTAGGTCTGACCGGCATCATCGGCGCGTATATGATGACCAATCTCGGCGCGCCGGTGTGGGTGACAGTGGTTTCCTGTCTGGCAGTTGGCGCGTTGGTGGGGGCCGTCAACGGCATGGCCATCGCCTATCTCCATGTTCCCGCCTTTGTGGCGACGCTGGCTACCCAGTGTATCGGGCGGGGGCTGACGGAGATTATATCCGGCGGCATTACCATTCGTGTCCGCAACGACGGCTATACGTCCCTGGGCAATGCCAGCATCGGCGGCATTTCCATCATTATCCTTTATGCGGCTTTTGTGCTGGTTATGACCTGGTTTCTGCTGAATAAGACCCGGTTCGGATACTATATTTATGCTCTGGGCGGAAATAAGACGGCGGCCCAGTACTCCGGCGTCAATGTGAAAAAATACAACATGCTTCCCTATGTACTGATCGGTGTTCTCTGCGGCGTGGGCGGCATCGTCTGGTCCGCCCGTCTGGGTTCGGCTTCCGCAAACCTTGGCAGCGGCTTTGAGATGGACGCCATTGCGGCGGTGGTCATCGGAGGCACCAGTATGTCCGGCGGCGTGGGAACTATGGGAGGCACCCTGATCGGCATTCTGATTATCGGCGTGATTACCAACGGCCTGAATCTGATGCAGATCAACTCCTTCTGGCAGAACGTGTTAAAGGGCGTGATTATTATGCTGGCCGTTATCATCGACGTGCAGAGAAAGAAGAGAAGCAGTCGGGAATAACAGCGGCGCGGCTGTAGGAAAATAAAAGGCTTTTGTGAGAAGGCGGGCCGGATACGCGGGGTCTGAGAAAGGAGTGAGGCGTCTGTGGCATTTGCGGGGCTTGACGTGGGAACCAGCGGAAGTAAGATATTGGTCTATGATTTAGACGGGAATGTGTTGTTTCAGGCATCCCGTACCTATAAAGAGCTTGGAACGGACGGACGGCGGGAGCTGGATCCGCGGACGGTCTGGGAGCAGGTGAAGCTTTTGTTAAAGGAGACGGGACAGAGCTGTCCGGAACCGGTCGAGGCCATGGCGGTTACCAGCCTTGGAGAGTCGGTAGTCTGCATGGATGGAAACGGGGGGTTTCTGGCGAATTCCATGCTGACAGGAGATCCCAGGGGAATTCCTGAGACGGGGGAGATTATGGAGAAGATGGGGGCGGAGCGGATTTTTGAGATCACAGGCCTTCCGCCCAACGAGCTGTACGGCCTGCCGAAATATATGTGGCTGGACCGGAATACCCAGGCCATAAAAAAAGCGTCGGCGATTCTGCACTATGAGGATTTTATCGGCTATATGCTGACGGGGGAGCGGTGCGTAAGCTTCTCCTCGGCGGCCAGAAGCATGGCCTTTGACATCCGGAAAATGGACTGGTCGGAGGAGCTTCTGTCTTTTGCCCATGTGAGGAAAGCGCAGATGTCCCGTCCGGTGCCGCCGCTGACGGTGATCGGTACCATTCTGCCGGAGATGGCGGAGGAGCTGTGTCTGAACCGGGAGATGAAGCTGGTAGCCGGAGGACACGACCAGTCGATGGCGGCCCTTGGAAGCGGGCTTATGAATATGGAAACCGGAGAATGCGGCATGGGCACCTGCGAATTTTTATTTGCCATGCTGCCGGGGATGCCGGATCGGTCCGTGACAGACTATATGATCCGGAATGATTTCACCTGTATTCCCTATGTGCTGCCGGACACCTACCTGTCAAGTTTGGAGGTGACCACCTGCGGCGCTCTGAAAAACTGGGCCAGAGATACCATTTTAAAGGGGACGGTTATGGAGTGCGAGGCCAGGGGCGAGAACTTTTACGATTATATTGACCGGGCTGCGGAGTTTTTGAAAACAGAGGTGATGGTGCTTCCCCAGTTCGGCTCTTCGGGAAATCCCGATCTTTCCATGGACGCCAGAGGAACGGTTACGGGGCTGACGATTCACACAAGGCCGGAGGAGCTGTACAGGGGCATTTTAGAGGGAATGGCTTTTCAGATGTATCTGTCCTATGAGCGGCTTAGAAAGCTGGGTACCCGGATGAATACCATCGCCGTTACCGGCGGCGGCGCGGCCTCCCGTCTGACCATGCAGATCCGGGCGGATGTATTCGGACAGCGGGTGCTGTCTCTGAAAAGCAGAGAATCGGGAACTCTGGGCTGTATGCTGATGGCGGCTGTCGGGGTGGGAGCCTATCCGTCGCTGGAGGAAGGCATTCGCCGGGCGGTGAAAGTGGAAGAAGAATTTTTCCCCGACGACCGGCTGCGGGATTATTATATGGAGAAGTTTGCAAAATATAAAATTTTTTATGAGAAAATGTACGATTTTAAATAATCGGGCCGGTGACCGCGTAAGCGGTTGCACCGGAAAACAGTTTTGAAAACGGGTATAGGAGATGACAGCGTTATGAAGCTTGTAAACGGTTACGACCTTATGAATTATGCCCGGAAGTACCAACATGTGCTTCCGGCCTTTAATACCACCAATCTGGAGATGACCTATGCGATTGCAAAGGGTCTTATGGAGGCAAATCTGCCGGGCTATATCCAGATTTCCTCCAACAATCTGCGCCTTTCGAATCCAGATGTGATTGCCATGATTGCACGGGACGCGGTAAAGGACGCGGAGACGCCCATCGGTCTTCATCTGGACCACGGCAAGTCTTTCGCGGATGTAAAAGCCTGCGTGGATGCCGGATTTACTTCCATTATGGTGGACGCTTCCCATCTGCCCTTTGAGGAAAATGTGCGGGAGAGCCGCCGGGCTGCCGAGTACTGCCATTTTTACGGGATTCCCGTGGAGGTGGAGCTGGGCGCTCTGCAGGGCAAGGAAGAAGACGTGGTGAACGAGGAGGAATGCAAGACAGACCCGGATATGGTAGCGGATTTCGTGGAGCGGACCGGCTGCGACGTGCTGGCGGTGTCCGTGGGAAATGTTCACGGTCTCTGTCTGAATCCTCGGATTGACATTCCGCTGCTGGCCAGAATCCATGAAGTATGCCCGGTTCCCCTGGTGCTTCACGGAGGCTCCGGTATTCCGAAGGAAGTGATCTGGGAGGCGAAGAAGCATGGGCTGATCAAGATCAATTATGGCTCCGATCTGCGCAAAGCGTATATCGGTACCTTTGGACGGGCCTATGAGCAGAATCACAATGAACATGATGTGATTCATCTGAGTCTGGAAGCGGTGGACGATGTGGCCGCAAAGGCGAGGGAACTGGTAACTATGATTAACGAACATTAACCAACCCCTGTGTTTTTGTACGTTTGAAATCAGGCACAGCGAGATTTCGGGAGTACATGTTTGGGAAAAGGACTGTAATATGGAACGACTATTTTTGGGTGTTGATTTGGGCACGTCCGCCATGAAGCTGGTTCTGATGGACGGTTATAAAAATGTGCTGGCGCAGATAACGGAAAACTATCAGACCGCCCGGCCCAATCAGGGATGGAGCGAGATCGATCCGGAGATCTGGTTCGGATGTATGAAAAAGGCGATGGAAAAGGCGTTATCCTGCTGTGACAGGAAAAACCTGCGGGGAATCGGCATTACCGGACAGATGCATACGCTGGTGACTCTGGACGAAACCGGAAAACCGGTGCGCCCGGCCATTATGTGGAATGACATCCGCACAAAAGAGCTGATCCCGGAGCTGAGACAGAAGATGGAGACCTTTGAGGAAGGTGCCTATCTGTCAAAAACCATTTCCACCGGGAGTCCGGCGGCGAATCTTTACTGGATGAAAGAGCGGGAACCGGAACACTTTAAAAAAATACGGAAGTTTCTGATCGGCCCCGACTATCTGGTTTACCGGCTGACCGGGGCTTACGGAACAGACTACTGCGAGGCTTCCACCTCCTGTCTGTATCAGATTCACCGGCGGCAGTGGTCCGGGGAAATGCGGGAGCTACTGGGGCTGACCAACGACGTTTACCCGCCGGTCAGAGGCAGCGTTCAGGTCGCCGGTACACTGACGGAGGAAATGGCGAAGCTGTTTTCCCTTGACCGGAACATAAAGGTTCTGACGGGAACCGGGGATAATCCGGCCGCTGCCGTTTCCACCGGATGTCTGGGGCGGGGATATCCGGTGATTTCTCTGGGGACCTCAGGCGTTTTGATGATGCCGGTCGCAAAGACAAAGGAGCAGGCAAAAGGAAAAATGATTCTCTTTTCCTTTGACGGCCGTTCCTGCTCCTATCTGGTACAGGGGGTGGTTCAGTCCAACGGAAACACCTTTGAGTGGTGGGCGCGGAACATGCTGGGAGCGGCAGATTTTTCGCAGATTGACGGAATGCTGGAGCAGGGGCGTAACGGTTCTTCCGGCAGCGGTCTGGTATTTTATCCCCATCTGCTGGGGGACAAAACGCTGTATGCGGACCCGGATATCAGAGGGGCTTTTGTCGGTCTCAGTCCGGAAACCAGGCGGGAGGATATGTTGTACGCCGTGGTGGAGGGCCTATGTTTCAGCTTCCGGCAGTTGGCGGAGGAAATGCATCTGCCCCTTGACCGGTTTGGAAGCGTGAAGGTGGTAGGCGGCGGCGCGAAAAGCCATGTGTGGGTGCAGACGCTGGCAGATGTGCTGAAAATGCCTGTTGAAAAGATGGACGGCATGATCGGACCGGCTTTTGGGATCGCCCTGCTTGCGGCCTATCAGGAAGGGTGTGTGACGTCACTGGAACAGATTTCCGAGGGGAATGTGCAGGTGGAGCGGTGCTTTGTTCCGGACCGGCTCTGTTCCGAAGAATGTGAGAGACGGTATCAGATCTATAAAAGAATGCATGCAGGGTTAAAATACATAACGGAGGGGGCGGTTTTGCGTTAATCTTTTATGTCGGTTATTGATATGGCTGTTTTTTCTTTTGATTTCCGGATGAAATTGACTTCTGATTTTGCCCATGTTATACTAAGGAACACATGAATACCGGATTTCGGATAAAGGAGAACTTGGCATGGGAGAGGGGTTTATACAATTTTATCGGACCGGAATAAAGAAAAGTTGGAAGCTTGCATTTTTCTCTGCATTTGCCATCGGCCTGTTTGTTCATATGTATAAATTTACCAATACACTTCCGGGCCACGATTCTCTGTTTAATGTATACGGTACCCAGAATATTGTGCGGTCAGGCCGATGGTTTCTCGCCGTCGCCTGCAGTTTCAGCTCTTTTTTTGATCTGCCCTGGGTGAACGGCATTCTGTCTCTGTTCTGGATCGGTGTGACTGCCGCCATTGTCGCAGATATTTTCCGGATGGAGAATCCGGTGCTGATTGTGCTGACCGGCGGACTGCTGGCCACATTTCCGGCAGTGACGCAGACATTTTATTATGAATATACTGCTGACGGCTATATGCTGTCAATGGCACTGGCGGCGCTGACCGTCCGCTTTTCCATGATCGGTGAAAAGAGAAAGAGCCGCCTGTTTCTGGCATTTGTAAGTATTACGCTGACCTGCGGAATCTATCAGGCCTATGTCAGTTTTGCGATGGTGCTTTCTCTCTGCTACTTTATGGCGGAGCTTCTGGAAAACCGGCATGAGAAGCCGTTATATACCCGGTGGATCCGGAACCAGTTGCTGATTTACGGACTGGGCATGATCGCTTATTACGGCATCTGGCAGATCGCCATGGTCTGCCAGGGCAATCTGCAGCCAAACTATGATATGGGGATTGAGTCAGTCGGGCAGATGGGAATCGGCTCTGTCCTGAACGCAGTGAAACGGACGATCGTATCGTTTGCCTCCGTATTTTTTGTGTGGAATTTTCTCCGGCGGGGCCTTACCATGTATACGGTGCTGAATATCCTGTTTTTGTCGGCGGCGGCGTATATTGTGGGAACGGCTGTCAGAAAAAGCAGGCTGTATGTCAGAAAAGGACATATGGCCTTATTCCTGTTGTGTATGGCGGCGATTCCCTTTGCCGTATTTATCTGGTTTTTCACATCCCAGGGAATTCAGTACGGGACCCGAATGGAGCAAAGTGTCTGTCTGCTCTATATTTTCGCGGGGATTCTTGCCGCCCGCTGGGTAAAGCCGGGAAAAAGCGATGCGGCGGCATTGCTGCTGGCCGTGATAATATTCAACAATGGTGTCACTGCCAATATGATGTATCAGTATATGCACCGATGCTACGAGGAATCCTATGCCACCGGCGTGGAGATCGCGACCCACATTCATCTGCTGGATGACGGTACCCGGAAGGGAATCGTCATCGTAGGACTGACGCCCTGGTTTACGGAGGAAGAATATGAGGGAAACAGCGGCATCAGGCAGTTGGCTTTATTAAAATCGATTTACAATAACCTGTTCAGCGCCGGTTCTGCCCCCGCTTTGTTTCTGTCGGAAGTGATCGGGCTGGAACTGTCCTATTATCGGATGCATCCGGAGGTTGAGATTCCGCCGGTGGACGTGGGGAATAATAACTGGCCTGTCTCCGGCGGATGGACCTGGAGGTTTCCGCTGGCCAGTGAAGAAGTCAAAGCGGAACTGATTGATTCGGAACAGGTAGCCGCCATGCCTGTCTGGCCTGCGGCTGATTCCATACAGGTCATTGATGATCTGATTGTGATTAAGCTGGGCGATGTGGAGTGATCCGGGAGGATGCGAAGTTGAAGGTAGGATTTCTTATTTTATGCCATACGGATCCGGTTCATATCGGCAGGCTGGCGAGACGACTTGCGGACACGGAGCAGTTCTGTGTCCGGATCCATGTGGACAGGAAAGCGGAAGAGGAGGCTTTCCGCCGGGCGGTTTCCAATCATCCCCGGATCGGCTGGATCGAAGAACGGGAAGACTGCAAATGGGGGCGCATGGGGACGGTGCGGGCGGAATGCCGGCTGCTGGAAGCCGGTATTCAGGCCGGATGCGATCGTCTCGTGCTTTTGCAGGGGCTGGACTATCCGCTGAAATCCAATGAAGAGCTGCTGGCATTTTTCAGGACCCATCCGGAGACGGAATTTCTGCGGGCCTGCCGTGTTTCGGATTCGCAGGACGCATATCATTTTCAAAGATGCAGGCGGTACTGGATGCTAAATGACAGCCTGCCTGCCAGGCTCTGGAACCGGCTGAATGACTGGCATCCTTTCTATATTCGTTCCGGCCGTTACCGGGAGGGGGAGACGGTTTACCACTGCTACTGGGGCAGCGCCCAGTGGGCCCTGACCGGGGCCTGCGGTGCCTTTATTCTGGATTTTGTGAAGAAACATCCCGGATTTGTAACATATTACAGCCATATTTTTCCCTGTGACGAGACGTTTTTTGCCAGTATCCTGTATAATTCCGCCTATGGCGAACGCACGGCGATGGGGGGACCGGAGCCGGAGAAGCGATACCTGGTCAACTGGAGAAATCTTCACTATTTTGAATACCCCAGACAGATCCGGATTTTCCGGCAGGAGGATTATGACGACCTGAGACGGCGGGATGAGCTGTTTGTGAGAAAGGTGTGTTCCGGGCAGTCGGAAGGGCTTCTGGACATGCTGGATCAGGATGCGGGGTGGTGTAACGGCAGTCAGCCGGTCTGTGATATGTAAACGGCAGTCGGGAAGGGAAAACTGACAGGAAACCTGTGTCAGTCAAGGCTGATGCCGACGCTGTGTCGGTGTATGAAAGAGGAGAAATTCGATCATGATTATCGTAATGATCACCAGCGGTCTGGGCAATCAGATGTATCAGTATGCCATGTGCAAACGACTGTCTCTCAGATATCCGGAGACGACGGTAAAAGCGGATATTACCCGGTTCCGGTTATACGGTGCCCATCAGGGCTTTGAGCTAAAACGGGTGTTCGAGCATCCTGGCTCTCCTTTTCATCTGGAGGTGGCCGGCAACCGGGAGATTTTTAAAACCGGCGGCGGTATTCCCATCTGGTCGGATTCCCGGCTGATGAGAAAGCTGGAGCGGGCGCGGGTCTGGTATAACCGGAAAGCGGACCGGGTCAGCCGGCTTCTGGGAACCTACCGGATTATCGACGAAAGCTTTCTCTGCGATCGGTGCCGGTATAATGAAGAAGTGTTTGACCGGCTGATGCATCTGGACATGCAAGAAGACTGGAGCGTGAGAGGCTACTGGGAGCACGAGAATTATTATTCCGGCATTTTGCCGGAGCTTCGCCGGGATTTTTGTTTTCCGGAGATTCAGGATGGGAGGAACCGGGAGATTTGTCAGGAGATCAGGGACAGCCATTCCGTGTCCATCCATGTGCGCCGGGGGGATTATGTGGGGAGTCAGTTTGATATTCTGACCATGGAGTATTACCGGAGGGCCGTGGACTGGATCAGGGAAAATACGGAGGGCGACCGGTTCTTTGTATTTTCCGATGATGAGGAATATGCCGGGGAGGCTTTTTCCTGGCTGGATCGAAAGACGGTGGTTTCCCATAACAGGGCAGAAAACAGTTTCCGGGATATGCAGCTGATGAGCCTGTGCCGGCACAATATCATTGCCAATTCCACGTTCAGTACATGGGCGGGGCTTTTAAATCAGAACCCCGGGCGCAGAGTGGTATATCCCGATCATTTTACCAGAGGCGGGGACCTGCGGATCCGGAATCTGGAGGGGTGGTATCCGGTGGAGGTGCAGTGGGATGATTGCAGCGGTGACATGCGCGGATGAGCGGTATCGGAAGGCCATGGAGTACAATGCCCGAACGGCCAGGAAAAAGGGCGGCGCGGATCGGGTATATCAGTATCTGGTTTCGGATATTGATGAGGAATTCCGGAAAAAAAATGAACATATTCTTTCTCAGCCCAGAGGAAACGGATACTGGCTGTGGAAGCCTTATTTTATTGAGCGCACGCTGCGGCTTCTGCAGGAGGGGGATTATCTGGTCTACTGCGACGCCGGGATCTACTACAATGCTTCCGTCAGAAAGCTGATCCGGGCCATGGAGCGGCAGGGAGACGATATGATGGCTTTTGCCATCAACCATATGGAGTATGAGTATACGAAACGGGATGTGTTTCTGGCGCTCGATGCGGACCGGGAGGAATATGCCCGGACAGCTCAGCGGATGGCGGGCACGATTGTACTGAAAAAGACGGCGCATTCTGAGCGGGTAATCAGGGAGTGGCTTGCGCTGGCCCAGCAGGATGAGCTGATTACCGATGCGCCTAATTGTCTGGGAAAAGATAATTATGAGGGCTTCCGGGATCACCGTCATGACCAGTCTGTGTGGAGTCTTGTGTCCAAGAAAGAACATGTCCGTTCTTACCGGGACGCCACCCAGTTTGGTCTTCCCTGCGGCCTGGGTCCCTGGCTGTGGAAAAACAGAAAGCTGTATCAGGGAACGGAATCTGACTATCCGGTTATTTTTATTCTGCACAGAATGTTCCGTGTGACCTGGAAAGTGCGGCTGGAAATACGGATGCAGTATATCTTTCCCAAAGGATATGCCGTTTACAGGAAATTTTTCAAACCGTCAATATTTTAGCGGTCATGTCATGATTTTTCCATTTTCAGCAGGGTTTTGTACTGTCTGTCGGTATCCAGCAGGCGCATCTCAAAATCCTGCCTGTTTTTTTTCACGATGGTGTCCAGCAGCAGGCCCGTGAAAAAGCATTGAACCGCAGCCAGCGTCATAAAAGCGCAGACAATCAGCGTAGGAAAGCGGGGAACCAGCCCCGTCTGCACATAAGTGATCAGCACAGGCAGAAAAAAAGCGGCGGCGATCACGGCCAGCAGACAGCCCAGCGCCGAAAAAAAGGAAAGCGGCCGGTAGCTGCGGAACAGATTGAAAATGGTCAGCAGCACCCGAAATCCGTCGTTATACGTATTCAGCTTGGAAATGCTGCCGGCGGGGCTGTCCCTGTAATCAATGATGACGTTTTTCACCTGCATATGGGGCTGGGCGG
>Ga0137307_101781_pt1 | contig 17221 bp, 13 predicted proteins | sample NAcewD2O_March_2_FD_97180 | JGI IMG/M metagenome (GOLD analysis project Ga0137307, IMG submission 97180) | Mouse cecal microbial communities from Vienna, Austria - N-Acetylglucosamine amended D2O_March | ecosystem: Host-associated > Mammals > Digestive system > Large intestine > Cecum | place... | reverse complement strand
TGCAGCTGATTGGGATATCCTACCGCATTCCCGATATCCCCGATAGACAGTTTTGTGAGTTTCAACAGTTCTGCCGCCTTTGCCATCCGATAGGAAATCAAAAATTCCTGCGGGGATTTCCCCAGCGCATCTCGGAAAATCTTGCCGAAATAACTCCGGTTCAGCCCGCATTGGGCTGCAATGTCCTCTATGGTAATATCATTTTGAAAGTTCTGTTCAATAAAGCTTAATGCTTCTTTCAGATAGAAGTCCTGCAGCTTGCCGCCTTTGCCGAGTGTCATAGATGAGACGGATCTTGACATATAATCCAAAAACAGATAGAGGTGCCCGATCAGATGGAAGGGAGACTCGTCCGCATGTTGTGCAATATAGAGCATCTCATCCATCATGCACGAGCGCAGATCTTTGGAACTGGCATGGTATATCGGGGCGTCATGGGAAAGACCGGTGAGACCTAAGAGTTCCCGCACTCTAAGTCCGTCAAATTCAAGCCATGCGTACTCCCAGGGAAGCTTTTTGTCTGCAATATATGTGGATATCTGACCGGGAAACAGCATAAATCCCTGACCGCTGCGAACCTGATAAGTCTGGGTTGTTCCGCCCGAATCGTCTGCCATCAGAGTCCCGGTTCCCGAAATGACATAGTGAAAAAGGTAATGGTTTCTGGCGGCAGGACCGTAAAGATGCGAGGGCTTGCATTGCTCCCAGCCAAACTGGTACAGTCCGAGATCAACAAAAGTTTCATTTGGAAAAACAGAAAAAAGTAAATTACTCATATGTATTTTCCTCCTTGATTTTAAGTATATACCAAAATGCTAGGCGATTTCAATTTATAAGGAGAAAAACGGCATATTGGTATAAAATTGCAAAAACAGTGCTATTTTAAGACGCATTTGGGGATGTTATAATAAGTTCAACATAAAACAAAGTAAAGAATGTCAAAGAGAGGAGAAGGAAAAATGCGAAAATGGAGAAGTGTTGGAATCAGCCTGATGTTGGCGGCAACCATGCTGGCAGGCATTGTCCTGACATAGTAAATTTGATAAGCCTGATATTGGCAATGGGATTAAACAGTAAGATTAAATTTAAAAGCGCACTGCGCGGAGCATATTTTATCCCCAATATTTTGGGAGCGCTGGTAGTCGGATATATTTTTAATTATTTTTTCACCTATATTCTTCCGGCGTTTGGTGATATGATAAATAGTGGGGCGTTAAGTTCAAGTATGCTCTCCAATCCGAAGCTTGCCTGGATTGCAATCGTAATCGTCTGTGCATGGCAAGCGATTGCGATGAACACAATCATCTATATTTCGGGACTGCAGACCGTGCCGGAGGATGTATATGAGGCTGCTTCGATTGACGGGGCGACAGGCTGGAAGAAATTTAAGAATATTACCTTCCCGCTGATTCTTCCTTTTTTCACAATCAATATGGTGCTCTGCGTAAAGAATTTTCTGATGGTATTCGACCAGATCATGGCATTGACGAAAGGCGGACCGGCACAGAGCACAGAGTCGATCTCCTACCTGATTTATAACAACGGTATGAGTGGCGGACAGTTCGGCTTCCAGAGTGCGAATGCAGTCATATTCTTTTTCGTAGTCGTATTGATTTCAGCATTTCAATTAGGTGTCTTAGGGAAAAAGGAGGAACAGCTATGATGAAGAAAAAAGGAATGGAAAAGGTAAACTGGCCGGTTACGGTTTTGCTAATACTAGGATTGATAACGGTTGCGTTCCCGCTGTATATGACGATTGTAATTGCATTGAAGCAGCCGTCGGAGATGGGAACCGGTATTAGCAGTATCCTGTCTCTGCCAAAGAGCTTTAGCCTCTTGAATTTTGCGGAGGCAATGCGGGTGACGGATTTCTGGAGGTCTCTTGGAAACAGCATTTTGATTACGCTGCTTACAGTAGTGATTTCCATTGTTATCCATTCCCTGATCGGATATGCGATTGGACGGAATAAGGATCACAGCAAATTTTATAAATTCAGTTACCTGTATATTGTCAGCGGCATGTTCGTCCCGTTTGCAATTCTGATGATGCCGCTCGTTAAGCAGACAGCGCAGCTTGGGATTGCCAATTGGGTGGGCATCATCATCCTCTACGTGGTATTCTACATGCCGGTGAATGTGCTGTTGTACAGCGGATATTTAAAGAATATCCCGATGGCGCTGGAGGAAGCGGCGTATGTAGACGGGGCGACCACTTGGACGACATATTGGAAAATTATTTTTCCGCTGATGAAACCGATGCATGCAACGGTTGCTGTACTTACCGCATTGGGAACTTGGAATGACGTTATGACGCCGTTAGTCATTATGTCCGGAAGCGGGATGACGACTCTGCCTCTTGCGCAGATGACCTTCCAGACGCAGTTCGGTACAAATTATAATCTGGCATTTGCATCTTATCTGTTAGCACTGTTGCCAATCCTGATTTTCTATCTGATCTGCCAGAAACAGATTTTGAACGGAGTGGTAAACGGTGCGGTGAAATAGCATCAAAAAAGGAGTGACGACATGGGAATTGTTTACGGTGAAAAAAATCGGATATTTACATTGCATACGGAAAACACAACATACCAGATGAAAGTAGATTCTTTCGGATTCTTGCTGCACCTCTATTACGGAAAGACGGTAGAGTTTGGCATGGATTATCTGCTGACTTACTATGACAGGGGATTTTCAGGAGGTCCATATGATGTGTCGGATGACCGAACGTATTCTATGGATATACTGCCGCAAGAGTTCCCATGTCAGGGAATCGGGGATTACCGTAGTCCGGCGTTTGTGGTAAAAAACGAGGATGGAAGCATTAGCTGTGACCTCCGTTACAAAAGCCATGAAATAAAATCCGGTAAATATGCGCTTCCCGGGCTTCCGGCAGTCTATGCTGCCGGAGGGGAAGCGGAAACGCTGGAAATTCTGCTGGAAGATCCGGTTTCTAAGGTACAGGCAGTTCTCTATTACGGCGTTTTGCCGGAGAGAGATATTATCACAAGAAGCGTTCGTATAAAAAATGCCGGAGAAAATAGAATTTACCTTGAGAAGGCGGCTTCCGCCTGTCTTGATTTTGTGTCCGGTGAATATGATTTTATCAGTTTTTACGGACGGCATGCGATGGAGCGTAATTTACAGAGAACTCCAATTGTCCATGGCGTACAAACGATTGGCAGCAGAAGGGGAACATCCAGCCATCAGTACAGTCCCTTGATGATTCTTGCAGCAAAGGAGACAACGGAGACAAACGGGAGCTGTTATGCGATGAGCTTTGTGTACAGCGGAGGTTTTCAGGGGGAGGCGGAGCTTGACCAGTGTAATCAGACGCGGGCTCTGCTTGGTCTGCAGGAAGCAATGTTTTCTTATCCTTTGGATGCAGGAGAGACATTTTATGCGCCGGAAGTCATTTTAAGCTACACAGACCAGGGACTGAACCGTCTTTCGCAAAACCTTCATTCCTGCATTCGCCGTCATATCTGCCGTGGAAAATATAAGGAAGCGGTACGTCCGGTTTTGCTGAATAGTTGGGAGGCGTCTTATTTTGATTTTGACGGAGAAAGCATCTGCCGTCTGGCAAAGGAAGCGGCAGAAGCCGGGATTGAAATGCTGGTGATGGATGACGGCTGGTTCGGGAAGAGAGATGACGATAACAGCGGACTTGGGGATTGGTTCGTCAACGAAGAGAAATTAGGAATGAGTCTTGGCACGATGATTGAACGTATCAATGGTCTTGGTCTGAAATTTGGAATCTGGGTAGAGCCGGAGATGATAAATGAGGACAGTGAGCTTTATAGACAGCATCCGGACTGGGCGTTTGCGATTCCAGGAAGAAAGCCTGTGCGGGCAAGGAACCAGCTTGTACTTGATTTTTCCAGAAAAGAAGTGGTGGATGATATCTATGAGCAGATATGCAAGGTTCTGGATCAGGGAAAGGTAGAGTACCTGAAATGGGACATGAACCGCAGCATTTCCGATGTATATTCTGCAGCGGCTAAAGAACAGGGCAAAGTGCTGTATGATTATGTGCTGGGACTCTATGATTTTCTGGAGAGACTTATGAAGCGGTATCCGGATATGCTGATTGAGGGCTGCAGTGGCGGCGGCGGAAGATTTGATGCGGGAATGTTGTATTACACACCGCAGATCTGGTGCAGTGATAATACAGATGCAGTTGACAGAGTGAAAATTCAGTACGGAACTTCCTTCGGATTTCCGGTTTCGACGATGGGTTCCCATGTCTCGGCAGTTCCGAACCATCAGACCGGAAGAAGCGTTTCGCTTCATACCAGAGGCGTCGTGGCGATGTCAGGAACCTTCGGTTATGAACTGGATCTCGGGAAGCTGACCGAAGAGGAGAAGAGAGAAATCCGCACACAGGTGGCAGAATTCCGCAAGTACGCACCGCTCATTCAAAACGGGCTTTATTATCGCTTGAGCAATCCGTTCCGGGATGCAGTCGGAGCGTGGGCGTTTGTTTCAGAAGATCAAAAGGAAGTGTTATTAAATGCTGTAATGCTTGAGAATCATGGGAATATGACTGTAAGCTATGTGAAGCTTCAGGGGTTGAAGGAAAATGCAACATATAAAGAACAGTCTTCGGGAAGAAGTTATACGGGAGCAGCGCTGATGCAGGCCGGTATTCCGATGCCGGTGGAGCAAAGCGAATATCTTGCATATCAGATGTATTTTGCAGAGGTGGAATAAGAAAGGCGGCAATCACGATGGAAAATGAATTTAAGGAGCGTTTGGCAGTGCATTATGATGAATTGAAGTGGTTATACTGCGAACTCTATTCCGGATGTGAAGATTTTTTTGAGGATTTTCTGGACATATTGGAAGATTCCTATGAGAAGAGGAATGCGAATCTGAAAAAAAGGGACAGACTGCGGAAGAAGGATCAGGACTGGTATAAGCGCAGCGACTTATCCGGAATGATGCTCTATGTGGACGCCTTTGCGGGGAATTTGAAGGGTGTAAAAGATAAACTGGATTATCTGGTTGAAACCGGCGTCAATTATCTGCATCTGATGCCCCTTTTAGATACAACTGACGGAAAGAGCGACGGTGGTTATGCCGTATCGGATTTCCGCAGAATCAAGCCTTCGCTTGGAACGATGGAAGATTTGGAGGAGCTTACCGCTGTCTGCCATAAGCGGGGTATTAATATCTGTATGGATTTTGTGATGAACCATACTTCCGAGGATCATGAGTGGGCAAAGCGCGCCAGAGCGGGAGAGAAGGAGTATCAGGATCGGTATTTTTTCTTTGAAAATTATGATATTCCTTCCATCTATGAGCAATATTGTCCTCAGGTGTTCCCGATAAGCGCGCCGGGGAATTTTACATGGCTGCCGGAAATTGGCCGGCATGTCATGACTACATTTTATCCGTATCAATGGGATTTAAATTACCGGAATCCGGTCGTATTAAATGAGATGACGGATAATCTTTTGAATCTTGCCAATAAGGGCGTGGATATTGTAAGGATAGATGCGGTTCCCTATATCTGGAAGGAGCTGTACACGAACTGCCGGAATTTAAAGCAAGTGCACAGCATCGTCAGGATTCTGCGTATGGTGACGGAAATTGTGTGCCCGGGAGTTCTTCTCCTTGGGGAAGTGGTCATGGAGCCGGATAAGGTTGTCCCTTATTTTGGAGCCGTGGAAAAACCGGAGTGCCATATGCTTTATAATGTGACCACAATGGCGTCCACCTGGCATACGGTTGCAACAATGGACGTCAGACTGCTGAAGCGTCAGATGGATATCATTTCTTCATTGCCTAAGGAATATACATTTTTAAATTATCTGCGCTGCCATGATGATATCGGATGGGGGCTGGATTATGAGTGGTTAAAGCAGCTTGGTATTGAAGAGGTGGCGCATAAGAAATATCTGAATGATTTCTTTACCGGGAAGCAGTGGAATTTCTTCGGAAGAGGGGAGCTATACAACGATGATCCAAGCCTTGGCGACGCAAGACTCTGCGGAATGACGGCTTCTTTGTGCGGAATCGAGAAATTTTCCTATGAGAAGAATGAAGAACTCTTGGAGCAGAGCATCCGGTGCGCTCTGATGCTCCACGCGTATATGTATACCCAGTCCGGTATCCCGATTCTCTACAGCGGGGATGAAATCGGGCAGGAAAATGATTATTCTTATCATGAGGATCCTTTGAAATGTCAGGATTCCCGTTATCTGCATCGGGGGGGATTTGACTGGAAGAAGGCGGAAAAACGCAAGGATAAGCTGAGTACGGAGAGTGAGATTTATTCCGGTATCCAGAAGATGATTCGTCTCCGCAGCGGATGTAAGGTATTTGAAAGCGGAGCGGATGTGTGGACTGTGAATACGTACAATGATCATGTCCTTGCTATCGGACGCTATTATCAGGGCGAGAAGCTGATTGCGGTATTTAATTTCAGTGATGAGCCTGAGACGGCTTGGATTTCGGAGAATGACGGAATTTATGCGGAGCTGTTTACCGGTGAAAAGAGGGAAATTGTCAATGTAGAGCTTCCGGCGTATGGGTACTGTTGGCTTTATAAGCGATTTGAACAGTAACAAAACGTACAGAATAGACAAGGAAATTATGAAAAATCAGTAGACATTATACCTTCTGGATGGGTATAATGACTTAAGTAAAAAAGAGTGATATGATATCACTCTTTTTTTGTAGGAATGAGCTGAAATTTCGTTGAAAGAGAAAGGGAACAGAATGGAAAAGTTTCAGAAATTAAAAAAGGATGTACAAGCATCTCTTGCTAAAATACGGGAAAAGGGAAGGAATTATTTTTGCAGGAATTGGCAGGATACTTATCCGCCGGTTTATCTGGCTCTGATGGCAGCATTGTGTATCGCAGTCGGCAGTTTCGCAGTGCCGCTGCTTCCAAATCCGGCGCTGGGATTCGTAATGGGTGCAGTAACCGCATTTCTTCTGGGAAATATAGGTCTGGGCATATTAGGATGGATTCTGCGTCAGTTCCGAAAGGTGGAGAGTAAGCATCTTCTCTGTATCCTGTTTCTGATGCTGCTGTCAGGGATGCTGGGGGTATCGGGAAATTTGGGAAATGCAGCGGGAGAAGGCTTCTTGTTCGGCATATTGCTTGCATTGTCATTGATTTTATTTGGAAAATCACTTTGGGCGTTTTTCCGTAACAAGGTGCATACTCCAACGATTGTTATTACCGGATGTATCAGCGGAATTGTTTTTCTGTCGGGCTGCATACTTTTGGCGCAGACGGGTTTTCAGGATGAATATATAGAAGAATATCTTTCATTGCATGAGAAATTATCTGCGGCACAAGCGCCGGAGGAATTTGAAAATGAGCTGTCATTTGGCAGTTATACGGTGAAAAGTCTGGAATATAGTCCGGAAAAAGAAGCGGAAATAAAATCCGAGACGATTGATTTATCTTATTGTGCAGAAAATCCGGGAGGCTTGACGGGACTATGGCGGAGCGCAGTGACCGGATATGATGTAGAAGAGGCTCCGATTGCCGGAAAAGTATGGTATCCCTCGGAGCTTGACGATTGTCCGGTGCTGTTTTTTGTGCATGGGAATCATGGGACTTTGACCGAATCATATCAGGGTTATGCTTATCTGGGGGAATATCTGGCTTCCCACGGGTATGTAGTTGTTTCAGTAGATGAAAATGTGTTGAATCTCCTGTCGAATGAGAATGATGCCAGAGCAATCCTGCTGCTGGAAAATATCAGGAAATTGCAGGAATTTAACGCAGAAGAAGGAAATCCGTTGTACGGAAGGATGGATTATGATAATATCGTGATTGCGGGACATTCGCGGGGAGGAGAAATGGCGTCGACGGCTTATCTGTTTAACGGTTATGATGCTTATCCGGAGAACGGAAATCATAAGTTCCGCTACAATTTTCATATCAAAGGAGTAATCGCTGTGGCGCCGTCGGTCAATCAATACATGCCGGCAGGACATGAGGTGGAACTGGAAAATGTGAATTATTTGCTGCTGCAGGGAGCGAACGATCAGGACATCAATATTTTCCTTGGAAATACGCAGTATGAAAATATAAGTTTTACGGAGGATAACGATTACATCAAGTCTTCCCTGTATATTGCCGGTGCGAATCACGGACAGTTTAACAGTCTGTGGGGAACCTATGATATGTCTGCGCCGCTTGACCGGTATTTGAATGTCGGGAATTTTATCAGCGAAGAGGAACAGCAGGAAATTTTAAAGATTTATACGAAGGTTTTTCTGGATAAGGTGTTAAAATCGGAAGATACCTATGAGAGCCTTTTGACCGATTACAGCCGTTATAGCGCATATCTTCCGGAAACCGTTTACATCCAGCAGTATGAGAAGTCGGGAAGCAGGATGCTCTGTGACTTCGAGGAAGATTCTGATCTGGAGACGGCAAGTGATGAGGAGGTTTCCTTGAGCGCCGAAGAAGTATACTTATGGAGAGAGGAAATGCTGTATTATTCTAACGAAATGGCAGAGCTGAATCGGGGGAATTATGCGCTGCGGCTGATGTGGAAGGATACTAGCGACGCTTGCTATGTGTTAAATATGCAGGAGCCGGTTTCTCTTGTAGATAACAAAATCAATTTTGATATTTGTGATATGGATGAGCATGCGGTGGAGAAGGAAGAGTACTGTTGTATGATACCGCAGATAGTGGTTTCTGATTCCGAAGGGAATCAGGCGGTGGTTTCCCCGCAGGATACGGTTATCTATCCGCCGCTTCCGGTAAAGCTCGGAAAGACACAGTATTTTTTGGATAGCAATGAATACAAGCATCAGTATCAGACAATCAGCGTTACATCGGAGCAGTTGAAAGAACAGTGCCCGAAGATAGAGCTTTCTCAAATTAAGAAGATAGAGCTGACGTTTCCTGAGGATGAGAGCGGAAATGTCAGTATTGACAATATCTGCCTGATGAAAGAGCAGATAGAGGAAAAGGATAAAGAATCAAGGAGCAGGATGAAATGAGCATTTTAAATGTGGAACATTTGACGCATGGTTTCGGCGACAGGGCAATTTTTGATGATGTGTCTTTTCGATTGCTGAAGGGAGAACATATTGGGCTGATTGGAGCCAATGGAGAAGGAAAGTCTACCTTTTTGAATATCGTGACCGGAAAGCTTCAGCCGGACGAGGGGAAAATTGAGTGGGCAAAGAATGTACGGGTCGGCTATCTGGATCAGCATACGGCGCTGGAGAAAGGAATGACGATAAGGAGCGTACTTGCATCGGCATTTGATTTTCTGTATGAGATGGAAGCGAAGATGAATGAAATCTGTGAGAAGCTGGGGGAGCTGGAGGAAGAGGAGATGGAAAAGAGCATGGAGGAATTGGGGACGATTCAGGACATGCTTACACTGCACGATTTCTATATGATAGACGCAAAAGTAGAAGAAGTGGCGAGAGCGCTTGGGCTCTTAGAAATCGGATTGGATAAAGACGTGACAGACTTAAGCGGGGGACAGAGGACGAAGGTCCTGATGGGGAAACTGCTTTTGGAGAAGCCGGACATCCTGCTTTTGGACGAGCCGACGAACTATCTGGACGCAGAGCATATCGAGTGGCTGAAACGGTATCTGAACGAGTATGAGAATGCGTTTATTTTGATTTCTCATGATATCCCGTTTTTGAACAGCGTGATAAATCTGATTTATCACATGGATAACAGACAATTGAACCGTTATGTGGGTGATTACGAGAAATTCAGGGAAGTGTATGAAATGAAGAAGGCGCAGCTTGAGGCGGCATACAATAAGCAGCAGAAGGAAATCGCTGATTTGAAGGATTTTGTTGCGAGGAATAAGGCGAGAGTTGCGACGAGAAACATGGCGATGTCTAGACAAAAGAAGCTGGATAAGATGGAAATGATAGAGCTGGCAGGGGAAAAGCCGAAGCCGGAGTTCGTATTCCGGGAGGCGAGGACGCCAGGCCGATATATATTTCAGACGAAGGAGCTTATAATCGGATATGAGGAACCTTTGTCCGCTGCGCTGAACCTTGAGATGGAGCGGGGAGAAAAAATTGTCTTGACCGGAGCGAACGGAATCGGAAAGACAACTTTGCTAAAAAGTATCTTGGGATTAATCCCGCCAATTTCCGGTGAAGTTGAACTCGGAGACTACTTAAGCATCGGATATTTTGAGCAGGAGATGGATCAGGATGTAAAGACTACCTGTATCGAAGAAATATGGAAAGAATTTCCGTCATATTCCCAGTATGAGGTACGGAGCGCACTTGCAAAATGCGGTCTGACGACGAAGCATATTGAGAGTCTGGTTCGGGTTCTGAGCGGCGGTGAGCAGGCGAAGGTACGGCTCTGTAAACTTATCAACCGCGAGACAAATATCCTGCTTTTGGACGAGCCGACGAATCATCTGGATGTGGATGCAAAGGAGGAGCTTAAGCGTGCGCTGGCGGCGTATAAGGGGAGTATATTGATGGTTTGCCATGAGCCGGAATTTTATGAAGGATTGGCAACGGACGTGTGGGACTGTACGAAGTGGACGACGAGGATTTTGTAATACTTTGTGTTTCAGTATTGAGATTTCTTCCCCTTCATCCGATTTAATATGTATGGAAATTAGGAAAGAAAAATGTTACCATAGTATATACACAAAATTGATAAATCAGGTGGTGTCGTTTTGATAGTAAGGAAATATATACGTGTTCGGCAGTTAAAAGAAGGCATGCGGACTGACCAGAGAATTATAGACCATATAGGGCGCGTGTTAATTGAAAAGGGGACAACTTTAGATCAGTATCAGATAGATTATATGATTAACATGGGAGTTGGTGGCATCTATATCAGGGAAGGGGAAGCGGAAGACCCGGATGATTATGTCATAACAGAGGAGACTCAAAGAACGATTGAAAAGCTCAAGGTGGCAGATCCCGTCAAGGTCAAGCTGGCAGAGAGCGTGAAGAATCGTGTTTCCCAAGGCGTACAGTTTCTATATAAAAATACGGATTCAGAGAACTTTGTAAATACGACGAACGATATTGCAAATGATCTTATGAAAGCGATTCTGGAAAATGACGCCATTGCGGTCGATATCAGTGAGCTGAAAGTCAGTGATGAGTACACTTTTAAGCACAGCGTGGATGTTGCGACTATGGCAATGATTGTTGCAAAAAAATATGGGATGCCAGAAAATCAGATTTATGAGATTGGCATTGCAGGGCTTTTGCATGATGTCGGCAAGTCTAGGATTCCGAATGAAGTGCTGAATAAGCCGGCGAGGCTGACCGATGAAGAATTTGAATTGATGAAGCAGCACTCGTTATTTGGTTATAATATACTAAAAGAAAAGAGGAACGTTTCGTCTGCGGTTATGATGGCAGTCCTGCAGCACCATGAAAAGATAGACGGAAACGGATATCCGCTGGGATTGGCAGAAAGTGAAATCGGTGAATATGCGAAAATCCTGTCAACCGTGGATATCTATGATGCCTTGGTAACGGAACGTCCGTATAAAACCGCATTTTCTCAGCGGGATGCGGTGGAGATGATTATGTCCATGACAAGGGAGCTGGATGTTACAGTCATCAAAGCATTTTTGAACAGCGTAATCCTCTATCCGGTGGATAGCATCGTGGAACTGAGTACCGGAGAGAAGGCAAAGGTGGTAAAAAATAACCAGAATTGCATTTTAAGGCCTAAAGTAGTAGGATTGAAAACCGGAAAAGTATACGACTTGACAGAGGATGTCTCCTGCGCAAGCATTATTATTCCTTAAGGGGAAGTAGGTACGTTTCTGGTTCTGTGCTGCTTTTTAAGTTTACTCTGCTGTTTCAATTGTTTCCGGTAAGAGAATTTGATGAGTTCTTTTCGCTTGGCGTCCAGTCCGGTTTGAGAATAGCAGTACAGCCGTTCCCATTGGACGGCGGAAATCATGGCATAGGATTGACGGGCATCAAAATGATATTCTTTTGCGAGCCGGCTGATCTGCTTTTGGGAAAATACGATAGAGAGCCGTTCTTTTGCGGTATTTCCTCTGCCGGCAGCATAGAAAAAGCTCACAAAGTCTTTATATTCCCGGAATTCTTTCGGCGACATGTCCATATGTCTCTTTTTAAAGTGCAGCAGTACAATTTCCACCTTCGGAGCCGGCGTGAAATCGGTCGGTGCAAAGTTATGTAAAATACGCATTTCATATTGAGGTTTTAAAAGGGCTGCCCGTAATCCCTCGTATTTTTGAAAAGGCAGTCCGCAGAATTTTTTTGCCGCTTCTTTTTGCAGAACCAGAAAAATCTCTTCGGGGGAGTTATCTCTTGTCGTCAGTTTTGTCACAATGTCAGCCGTAATCTGAAACGGGATGTTTGAAAAGACTTTATAGCTGCCTTTTTTGGGCAGTGGATACTTTAAGAAGTCTGCATGGATATATTCGACATTATTCCACTGGTGTTTTCTCAAAAGTTCCTCATAGAGCTTTGAATCATATTCAATGGCTGTAACCTTTTTCGCAGAGCGGGCAAGCGCATCGGTAATGATTCCTTTTCCGGCTCCGATTTCTATGATATGGTCATCGCTGCTGATGTTTGCTTTTTGGATCAGTTTTCGCATCAGTGCAGCAGATTTTATAAAATTTTGTGAATGTGCAAGATTTGGCATAAGCGTTTTCCTCCATAGCCCGATTATAACAAGTGGGATATGCGGGAGAAACCTCACACACTTTCTTAAAATAAAAATGTGCCACAATTTGTGGCACATTTTGAAAATCGTCTGTTCTTACAGACGTTCCTGTTTTAAAATTCTCTGGATACTTTTTTTCGTCAAAAAGTATTTCTCCGATAATTGCTGCGCATTCATCCCATTTTGAAAGTCTATGTATATCTGGTGATTGCGCTCGGCTATATATTTCTTGGTATCTGTGTTTGTTCCCCAATGACTTTTATTTGTTTTCTTTTTGGGGATATAAATTACTTTGCCCTCTGCATATTCCTGTATCTGCTCCAAAAGTTCTTTCGGAAGCAGATCAGTTACGCTTTGGTTGCCCATTTTTTACCCTCCTAATTTTTATTTTTTAGGATGGCAAAGGCGATTTTTCCTCATAATGAAACAATATGGAATTGCTGCGCTAAACCGCCTTTGCGGTGCGCAAATTATCATTCCGCCCATAGAATACTCCTTTCGTTTATTTGATAATCATAGTTTAACACGTTTTTTGTTTGTTGTCTCTATTTCTTTTGCATAGAATTCCCCAAAAGCTGAAACAATAATTAAAAAAGAAAAGAGAGGGAAAGTTTGGAAGTAAAACTTCCAAATCTACCTGAATGGCATGAGGAACATGCCAGAAGGAGGAAAACATGTCACAGATGATTGGAAAACAGAGTATTTCCTTCAAACAATGTCCTTACATTCTTTCGTCAGGCAGCGTCGCGGGAAAGAAGGAAGGAGAAGGACCGTTAGGGAAATGCTTTGATATGATATGCCAGGATGATAAATTCGGCGCCGATTCGTGGGAAGAGGCGGAGAGTACCATGCAAAAGGAGGCGGCGGCGCTTGCGATGGGGAAGGCGCATGTGAAACCGGAGGATGTGCGCTATGTATTTGCCGGAGATTTGCTGGGACAGACGATAGCGACTTCTTTTGGAATTATGAATTATAATATTCCGTTGTTTGGATTGTACGGCGCCTGTTCTACGGCGGGAGAATCCATGTCTTTAGCGGCGATGTGCGTTGCCGGCGGTTATGCTGACCTTGTGCTTGCGATGACTTCCAGTCATTTTGCCAGCGCAGAAAAGCAATTCCGCTTTCCGTTAGAGTATGGAAATCAAAGACCTGTATCTGCAACATGGACCGTTACAGGAAGCGGCGCTTTTTTAATTGGAACAAGTAAGAGCCATGTGAAAATTACGGGAGTGACGACTGGAAGAATCGTAGATTATGGGATCAGGGATTCTATGAATATGGGTGCTGCAATGGCGCCTGCCGCCTGTGATTTGATTGCCCATCATTTTGAGGATTTTCAGCGGAAACCAGAGGATTATGACAAAATCATAACCGGGGATTTAGGTTATGTGGGCAGGCAGATTCTGCTGGATTTGTTGAAAGAAAAGGGATTTGACATCAGCGGGATTTATACGGACTGCGGAATAGAGATCTTTGACAAGGATACGCAGGGAACAGATTCCGGCGGTTCCGGCTGCGGCTGCAGCGCAATTACTATGAGCGCGCATTTTCTGCCGCATATTGAAAAAGGCGTTTTGAAACGGGTGTTGTTCGTGCCGACCGGAGCGCTGCTCTCTACGGTTAGTTTCAATGAGGGACAGAATGTTCCGGGAATTGCTCACGGAGTTGTTTTGGAATACGAGGAATAGAGGAAAGGAAACGCGAAAATGGATTATGTAAATGCATTCTGGGTAGGCGGGTTGATTTGCGCCCTGATTCAAATATTGATGGAAAAGACAAAGCTTATGCCAGGGAGAATTATGGTAATGTTGGTGTGCGCCGGTGCAGTATTAGGCGCAGTCGGCGTTTACCAGCCTCTCATTGATTTTGCGGGAGCAGGGGCAAGCGTGCCGCTTCTGGGATTTGGAAATACACTGTTCAAGGGCGTGAAGGAAGCGATTGAAACGGATGGCTTTTTAGGAATTTTTATGGGCGGATTTACGGCAAGCGCTGTAGGAATCTGTGCAGCGCTAGTATTTGGCTATCTGGCATCCCTTATTTTTGAACCGAAAATGAGGAAATAAATGGAAATGAATAAAAAAGTGAAATACGTCCACAATATAAGTGACTGGGAAAATACCCATACCTGTATGTACTGTAAAATCAGACACAGGAAAAAGGAAAAGGAGAAATGACCATGAAAAAGTTTAGCAAATTACTGGTTGCGGCAATGCTTGTGCTGGCATTAGGCGTAACGGCAGCGGCCTGCGGAAAAAATAACGCAGACAAAAACAACAATGGCAACAACAGCAATAACAATTCTGTTACAGACGGAACAGACGACAAAAACAACAATCAGAATAACAACACCAATGACAACAATGATAATGCCAACGGAGACGGGAGCGTGACAGACGATATTAAGGACATGGGAGAAGATGCTGTAGACGGTATTGAGGATATCGGTGATGATGCAGCGGATGCAGTGGACGACGCCGGAAATGATGTGAAGGATGCACTGGACGGTACCGAGGGAATCAACGGAGCTGCTACGGAAAACAACAATACAACGAATAATAACACTACGAACGGAAATACCACGAAAAATAATCCATAACAGTTGCATATCTTGAAGAAATGGATGGGTTAAAAAAACCGGAGAGTATTTTCTCTCCGGTTTTTGTGGGTTCTTTTAATTGTCATCAATGCTATAGTTCGGCGCTTCCTTTGTAATATGAATGTCATGGGGATGACTCTCTTTTAAGGATGCAGCGGAAATCTTTACGAACTGGCTGTTCTGCTTTAATGCTTCGATCGTCGGGCAGCCGCAGTAGCCCATACCGGAACGGATTCCGCCGACTAACTGGAAGACGGTATCTTCTACATTGCCCTTGTATGCAACACGCCCTTCGACGCCTTCCGGAACAAGTTTTTTCGCATTCTCCTGAAAGTAGCGGTCTTTGCTTCCGTTTTCCATAGCGGCGAGGGAGCCCATACCGCGGTATACCTTGTATTTTCTTCCCTGATATAATTCAAAGGTGCCGGGAGCTTCATCACAGCCGGCGAACATGCTTCCCATCATACATACATTTGCGCCTGCAGCTAAAGCCTTTGTCATATCGCCGGAATATTTGATACCGCCGTCCGCGATAATCGGTATGCCGGATTCTTTTGCAACTTCATAACAGTCCATAATAGCAGTAATCTGCGGAACGCCGATACCGGCAACGACACGGGTCGTACAGATGGAACCCGGTCCGATTCCGACCTTCACAGCGTCTACGCCGGCTTCAATCAATGCCTTAGTGGCGGCTCCGGTGGCAACATTGCCTGCGATAACCTGAAGGGTAGGATAAGCGGCTTTGATATTTCTGACAGCATTTAAAATATTGAGAGAGTGCCCATGTGCGGAGTCTACAACGACAACATCTACATGGGCTTCTACCAGTGCGTCAATGCGTTCCATCATATTTCCGGTGATTCCGACGGCTGCGCCGCAGAGCAGTCTTCCCTGAGAATCCTTGGCAGAAAGCGGATATTTAATCTGCTTCTCGATATCCTTAATCGTAATTAAACCTTTGAGATTGAAATCTTTATCTACAATAGGTAGTTTTTCTTTTCTGGCTTTGGCAAGAATCGCCTTTGCCTCGTCTAACGTAATTCCTTCCGGAGCGGTAATCAGACCTTCGGAAGTCATGGATTCTTTAATTTTTTTTGTGAAATCTCTTTCGAATTTTAAATCACGGTTCGTAATGATACCTACTAACTTGCCGTTTTCGGTTATTGGAACGCCAGAGATACGAAACTTGCGCATGAGATTTTCTGCGTCGAGTAATGTATGTTCGGGAGAAAGAAAGAATGGGTCTGTAATTACGCCGTTCTCAGAACGTTTTACCTTATCGACTTCTTCTGCCTGTGACTCAATAGACATATTTTTGTGGATAATTCCAATACCGCCTTGTCTTGCCATTGCGATTGCCATGCGGTGTTCTGTCACAGTGTCCATTCCTGCACTCATCATAGGAATGTTCAGTGTAACAGATTTAGTCAGATGCGTTGTCAAGTCAATCATATTTGGTGTTACTTCAGAGTATGCAGGAACTAATAACACGTCGTCAAATGTAATTCCTTCGCCGATAATTGTACCCATTTTCTTTTATCCTCTCTTTCACGTTTTGGTATGTTGTTAAAAAGGTTTTAATTTTTAGATTTTAGCAAAAAAAATATAGGGTGTCAATGTCTGACAGCTTAGAAATGGATTTAAATTTAGTGAATAAACATTGGAGATAGGAGAGGAAAAAATGAAAATTTTGTGAATTATGTATAATTTTGGGGGAATTATCAGAAGATTCTAAATGAAAAATTGTGAAAAAGTGATTATATATTGACAAAACGGAAATATAAGAATAGAATAGAGAACGGTTCATATCAATTATTAAGGAGGAGACAAAGAGATGAATGAAGTAACTACGAAAATCAGCAAGTCTGGCTTAAAACGTTTCATGGCATTGTTTTTGAGCTTATGCTTATGCTTAACGATGGTTCAGATGGACGTTCTGGCTGGCACAAATGACGCAACGGTTCAGTCTGGAGAAGAAG
>Ga0137307_101779_pt1 | contig 17253 bp, 15 predicted proteins | sample NAcewD2O_March_2_FD_97180 | JGI IMG/M metagenome (GOLD analysis project Ga0137307, IMG submission 97180) | Mouse cecal microbial communities from Vienna, Austria - N-Acetylglucosamine amended D2O_March | ecosystem: Host-associated > Mammals > Digestive system > Large intestine > Cecum | place... | reverse complement strand
GGTGCCCGGAACGGGTGGCGGGTGCAGTTGAGGAATGCGGAGGAAATCAAACAAAAACGGAGGTAACAAGATGAGTGTCATTTCAATGAAGCAGCTGCTGGAGGCAGGCGTCCATTTCGGACATCAGACAAGAAGATGGAACCCGAAAATGGCTCCCTATATCTTCACGGAGAGAAACGGTATCTACATTATCGACTTGCAGAAGTCGGTCGGCAAAGTGGACGAGGCTTACAAGGCGGTATCCGAGATTGCCGCACAGGGCGGAACCATTCTGTTTGTAGGTACAAAGAAGCAGGCACAGGACGCAGTGAAGACCGAGGCTGAGCGCTGCGGTATGTTTTATGTCAATGAGAGATGGCTTGGCGGTATGCTGACAAACTTTAAGACGATTCAGTCCCGTATCGCAAAGTTAAAGAAGATCGAGGCAATGTCCGAGGACGGAACATTTGACGTGCTTCCGAAAAAAGAAGTCATTGCGTTAAAGAAAGAATGGGAGAAGTTAGAGAAGAACCTTGGCGGTATCAAGGATATGAAGAAGCTTCCCGATGCAATTTTCATCGTTGATCCGAAGAAGGAAAGAATCTGTGTACAGGAAGCGCATGCGCTCGGTATTCCGCTGATCGGTATTGCGGATACGAACTGCGATCCGGAAGAACTTGATTATGTCATTCCGGGTAACGACGATGCGATCAGAGCCGTAAAGTTGATCGTATCCAAGATGGCTGACGCTGTCATCGAGGCAAATCAGGGCGAGGCAGTTTACACCGAGGCAGAAATGGCTGCCGAAGCAGGTGAGGCTGAGGATATCGAAGAAGTTGTAGAGAACGCAGAGGCATAAGGATAATGAAAAGTTCTAAGGCGGCAGAGTACGCCGCCTTAAATTTTTTACCTGTGAGTAAGAGTATGCAGGCAGATTTTTCGTTTTGCCGCTTTAAGTGGTGCGAAAAAAGTATAAAAAATCGGAAAGGCAGGGTATAAACAGAATGGCAATCACAGCAGCAATGGTGAAAGATTTGAGAGAAATGACCGGCGCAGGTATGATGGACTGCAAAAAGGCATTGACACAGACTGACGGCAATATGGACGAGGCTGTTGAATATTTAAGAAAAAACGGACAGGCAAAGGCTGAAAAGAAAGCGGGCAGGATTGCCGCTGAGGGTGTCTGCCGCGTTATCACGAAAGACAACAAGACGGCGGCAGTCGTTGAGGTAAACTCTGAGACGGATTTCGTCGCAAAGAATGAGAAATTCCAGACTTATGTGGAAGCAGTCGCTGAGCAGGTGCTTGCATCGAACGCGGCGGATGTTGACGCATTCATGGACGAGCCTTGGAATGCAGATGCTTCTAAGAGCGTGAAGGATGTGCTTGTCGAGCAGATCGCGGTCATTGGCGAGAACTTAAAGATCAGAAGATTTGAGAAATTATCCGCAGAGAACGGCATGACCGTGACGTATCTGCATGGCGGCGGCAGGATTGGCGTGATCGTTGCAGCCGATACCGATGTATGCAGCGATGCGGTGAAGGAAGCACTGACGAATATTGCAATGCAGGTTGCGGCGCTTTCTCCGAAATATGTGTCCAAAGATGAGATTCCCGCAGACTATATTGAGCATGAAAAGGAAATCTTAAAAGAACAGATCAAGAACGATCCGAAGGAGTCCCAGAAGCCGGAGAAGGTGATAGAAGGTATGATCAACGGCCGTATCAACAAGGAATTAAAGGAAATCTGCCTTGTGGATCAGGTCTATGTGAAGGCGGAGGACGGTAAGCAGACTGTTGCACAGTATTTGGCACAGGTTGCAAAGGATAACGGCGCAAGCATCAGCCTGACGAAGTTTGTCCGTTTTGAGACAGGCGAAGGGCTTGAGAAGAAGAATGAGGATTTTGCGGCTGAGGTTGCAGCGCAGATGAAATAGTCTCGCCTGAAGGCGAACCATTACAAGTTTGCCTGGGAGCAAACTTGAGAGATACGAACAAAGTCTGTTTGGTTATTTTGAATGAAGAACCCCCTGTGAAATGGTGTGCGAATGCCATTTGCAGGGGTTTTTATCTTTTCAAATTTGATAGACATTGCCTGACAAATTTGAAAAGTGAGTAGGAAAAATATGATTGATCTGCTATTTGTTGATATACTATTAACATAGAATAATCTAAGAGGGAATAGCCAAGAATGAAATTTGAATGGGACGAAGATAAGAATATTATAAACAGGGAAAAACATAAAATTTCTTTTGAAACGGCGGCATATGTTTTTGATGATCCTTGTTATTTATTATATTGAAATATTTGATTTTGAACATAGTGCTGATGAAGATAGATGATATATTGCGATAGGGAAAGTCGGAGATGTGTTGTTTGTAGTATTTACGGAACGAAAGGTAACAATACGATTAATTTCGGCCAGACTTGCAACTAATGCAGAAAAGGAGCTTCATTATGACCAGAACATTAATTATTGAGAGCGGGCAAAAACCTACGGAAGAACAATTGAAGGAGGTATAAGAGGCGAAAAAGAGCCGATTAATTTCGATGAGGATTGTGAAGAATTGTCGCCAGCCATGATGAAGGCGTTTAAGAGTGCGGTGGTGCAAAGAAATCGCAAGAAGAAAGCTTAGAAATTTGGGGAAGAACCTTTTCATTTGACCGCCGTGGCAGAAAGAGCCACAGATAGAAAACAGGAGTAAGAAGGGCATCATGACCGGCAGACAGGGTGGTTGTGATGCCCTTTTACCGTACAGAAATTTCGCTATAAAGCACAAACCGACTATCAATTAAAGGAAAATACTGTAAATCATCTTTGTTTTTCTGCCGATATACAATATGGAGGTTTGTAACATTGAATCAGTGAGCAGATGCGGAAGGAAGAGTCAATGTGATAAACGGAACATGGAAGCAGACCACCCGGAGAAAGGATTCTCCGAATATAGTAAAGGAACAGACGGATAACACGACTATTTCAAGGAGGAAAGAGGATGAGTGGAATGGATTCGTATGTGCAGGCGCTGGGGAGCCAGGCTTACAGGCAGGCTCAGTATATGACGCAGACACAGACTGCGGGAAGCCGCGTCAGAAAGCAGGATGAGAAAAAAGCAGCGGAAAGCGGAAAGAAGCCGAATGAGGTCAGGGCCGGGTCGGAAGTAAAGAAGACGGACGGCAAAAAGGAGATTAAGACCGGAAGAACTTATGGCAATCCGAAGCTGAGCAAGGAAGCGGAGGATTATTATAATCAATTAACGAAGAAGTATGGCAATATGAGTTTTGTGCTGGTAGCATCCGATAAAAAGCAGGAAGCGGACGCGATGAAGAACAGCTTTGCCACGCCAAACGGGATGACTGTGCTCATCGATACGGATAAGATTGAACGCATGGCGACGGATGAAAATTACCGCGCAATGATGGAAGGCAAGATTCAGGCGGCGTCTTCCGGGCTGAATCAGATGGCGAAGACGGTCGGAACAAAGCCGGGTGTGAAATCTTATGGAATGCAGTATAAAGACGGCAGGGCGTCGTTTTTTGCGGCGGTTGACAAGTCCTTTGCAGAACAGCGCAAGCTGATCGAAAAGCGGGCTGCTAAGAAGAAAGAGGACGCGAAAGCGGAAAAGAAGAAGGCAGCGAAAAAAGCAGAAGAAGAGCGTATGGAAAAGCGGCGCGCGGACAGAAAAGACCGTGCTGACAGTCTGGATCGTACTGAGAACACGGAGGAAGTTGTGATTACGGCGAATTCTATAGAAGAGCTGATGCGCAAGATCGATGACTATGAAATGGGATACCTTACCGACCATATGCGCACCGACGAGGAAAAAATGATCGGACAGTCCGTAGACTACTCCATATAGGATTCAGGCTTTGGATATCCGAATCGTAGGAAAAAAATTTCGTCGGGATAGATTTTTACAGATCGCAGGGCTGTCAGATAGAAATAAATCTGACGGACAGAAAAGAGGGGAGCCTATGAAAGTTGGAGAAAAAAAGGAAGGCGTGCTTGCACTGTCCTTTGCGATAGGCAGGGACGAGCAGACGCCGGGAACCACAGGAAAGAGACAGGGTGCGCAGGGAAAAACGAAATCCGTGCAAATGGGTGCGGGTATGCAGCAAAATCCGATCATGCAGAAAAAGGAAGCGGCTCTGCGTCAGGCACGGAAAGTCGTTGCCGATGTATTTGAATCGGATAATAAGGTTGCATTAGATATGGGAAAGCGCCGCGCAAATATCAAAACGCTGAAGGCGGAGTCGAAAGCTGCGGGCGCTGAATTAAAGAAGATCAACGACCAGAAAGCAGCATGGAAAGAAGAGTACGGTATAGAGGATGATAGTCAGGAACAAAAGGATCTGCAGCTGTTGGAAAAACGACAGGACAGTCAGGTTCCGGGTTCCGGCGTGATTCTTTCAGGAGAAGAGAGAATGCGCCTTGCCGAGATTGACGGGCAGGGTCTGACCGATTATCAGAAGCGCTGTCTGGAAGTGAATCAGGATGCGGGGATGTATCGCAGCATCATAGAGAGCAGCAAGAAGGAGATCAAGGCGGAGAATACTGCTATCCGCGATACGAAGATCAATATACTTGCCACCCCGTACGAGCAGGGAATGGGCTTTGCGCAGGATACGGCGGAAGACATCAAGCTGGCGGCGAGCAAAGATGCGGCATACGGCATGATTGGCGAGGTCAAGGACAAGGTAGACGAGGACTGGGAGAAAGCGCAGGAGAAAGCCGAGGAGCGCAAAGAGGAAAAGGAAGAGAAGGAAGAAAAACTCGAAGAACGCAAGGAGCAGGAGGAAGCGGCGGAGGAACGCGTAGAAGGCCGGCGTGAGGATAAAGCAGGACAGGAACAGATGCTTGAGCGTAACCGTGAGCACCTTGCCGGGCAAAAGGAAGAGGCGGAGAGTCTCAGAGAGCAGATTGCCGCTAAGACAGCGGAAGAAAAAGAGAGAAGCGTAGAAATGGCTGCCGCGAAACCGAAGAATGAGGACGGAATCAACCAGAAGATCGGAAAATCGGACGATGAGGACGGCACAGACCAAAAGATCGAAAAATCGAACGGCGAAGACGACACAGGGCGGAATGCCGGAAAAACGGAGAAACAGGACGAAAAACAGAATGAGAAACACAGTTATAAGATCACAGAACTCTCCCAGGAGCAGGATGATATTCAGGAAAAGGTCAAACGCAAGTTGAATAAGCTTGGTTTGAATGGGGAAGATGCAAAGGGTGTGGCTGTTGACGAGCTTGTCTGAGCTGCGGTTCCGGCATATGGTTTTTGATTTTCATTAAAATGTTATCATTTATTTTCTTGACTTTGCGCACTACTACCATTAAAGTAATAGTGCGCTTATTTTTTTGACAGCTTTTATTGACAAAGGGCGGTTAAAATGAAGGAAAAGATAAAAGAATTAAAAGATAAAAAGATATTTCATAAAGACAATATTGAATGGATCAACGGGCATTATCTGCTGTTTTGTCTGTATGAGTCGCTTGTCCTCAACGTGGTGATGGAAAGTGTTTCAAGGCATTCTCTTTTGGGGGCGCTGCTATATGTGCTTCGACGGCCGGTGATGTTCGTATTCAATGCGCTGATTCTGCTGCTCTTTCTCGGTGTGGGAAGTGTTTTTCGCAGGAGAATGATGTATAATGCGATCGTTTCCATTCTGCTTTTGGCGCTTGGCATCACAAACGGCATCCTGCTCTGTTTTCGGACGACGCCGTTTGCCGCGGTTGATTTTCTGTTGATCACTTCGGCGATCCGTATTGTAAAACTATACCTTTCACCGCTGGTCATTGTGCTGATCTTAGCTGCGATCGTGGCGGCAATCGTATTCAGTGTCGTGCTTGGCTTAAAAACGCCAAAGTATCAGGGAAAGCTGCACGTGGCGGCGATGCTGGCAGCCGCGGTTGTATACGCGTTCAGCCTGATCGGCGTCAATCGCATTTTAGTTGCATGCGGCGTTGCAACCGAGAACTTTTCCAATCTGGCGGATGCATACCGCAATTATGGATTTTCCTATTGTTTCGTCAACAGTGTGATCAATCTTGGTATGGAAAAGCCTGATGATTACTCGGCCGAGCACATTGAGAGTCTTGTGGAGGGTTCCTTAAATGCGCCATTTCCCGTAAATCCGCTGGAGCCTGGAATGGGTAACGGATGGATCGGAGGGGGGAATCTGCCGCCGCAGAATGATCATACATCTGTGGAAACGACACCATCTGCGGATACAGCTCCCGAGTTAACGGGGAAGCCGGAAAATAGCGACATGTTGCCGGGAAGTGTATCGGATGATCCGGATACGGGTATGCCGAATATTATTTTTGTGCAGCTGGAATCTTTTTTTGATCCTTATACGGTTGCAGGACTGGAGTTTTCCGAAGATCCGATCCCGTATTGGAGAGAACTGACGCAGCAGTATACAGCAGGAGCTTTGTATGTACCGTCAGTCGGGGCCGGAACTGCCAATACAGAGTTTGAGATACTGACCGGGATGAATCTGGACTTTTTCGGGCCGGGAGAATACCCGTATAAAACGATCTTAAAATCGACAACCTGTGAAAGCATTGCCAATAATCTAAAGGCACTCGGCTATACTGCGCATGCCATTCATAATAATGACGGTACGTTTTATGACCGGCATATTGTTTTTTCACAGCTTGGCTTTGATACGTTTACACCAATCGAATATATGTATGACGTGGAGCGCAACGTGAACGGCTTTGCCAGGGACGAAATTTTGGTCGGAGAGATCTTAAAGGCGATGGATTCCACTGGCGGAGAGGACGTCGTGTATGCGATTTCGGTGCAGGCGCACGGGGAATATCCTTCGCAGCGTTTGGAGGATGAGGAACCGATTTTCATTCGCTATACAGATCTGGACATGCAGTACGCATGGAGCTATTATGTCAATCAAATTGCCGAGGACGATCAATTTATAAAGAGATTGACCGAGGCGCTTGAAGAGAGGGGAGAGCCCTCGATCCTTGTGCTTTATGGAGACCATCTCCCATATATGAATCTGGAGACGGAGGATGTGGAAGGCGGCATACTCACCGCAACGGAATATGTGATCTGGGATAATATCGGACTTGAAAAAAATGATGCGGACCTTGAGGCATATCAGCTCTCTGCCAAAGTAATGCAGGAGGCGGCAATCGAGCAGGGCATTTTAACAAAGCTGCACCAAAGCTGCATGAGTGATGAAGATTATCTCAGTAAACTGGAAATGCTTCAATATGATATGCTATATGGGGAACGGGAGATCTATGGCGGTATCAATCCGTATGAAGCGACAGAGTTACAGCTGGGAATCGACGAGATCGCTGTTACCGCAGTGGAGGAAGAAGAGGGGCATATCTATGTCTATGGGACAGGATTTAACGAGTACAGCCATGTCTGTGTCAACGGTGAGCCGCAAAAGACAACGTATGTGGAAGCGGGGATGCTCCTGCTGGAGACAGCGCATCTGTCGCAGGGAGACGTCGTGACGGTCGCACAGATCGGCACGGATAATATCGTGCTGGGAGAGACAGAGGGCTTTGTCTATGAGTAACGGATCGGGGTATGAATTTTGACAGAACGCAGAACTGTTACGACAGGATGTGCGTTTATACTTGCCCGTATAGGGATAGTTATGTTATAATGTTAATCGTGTGAAAGGAACGGAACAAGGTTCCTGCGGTGAAAAGCTATGGCAGGGATGGACAAGGGGCCGGATAAGCCCTTGAGAACGGAAACGGAGCGTAGAAGGCGCGTCAACCGATTGAAAAAACTGATCATACTGACGATCATTCTGGCAATCCTTTTGCCTGTCCTTTTGTGTATCATTCTTTTTTTGAAAGTGGGAAGACTTGAGCATAAGGTACAGGAGCTGGAGGCGGCCCGCGAAGTACTTCTTTCCTCACAGATGAGCGATGAAAAGAGGTTGTCGGCGGGGAGCGGAGTAAATGGGCGTTTCGCGCAGACAGGCGGGAACGCGGAGGGTGTTGAAGCAGGCGGTATCGGCATGGGTACACAAGCGGCCGGAGATGAACCTGAAAGCGGTGCATCCGATCATGAAACTGATTTGAACGGGATACCGGAGGAGGTCAGTGAGACTAACCTGCAGGGAAATACTGCGGCTATAGCGGACAGCAGTGCGGATGGGACCGGTCAGGAAAGGACTGCGGAAAGCGAAGGGGAAACCCGGGAGGAAGATGCGGAGGAACTGAGCGGTGAGCAGTTATATCCGGATTATCGAAAGGTCTATCTGACATTCGATGACGGGCCAAGCAGTAATACGGAAGCGATTTTGGAGATATTGGACCGCTACGGCGTGAAAGCTACTTTTTTTGTGGTCGGAAAAACGGATGAACATTCTCAGGAAATGTATCGGCGGATCATAGAGGCGGGACATACGCTTGGGATGCATTCTTACAGTCACCGGTACGGAGAGATCTACGCATCAACGGAGGCGTTTACTGAGGATCTGGAGAAGATTCGCGGTTATCTATATGAAATGACAGGTCAGACAAGCTGTTTTTACCGGTTTCCGGGTGGCAGCAGCAATGCGCTCAGCAGCACGGACGTCCAGGAACTGATCGATGTTCTGGATGAGCGGGGCATCCTCTATTTTGACTGGAATGTCGTGAATGGAGATGCGGGAAGCGTAAAGCTTTCAGCGGCACAGCTTGCGGATAATGTCACAAATAATATGGAGCGATATCGAACGGCAATCGTGCTCATGCACGATGCGGCGGGGAAACCGGCGACGGTGGAGGCGCTGCCGACGATCATAGAGCGCATTTTACAGATGGATCAGACCGTGATTTTGCCGATCACGGAGGACACGGCGCGGATTCAGCAGGTAAAGGCGGAAGAAGTAAGTGAGTAGCGTCTTAGCGGATACGCATGCGCTGCGGAAAGGTGTGTGGTTATGGGTTTTTTTTCAGACTTAAAAGAAGACTTATCACAGGCTGTCAATGAATTGATGCCGGACGAAGAAAAAGAAAGTGCGGAGGCAGAAAGTCAGATGCTGGCAGATATGGCAGACAGACTGGAGACGGCTGATGAAGCAGACTTTGCGGAGTCAGGGGGAAGCGGGGGTTTAGAATCGCAAAGCGAGGAGGACAAGCTGCTTGCAGAACTGTTTGGCGGTTCCCTTGATGAAACGCAGGCGGAGAGTGTCGAAGCGGCAGAGATCAAAGCTGCTGAGTCAGATGAGATGTCCGATATTGACAAAATGCTGGCAGAGGCGAAGCTGGCCGTTGAGGAGAAAGAAGATGAGGTGCAGTTGTCCGGAGCATCAGGAAGCTTTGCGGATATCATGGAACCGGTAACAGAATATACTTTGCCGTCGGAGGGAGACAGTACGGGAGACGCACAGAAAGAGGACGATAAGCTGCTTGCAGAACTGTTCAGCGGTTCTTTCGATACGGTGGATGCGAAGAGTGCACCGGAAGCAGAAGCTTTCGGGCAGACCGGTATAAGCACGGATGAGGAGCCGGCAGCTATGTCTGGAGGGACAGCAGTTGAGGTGCAGGCACATATGCCTGTAGAGGAAGCAGCAGAAGAAGAGCAGGCAGAATTACCAGCGGAGGAAGTGCAGGAAGATATGCCGCCTGCAGAGAAAACGGCAGAAGCGTTACAGTCTGTGAAGGGCGCAGAAAATACAGAACAGTCTGAGACAGATAGAATAATAAAAATGGAGGCAGATAACATGTCAGAGGAAGTAATGGAAATGGATAACACAGCAGTTGATGAGGAAGTGAATGAGGTGGAGAAGGAAGGAGTCGGAAAGATGCAGGAGCAGGTATTTGGCGAGGATGAAGTAGCAACTGACGAGAAGTCCATTATTACAGAGGCTATGACGATCACCGGTGATATTATATCGAGAGGCTCCATGGAGGTGCTCGGAACGATTACAGGCAATATCGACATTCTTGGAAAGCTGGATGTGACCGGAGTAGTCAACGGAAATTCCAAGGCGGCTGAGATCTATGCAGAGTCAGCGAAAATCGTCGGCGAAGTAAATTCTCTCGGCAGTGTAAAGGTAGGCCAGAGCTCTGTTATCATTGGTAATATCATGGCTACGAGCGCAGTGATCGCAGGAGCGGTCAAAGGCGATATTGATGTGAAAGGTCCTGTTATTCTGGATACTTCCGCAATTGTGATGGGTAACATCAAATCCAAATCCGTTCAGATCAATAACGGTGCGGTCGTGGAAGGTATGTGTTCACAGTGCTACGCAGATGTCAATCCTACTGCATTCTTTGATGAGTTTAAGAAGACCGCGAAGATTTAAGGAAACACTAATTCAATCAGCATTCCCTAAAGGAGTTACGCTGAATGGATCAGAAGGGAGAGCGGCATGAAGCGTATTTTATTGAAACTAAGCGGAGAAGCGCTTTCAGGCGATAAGAAGACCGGATTTGACGAACCCACAGTCAGGGAGGTCGCACTGCAGATCAAGCAGCTTGTTGATGATGGGATCGAGGTCGGTGTCGTTATCGGGGGAGGCAATTTTTGGAGGGGACGCTCGAGCGGGAGTATTGACCGCACGAAGGCGGATCAGATCGGTATGCTGGCGACGATCATGAACTGCATCTACGTGTCGGAAATATGCAGAAGTGTCGGGCTTTCGACAGGGATCCTGACACCGTTTGAATGCGGATCGTTTACAAAACTTTTTTCCAAAGACCGTGCAAACAAATATTTATCAAAAGGTATGGTCGTATTTTTTGCAGGAGGAACCGGTCATCCTTATTTTTCAACGGATACAGGCGTGGTCCTGCGTGCGGTTGAAGTGGATGCTGATGTGATCCTTCTTGCGAAAGCCGTTGACGGCGTTTATGATGACGATCCAAGAACAAATCCGGCGGCGAAAAAATACGATAGGGTGTCCATTGACGAAGTGATCACGCGTAATCTGCAGGTTGTAGATATGACGGCGTCGATTCTGGCAAAAGAGAACCGGATGCCGATGCGTGTGTTTGGCTTAAATGAAAAGAACAGTATTGTAAATGCGATAAAAGGTGATTTCAGCGGCACGGAAGTGACCGTGAACAGGGAGGACTAACATGGACGCAAGATTAGCGCAATATGAGGAGAAAATGCAGAAGGCACTTGATTTTTTGCAGGCTGATTTTCAGACGATCCGTGCGGGACGCGCAAATCCGCATATTTTGGATAAGATCAAGGTCGACTATTACGGGACGCCGACGCCGATTCAAAGTGTCGGGAACATCACGGTTCCTGAAGCAAGAATGATCCAAATCGCACCGTGGGAGAAATCGTTGATCAAGGAGATAGAGAAAGCGATCATGATGTCCGACGTCGGAATTACACCTTCTAACGACGGAACGGTTGTCCGTCTGGTATTTCCGGAGTTGACAGAGGACCGCAGAAAAGAACTTGTCAAGGAAATCAAAAAGAAGGGCGAGGATAATAAAGTCGTTATCCGAAACGCCAGACGCGATGGCAATGACGCTGTGAAGAAGCTTGGCAAGGAAATATCCGAGGACGAGGCAAAGCAGCTTGAAGACCAGCTTCAAAAGGCAACGGATAAGTACATTAAGGAAGTGGATGCACTCGTTGAGAGTAAATCAAAGGAGATCATGACAGTATAAACGGGGAAAATGAGGGGGCGCACGGCATGCTTGCATGCGAGTGCGCTTTCTGCTAGGGAAACGCGGATCAAAGCGTTTCCCGCGCCGGATTTGCGCTGCGAAGCAGCATAAACCACTGCAAATCCGTGCGCATCAGCCGGAGGCTCTAAGGAAACACTGATATAATCAGTGTTTCCTTAGAAATGCTTGAAATCCGGGCGGCAGGAGGAGAATAAGTTTTATGCTGCGCATAACTAGAGCCATCCGCCGTTCAAAAAAATAATCATAGCATGGAGACGAAAAATGATCATACCGCAGCATGTGGCAATTATATTGGACGGAAACGGCCGATGGGCAAAAGCGAAAGGCATGCCCCGTAATTACGGGCATGTGCAGGGCGCGAAAAATGTCGAGGTCGTTTGTCGTGCAGCGCATGAGATGGGAATCCGTTATCTGACGGTTTATGCGTTCTCGACAGAAAACTGGAGCAGGCCGTCAGATGAAGTCGCAGCTTTGATGAAGCTTTTGAAAAGCTACCTCTCTACCTGTAAAAAGACGGCGAAAAAAAATAATATGCGCGTGCGCGTGATTGGCGACAGGGAGGGACTTGACCCTGAGTTCCGGCGTCAGATCTTAGAGCTTGAGGAAGCGACGAAGGACTATGACGGCTTGAACTTTATTGTTGCGCTCAATTACGGAAGCCGGGATGAGATCCTGCGTGCCGTGCAAAAGATCGCCGTGCAGATCAGGGCGGGAGAGGTATCGCCTGATGACATCAGCCCGGAGCTTTTTGAGGCGTCACTGGATACGGCGGGCATACCGGCGCCTGACCTGCTCATACGGACGAGCGGGGAACAGCGTCTGTCCAATTTCTTACTGTGGCAGCTCGCATATGCGGAGTTCTATTTTACGCCCGTGCCGTGGCCTGATTTTGACGGGAAAGAATTGCAGAAGGCGGTGGAGGCATATAATGACAGAGACCGCCGCTATGGGGGCGTCAAGGGATAATAAAATTATAATTTTCAACCGCGGGATTTGTGTCTGCGCGCTGCAAACCCATAAAATGGCAAACCCATAAATGGTTAAGCCATTTATGGGTTGACACAAACTCGTTTATGCGCAAAGAGCAGCGCAGAAAAGGAGATAAACATGTTTTTGACAAGGACGATTAGCGGGATCGTGCTGGTGATACTGGCGTTTGGCGCTATCTGGGCGGGGGACTGGGTATTGCTGCTCACGATCTATGCCGTGTCCGTGATCGGTTTTTTAGAACTGACAAGGGCAATGGGGGTAAATCAAAAAGGAAAGGCGCCCAATGCCTATGAAGTTGTCGGGCTGATCGGCATTACGCTCTATGATATTCTGCTGTATCTGTATGGTTCCGGACTCGGACTTCTTCGCGCGGGCAGCGAGAAACAGCTGACGATTACGGGAGCGGCGGCAGCAGCATTCATGTGTCTGATGGTTTTGATCCTTACGCTGCTTAGCCTGATGGCAGTCTATGTCCTGACGTTTCCGAAAGCAAAATGCGACGTTCCGGTCAGAACGTTTTTTGCCTGTATCTATGCGCCGGTCATGCTTTCGTTTATTTGGCTGATACGGGAGTGGCACGGTGGATTTTATCTTGTGTGGCTCGTGTTTATCAGCAGCTGGATCAGCGATACCTGTGCTTATCTGGTCGGAAGGACGTTCGGGAAGCATAAGCTTGCGCCTGTGCTAAGCCCTAAAAAGTCTGTTGAAGGTTCGATCGGAGGCATTTTCGGAGCGGCGCTTATCGGTTTCTTATACGGATTTGTACTTCAAAAAACGAATACGCTCAATCTTCCGTATCAGGCTCTCTATTTTGCGCTGATCGGCGGCGTCGGTTCCGTGCTGTCGCAGCTTGGAGATCTCGCGGCGTCGGGGATAAAGCGTGACCATGATATTAAAGATTACGGAAAGCTGATTCCGGGACATGGCGGCATCATGGATCGTTTCGACAGCGTGATCGTGACGGCTCCGCTCATTTATTTTTTGGGAATCCTGCTCCTGTCCTGAAAAAAGAATAAAAGGCGATAACTATCTTGAAAGTATAAGCAGACGTTTCTAAAAAGATTGAAAAGTGTAGGCAGGCAATTGCAAAAAGTGCAAAAGAAGAGTGTGGAGAAAGAAAAAATGTGCTTCTGCTCATAAATCAGACTTCATGCAGATCGGGGGGACGTGATGGATCAAGATATGGAAAGTAAGCGCATAGCGATTTTAGGCTCAACCGGTTCCATTGGCACGCAGACGTTAGAGATCGTGCGGACAAATCCGGAATTGCGCGTAGCGGCGCTTGCCGCCGGTACGAATGTGGAGCTGATGGAAGCGCAGATCCGCGAGTTTCATCCACTGACCGTCTGTATGTGGAGCGAAAAGGCGGCGGCGGAGCTTGCACTGCGCACAGCTGATATGCCTGTGCGCATCGTCTGCGGAATGGACGGACTGTTGGAGATTGCCGCCATGCCGGAAGCGGATATCCTGGTTACGGCAATTGTGGGTATGATCGGCATCCGGCCCACAATCGAAGCAATTAAGGCACATAAGACGATCGCGCTTGCCAATAAGGAAACGCTTGTGACGGCAGGACACCTCATCATGCCGCTTGCAAAAGAGTGCGGCGTTTCGATCCTTCCCGTGGACAGTGAGCACAGCGCGATCTTTCAGTCGATGCAGGGACAGCCGCGCGCACGCGTGCAGAAAATCCTGCTTACGGCATCCGGAGGACCGTTCCGCAGGAAAACAAGACAGCAGCTTGAACCGATGACTGTGGAGGATGCGTTGAAGCATCCGAACTGGTCGATGGGCAAAAAAATCACGATCGACTCCGCAACGCTTGTCAATAAAGGTTTGGAAGTAATGGAAGCGCGCTGGCTCTTCGACGTGGAGCTTGATCAGATCGAGGTGCTGATCCATCCGCAGAGCATCCTGCATTCCGCCGTTGAGTTTGCGGACGGCTCGATCATGGGGCAGATGGGTCTGCCGGATATGAAGCTTCCGATCCAGTATGCACTGTTTTATCCCGACAGAAAGCCGATGGGCGGTCCGCGTGCGGATCTGTGCAGCATTGCTCAGCTTACGTTTGAGAAACCGGATATGGAGACGTTTGAGGGGCTTTCGATGGCACTGAAAGCGGCGGAGGCGGGCGGCACGATGCCAACCGTGTTCAATGCTGCGAACGAGCGGGCAGTCAGCCTGTTTTTACAGAAAAAAATCCGCTTTTTACAAATCTATGAGCTGATCGCAGGTTGTATGAGTAAGCACCGGATTGTCAATAATCCGAGTGTAAATGAGATTCTTGAAGCGGAAGCACAGACATATGATTTTATTAAGCAATTAACCGGAGATGCACAATTATGATAAAAATTTTATGGTTCCTTGTAATATTTGCGATCGTCGTGATCGCACATGAGTTTGGTCACTTTCTGATTGCAAAGGCAAACGGAATCCGCGTAGTGGAGTTTACCGTCGGAATGGGACCGATCCTTCTGAAACGGCAGGGAAAAGAGACACTTTACACATGGCGTCTGCTGCCGCTTGGCGGAGCCTGCATTTTTGAAAATGAGGACGGACTTGACGAAGAGGAAAAAAAGAAACAAGACGAGAGCGCCAGTGAGACGCAGGAGCTGATTCCCGATAGAGAGAGGGACCGTTCGCTGCCGGCGGCAAGTCCGTGGGTGAAGATCGCGACGTATGCGGCGGGACCGATCTTTAATTTTCTGCTTGCTTTTTTTCTTTCTCTGATTGTTGTCGGGATGACGGGCAGCGACAAGACAAAGATCCTGAGCGTTATAGAAGGGTATCCGGCGGCGGAAGCGGGGATTTTAGCGGGAGATGAGATCATTTCACTAAACGGGGAGCGGGTGCACCTTTACCGTGAGGTGACCTTGTTTTCACAACTCAATCAGGGCGGGGATGTGAAGGTCGTCTATAAGCGGGACGGGGAGCGGTATACGACGGTGATCACGCCGCGCTATGATGAGGAGACCGGGCGCTATCTAATTGGTTTTTCAGGCGGGATTTACGAAAAGTGCAATCCGCTTGATACGCTCAAAGCGGCTTACTATGAGGTGCGTTACTGGATCAAAGTTGTCTATAAGAGCCTGTTTATGCTGTTTCGCGGGCAGGCGTCCGTGAAAGACTTATCCGGTCCTGTCGGTATGGCGCAGGTGGTCGGTGAAGTCTATGATGAAGCCTCCGAATATGGTATCATGACGCTGATTATGAGCATGATGAATTTTGCGATCCTCTTAAGCGCCAATTTAGGTGTCGTGAACCTGCTGCCGCTGCCGGCATTGGACGGGGGACGGCTGATTTTTGCGTTGATCGAGGCGGTGCGTGGAAAGCCGGTACCGCGCGACAAAGAGGCGATCGTGCATTTTATCGGATTTGTCCTGCTGCTGGTATTGATGGTATTCGTCATGTATAACGATATTATGCGGCTGTTCAAGTAAATAAGCCAGTGGTATCACTGATTGGGCTGGTCGAAAGATCCTGGTCCACCGAACGGCGGGGAATTTCCCCGCCATTTTAGTTACTGAAATTTTGAAGGGCAAAAGTTAAACTGTAATTGCAGATTCGTTTTTTATGCCGTTGATAAGGTAGAGATCGAGGAGAAAACTGTATGATCGGGCAAAAGTATACTTTCACGCAAAAGTCAAGGGTTTCCGTGAAAGTATGGAGTTTCGCCTGTTTGTTTCTGTCGGCAGGCATTTCCCTAAAAACATGGCCTTGCAGTCGGAAAAGCCTAACAGGTAGGCGAGCATCCCAAACCGGGATCAATAGCACAAGTGCTATGCGTGTTCTGCTTGCTGACGTATCGGTCGATCAGCAGCCGGATTTCTTTTGATTAATCCATCCTGTCCGGTTTGCCGGAGTATATATCCGACTTCCGGAGAATCGCCTGGTATTCCCCGTCACTGCTCACGATACCGTTCATGACGCTGTGCATGCGGGTGTCCATGAGCTGGTACATTGCAGAATCTTTCCAATCCAATCCCTCCTTTCTGTGGTGTCGTAGCTTACATCTGTTTTGGCGGGATAGCAAGTGGGAAAAGAAAAAGCCGGAGAACCATCTTGTGGCATCTGACATTTTCTGATAATATCTTCACATGGGGTACTGCCATAACGGGTAGGCGGTCAGTCTTTCGATGCAAACGCAGAGGGGACTGCCCCTCTGACTACGGGTAAAACCGGGAAAGGGGGGATGCTTGATGAGTGACTATGAACTGCTGACGATTGTTCTGATGATTCTTGGGATCATCGTTTCGATCTTGATAGCGTACATAAACCACACAAAAAAGTGACCGCTCCAGCCAAAGGTAAGGTCACTTCTTTGTAAGTAATTTTATCGGGGCTGACCGTCTATCGGCAGTATTCCCTTTTGTATTTTCATTGTAGCATATTCCACCGTCTCTGTCAAACGCTGCGGAGCGTTCCGCTGAAATCATTTTATGCCGGATTCCGCATAAAAGCAAGGGGATTTTGTCGAATCCCGTTTGTCGAATGTCGAATTGGGTGGGGTAAACATTTTGACCCCGGGGTAAAAGTCATCAAAATATAACAGCGGCACAGGCGGCAATAAAAAAATAATGCCATAGGAATTTGGGTACTCGCAGGCGAAAGTATTGAAGAACGGCTTAAAATCAAGGGTTTTAAGGCTTGGTGGG
>Ga0137307_101775_pt1 | contig 17304 bp, 25 predicted proteins | sample NAcewD2O_March_2_FD_97180 | JGI IMG/M metagenome (GOLD analysis project Ga0137307, IMG submission 97180) | Mouse cecal microbial communities from Vienna, Austria - N-Acetylglucosamine amended D2O_March | ecosystem: Host-associated > Mammals > Digestive system > Large intestine > Cecum | place... | reverse complement strand
TTGACCAAAAATGCGAAATAGAAAAATCCACCCCGTACTCGGTCAAAGTTTAGGGGTGGTTTTTCTATGTATGGTTACTTACAAAACGTAAAAACGAATGTAAGCAATGCCAAAAGGAAAAGACCAAAGGTCATTAAATCCTTAAAATCAAAATGATTTTTCATAGGCATCACCCCCATTCTGTAAAAATGAGAGGTCAGCCCACCCTGCAACACGGTTGTCCTTGTGGAGTATTCTACCATAGAGCAGGGGCAAAGACAATAGTGACTTAGGCAGATGATAAAAAGAGTTTATTGTTTTATCGAGTTTTCCTTTCGATTTCATTTAACCATACCCGATAATCATCCTTAGACATGCTCAAACGTTTTTCTTTCATCATTGTGGAAAAATCAGATACATTATGCAACCACTTGATATGGTAATCAAAATGATTACCAATTTCTTCACGTTCAGTTAATCTGTCTAATATCTTATTTTCTATAAATCCGATTGCCCAAACTGTTTCTATTTTCCCATCAGCATTGAATTTTGGTAGTTCTTCTACCGGCAAAACTTTTCTATGCGGAGAGAAATATTTGTTTTTATAATCAAGTAGAATTTCATCAGAGAGTTCCTTATCATTACTTAAAGTTTTTATAATCTCATTCATTTCGATTCCCAATCTATAAGACAGTATTTCCAGTATTTCAGAAGTATTTATACTTTTTTCCAAATTAGAGTAATCATCATCTTTGCTTGTTAGTTCTTTATCAAGGGTGATATGCGAATTATTTTTAACTTGTGGATGTGAATAGAATAACATTTTCTTTATCAAGCCTATAAAACTGAATGATATATTAGTTCGGCTAAACATAGCGTCTATAATATGTTTTTCAGAGATACTAAGTTCGGAAATTTCTTCAATGGTGATTTCCTCTAAACCAGTTTTTTGCATAGCATTTAAGTTATCCTTACGGGCATATTCCTGTTTGCCGATTAAATAATCCACATCACAATTAAGTAATTCACATAGTGCAAGCATTTCATTCAATGTTTTTGGCATTGCATATCCGTCTTGCCAATTCCTTATTTTTCTTACGGCATTATTTTGATCTGTTGGTGTGATATATGCTTTTGCTTTTTCGGGGTACATTTTTTTAAAAATATCAAATAGGGAAAGTCTGTTTATAGTTAGACGTTCTTTAAAATGTTCTGTGTGAATTTTAAATTCATTATTCATACTTAAAATCCTCCATAAATGTTATAGAAATGAAGTACAAATTCATAATACATGATTTACAATGAAATTGCAAGATAAACAAGGAAAAACGAGTGCACAAGGATTTCTAACATAAACAGGAGGTAAGGTAGATGAATAAAGCAAGTTATTCTGATGATATTAGCAAGCTAGCAACTGTCAATCAAGCAAGAGAACGCTATAAATTATCAAGAAATCTTTTATTAAAGATTGCCGAAGATAATGGAGCAGTACGCCGGATAGGACGGGCAGTAAGAATTGATGTTCCTGCAATGGATAAAGCAATCAGCAACTATTAAAAAGCGTTATGAGCCGATTTTAGGCATTTAATCTATGGAGTGGTTAATTGGTTCCATTATCAAGGGGAAGTGCCTAAATATGGCAAATACAAGGCTTAGAACAGAAAAGAGAGGTAAAGCATGAGCAGAATTATATTGAAACCATTACGAAGCAAAAAACAGTTGAGAAAAGTATCTTTTAAGGATGTTGTATCAGCAGGATTTACAGATGATACAGAGCAGTTTTTTACAATCAGTTTTAATGTAGGAAACGGGGCAAGGCAGGATTTAACAGTAGCATTTGAAGCAAGGTCTCCGAGGGTGTATTTAAGCGGTGAATATAGAGACTAATTAAAGAAAGGCAGGGCAGACATGGCTAGAAAGAAAAAGTATGTGCCTAAAGCCTTTGAAAGTGGAAAAGCCGGGGATGTGTCTGCCAATATTTATGCCTCTATGATTCAATCAAGAGCATGGAGCAACCTAACAAATAATGCAAGAGTTTTGTATGTCTATATGAAACTTCAATATTATGGACAGAAAACCATCCCCGACAGGGAGCAGGAATGTTTCTATTTCAACAAGGCTATGTTCATCAAGACCTATCAGCTGTATAAGAATGTAAATCAGTTTTACAAAGACAAGAAATTACTGATAGACAACGGATTTATTGAGACCGTGGAAAATGGAAAAACCACACGGACAAAAAGTATATACAAATTATCATCAAAGTGGAGAGAGATTTAATTTGGCTATATCAAATCTGTTACCACTTAAAGAGGAAACAGGTATTTATTTTGTTACCACTATCAAGAAATCATTTGTTTATGTGGTAGCAAAAATAATATCACTGTACCTAATTTTGATAGGTATAACTGGTAACAGTATTGATACTGAATTAAACATATTACCATATCTATACCACTTTTTAATGCTTTTTCTTTTTCCGATTTTCTCTCTAAAAAACAGAGAAAACAAAGGGATATGTCACAAGCGGTCTCGAATTTCAGAAAGTGAGGTTTAATTTTATGAACGCAAAAGCAACAGATTATACAACAATTTTACCAATCGGTAAAGAAAATGCCATATCTACAAATGAGTTGGCGGTTATCATGGGTTTTAGTGATAGCCGGAGTTTGCAAACAGATATAGCAAAAAGCCGGAATGCAGGGCAGATTATTTTATCAAGTACACAAGGTGGTTACTATCTTCCTAAAGATGATGCGGAGGTGCAAGAGTTTGTGGCGGTTTTAAGGGCAAGAGCAATTAATACTTTTCGAGCTTTAAAATCTGCTAGGGAATATTTGCAAAAGGATAAAGGACAGATGAGTTTTAATGATTTGGAGGGAATTGAAGATGAATTATAACATTGTAAAACATATTGGCACATTATCAGATGGGAAGATTACCACAGAATTAAATGTTATTGAATGGAACGGACGCAAAGCACAATATGACCTTAGACGTTGGTCTGTTGATGAAACAGGGGAGCGGACACCATTAAAGGGATTGTGCTTGTCTGATAGTGAGTTGGAAGTATTAAAGCAGTTGATAAAGACTATTGTAAACCAACCAAGTATAACAAGTTGACATTTAAAGAAAAAAACATGATTTCTTGAAGAATGGAGGAATGAACACATGGCAAACAAAAACAGCAATTTTCCAAGTAATCAGCTAAACGAACTGCCGCCAGAAGTATGCAGGGCAACAGTTGATAATTTAAAGGAATTGTCACAGAGGGGGAAACCAGAAACAGAAACGGAGTTGAGAGAACGAATAGACCAATATTTTGATTTTTGTGCCACTAAAGGATTTAGACCGGGGATTGAAACGCTTTGTCTTGCGTTGGGTGGTATATCAAGACAAAGTTTGTGGGTGTGGTGCAACGGAGGGGGAGGAAAAAGCCAAGAATGGGCTGATATATGCAATGCTGCTAAACAGTTCATTATAGGCTTTTTAGAACAGTTAAGCATGACGGGAAAAATAAATCCTGCCAACAGTATATTTTACCTCAAAAATTGGGCTGGATATTCTGACACTGTAACAATGGAGCCAATAAGCACTGTAAAGCGTGTATTATCAGCTAGTGAACTTCCACATCTGGGAGATATGACAGAAGATGTAGCACAACAAAATTTAGACAAACTTTCACAGTTGGATAGAAGTGTGAATGTAACATCTTCATTGGAGTTGCCACGATTGGGAGATTAAGACGGTATTATATAACAAATCATGGAAAAATGAATGGTAAACACAGAAAATATAATAAATTCAACATGATAAATGCTTGAAAATCAAAGGTTTTGCGTGCTGACACTATTCATTTGGATAAATAGAAACACATGAAAAGGTAGCAAAAATAAGGCGGTACGGGGGGGGGTTATATATGAGCGTTGCCGAAGTGGTAGTTGGTCACTCTCCCACCGTCGTAAATAAAAAAGCAGTTAAAATTATAAAAGACCTATAGGGCAGAAAGAAGGTAATATTATGACGAATATTTATGATTTAGTAAATTTATTAAGAAATGTGCGGAGCCGTTATCAGGCAGAATTTATTGACGCAACGGAAACAAAAAAGAAAGAATTGGAGATTTTAAAGAGCGGCTATATCCCCGGTTCTAAACTTTATTTAGAAAAAGAACAGGAGATTGAACTTAATTTTGATGTGGCGATTGTTAGGGCAAGAGAAAAAGCGGCAAAAAAGGCGGCAGAAGAAATTGAGAACATGAAAGAATGGGAGCGCACAGGCGTTGGAACTATCAACACAGAAGCACTTGCAAGGGTAAATGCACTTCGGGGAATCCCGGTTACAACAGAAGAATTGAAGCAGATTCTTTCTAAACATGGTTCAAGCAATTATTGGGTACAACGTGCGGTTGCGGCACTGGCAGAAGAAAACGGAATCCCGGTTACTGATTTGCCGCTTGATTCTTCCTTAGATGTGAAATTAAACGTGCTTGACCAGCTTAGTGGACAACTGGATTTACTGTTAGAGCATTACAGCTTGACAGAAAAGACAAGGGAAGCATCGGAAGCAAGGTTTTTGTATCTGAATGACAGCATTTTAGATAATGCGGTAAGGATTTATAACAATGGAACAAAGGATTTATCAGAAGCAGACGCCGCTGAAAGAGCCTATTATAAAATACGGGCAATGTCCGGGCAGATGTCAAAGGCGTGTGCAATTTCCAACAGTTTACGGAATCTGAAAAAGGAAGATACAAAAAATATGTTGCTTTACAGACTTGCCATAGATGGCAGCATAAGAAGTGAAGCCTATGAGGTTGCCGGAATTTCTGATGTGATGGCAGAATGGAAAGGTGGAAAAGCTGACCGCTACGCAAGGGCAGTAAAAATGATGAATAGTATTAAGACAATGCAGGACACAGAGAATATAAAAACAAAGTTGCGAGAGTATATAAACCGTGTTGCTATGGGTTCAGAGCCGGAAAATGAGTTTTTACAGCATGAGATTGTTAAAGCCTATAAGAGAAATACCTTTATAGGGAAAGCATTACAAGAGATGGAAAGTACGGAAAGGATATCGCTTTTTGGGGATGATTCAAAATCACAAGACAATGAAAATTCAGATTAAATTTTCTATAAAGCATTGACTTTTTGCCCGTACAATAATATAATAAATGTACGGGCAAAAAGAAGGAGAGGTGATTTGATTGACCCGAACAGGCAGACCGCTAAAAAGTGAAAATGAAAAAAAGAGTGTTCGGTTGGAAATAAGGCTGACGCAACAAGAAGATGAAATGCTGACAGAACTATCAAAAAAACAAGGGCTTTCAAAGACTGACACGATTATTAAAGCAATTTCACTTTTAGCAGAGCAAAACTAATAATAGGAGTATCCGCACCGACCAAAGCAACAGATACTCCCAAAATCCGCAGGCAAAAGCCCACTATGAAATTTTACATCATTTTGGACTGTCCTGCAATGAAAATTGAAAGGATGGTTTATTTTATGAAAAATCAGAAAAACACAACATTGGCAACAGAGATTTTGAGGGAAGAAGTAAAGCGTAAAAGGCTTTGGAGAATCGCTTTTATCGTGGCACTTGCGGTAGTTATCATTGACCGCATTATCGGGAAAGGCGGTGTAAATAATGGCTAAGAGAAACGTAAAACAGCGTGTAGACGAGTTCCGCAAGAAGAACCCAAAAGCTAATTTTCTTCTTGATGATATGAACGAGATAGCAGAACTTGACAGCACTTTTGACAGAATAATGACCGCTTTCTATTTTGGCTACATGAAAGGGCAGAAATCAAAGAAAGGCGGTGTCAAGGCATGAGCAAAGAATACGCAGAACAGTTGAAGAAATCCGCAAAGGAATTGATTGACAGTATCGGCACAGACACAGAGGAAGAACAGCGGATTGTAACCCTTATTTATAGCTTTATCCGTAGTGGATTTATGGAGAGTAGGGCGGGGAAAGGCGGTGTTACTGATGAACAGAACTGACATAGCAAAGGCAATAGCTGAGGATTTGTTAAATAATGATGTACTGGACGAGAATAACTTCTCTTATGACACGGATGCACTTTTAGATTATGATCAGAATATTGTGTTGGAACACATAAAAGAATATTCTTTATTATTCGGCACAGTGTTTTAGGGGGGGGGTATTGGCGTGGCAGAGAGACGTAAAGATAATAAAGGCAGGGTATTAAAAACAGGGGAAAGCCAAAGACCGGACGGACGATACCGCTATACATGGAGAAACAACGGAAAACAGCAGGAAGTATGTGCATTGACATTAGCGGAATTACGGGAGAAAGAAAGGCAGATACAACGAGATATAGAGGATGGTGTAGACAGTAGAAAAGCCGATACCACCACATTAAATGACATGTTCATAAAGTATATGGCAGGAAAAACAGAATTGAAACAGTCCACACGGACAAACTACAACTATATGTACAAAAACTATGTCCATGACAACTTAGGCAGGAAGAAGTTAAGCAAAATCAAATATTCAGACGTAAAAGCCTTTTATACTGCTTTGATAAGGGAAAAGAATTTTAAACCTAATTCAATGGAGATTATCAATACAATTCTGCATCCGGTTTTTACACTGGCAGTCCGTGACGGATATATCCGAACTAATCCGAGTGATGGGGCAATGCAGGAAATCAAGAAATCCCATAACTGGGAGAAACCAAAGCGACACGCATTGACGATTGAGGAACAGGAAGCATTTATAGGATATATGGCACAATCCCCTATATATAATCATTGGTTGCCGATATTTACCGTTTTATTGGGTACTGGATGCAGGATAGGCGAGTTAATCGGGTTAAGATGGTGTGATTGTGATTTTGAAAACAATATTATCTCAATCAATCATAATTTGATTTACAGGCAGCAGGACAATGGAAAATGTGAAATGCACATTACAACGCCAAAGACTAAAGCAGGAACACGGACAATCCCCATGTTGTCAGAGGTCAGAAAAGCATTGTTTACAGAGCGAAAGAATCAGATGCAGAAAGGGTTTAGCGATTGTGAGATTGACGGTTATTCAAACTTTGTATTCCTTAATCGTGAGGGGTATGTGCATAATCCTATGACGCTCAATAGGGCAATCGGCAGGATAATCAGAGATTACAATGCGGAAGAATCAGAAAACGCCAAGAAAGAGAAAAGAGAGCCTGTATTGATTAGACATTTTTCAGTACATAATCTCCGGCATACCTTTTGTACAAGATTTTGTGAAAACGAACAGAATTTAAAAGTTATTCAAGAGATAATGGGGCATAGTGATATTTCAACCACAATGAATGTTTATGCGGAGGCTACAGAGGGGAAAAAGCAGGAGGCATTTAAGAACTTAGAGGGAAAAATTAAAATCGGATAATCAGCATGAGAACCACTCAACAGATACAATGTTTGAGTGGTTTTTTACACGAAATTTTACACGGATTGAAAATAATAAGACGGACAAAGACGAAACAAAAACAGAGTGCAAAAGTCTGAAAAGCCTTTATTTATGGGAAAGACAAGAAAAGACGAACAAAGACAAACAAACCTTAATTCTAATCCCGACGATGCGGACAACGACTTAAAGAATCCAGTAAAATCAAGGGTTTGCGGTGCATGGACTTGTAAACTACAACAAATTTACAACAATTTTACAACGAGTAACGAAGAATAACGAGCGTTAATGAATAGTTGTACTCATAAATCCAATTCAATATTTTGTACGATAAGGACATTTTTCTAAAAGAAAATTTTAGGGAAGTGTCCTTTTGTTATGGTCAAAACGAAATGGAAAATGGGGGGTTTGGGAATGGGAATTGACATAAAAGCGCAGCATCCGTCGGAACTGGGCGGAGCTGCCGAAGTAAAGATAAAATTGGAAAAAGATTTAAGGAGTTCATTGTGATTATATTAGAACCCGCTGTTGCAATGAGCGCACAGCCGGATATTATAGTTGTGATTTTTTTGCTGGTTGGAACAGCTATTTTCCTTTTTCGGATTATGGGCTACTAAATACCTGCGTTACGAATAGGGAGGTGTAGGGTGTGAACTTTTTAGAACTGCTTAAAATTGAGTTTATAAAAGTAAAATGAGGTAAAAAGATACCTCTGATTTTTATAGCTCCGTTGTTGGTCGTGGCTTCCGGCGTGGCAAACCTGCAAAATTATTTTTCACCGGAATATACAGACGCAAGGGCATCTATGTTTATTCAGAGCGCATTAGTTTATGCCTATTATCTGCTTCCGTTCAGCATGATAGTTGTATGCGTGATGATTGTGGAACGCGAAACGGGGAACAACGGAGTTTGGAAAATGTTAGCTTTACCCGTCAGCCGCTATGCCTTATCAGCCGCAAAGTTTGTGTACTTTTCTTTTATTTGCTTATGGAAATGTTTTTTCTTGCTGTTTTTGTGATAACAGGATTGATTGCAACAATTAATACAGGAATTACAGAAGAATTACTGGTCATGTATTTATTGAAGTGGTGTGCCGGATTATTTTTTACTATGCTCCTCAGTGTGGCGACAATGTGGGCGATTACGGTTTTATTTGTAAAACCATTACTATCCGTCGACTTAAACATGCTTCTTGTTATCCCCAGTGTAATATTAGTAAATACACCGTTTTGGGTTGTTTACCCTTATTGCTATAGTGGGTATTTGGTTTCCTGCTTCCTGCATGATTTTACGGCAAAGGGCGTTAGCACTGGTTTTAACCTGTTCCCATTTTTACCATGTGCAATTCTGGTTTTTGTGCTGGTACTTACAGTGGCGGTGAAGCGTTTTGGAAAAAATGAGGTGTTCCCAGGGTATTTAACATGGCGTTGACTGATAAGGTATGTTTCATCTAAGCGGGAGTAGCCACGCTGCATCAGCTTTACCAAGAAAATGACCAGGTCGGCATCAGGGTTGTGTTTCCGCATATCAAGGATAAGCTTGATTTCAGAAGGGATGTGCTGGTTAGGGTGGTGGGATTCAAAGGAGCCGTCAAAACGACGTTTCCAGCGGTAGATATACTGCTTGCTGGTTTTATATTGGATGGCAGCTTTGGAAACCCTATATTTCTCAGCGTATTTAATAAGTGATAGACGATACTTTATATCCTGTGTTATACTTGCCATGCGGAAATACCTTTTGTCTGGTTCGATTTTGGTTTGGCGATTAAATTATAACACAGAATCAGGTATCTCTGCTTTTTAAATATTCAGTTGTAACACATGTATTGTAATCCTACAAGTTTATATATTTCTTCACATATATTATCTTTAAACAGTGGCATAAATTTTATATTATATTTTCTGAAAATTTTTTTATAATAAGATAAAAATAATTTAAGTAAAAAAGTTGTTTTTCCCATGCCGGAAGCTGCCAAAATAATATAATACTTATTCCGATTTTTTTCAAAATTTTTTTTCATCAAAAATGGAATCAATTCCTCAGACTCATATGAGTTATTATTTACTTTTTCTTCGTCATTGCAGGGATCAATATCTTGTCCTCTCGTTGAAACATAGTATTTTAGGGATTTTTTTGTTGCAGCATCAACTTCAAACTTTAACTCTTTATATTGGAATTTTTTTAGTTTTCTTTTCATAATTAAAAAAATTATTGATTGTGTTTTTTTAATAATTAAATTGGAAAATGTAAGTAGGGCTGTAACAATTGAAATTAATGCTGTTATTGATGCTAAATTAGTATTTTGAGTAAAATTTGCAAATATAGTATTAAAATCTATTTTCATAAATATGTTTCCCCTTCTAAGCTATATTTCATAATTTATAGTATATCATATTTGGTTTTTTTTCGACAGGATAGGATATAATAAACGGAATTATTAGCAATTAGAATCTAAAGTGGAGCTTTTTGAATTAACTACCGAAATGTATTTCGGATATGAAAGAATTGAAAAGTGATTCTTACTTGCCGTCCTCTACCCGGAAACAGATGTAGAAAAGATGCAGGAGTCTAGGATTGGAAGCGTTTTTTTGACAGTATGATGCTTTTATGTGTCAGGTTAAGGGATATTATAGGATGCCAAATTGTGGAACTCTAATTTAAATGGTGCATATTTTGATAGCGCAGATTTAAACAGGGCGGGTTTGCGAGGTATAAGTTTAAAGGAAGCAGACTTAAAGTATACCGATTTAAAGGATACAGACTTCACCTATGCAGACTTAAGAGGCACTATCGTTTCCTACAGCCCCAAGAAGCCAATTCTTCGGGGCTTTCCTTGCCTTATAGGAAAGCCCTTTGCCAGAAGGCGTAGATTGAGGAAGAACCGAAGGTTCTTCATGAAGTGTCGAAGACACTTTTTGACCATATAGGAAAATTCTCCGAATCCTGCAAGCAGGAAATAAAAATTTTTGAAACTTGCCATACCTTGTCAGGTTAGTTGGTTCATAATGATAAGATAGGAGGGATGGAAATGCCGGAAAGCAGGTTATTTAAAATTTTGTATTATTTACTGGATAAGGGAACCGCGACAGCACCGGAATTGGCAGAGCGATTTGAAGTATCGGTAAGGACTATTTACCGCGATATTGATATGTTGAGCAGTGCAGGGATACCTGTTTATACGACAACAGGTCATGGCGGTGGAATCCATTTGGTCGATAATTTTGTTTTGAAGAAATCACTGTTATCGGAACAGGAAATGCAGGATATTTTAATCGGTGTACAGAGCTTGTCTGCTGTTCCGTATCCTAATACGGATGGAGTAATGTCAAAATTGAAGGCAACGTTCCGGATGCCGGAGTCTGACTGGATAGAAATTGATTTTTCACGGTGGGGAAGTATTGCCGAAAAGGAAAAGTGTTTTTTTGAAAGGTTGAAACGTTCGATTTTAGACCAGCAGGAAATCCAGTTCCTATATTATAATACATTAGGAGAGGGCAGCCGAAGAAGGTGCCAGCCTTTAAAGCTGGTATACAAGGATAAAGCATGGTATTTGTATGCGTTTTGTTTAAAAAGAAAGGATTATCGGCTGTTTCGTATTTCGCGGATGAAAGAACTTTTGGTATCAGAACAACGCTTTAAAAAGCATTCGGAAAGGAAGGGGCCGGTATTTTCTTTGATGGAAGAAATGGGAAACCCTATTGAAATAGGATTAAGCTTTCCAAAGGAGGTTAGCTATCGGGTATATGATACCTTTGAAGATGATGTGATAAAGTGGGATGGGCAGGAGATTAGGGTAAATGTCACCTTGCCGGAAACGGAATGGCTATACGGTTTTATTATGTCCTTTGGCAATCAGGTATCAATATTGTATCCATTGTCATTAAAAGAAAAGATAATAGAAAGATATAAAAATGCAATAAAGCATTACGAGGAGGATACAAGATGAATGTAAAAGAAGAATTACAAAAGTTAAACGTTGGAGGCGAAGAATTTCAATTGAATTGTATAGCAGTAAATCCAAAAACGATACGGGCAGTGATGATAAATGAAATTGTGCCCGCGAATGCGGCAGATGATTTCTACGGGGGAACAGAAGCTGCTTATTTGTCAACCACTATTCCATTGTTTCAAAAGGCCGGGATACAGGTAAATAGTATTCAGGATATTTTGGATAGAGGGGTTTATATTACCAATGCTGTAAAAATGCCGAAGACGGAATCTACAATTGCAAAGGAAAGCATAGCAAAAAGCCTGCCATACCTGGAACGGGAACTGTCACTGTTTCCCAATGTGAAAGTTATCATGCTGATGGGGGATGTGGCAAAAAAAGCTTTTAATATGATTAGTAGGAAAGAAACAGGAAAAAATGCGGTTCCGGGCCTTTCTACCTACAAATTGCGGAGCAGCGCAATCTTTTATAATGGTATCCGTATCATACCATCCTATATCATGACAGGGAGGAATCTGTTGATTGAAAAATCGAAATTTGAAATGGCTTCTGAGGATATTGCTGCAATGTACAAGCTGATATCGAAATGAGTTTCAAGAAAGCTCCCGCCAGCAGGATTCTTTTTTATCGCACTGCGACGGATGGAGAGTATATCGCCACCACGGCTCGCCGCAGGCGGAGGATCCTTTAAGCAGGATTCTTTTTCCAAACAGCGAAAGCTTGAGCGTTTTTTGAGATTTGGCTGTTATAATAAGTATTAAAAACTGCAAATGGAGATGATTGCATGAGACAAAAGCTTCTTATTGTAGACGATGAGCCGGGAATTGTGGATATGATGGTAAGCTACTTTTCTTCTCAATACGAAGTGCTGGCCGCTTATGGCGGAAATGATGCGCTTCAAAAATTAGCAAGGCAACCCGACTTGATTCTACTCGACATCAATATGCCGGATATGGACGGGCTGGCCCTGTGCCGGAAAATCCGGGAACTGATTACCTGCCCTATTCTTTTTTTAACAGCAAGGGTCGAATCTGCTGATAAAATCATTGGCTTTCAGGCAGGGGCAGATGATTATATCATGAAGCCTTTTGACTTAGACGAATTAGGGGCGAGGGTTGCGGCGCACCTGCGAAGGGAGCAGAGGCGCAGGGATAAGGCGGCAATCCGCTTGTTTGGCGAGCTGGCGATTGACTATTCCGCACGCACTCTTACGGTTGCCGGAAAGCCCATTGCTTTATCGAAAAAGGAATTTGATATTGTGGAACTGCTTTCATTGCATGCCGGGCAAGTATTTGACCGGGAGCGGATATATGAAGCAGTGTGGGGGCTGGATAGCGATGGCAGCAGCGGCACCGTCATGGAACATATTAGAAAAATCCGGGCGAAACTGGCTGCTGTTACACTTCACAGCTATATTGATACGGTCTGGGGGTGCGGTTACCGGTGGAACGCTTGAAAAACATGGAGTTAAAGAAAACTTTTCTCGTTCTGTCTGGGTCCTGCGTTTTGCTGGCCCTCCTGCTGTTAGTATTGGTCTTTATGGTATGCAATTCGATTAGCAGTACCTTCCCCAACGGTGGGATAGCAATATTATCAGACGGTTCGACTATTAAGCTGGAAGCGCCCACGGCATTCCAACAAGGCATATTGTCGGTGCTGGGTATCATTCAGGTGGTGTCCTGCATCGTCCTCCCTATGGGCGGGCTGGCTTTATCCGGCATCTTATATTATCGTATCAAATTGAAACAGCCGATTGCCGCACTTTGGGATGGGATTACACGGATTCAAAACCATGATCTTGACTTTTTTATGCCGGTTCACTCGGATGATGAATTAGGCCAGCTTTGCGCCGCTTTTGATACCATGCGGGAAGAACTTTTGAAAACAAATCGGGAACTATGGCGGCAGGCGGAAGAACGCAGACGGTTAAACGCCGCCTTTTCCCATGATTTACGCAATCCAATCACGGTCTTAAAGGGGAATGTCAAATTACTGCGGCAGGGTATGGCGGATGAACAAACCATTGACAGGATGGAAAGCTACACATTGCGGATAGAACAGTATGTGGAAGCCATGAGCAGCATTCAGAGATTAGAACAAGTGCCGGTGAGGAGAAAGGAATGTTCCTGTTTTCTGTTGCATTCCGAATTAGAGGAAACAGCAAAAATCCTTGCAGGGACATTGGAGCTGTCTGTTTCTGGGCCTGATAATGGAACTATGGAACTCGATTATGGATTGTTTTTGACTGTTGCAGAAAATCTGATTGGAAATGCGGCCCGGTTCGCCAAAAGTAAAATCATGATTTGCCTAGAGCGGAAAGATTCCTTTTTACTGTTATCAATTACGGACGATGGTCCCGGGTATCCTGTGGAATTAATACGAAACAGCCCCAAACCGTTTGGAAAAGTCAAATACCCTGCGTCAGATTATGAAGTATCTGACCTTTGCAGCGTTCCCCAAATGGGTGTGCAAGACTCTGTACTTGGCTCATTGCCTGCGGGAACGGGGATGAAGGAAGATTCCGGACACTTTGGCATGGGATTGTACAGTAGCCAGATGTTATGCCTGAAACACGAAGGAACACTTACGTTGGAAAACAGAAAAGGCTATGGTGCAACAGCTATTGCTTCTTTCAAAATACACCGGGAATCTTGAGCGATTTTTGAGATTTCTGTTTTACACTTTCCTTATATTAAATAAGGAGAGAGTTTTTTATGGACATTGAGGCAAAGGATTTATCAAAAATTTATGGTAGCGGCATTAGCCGTGTGGTTGCCTTGGATAAGGTAAACCTTAAAATTACATCCGGCGATTTTATCTCTATTATGGGACCGTCCGGCAGCGGAAAAAGCACCTTGCTCCATCTGCTGTCCGGGCTGGATGGGCCGACTTCCGGTAGTCTCACATACGATGGAAAGGATATATATAGTTTCAACGACAAAGAACTGTCTGCTTTTCGCCGTCGGCGAATCGGCTTCATTTTCCAGCAATTCAACCTGCTTCCGGTCCTGAGCGCAAAGGAAAATATCATTATGCCTTTGCTATTAGACAGAAAACAGCCGGACGAAGCGTATCTAACGCAGCTTACGGATTTGCTGGGGATCCGTGGACGTCTTGCCCATTTGCCCCATGAGCTTTCCGGAGGCCAGCAGCAGCGCGTAGCCATTGCCCGCGCCCTGATTGCCAAACCGGATATTATTTTTGCAGACGAACCCACAGGGAATTTGGACAGCAAAAGCGGCGGCGAAGTTATGGAAATGCTGCAAAATATATGGAAGAAGATGGGGAAAACAATTGCTGTCATTACCCACGACAGCCATATTGCAGAAATGGCAGACCGGCAATTTACAATTGTGGACGGCATTCTTTCGGAGGTGACAGTAGTGTGAAAAATCAGCTCGATAGATGATTTTATCACATGGCTATTTGTGCCGGAGCGTCACAAATAAGCTCTGGTGGCAGACGCAAATTTAGATATGCGTCGCCCCGTCGCGTAAACGCTCCGGAATGGAGATTAAGATGAAATCTTATTTGACATTTGCATGGAAAGAGCTGAAAGTACAGAAAATCACGGCATTCCTGATTTGGGTTGCGGTTATCATGTCCACGATTATGACAACGGTGGTGGGCCAGTCTATCGGGATATTGCAATCCATGCGTATCGGGCAGGCGGCAAGCCTGAATGGAAACCGCTATGCAACCTTTCATCAGCTTGGCAGGGAACAGTCACAAAAGCTGCATGAAGATAACCGTCTGTATGATGTAGGGGATAGAATATTTGTGGGCAGTATGCCGTTAGGCAACAGCAGTTTATCTTTACATCTTCGGGAATATCATGACGACGCATTATCCATGTACCCGGCAATTGGGAACGTAAAAGATGGGAAACTGCCAAAAGAAGCAGGCGAAATTGCACTGTCGGAAGATACGCTTCAATATCTTGGATTGGAGGCTGCGGTTGGAAATGTGATTTCGCTGGATTTATGCGCGCTTGTTATGGACGGGTCACTGCCGGAGTTTAATTATTCTGCTGATTTTGTATTGACGGGTATTCTGGAAAGTAGTTCTATCGGTTACCTATCGGGTGTAGTTGAGGGGATTGCCGGAAATGGAACTGCAGAAGAACTGTTACCGGAAGAATATCTGCTTTATGCCACGGATTTTAAGACTTATGACAAGAAGAATTTTCAGAGCATCGTTTATGAACTGGCAGAGAAATGGAATGTAAACGGACGATATATCCAATATAACTGGATTTTGCTTGATGCGATTGGCATTTCTTATGACGAAGAGGCAGGCGGCGATATTGGCATAGGGTTTTCTTTTATGGCTGCAGCGTGTATTCTGGTGGGGGTACTGGTCTTGCTGGCAGCCGGGCTGGTGATTTACAACATTTTGAAAATCTCTATTACAAAGCATGTGAAAGAATACGGAACGCTTCGTGCCATTGGTGGAGAGCGCGGGCAAATCTACTGTTTGGTTTCCTTACAGCTTTTGATTCTTTGCGGAGCCGGTATCCCCATCGGGCTGCTGCTCGGTACATGGTCGGCAAAAGGTGTATTGATTGCGGCTACGGGGGTCCTGAATCCCGATTTGTTTATGGTAAACAGTGTTTCAGAATTGAACCTTGCAATTAGCGCCGCCGGCACGGTAAAGCTGCCGATGCTTTTTGCCGGTATTGCAGTTACGCTTCTGTTTGCCCTGTTGGCCGCTTTTCCTGCTGCTTGGTACGCATCCCATGTATCTCCGGTTGTGGCTATGTCGGGGCAAGCTGTGAAGATAAAACGCCGGGTAAAAAGAAACCGCAAAATCCGCAACTTTGAGGCAGAGTATGCATGGCTTAATCTGAAGCGCGGGCGCGGCAGAACGGTAGTTACCATGCTGTCCTTGGTTATGAGTATTACCGTATTCATTGCCTTGCAGAGCTTTACAGGGCTGCTTGATGTCAGCAGTTCGGTTCAGGATATGTATATCGGCGATTACGCAATAACAAATGAGATTTTCGGTATCCCGGTGGAAGCTGTAGAAACATTAAAAGAAAATAGCATGGTAGAAAGCGTTTCTACCACCCGGCTTTCCGTATTTATGCTAGGAGCCGGGGATGCGCCGCCCTTTGCGACAGACTTATCTTTGCAGAACCATGAAACTTTACAGCTTGTGAATGTGGATGAAGCGCGGTTGCAACGCTGTGCGCCGGATTTGTCTTCTCAGGATATGCAGGCACTCGGCGATGGAACAGGCTGCCTGGTCAAAAATCCCATCCCCTTTTCCTATGGAGATACACCGGTGCAGCATACGGAGCTGGGTGTGGGCGATACAATCCGGTTAGGGGAAAAGCCGCTTCAGGTAGTAGGTGTGATTGATGTGCCGATTACGATTAACAATGACGGCTTTGCAAACGGTGTCCAAATCTTAGTGAATGATGAATTATACGGTGCATTGATTGGGGATGACAACTATTCGGAAGTATACCCGACGCTGCGGGATAAGGCTGACACAGATACTTTTGAAAGCTGGCTGGGCAACTTGTGCGGCGAATATCCGGGAATACATTGGCTTTCCTACCTCCAAAGCATCAAAGAAATGGCAGAGAGCTTTGAACAAATCAACATGCTGTGCTGGGTGCTGATTATCTTTATCGGTATTATTGGTATACTGAATATCATAAACACCGTTTACAGCAATATCCATACCCGTGTCGGTGAGATTGGTATGCAGCGGGCTATTGGAATGAGCGCCGCAAGCCTTTATAGGACATTTCTGTGGGAGGGCGCTTACTACGGCATTTCCGCATCGCTGGTTGGCGCGGTGTTAGGCTATATTTGCTGTATTTTTGTGGGGGCGGCACAGACAGACGCTTTAGGGCTTGTTGCCGTTCCTGTCAGGGCGATTGCTGAAGTCGCGGTAATTTCTGTTGCTGCCTGTCTGCTGGCAACGGCAATCCCGCTACGTGCTATCG
>Ga0137307_101774_pt1 | contig 17317 bp, 16 predicted proteins | sample NAcewD2O_March_2_FD_97180 | JGI IMG/M metagenome (GOLD analysis project Ga0137307, IMG submission 97180) | Mouse cecal microbial communities from Vienna, Austria - N-Acetylglucosamine amended D2O_March | ecosystem: Host-associated > Mammals > Digestive system > Large intestine > Cecum | place... | reverse complement strand
CATGCGGTTTCATTCCAAAAAGGATCTGCCAGAGCCGTATCATCTCGAAAATCATTTTTCAAAACCAAATCCTTCCGAAGCGGACTTGCCGGCGAATCCGCGCTCCGGAAGGGAAACTTCTTCCAGTCCAGCAGCCGGAACGATATCCCTTCCGCCTCTGCGCCCTTTTCCAGATAGATGGTCCGTTTTGTACCGGGACTGCCGAGGAGAACTGCCTGCCTCATTCGGTCAGCATGGCGTTCATCCAGATCTCGCCTTTGTATTCCTCCGGCTCATAGCGCTCCGATGCGTCAACCTTCGCCGGAAGAGCCTGCAGATCCTTTACCATGCCCTCTGACATATAATGAAAATGCACATCCAGCTCCTCGATATTGGGATAGGAAGGAATCGTTTCCAGGAGCAGGGCGCCGCCCTTGTCTGTCAGAGTGCCGTTGGCCAGATCCAGTACCTTGAGCTGCTTCATATATTTGCTTTCCAGCACCGCCTGAACCAGTTCATCCTGGATCTCGCTGTCCTCGATCCCCAGATGCGCGAGCTTTGGAAAATCCGACTTTTCGAGAAGGGCTTTGATGTTGTCTGCACTGCCGTCAAATCCGTAATCCTCGATTCCGATATAAAGAACCAGTTTTTTCAGATTCGGCAGCTTGGCATTCTGGATCTCCTGGATCACCGACACCGGAAGTCCGCCGCAGATGATGGTTAGAGATTCCAGTCCCGGATGGCTGATCTCTCCCAGCACCAGCTCCGAGCTTCCCTTGACAGTCAGTTCTTTTAAGTGAGGAAGGGCCTGCCAGAGCCGGCTGTAATTGCCCTGGATGATCCAGGAAACCTCGCACTCCTCATAGTCCATGTCCCCTACAAACAGACTCTCAACATGGGAAAACCGTTCCTTGTTCTCCACGATCTGATCCAGGATGATCTGGCAGCTGTCGTCCCAGGATTCACCCCAGCACCCGATCACAAGATCCGATACCTGGGAAAATTCCGGATCATTCAAGATATCCGCCACCATGGTTCCGGGACCCTTTCCGTTCTCAAACTGTTCATAATCATACACATATTTTTTACTCTTTCCCATAAAAACCTCCTTTGCGGCAAGATGCAAGGCATCGTGAACAGCAGCTGCATTTTTCTTATTATTATACGCAATTATACAGTGGGGTTCAACTGTTTTTTGTCCTATAGGAGTTACTGTTCACACCCTTTGGGCGCTCCAGTATCCAGCCTATTTTAAGTCGCCTTCGGCGAGAGGCTGGATATTATGGCAAATGTTACTTTATTGACCGGACGCCGTGCAGCAGCCGCGGGCTTCGCAAGCGAAACGCAATGTCCTGCGACTGCTTTTGTCAGATTTTGCATTGTGCCATGTCATGTTTTATACTGTGGATTTTCCATTCCAGATGCTATACTGATTAAAAAAAGGAGGCCGCAAAAAAATGAAATATTTCAAGAATATGAGAAACCCTGTACTACCGTTGGAATACCATGTGCCGGACAGCGAGGCGCATGTGATGCCGGACGGGAAGCTCTACATCTACGGAAGCTTCGACGACCGGGAGGATGTATTCTGCAGTGAAAAATATCACGTTGTATCCACGCCGGATATGGAACACTGGACGGTCCATGACGTCTCGTTCACCGGGCAGCAGGTTCCCTGGTTCAACAATCCCGAAGCGCCGAAGTACCCCGGGATCGACTGGTCGAGGCCCACGCCCTTTATCCGGAAAATGCTGGAAGCTGCCCAGGAAAACGGCGATGACATGAAGGAAAAATTTGAACAGGACGGCGAAAAAGAGAAACCTGCATTGCTGTTCGCGCCGGATTGCTTGGAGCATGACGGAACCTATTATCTCTACTTCTGTATGCCCGATGACAGCGAAGGCGTGGCGGTTTCCAACCATCCGGAGGGTCCGTTTACGAACCCGGTACAGCTTCCCTGCGGCGGGATCGACCCGGCCGTTTTCATTGACGATGACGGGCAGGCTTACTATTACTGGGGACAATTATTTTCTCACGGCGTCAGACTGAATCCGGACATGGTATCATTTGACCCGGACGGAATCCGGGACGATCTGGTCACGGAGGAGGAGCATTTCTTCCATGAGGGCTCCTCTATGCGGAAGATCGGGGATACCTATTATTATGTGTACGCCGATATGGAGCGGGGGAAACCCACGTCCCTCGGCTATTCCACAGGCAAGTCGCCGCTTGGGCCGTTTACCTACCGGGGGATCATCATCGACAACGACGGCTGCGACCCTGCAAGCTGGAACAATCATGGTTCCATCGAATGCGTCAACGGGCAGTGGTATGTGTTTTACCACCGCTGCAGCCGGGGCGTGCGGCAGCACCGGAGGCTCTGCGTCGAGCCGGTCACGATCCATCCGGACGGAACCATTGATGAAGTAAAGATGACCTCCCAGGGGGCCGGAGCGCCGTTTGCGCCAGGGGAAAGGATATACGGCTATCAGGCCTGCGGGCTGAAAGGGACGGTATATATTGGAGCTGAGGACGCAGCGAGACAAAACAACGTTTTACCGGAAACGGAGACAGCCTCCGAAGCCGGAACAGGCAGTGTATATCCGGAAAAACTCACCTGCGTCTCACCGGGGGATGAAATCATCTTCCGCTATGTGAAAAAGGACACCCCATGGTCTGGGATAGAATGTACCTGCGCCGGGAGCGGAAGGCTGCAGGTGTTTCTGGATGATGTGGCGGCGGGAACCGTGGCGGCCGAAGGAGCGCCAGGAAGCATCCAGACCGTGTCTGCCGGAATCTCGGCGCCGGCGGGAGAGTGCGAGCTGAAACTGAAAGCAGAAGAGACCGACGGACTGGAGATCATGGAGATCGTATTATACTGAGCGCCGGCAAGATAAATCTGCCGCTCAGTATCACAGGATGCGTACAGCCGCATAAGGAAAACAGCAGCCCATTGCCGCAGACAATTCAAAATGCGGCCTGAGTTACAGGTCACGCCCGGTGAAGGTGTGACCTGCAACGATTGACTACCCCGCTGTGGAATTGATTATTGCATCAATCAGATTTTGAATACTTTGTTCTAATTTTTCATTTCCCCAGCCCAATTCCCATTCTTCGTTTGTGCCGGAATCAGAGATGATATAGATACCTGTTGCCTTGCAAGAACGAAATTTAGCAGTCGTAAACAATCCGGCTCCCTCCATTTCAACACATTTAGCACCTTTTTCCTCATAATACCGAATACTCCAATCCGTTTCCACATATCCCGCATCAGTGGTCCAGTGATAGCCTCTATGATATTTCAGCCCCGCCATATCCATCTCTTTGCATAAAGCTTCCGTTAATTCTTTTGATGTTTCTATAATCTCATCATGAAATCCATACAATCCAGCAATGGCTGTATCATGAAAAGCGCCATTGGAAATGACATATTCTCCAATCCTTGTACCAATCCTTCCTCCGGCAAAACCAACATGGATTAATTCTTTCACCCCGGCTGCAAATAAATCTTCTGCTTGTGTCGCTATCCCTGGAGAGCACATTTCACCTTTTACAAACCCAATTTGGGTATTGTGAGTCATCACATAAAGTTCACCGCCAACTTGATATTTTAATGCACCAACATTTCTCGCAAGCGTTGTGTCATATAAGCTATCCGCTAAGAGATACACGCGGGACGGTATCTTGCTTCTAAGCTCATCATAATTAAGACCCTGCAATTCGCACTCTTTTTTTACAAGTTGGACAGGCGCGTTATAAACCTCTGGATCAATGTCAAAATGTCTTTTTTGCATAACCTCATAAGAAAGTATCTTTCCATTTGCCACTGGATAATCTACATGCGTCTTTTGTACGTAATGCCTTTTCCTGTAGAATTCTCCTGCGGGTAATGATGCCTCTATTTCAACACTTCCGTGGCTTTTAATTATTTCATTTTCCAGGTAGTCCATAAGTGCGGAACCAATTCCTGCCCCCTGATGTTCAGGAAGCACATATACTCTTGAAATACGATTTCCCTCAATAGTGCCTGTACCTGCGATCGTTTCCCCATGTGTGATCACATAGGTCTTTTCTTCTGAAATATCTTTTTCAATATTAGCCAATTGATGCAGTTCCAAAAAAAAGCAAACTACTTCTTCCGGATAATAGTTCGTATAGATCTCTCGAATCGTAGTACTTACAATATCCGTGATAATTTTCGCCTGTTCCTTTTTCGCTTTATGTATCATTCTTTTATTGCTCATCCCTATATTCCTTTCCGATCCGCGGAATGTCTTCTTTTACATACTGCGGCACAGCTGGAAATATTTTAGAACAATACAGCAAAAAAATCAATGAAGTGTTTTCTTTTTTGACAGAACGATTTTTACCGGTTACTATTCACGGTGCCTTGCGCCCTGCTGCAAGGCATCCGTCTTTAGCATGGACAAGCACTATATGACCTATTTTTGCTCCCGGTATTCCGCCGGAGTCATCCCATAATATTTCTTGAAAATCTGCCGGAAATTCCCGGAATCCATATACCCCAGCTCCTCCGCAATGGCCGAGACGGAAAGCTTCGGATTCATCAGCAGCCGTGCGGCCTGCTTCATTTTCAGCTTCTGGATATTCTGGCTGAAGCTCATTCCGGTGCAGCTCCTAATGATTCGCTGGATCTGCCGCTCGCTGTAATTGAAGAAATCCGCCAGCTCTTTCAAAGAGATCGTCGTATAATTTTCCTGCATATATTTCAAAATGAATACTACATTTTCATCATGCCCCTGGGAGTCCGCCTCCGGCACGATCACGTTGGAGCCGTGGTTGCGGAGCAGGACGATAAAAAACGCACCCACGATGTTATTCAGGAAACGCTCCTTATACTGATGATTTTTCAGAAATTCCCGGTAAGCATAGAATACAAAATCAAAGACCTCCGGATCCCCGCCCGTGCGGAAAAACAGGTAAGGGTGAGTTTTCGAATGATACAGCGTATGTGTAAAAAAATCCGACAGCACGTCATTATCGGATAATACCCCGAAAAATACTTTTTCGAAGGTGCTGGTCCTCAGCACGATATTGATGATGATGCAGTCATCCGAAAATGCACTGATGGCATGTACAGTCTCCGGGGCTATGATGCAGATGTCGCCCTTACACATATGCAGCTCCTGATCCTGGATGTAGTTGACCGCCTGTCCCTCCACCACGCAGACCACCTCCAGGAAGGAATGGGAATGCCAGTTGGCGGGAAGGTAGCGCAGGTGCCGGTACAGCTCCGTATCAAATCCGCTGCGGAAGAACAGCTCCTCCTCCAGACGGTTTTCCAGAAGCTTATTCGGAAAGGAGTTGCCGGATTTTTGTGCGGCCAGCTTTAAGATATCACTCACATATTCACCGGAATGGGGGAGCTGCAGGTTCCGCTCCGGAAATTGTTCGTGAAGCTGCTTGAAGGTATTTTCCACGGGGATCATTTTTATCTGCTGTGGAAATGCGTCTTTGAATGTCATGCTCTTGCTCCTTATGATTTCGGTGGGGGGAACAGTTAACGGATCGTGTTACAAGTATAAAATACGACATCATGGATTGTCAATTACGACACGAGAGGATGTCGAAAAACCCATCTATGCGTGTCGCCGGAGACTCTGTTTTTCAGAGGATTCCCCTGCTATACTTGACCCATCACAGGAAAACAGCGGCGAGTGCAGAAAGCCTGTCTGCGGGAAGCTACCCGGGGAAATCGCACAGTCCGCGTGAAAAATCAGGAAGAGAGGTAAGAAAATGGAAAAGATGCACAAGACTACATTTGCTGAAAAGCTGGGTTACGGACTGGGGGAACTGCCGGGGACAATGAATGCCATCCTGGGAGCGGTCCTGACCATGTTTTACACGGACAGCGTAGGTCTGGCGGCGGGGATGGTCGGAACGATGTTTTTTATCTCCCGTTTATTTGACGGGATCTCCGACCTGCTTGCGGGAAGCCTGATCGACCGGACGAGGACCAGGTGGGGGAAGGCAAGACCCTGGCTGCTATGGATGAGCGTGCCAACAGGTCTGGCACTGGCACTGATCTTCTGGATTCCGGCAAATGGATCCGACACCATGAAGATGATCTATGCATTTGTGACATACAACCTGTTTATATCCGTCTTATATACGATCGTAGGCGTGGCGAAAAATGCGCTGATGCCGCTGATGACACAGGACGGTCCAAGCCGTGGCGCGCTGGCAAGATATTCCCTGATCTTTGGTCTGGGCGGTACGATCCTTGGAATATCCGTGACCTTTCCGTTTTTGTTTGCATTGGGCGGAGACCTGAAAGCATGGAGGACGATCTTCATCGTTTACGGTATCATTACGACGGTTGGGCTTCTGCTCTCCTTTGCCCTGACAAAAGAGCATGTGCAGTCTGTTGAATCGGCTGCGAAAAAAGAGGAGAACATGTCGCTTGTAGAAAGCGTTAAGAACTTTGTACAGAATAAATATTTTATCTTTGCACTTGCAATGACCGTTTTCGTAAACTTTGCGGTACAGATCAATTCCGGTTCGCAGACCTATTTTTACACCTATGTAATGAATGATGTGATGTTGACCACATCGCTGAATATGGTGAACCTGATCCCGACGATCCTTGGCATCATGTTCCTATCCGGCCTTTCTCTGAAATTCTTTGGAAAGAAGAAAAGCATTTACATCGGAGCGACAGGGCAGATCCTTGGAAATATCCTGCGCGGGATCGCCGCACTGACAGCGAATGTACCGGTGCTTGCAGTGGGAACCGTGATCAGTGCGCTTGCAACCGGCCCCCTGTCCGTACCGATCAACACACTGGTGGCGGATGCGGTGGATTACGGCGAATATCTGACCAACAAGCGGATAGAGGGAATGGGCTCAGCAATCGTTTCTTTTTCTCAGAAGATCAGCAACGGACTGGCGGCAGGCATGGTGGGCTGGATCCTCGCACTGACCGGCTACGTTGCAAATGAAGCGCAGAATTCCGCGACCGTTTTTGGGATTTCCTTCATGTTCGCATGGCTTCCGGTGATCCTGCTGGTGATCGTGATCCTCAGCTTTAAGGTCGTGTACAAATATGATGAAGAGGAAGCAGAGGTGCTGGCGGAATTAGCAAGAAGGAAAGAAGAGAATCGCAGTGAAAAGTAAATGAGGAATCTGTCAATTTTATATCAGGCATCTGGTTTCGGCCAGATGCTGCTATACGAGGAGGACACTTATGTATCATTCCATCACACCCGGCCGGGTCTGGCTTGACACCGACGGAAACCGGATTCAGGCACACGGGGGCAGTATCATAACGGTAGGGGACACATTTTACTGGTACGGAGAAAATAAGGAAAAGACGACCGGAAAGGATCACATCTGGCACTGGGGCGTGCGCTGTTATTCCTCCAAGGATCTGTACAATTGGAAAAATGAGGGGATCATCATTCCGCCGGATCCGGAGGACACATCGTCGCCGCTCCATCCCGCAGCCATGATGGACCGACCCCACATCATTTACAATGAAAAAACAAAAAAATACACGGTATGGCTGAAAATTATGGGAGAGACGCCCTGCTTTGCGGTGCTGACAGTAGATTCTATTTTAGGCCCCTATATGATGGTGAATCCGAGGCTGAACCCCTGCGGGCTGGAGGTCGGGGACTTCGATCTGCAGGTGGACCCGGAGACAAAGAAGGGCTATCTCATCAGCCAGAAATCTCATACCTGTATCTACGTGGCAGAGCTTAATGAGGAGTATACGGATACGACAGGAACCTATACGGAACATTTTCCGCATACGGCGCCGCCGGAGGCACGGGAAGCGCCTGTGCATTTTATCCGGAACGGACTGCACTATCTCATTACGTCCGGTACGACCGGATATTACTCCAACCCGTCGGAGGCGGCAAAGGCGGCGGACTGGAACGGCCCTTATGAGATGTTGGGAGATCCCCATGTGGATGACAGCTCGAAGACCTCCTTCAATTCCCAGATCACTTCTGTGTTCCGCCATCCGGGGAAGAAGGATCTGCATATCGCGCTGGCGGACCGTTGGAAGCCGGAGATCTGCCGGATGGAGGGCTACGCGACCGGGGAATATTCTGACCGGATCCAGGAAAAATTCCGTCGGATCTTTGACCCGGAAGTGGAATTTGTTTTTACGGAAGAGGATGCAAAGGATATGAAGATCAATTCGTCGGTCTCCGATTATGTATGGCTCCCGCTGAAATTCGACGGGGACCAGGTAAGGATCGAATGGCGGGATGAGTGGACGATTGAAGAGTATGAATAAATGCACGGGACCGAAGCAATAACAAAAAAACAGCCTGTGCATGTGGCTGACTTGCAAAAAACTGTTTCTATCCCTTAAACTGACCAAGATACCCTTAAAAACATGCCGATTTTAAGGGAATCCTGGTCGGTTTAAGGGAATACTCACTCCAGAAGAACTTATTTCAACCGGATATAGAAGGTTGACTTCCCAACCCCTTCCCGCTTAAACTCACCGTTTTCCACCAATTTCCGCAGAGAGCCTTCAATGGAGCTTATGCTCAAAGACGGGCACAATTCCCGGATATCCTGCTTCGTAAATCTTCCGATCTTATACTCTGCCGCTTTTTTTACCATATCAATGGCCGGTAGCTTTTCCTCTACGATCGAAAAACGATCCCCAAAATCTTTATAAGCCGCAAGGATCGTGCTGAGAATATATTTTATAAAAGGAATCACATCCTCGGTGCCTTCGTGCCAGCCATCCTGCGACCGGCTCAGCGCGTCATAGTACAGATCCTTGTCTTTCGCGATTTTTGCTTCCAGAGAGATATACTTTCCTACATAAAATCCGCTGCGGTATAAAAGCAGCGTAGTCAGCAGCCGGCTCATTCTTCCGTTGCCGTCGTTGAAGGGATGGATACACAGGAAATCATGGATGAATACCGGTATGGCGATCAACGGTTCCAGCTCAAAATTCCCGATTACCTTGTTGTACTCTTCGCAGATCTTATCCAGCGCCTCCGGAGTCTCGTATGGGGCAAGGGGCGTGAACAAGATCTCCGAATGCCCGTCAGGATAGCTTGCGCTGATATAATTCTGGACATTTTTCGTCTGTCCTGCCAGGGGATTATTCATGTGGCTGTACATGATCTTATGCAGCTGGAGGATATAATTTTTCGTGATCGGAATGGCATCGAAGCTTTCGTGGATGATATTCAGGACATCACGGTAGCCGGCGATCTCCTGTTCATCACGGTTCTTCGGAGCGGTCCGCTCCTCCACAAGCTGCCGGATACGCGTATTGGTAGTAATAATGCCCTCAATCGCGTTGGAAGCCTTGGTGCTCTGAATCTTCGCGACCTCCACCAGCTTTTCAAGCTCCTTGGGCCGTTGCTTCAGGTATTGCTCCTGCTTTCCGGCTTCCCGGTAGATGGCCGCGATATATCCAAGTATGTCAGAATCCCATTTTTGGTCTTTGATCAATGAATAATTGAACATCCTCATTCCCTTATTCACACTCCTTTCCCTTAAAATATAGCATAATTTAAGGGAAAGTTCAATGGATAAGTGTATTTTCCCTTATTTTGGAAGGAAAATTAAGGTTAAATATGGTTGGTAATGGAATTTGAAACCATAAGGCAAAAGGATGTTATTTTTCAGTTTGCACCGATAGAGGGAAGAGTATACCTAAGGACACCTCGAAGGAAATGAAATTCATCTGCGGCCTCATTTTCCTTAATCCTCCCGAACCCCAGATGCTCCCGGACCACCCGGAAGATGAGATAATCAGCCCCGGTCCCCGCCGTAACCGACAGTGCCAGCGTAAATACAAAATACCAGATCCCCTCCCATGTGATCAGATCCCGCACCTGCCTTCCGGATGCCCCGACCGCTTTCATTGCGGCAAATTCCCTCTGCCTGTCCAGGATGCTTACGCTCATGGTATTGATAAAATTCAGGATCCCCACCGTGAACAGCACCACCGTAAGAAATGCGGACAGCTTCGACAGCGAGCTCTTCGCCTCCTCCAGCGATCTTGCCAGCTCAACCTTTGAAGTCCTGAATATGGCTGGGATGCCGTCGGTCAGTTCGACCACCTGCTCCAATACGCTTTCCTCATACTCGGACGGCCCGTCAAGCTGAATGGAATATTGTATTTAGTTTGTTTTTACTATCTTTCAATCATACTGTAATGTTCCACTTTATTTCCATAAGCATTTCTCATTTTATATCTTGCTTTCCAAAAAACATTGTTGTTACCGACATTAAAATCACTGTTAAAACCACTATAACAAATACAGATGTTAATACAGGTATCGTTGAAGCTGTGCCATTCAGAATAATTTGATTACTCCAATAATTCGGAAATAGCCTTGAAACAAAATTTTCAGCACCAGCCAGATAATTTCCAGCATACATCATTACTATCGTTAAGATAAAAGTAACGAATGGATTGGCAAACAGTCCAACAAAAAAAGTAATACTAATCAAGAGCAGATACATCATCATCTGCAAAGCAATGGAACTCAATACATTTATAGTGGAAAAACCATCCATTGCAGATGCGAATGTTCCTGTTCCCATTGGCAAGCCAGACACAAACAGATAATAAGAGCCAATACAGACCAGAATCGTTCCCACAATAAAAACAACTGTCGCAATAATAACAGCCAAATATTTTCCCCAGACTACGGTTGACCTTTTTCCAATCCGTAAGAGCATCAATTTAATCTGACCACTTTCAATCTCCCCTGAGAATTGGAATGCCGCAAACAGAATGAGCAATATTCCTATGATGCCCAGCCCAGACAATACATTCCAGACGATAAAAACAAAATCCATGCAGGAGTAAATGCCTGTGTCGCCAGTTATTAGATTTAGTTCGATTACCCCATGCGCATATCCCAATGTAACAACGATTGCCAACAGCATAGGGATAAACAACATCAAGCTGCTCTTCCTCCGGCTGTTCTTATATAGTTCTGTTTTGATAACCTGTGCTAAACTCATGTTAGTTTTCCTCCCTATCTCATCAACTCTACAAAAGACTTGCCACTGTTTTTCATATCCATATATGTGTTGGAATACGCAATGATGCCATCATTCAAAATAATGATATCATCAGCAAGGTCGCAGACCTCGGTAAGCTGGTGGCTGGAAAAGATGATAGATGTTCCATTTTCCCGGCAAAGTTTACGCAACAGTTTTTTTACATCTTCAATCCCGATAGGGTCAAGCCCTACGAACGGTTCATCCAAAATCAGCAAAGCAGGTTTGGTAATGATTGCCTGCGCAAGTGCCAGCCGCTGCTTCATTCCAAAGGAAAATGAGCGGACACTTTTTTTGCTGGATGATTCCAGTCCCACAAAAGAAAGAAGTTCATGGATGCGTTTATCCTGCTCTACAGCGTGAACGGCTTTTGTCAACATCATAATAACTTTCAAATTCTGATATGCAGTCATATCATCATAAAAACTTACATCCACAAGAGAGCCAATTTCCGCTTTCAGCGTTTCATCTGAAAGTTTCATCTTCTTTCCGTGAAAGATGATTTCTCCCTGATAATTGGTATTCAATCCAAGAATGGACTTCATCAACGTTGTTTTCCCTGCACCGTTCTTTCCAATCAAGCCAAGGATATGCCCCTGCTTAATTTGAAAAGATACGTCTCTCAATACAGGATATTTCTTGTATCCCTTTCGAAGATGCCGGACATCCAGAATAATATTTTCATTCATACAGTGATTCCTCCTATTTCTGTTTGAAATAAACCAGCACGGCAATGACAGCCAGTACAATCAAGATTAAAATTGCAAGAATTAGTTTTGGCATTCGTTTCCCTCCTTTTCTATACGTATACTTTAACATACAAAAAAGCAGCTACCGCAACTGTCCTTAAAACAACGGGTAACTGCCCTCGAATTTATTGATAAAAAAGCATGATGCTTACAGTAAACATATTCTTGTTATATTCATGCTCCATTGTTCCGTAATATTTTTCTACTGCTAATCTGACATTTTTCATTCCCCATCCATGATGCCTTTTATCTGTCTTGGATGTTTTAAAATTTCCTTTGCTGATTATCGGTTCTTCTATACAGCTATTCGCAATTTGTATAATAATGAATTGGTTAATACGCCGGATTGTTACGGAAAGTATTTTTGCGGATGCTTCCGGCAGCTTTCTACACGCTTCCATTGCATTATCCAGAAGATTTGTCAAGATTGTGCATAAATCAACCGGGTCTATCTTACAGTCTTTTGGATATTCCGCATGAATACTTGTTTCTATATTCTGCTGTCTTGCAAGTTCGGCTTTCTGGCTCAAAATATAATCAACAGCCTCAATGCCTGTAAACCGTTCTACAGAATAAGCAGCCCTGTCTTTGCCGAGCCTGTCAAGATATGCCCTTGCTTCCTCAACCTTACCGTCTGCCAGATAGCTTTGAATCATGGAAAAATGATTTTCCATATCATGATACAAGCGGGCATTTGATTCATAAGATTCTTTCGCAACTTGATAATTCTTTGCTAGCAGCTCATTTTGCAGAGCAATACTTTCCTGTTCTTTCCGTATCTGGCATAAACGATAATAGAAATAAGCCGAACAGATAATAAAGACAAACGCCAGTGCTAAAATTGCCTGGAACAAATCCGCCTTAAAATTTGTTACGATATTTGTTGACATCCAATAAGTTGCGCTGACAAATCCTAATACAGCTCCCGCCAATGCAATTCGGACTTTCCCCAACTGTACTGTTGCCCTTTTTAATATAAAATGGACAATCCATATAATAAGCCCATCTACCAGTTTAAATAAGATAACCAAATATAAGCGCATTGTGCTGAAACCAGCTTGAAGTTGTGCTGAAACCGCATAGCCAGTAATATCCTCTATGAATCTTAAAATGGAACCTTCCACAAAATTCAGTCCTGTAAGATAAACCACCGCCACAAAAAGAAAACTAAAATAATTTCCCTTAAACAGTATACATGCACCAAATGAATATGCAAAAGCACCATAAACAATCGTTACGAGACTAAATGAAATATCTATAAAATTCAACAAAATTACTCCAACAGTAATAATGTTTGCAACTGCCAAAAACATAATAATCTGCTTTTTCTTTTTGAACTGTGTTGGTGCTAACACATGAATAATTGAAAAATAAAAAAACGATTCAACGAATGTTACCAGCCATTCCACACATATTTGAATGCCAATCATATTTGCTTCCTCCAAAAGCGAAGCATCTTTATCTTGAAATCGGAAATGTTCGCTTTACTGATTATAACACATTGATTGTCCGAAAAAAGTATACCAGCATCATCTATACCAATTACATTTACCAGATTTACAATACACCCTCTGTCCGCAAAACAGAAATACTCCCTGCCTATTTCTTCAAAGACCTGCGACAGTGTTTTTCGTACCGATTGCGTTTTTCCTCCCGCCAAATGAAATACAGCATATTTTCCATCTTTTATAATATACAGTATTTCTCTATATGGTAACTGCTCAACATGATTTTTAATCTCAACCGTGTAAAATTCATTTCTTTCCAGACGGTACAGTTTATAATAATCCTCCAACGCAAACGGTAATTTTTCGTCTATGACCGTTTTGGGAATATACCGAAACACCGAAAATTCATAAGCTGTAATCGCATACTCCAAATGAGATGTGATAAAAATGATTTTCGCAGCGGGCATAGTATCGTAAATCACTTTTGCTAAATCCATCCCGTCCATTCCGGGCATCTCTATATCCAGAAGAAGTAAGTCATAATGGATTCCATCCTGTAAGTCGTACAGCAAATTCTCACTGGATTGATATGTCTGAATTTTACAGTCCACGCAATGCTCCTTAAAAAATTTATCGGTAATGGTTTCAGCGCAGGAAACGCTTTGTTTGTTATCATCGCAAATTGCTATATGTATCATTCGACTTTTCTCCATTTTCCTATATTCCATTCGATATTATACTGTACTTTGACATGGTTCTCAATGGTAATCTTAAAGAAAATGGGAGTAGGCTATCCTACTCCTATATGTTACTGCATAAGCATAGAAAAATTTTGTTCAGTAAATGCAATCACTTCTTAAATGTCTTATAGTTCGGAATAGTGTGGTTCTGGCGGTCTATCTCTTGTTTTCGGTTACTTGCTTCTTTACCGTACATGAGCATTCGGACAAGGCGTATAGTCTGCGTGAAAAATCAGGAAGAGAGGTAAAAAAATGAAAAAGATGCACAAGGCGACATTAGCCGAGAAACTCCATCCTGGGGGCGGTACTGACTATGTTTTATACAGACAGCGTAGGACTGGCAGCAGGCATGGTAGGGACAATGTTTTTTAGCTCACATTTGTTTGATGGTATTTCCGACCTGCTTGCGGGAAGCCTGATCGACAGGACCAGGACAAAATGGGGGAAAGCAAGGCCCTGGCTGTTATGGATGAGCGTACCAACAGGGCTGACCCTGGCATTGATCTTCTGGATTCCGGCAAATGGGTCCGAGTTTACGGTATCATTACTACGATTGGGCTTCTGCTCTCCTTTGCTCTGACAAAAGGGCATGTACAATCCGTGGAATCTGTTACAAAAAAAGATGAAAATATGACGTTTGCGGAAAGTGTTAAGAACTTTGTACAGAATAAATATTTTATCTTCGCCCTTGCAATGACAGTGTTTGTCAACTTTGCGGTGCAGATCAATTCCGGTTCACAGACCTATTTTTACACTTATGTTATGAATGATGTGATGCTGACCACCTCGCTGAACATGGTCAATCTGATTCCAACGATCCTTGGTATCATGTTCCTGTCCGGCCTTTCCCTGAAGTTTTTTGGAAAGAAGAAAAGCATCTACATTGGGGCAACAGGGCAGATCATAGGAAATATCCTGCGGGGGATCGCGGCGCTGACAGCGAATGTACCGGTGCTCGCGGCGGGAACTGTGATCAGCGCGCTGGCAACAGGTCCTTTGTCCGTGCCCATCAATACGCTGGCGGCGGACGCGGTAGACTACGGCGAGTATCTGACCAACAAGCGGATTGAAGGAATGGGATCCGCCATCGTTTCCTTTTCCCAGAAGATCAGTAACGGTCTGGCGGCAGGCATGGTAGGCTGGATCCTGGCCCTGACCGGCTATGTGGCAAACGGAGTACAGAATTCCGCTACGATCTTTGGGATTTCCTTCATGTTCGCATGGCTTCTGGTGATCCTGCTTGTGATCGTGATCCTCAGCTTTAAGCTTGTGTACAAATATGACGAGGAAGAACAGGAAGTCCTGGCAGAGCTGGCAAGAAGGAAAGAAGAAAGCAGCAGCGAAAAGTAAATGAGAAAGCTGCGTAAACAGCGAATCGTCTGCTGTTCTCAATCACTGTGAACCTGTCAATTTTATATCAGGCATCTGGCTTCGGCCGGGTGCCATTATACGAGGAGGAAGCTTATGTACCATTCAATCACACCCGGCCGGATCTGGCTTGACACCGACGGAAACCGGATCCAGGCACACGGGGGCAGTATCATAACGGTAGGGGACACATTTTACTGGTACGGAGAGAATAAGGAAAAGACAACGGGAAAGGATAATATCTGGCACTGGGGCGTGTGTTGCTATTCCTCAAAGGATCTGTATAACTGGAAAAGCGAGGGGATCATCATCCCGCCGGATACCAGGGATGAGTCGTCCCCGCTTCACCCTTCGGCCATGATGGATCGTCCCCACATCATTTATAATGAAAGGACAAAAAAAATATGCGGCATGGCTGAAGATCATGGGGGAACCGCCGTGCTTCGCGGTGCTGACGGCAGATTCGATCCTGGGGCCTTATGAAATGGTGAACCCGAAAGTAAATCTGCCAGATGGAAGGATATGAAACAGGAGCGTATTCCGACAGGATCCAGGAAAAATTCAGGCGGATCTTTGACCCAAAGATAGAAGGAATACACATGTATGCCAATGGCTATCAAGTAGTGTTGGACAATCTGAAAGCATATTTGTAACAAGAGCATAGCGAAAACAGAATGAACTGCAATGGGGGCTGTTACACAAGAGATGAAAAACTCTCGGACATAACAGTCCCCTCTTCTGCAACTCCTAAACTTTTTATTCTTCGTCTGCTTGTTCTTTTGGATCATGGGTTTCAATGAATTCTATCAGGTCGAGAATTTTTGTATCGCTCATACCATCCTTTCTGAGCTGCCGGAATAAATTAACTATTTCTTTCCCGGTCATATTTTGATCACCGCCTTTTTCGAAAATAATGTTTATCAGATAATTTCATTATAGCAAAATGAAATTTGAGAGTAAAGTCTTTCTGTCTTACATTTTTGTAAGCCACTATTTTCCCAAAATCGTGTATAATATATCTATGATTCGCCCGTCAAAAGGTCTCATTTCCTTTGCCGGCTAAGGAACTGCCTCAAAATAATAAGTAAATCTTGCTTGTCTAAATTTGTATAGGCGCCGTTGTCATCAGTCGCCACAATATATGTTAACGATGCGCCAAATCGCCTCCATATATTGTGGCACGAAACTTCAAAAATAATCTCAGCAATGAAAATGGACTTTTGACGGTCGAATCATCTATATTCACGGCAGCCGTAAAGCGGTATACGTCCCTTTGCGGCTATGCTTCAGAACAACCGCAGACATGTGTGATCTACAGAGCGCAGATTTACTGTTGACCTGCGGCTCAGGGATGTCTGCCGGTAAGTACACGAAAAAGGAGGCGCTTTATTTGCAGAAATTATTACTCCTCGAAGATGATATCAGCCTGATTGACGGCCTGACTTATTCTTTACAAAAAAATGGATTTGACCTCCGGGTCGCCGGGACAATCCGGGAGGCCGAAAGCTTACTTACAGAAAATGCAGATTTCGACCTGCTTCTTTTTGATGTGACCCTGCCGGACGGAAATGGATTTACCTTGTGCGAAAAGCTGCGGGAATCGGGCAATCCGGTCCCCATTATCTTTCTGACTGCGTCCGATGAGGAAACCAGCGTCATCCGCGGCCTGGACTGTGGAGGGGATGATTATATCACAAAGCCGTTCAAGCTGGGGGAGCTGTGTTCCCGTATTCGGGCGCTTCTGCGCCGCAGCAGCATGCAGGGCGCCGGAGAGGGAGTCCTGCGGTCCGGGGAGGTGACGGTGAATCTTGCGGAAGGCAGAGTATTTCTTCACGGAGAGCCTGTAGAATTTACCGGGGCGGAATACCGGCTGCTCTGCCTGCTGCTGAAAAACAGCGGGAGGGTGCTCACCCGGGGAACCATTCTGGACAAGCTGTGGGATGGCGCCGGTAATTTTGTGGATGATAATACACTGTCCGTTTATGTGCGCCGCCTCCGGGAAAAGCTGGAAGAA
>Ga0137307_101773_pt1 | contig 17320 bp, 18 predicted proteins | sample NAcewD2O_March_2_FD_97180 | JGI IMG/M metagenome (GOLD analysis project Ga0137307, IMG submission 97180) | Mouse cecal microbial communities from Vienna, Austria - N-Acetylglucosamine amended D2O_March | ecosystem: Host-associated > Mammals > Digestive system > Large intestine > Cecum | place... | reverse complement strand
GTTGACGTAATCTTTTTCATGGATAGACCACACCGGAATCTGCATACACACAAAGGCAATCACCGCCATAATGGCAAAAGTTATGCGGACGGCATTTACCCGCCCAAAGGCAGGGATGAACAGACCCCAAATGACAGGGGCAAGATAAGCCACCGCTGTGCCTGCGATAAAGGTGAAAGAGATTACGGTAGAGATATTCAGCCGCTCTGTCTGGTTGTGCCCCAGTTCCGGAATCAGGGCGTTGTAAGGGGTGCAGTAAGCTGTGATGGACAGATAGTATGCCATGACCATAACAAACAAAAAGACGGCATTTAACTGGCTGTTCTCATTTACCGGAGACCAGAAAACAAGTACGGTGGAAATTGCCAGGGGAAGGGATGCCCATTTTAAAAAGGGAATGCGCCTGCCTTTTTCGGAAGTGCACCGGTCGGAGAGTGAAGCAATCCACGGGTCTGTAATTGCATCAAAAAGCCGTCCAAAAGCGGTGATGCCTCCAATTACGGTAAAAATTCCCAAAACCACCAGCCCCTGGGGGATAAATATAGTCTGTCCCTGGGCGATAGACGCTTCGTCCGGCTGATAAAAATAGACCAGCCAGTTTGAAATTAATCCCGACAGTAAAGACCAGCCGAACTGTCCTGCCGCAAAAAGCCATATTTTTCCTGTAGATAACGATTTCATGCCATACCCTCCGATTTTTCTTTTTTAACAGTTCCTGAGACCTTTTAAAAGCAATTCTCCTGCGATTTTTACCTGCAATGACAAATCGATCTGCCCGTCGGAAGAGAGAATGCTGCCGCTGTATGCAAGTTTCTGCAAAAGGCTTAACATCATATGCATTATGGTAAAATAAACTTCATCCACAGTATAGGAGAAAGAAAGGCTCTTATCCTTAAGCCCCCTCTCCAGGGCTTTTGTCACATAAGGTTTCAGGTTTAAAATTTCTTCTTCATATTCCCCCAGCCGTTCCTGTGAAATCTCATATTTCCGCACAAAAATATCAAATTCCTGCAAGAACTTTAAAAACAGGGTTTCTTCTCTGAAAATATTTTCAAAAAGATGAAAAATACACTGGAGCTGGCCATAGCCTGTCATTCCCAGGTACATTTCCCCCTCTAAAGTTCCAGCGTATTTATGGGCAACCCTCTGCCAGTAAGAGATGCCTGCCGAGATGGCCAGCTCTGCTTTTGTCTCAAAGTAACGGTAGATTGTGGCCGGCCCCACGCCGGCTTTTTTTGCCACCGCCTCAATGGATGTATCTTCAATTCCCCTTTCACAAAAAAGATCTAAAGCGGAATGAAGAATTTTTTCGGTGCGTTTTTGCATTTGCTGTTTACGGATTTCAGATTCTGCCATGGAAATCCCCCTTTATTCCTGCAAGCAATGGAGAAAATAGCTAGGCGTGATGTAGATATTTATTTTGTGATAGTAATACTATCACAAAAGTGCGAGGATGTCAAGCGGGAAGCTGAATGCACAGTATCCAACGTTAAAAATAAAATATACGAAAGTATTCCATGACAGATTTTTGATTCTTGACTGGGCGATAGCCTATCATGTGGGGGCATCTTTGAAAGACGCAGGCATTATCAAAGACATATGGCAAAGGCTGGACTGGAAACAGATAAACTATTTTGAGATTAGTGTGGTATAGTTCTTTAGAAATCTTCATAAATTCTTTATTTTTTCTTGTTATGCTTTTTTCACAAAAACTAGAAAGAAGGGATGATAAGTATGGAGATGATGCTTCAAACTGCAGAACTCTGCAAGTCATTTAAGAAACAGAAGGCGGTAAATAAAGTCTCACTCAATATAGTAAAGGGGAAAGTCTATGGGCTGCTTGGGCCAAACGGAGCTGGAAAGTCTACGATTTTAAAAATGGTTACCGGTATTTTAAAGCCTGATGCAGGGGAGATTTACTTTAATGGAAAACCATGGAGCAGAGATATGTTGTCGGAGATTGGGGCACTGATTGAACATCCGCCGATTTATGAAAATTTATCTGCAAGGGAAAATCTGAAAGTCAGATCGTTACTGCTTGGGACGGATGAAAAAAGGATAGATGAGGTATTACAAATTGTCTCCCTTGGAAATACAGGGAAAAAGAAAGCAGGGCAGTTTTCTTTGGGGATGAAACAGAGACTTGGCATTGCCATGGCATTATTGGGAGAACCGAAGCTTTTAATATTAGATGAGCCTATGAATGGGTTAGACCCAATGGGAATAGAAGAACTTCGGGAACTGATACGTTCCTTTTCGGCACAGGGAATTACGGTCATACTTTCCAGCCACATTTTATCGGAAGTACAGTTAGTAGCAGATTATGTGGGTATTATTTCAAGTGGTATTTTAGGATACGAAGGTCCCTTTAAACAGGGGCAGAATCTGGAAGAACTCTTTATGGATGTTGTGAGAAAAAATAAAAAGGCTGGTGAAATTTGTGATTAATATTGTGAAGGCGGAATATCAGAAAACAAGAAAGTCCATGGGCAGGGTATTTATCTGGGGATTTCCCATGGTTACATTTGCTTTGGCATTTGTGCTTACATTAGGAATGACAAATGCATATGCAGAGAGTGTATGGAACTGGTGGTATACACTGCTGCTGCCCGGAATGCTTGCCATTATCTGTTATCTTTCTGTGATGCAGGAGAAAAAAACAGGCTACTATAATTTGATGACACTTTCTGCAGGCAAAAGAAAATTGATGCTGGGTAAAATTATCTATATGGGATGTGTGATTCTGGCGTCAAATTGTATCATATTTTTAGGCGCTTGTTTAGGAGGATTTCTATTCACAACTTGTGTTCCTTTCGGCGGGGCAATGATTGCAGTATTCGTACTTACGATTGCACAGTTGTGGGAGATACCATTATTTTTATTTTTGAGTGAACGATTTGGAATGATTGCGGAAGTACTGATTTCCCTGTTTCTTACGGTGGGCGGTACAATCCTTGCACCAACAGGAAAATGGTATTTGTCGGCGTCATCGATTCCTATGCGGATTCTCTGCCCGCTTCTTTACATATTGCCCAATGGAATCAGGGCGGAAGCCGGCAATTCACTATTGGATACGGGGGTAGTCCTTCCGGGCATTTGTTTATCTTTTATATGGTTTGTTTTTGCTGTGATTCTTTTTTTAAATTGGTTTGACAAGAGAGAGGTGAAATAGAATGTTTAGAAAGAATCTTCATGCAGACCTGTTAAAAATGAAAGGGATTCCGATTCTATTTGCCCATGTTCTGATTCCGGTTTTAACCTGCGGGTTGTTTTTCCTGTATTATTCTTTTTCTGTATGGAATGAGAATACAAAAATAATTGCATTCTATCAGACAATTGGAGCAGGATTTCCGGTTCTCATTGGAATATTTACCGCAAGTATCATGGAGCAGGAACAAAATGCCGGAGGGTGTCAGAATCTGCTTACCTTACAAAAAAAGACGGCGGCATTTCTGTCAAAGGTTTTGCTTCTGCTTATATTTAGTCTGTTTTCAATCATATTGACTACAGTACTGTTTTGGTTTGCTTTTTCTAAAATCCTTGGGGGAAGTACAGTGAGCATAGGAATATATATGATGGCCGCCTTTCTCATGTGGTGCAGCAGTATCCCCCTTTATATATGGCAGACGGTTTTTGCCTTTCGGTTTGGAAAAGGAGTGTCCATTGGGGCGGGAATTGTTTCCGGACTTGTCTGTGCACTGATGCTTACGAACCTTGGAATATTTATCTGGAAGTACATACCTGTTTCCTGGACCGGAAGAATACCGTACATGTATTTAAAGACTGCTTTGGGGGAATCCGGTGCAATAAATGAAATGGAGCCTGTAATGCCAATATATTGTATCTTTACGGTGATGAGTATGGTATATTATCTCTGGTGGGCCTTTCACTGGACAGGAAATAAAGTATCGGAATAGAGGGAAAATATGGCGAAAATATTAGTGGTGGATGATGATGCGGCAATCCTTGATTTGGTAGGGAATGTTTTGAATAAAGATGGGCATTTCGTTACTAAAGTGAGCAACCCGCTAAAAATCAATATGGAAAAAGTTACTAATTATGATTTGATTTTGCTGGATATTATGATGCCCGGAATAGACGGATTTTCTTTGTGTTTAAAAATCAGGGAACTTGTAGACTGTCCCATTTTGTTTCTCACAGCAAAGACGGAAGAAAGCAGTTTAGTAAATGGATTGTCCCTGGGAGCAGATGATTATATCTGTAAGCCATTTGGGGTTATGGAACTCCGTGCAAGAATTGCTGCGCATCTTAGACGGGAACATCGGGAGCATTCTGTCAGAATGGTTCTTGGGCGTGTCTGCTTTCACTTATCTTTAAAGCAGATGACGGTTGACAATAAGGAAATTCCCCTCACAAAGACGGAGTATGAAATTTGTGAGTTTCTTGCCAGAAACTGCGGGCAGATTTTTTCAAAAGAGCAGATTTTGGAGCAGGTATTTGGATTTGACAGCGAGAGTAATGACAATACAATTACAACCCATATCAAAAATATTAGGTTAAAGTTTTCAGACTATAATTGTATGCCCATAAAAACAGTTTGGGGGATTGGATATAAATGGGAAAAAGAAGAACATTGAGCAGAATCTTTATGAGATATGTACTGATTATGCTTTTGGCACTGTTCACTTTGGGGGTATGCACAATTTTTATATTTAACGTTCTTGTAAACACAGGCCGTATTTATCCGGCGAATTACGCAGAACGGAAAATTAATGAGGCATATGATTTGATTCAGGAGGCGGATGAAGTGACGGAGGATATGATACCGCCCCTTTGCCGCTATGTGATTTTTTCTTTGGAAGGTGAGAAACTTAAGGGAAATATGTCGGAAGATTCCCTTGAAATTGCCTGGAATGCGGCAAATCAGGGGGCTGTATCAGGAAGGTATTTTTATAAAGTTATTTACCGTCCGAAGGAGTATGTTGTCCTGCAGTACAGACTGACCCCAATGTATCGGTCGGCGTTTTTGAGGGAACATTTCATAGAGCCGCAGAATCTCATGACAATTATGGTTGTTCTGTGTGGAATGGCAATTATTTTACTGCCTTCCATGTTTTTTGGAAAAAAGATGAAGGAAAAAATTCAGCCGGTTATGAAAGCGGTAGAGAAAATTAAGAATCAGGATTTAGAATATGAGGTATCTTACTGCGGAGTGAAAGAGATTGATGACTGCCTTTTGTCAATCAATGAGATGAGAATTGCTTTGAAAGATTCTCTGGAACGGCAATGGCAGACAGAGCAGGATAAAAACAGACAAATGTCTGCGTTGGCCCATGACATAAAAACACCCCTTACTGTCGTAAGAGGTAATGCAGAGCTGCTTTCTGAGACAGACCTGACAGAAGAACAGAAAAATTATATGGAATACGTGATAAGCAGTGCATCTCAGATACAGAATTATGTACAGACATTAATAGAAGTAACCCAATCTATAGATGGTTATCAATACAATGTTAAAAAAGTAAGGACAGCAGATCTCCTTGAGGATATCAGGAAACAGACCCTGGGCTTAGCGGAGGTTTACCGCTTAAAAATTAACTGGAAAGAGAAATGGGGCAGTAAAACGGCAGATGTCGCTTATGATCTGGTTGTAAGAGCTGTTATGAATATTATAATAAATGCGGCAGAACACACTGTGGAAGGCGGTACGATTCATATTTCTATGGAAGAACAGGATGGGAAGCTGACATTTACGGTGGAAGACATGGGCAGCGGCTTTACCAAAGAAGCATTGCTGCACGGAACAGAACAGTTTTTTATGGATGATGCAAGCAGAAGCGGCGGAAGGCATTATGGCATTGGCCTGTTTTCTGCAGAAACAATAGCCAAATGGCATGGCGGAAGGGTATTGCTTACAAATTCGGAAGAAACCGGCGGGGCAAAAGTGGAGATTTTTTTCTGTTGTCAGAAGGGGGTTTTACGGATATAATAAAGGCAGGATAAGTTGCTGAATGAACAGGAGATGATTTCTGATGAAAACAATTTGCCAGGTATGTATGCATTACTGTGCACTGGAGCCTGGACAGACGGGGCTGTGCGGGGCAAGGAAAAACGAAGACGGAGAAATTATCTGCAAAAATTACGGCTGGATTACTGCCTTGGTGCCTGATCCCATTGAAAAGAAGCCTCTGCGCGATTATTATCCAGGAAGTATGGTCTTGTCTGTGGGAAGCTATGGCTGCAACCTCAGATGCCCTTTCTGCCAGAATCACGAGATTTCCATGATGGACAAAGGAGAGATTAATGTGAGGGATGTCTCTCCCGGACAGCTTGCGGAAATAGCGCTAACGTGGAAAAGACAGAAAGAGACAGGGAATATTGGCGTGGCTTATACTTATAACGAGCCTCTGGTGGGCTGGGAGTTTGTCCGTGATACGGCCCGGCTGGTGAGAGAATACGGCATGCTTAATGTTCTTGTGACCAACGGTACTGCTTCGCAGCAAGTGCTTGAGGAACTGCTACCCTGGATAGATGCCATGAATATTGACCTGAAAGGCTTTCGTGAGGAGTACTATCGGAAGCTTGGGGGAGATCTGGAGACGGTGAAAGCTTTTATTGCGAGGGCGGCGGAAAGCTGCCATGTGGAACTGACTACGCTGATTGTACCTGGAGAAAACGATTCTCCTGAGGATATGGAGGCGCAGGCCAAATGGATTTCCAGTTTATGTCCGTCAATTCCTCTCCACATCACCCGCTTTTTTCCACAGTACCGCATGAAGGACAGAGAAGCCACGGATGTGGAGCATCTTTTCCGCCTTGCCAAGACGGCTGGGAAGTATCTGGAAAATGTGTATGTTGGGAACGTGTGATGGACGAAGTTAAATTGCCTGTGTCATTTCTATGCACACAGGCAATTTTTCCAGTCCATTTTAAATTCTGATCGTCTCTATAATATTCTGCTTTTTCAGTGCCCTTGCCGAAATGCGCACCGTTCCCCACATGACAAGTAAGGACAGGATAAGGGTGATAGCAATGGCCGCCCATGGCATGTGAAAAGAAATGGGAAACAACATTTTCACACAGCGGGCCATAAGGAATACGATACACATACCGACTGGAAGACCGAAAATCAGCGCCTTTCCCCCGCAGAGCACGCTTTCTATGCTAAGCATTTTCTGTACGGATTCAGAGGACATTCCCACACTCTGCAAAACGGCAAGCTCCCTGGCCCTTAATTTTATCTGGAAGCTGACAGTGCTTATGACGTTCAGTACGCCAATTAGTCCTAAGAGAAAGACAAAGGCATAGAGGAAAAAAGCCGCAAGGATAATTGCGATATTCATTATTTTTACAAAGTCCTGTGCGCCATATACTCTGCTTGTGTACCCTGCTTCCTCATAGTCCATGCCATTTTGGGGGAAATAGCTTTCCAGGACGGCCCTGGCATATTCCATAAAGCCTTCCTCATCCTCCGGGGATGCCATCCAGTTATATCCTCGCAGGGAGATTCCCTCAGAAGGGACAACAAGCCGGATGGGATTTGTATTTGGATACATAAGTTCCTTTGGGATTTCCGAAACTGTCAGCACGCCGTCAATATTTATATGATCCAGGCTGCCGTCCGCTTTTTCCAGTTTCAGAGTGGATGCTGTCATTGACAAAGGAGGAATATGCCGTTCTGTTCCCTTATCGTTATATTTATAATCGTTAAGCAGGATAGTTCCGCCGTAATCTGTTCCTGCCTGTGCGCATACTTCCCTGTAATGTTTATCATCCAGAATAATTCTCTCCACGTCCAAAATAATTTCCGGCTTTTTACCGGATTGCCGGGACAGGACCTTCTGCATATCTTCTGTTAAATCCTGGGGGGTAAGAATAGCAGCGTAGGTGGAATAATCCTGCCCGCTTCCGTAGATGTCTGTGTCCTGGTAACCTTTCAGTTTTTCCGTAATCTCTTCCGCTGTTTGTGCATCAATGGGATAAGCGCATTCTTGCTGCCTCCGCCCGGTTTTGGGATGAATCGTATTTTTAAATTTGGCTGTGTAATCCGCAACTACGGTACATCCATGATCCTGATAGATATAATTTTGTATTCCCTCTGCAATTTCCTTTAACCCGCTCATAGTGACAAACAGCATGATGCTGATGGAAAGGGCGGTAACCGCTGAATGCATCTGTTTACGGTTGGAGGACACGTTTTTTTTGGCCAGCTGATATTCCATATTTCTTTTTGCATCAATCCTAATTTTCGTGCGCTTATATCCCGATGTGTCTGTTTCACCTCCAAACCGCAGACAGTCCAGGGCTGAAATGCCCATGGCTTTTCTGGCAGGGAGCATAGCTGCAAACAGAACCGTTCCCAGGGAAATGATAAGGGAAATTATCAGGGCAGCAGGAGAAAAAACAAAGGAGAGATGAAAATTAACCTGCTTCATCATAGAGCGCACCAGGACATTCAGGTCTTCGATATAAAGGTTTACAACCCCGATACCGGCAAAGCTTAAGAAGTATCCCAATAAAATACCAAGAGGAATGGCCCCGGTGCACAGCAGGATACACTCATACATTATAGTTTTATATATTTGGTTTTTGGTGGCCCCCACGCATTTTAAAGTGCCGAACTGTGAAATCCGTTCATTTGCACTCATGCGGAATGCATTGGAGATAACGATAATGGACATGGCAATAATAAGAGCTGCCAAAAATACGGTGGGAATGAGCAAAGTAAAAGCGTAGGCATTGCCATACAGGCCGTAGTCACTGCCCAGAAAGCCGGAGAGCATGGTATTGCCGCTTGCTGCAAAATTAACCACTGCCGTAAGCAATGCGGCGGACAGGGTGATTGCTGCAGCCGTAATTATGGTTCTGCTCTTTTTTCTTTTTAACTGATGGAAAGCAAAGGAACACAAGATATTCATACACGCATCACCTCATCTCTTATCATCCGCCCGTCACTGATGGTTATGATTCTGTCCGCCTGCAATGCGATATTTTCATCGTGGGTAATCAAAATCAGGGTCTGGTTTGCTTTTCGGTTGGCGGAGAGGAGAAGTTCCATAATTTCCCTGCCAGCCTTGCTGTCCAGATTTCCGGTGGGTTCATCGGCTAAAATAAAAGCCGGGTCGTTTATGAGGGCTCTGCCCACGGACACCCTCTGCTGCTGGCCGCCGGAAAGTTCCCCAGGCAGATGATCCCTGCGGTGTGACAATCCTGTCATTTCCACAATCTTTGATAATTTCTGTTCATCCGGCTTACGGTTGTCCAATAGACAGGGGAGCATAATATTTTCGTCTACGGTGAGGTTGGGAATTAAATTATAAAACTGGTAGACAATGCCGATATTTCTCCGGCGGAAAATTGCCAGGGCGCTTTCACTCATGGCAAAAATTTCCTTGCCGTCAACAATCACATCCCCTGAGGTGGGCCGGTCTATTCCGCCGATTAAATTCATAAGGGTAGATTTCCCTGAGCCCGATGCCCCTACAATGGCCACAAATTCCCCTTTTTTTACCTGAAAACTCACATGGTCTAAGGCAGTCACCTGGGTATCGCCGCTCCCGTACATCTTTGTCAGATCCTTTACTTCTAAAATTTCCATAGGATACCTCTTTTCTCATAAAATATTTCATATCTTATTTCATACTATAAGTAAGTAAAGTGACTCCCAGGTGACTATTTATAAAATTTCATAAAAAATGTTGCACCGCTTCCATGTCCCCCGGGGGAAACCGCTATATCACCGTTTTGACCCCGCATGATGGAAAGGGCAAGAGGAAGCCCAATTCCGTAGCCGTTTTCCTTTCCGGAACTTTCAAATCTGCGGAACAGTCGGGCAATTTGCTCCTTTTTAAGACCTTCCCCGGTATCCGTAATGGATATCCAGTGGTAGAGAGGATTTTCGCCGCAGTCTACAAGGATTTCGCTGTTTTCCACGGAAAAATCCGAGGCATTTTTTAAAAGATTAATCAAAGCCTCCCCAGTCCACTTTTTGTCACAATATAATGATAAGTCGTTTTTCAGACATATGGTCTGGTTTCGGATATCCAGTATAATTTCCACGGACTTTAGAGCTTCACCTAAGAGAAGGCTCACAGGTATTTCTTCTCTATGGAAATTTGTTACGGAGGAATCAAGCTTAGCCATTTTTAAGAGAGCGGTAACTAACCACTCCATATGGCGGATTTCCTTTTTTATGCTCTGAAGAAATTCCTGCTTTGTCTTTTCGGGAGCGTCAGCCATTAACTCTGTCATAAGAAGTATAGACGAAATGGGGGTTTTTAACTGGTGGGAGATATCCGATAAATATTCAGCCAAATGTTCTTTTTCTTCTGCCAGAACATTTTTTTGCTCCTGCCCGGAATGAGTTAATGTATAAATATCGTTTTTTAAAATACTAAAGGCGCCTTCCTTATTATTCCGGGGGTCAAAAGGCTGTCCGTCAAGGGCCCTGCGAATCCCTTCCGATAAGGATAAAAGTTCTTTTTTACGAATCCACACGATATCCAATCCCCCTGACTGTTGTAATACTTACCCCATCCCCCAGTTTTTCACGGAGGCGTTTCACATATACAGTGAGTGTGTTGTCCTCAACAAAATTGCCGCTGATATCCCATATGCGTTCCAGAATCTGTTCCCTTTTTAAAAGAACAGATTTATTTTGTGCAAATATCAGCAAAAGCCGGTACTCCAAAGCCGTCAGAGGGATGAGCTGTTTATTTATAAAGACCTTTCCTGCAGAAACGTCAATGACCGCCTCTCCGATATTTAGTATATCGCCGTTTTCTTTTTCTTCATTCAGGGCTTTTTTTATCCGTGCTAGAAGTTCCCGCATCCGAAAAGGTTTGGTCATGTAATCTTTGGCGCCGTCCTCCAAGGATTTTACAATTTCATCCTCATCGTCCACGATGGTTAAATATATAATTGGAGTGTTGCAAGGCTTTAGCTGCAAGGCAATCTCTTTGCCGGAGCCGTCGGGAAGCTGCATATCTAAAAGTGCAAGGTCAAAATGAAATTCGGCGGCTTTTTTCAAGGCGTCGGCAGCATTTCTGCAATGGGTGGCGCAATATCCCTCTTTTTCCAGGGCATAGGTAAGCCCGGCGGACAGGGAAACATCGTCTTCCACCACTAAAATATTTTTCATTTTCATAGGAATCACCGCCTTTGGGAGAAAATTATAAAGTTATTATAGCTGTGCCGTTACGGAATGTCAAAGGGGCTGAATCTGCTCATCTTTACTGAAGTGAAATTTTTAGTTCTGAAAAATTCCAGAGGCACTGATTGACTTATAGAAAGACTTATAGTATATTTAATAGAAATGCATTACAGTACGAACGGAGAGGAGAGAAAATTCCATGTTTTTAATTGGTTTATCGATGCTGCTGTTTTCAATTTGTTCAGTTGTTTTTTGTGTGATACCTTTGTTTTTGACAGGAACTCTCTCTAAAGATATTATCGCTTATTTAATGCCCTTTTTTGCAGTTTTGTTTATCATTGGGGCAGTGGGGATTGCCCTTATGGCAGTGGGGCTTTGTGTGAAGCGGAAAATAAAGCGGACAACGGTAAAGGCGGCATGTTCACATATAGAAGAAACACAGCGTAAAGTATCAGATTTTCTTAGGAAAAAAGGCTATAAAAGCATAACGGAACATGGGGAAAATGTCTGGAAATGCGGTGTAGGCTTTTTGACGGCGATGAAATACATAAAGATTGAATTTGAGGGAAACAATACCATGCTTATTTCCGGATGGGTCCGGGTGATATGTGGAAATGAGCAGGATTTAAAGGGAGCCTTCGTTTGCGTGGTTCCCAAAAAACAGGTGTTGGATGTTATCACAGAACTGCAGTCTTGTGTATGTTAGTTACCAGAATAAGAAAGACGGGGATGCTTTTTAGGCTCTCCGTCTTTGTTTTTCTACAGTGATATTGGTTTTTGATTAGAGAGAAGGAGTTTTTATGAAAGCAGAAAGCAAAGCATTTTACCGCTCTTTAGCAGCTTTGGTGATTCCCATTACCATTCAGAATTTTATTACAAATGCAGTGAATTCTGCGGATGTTTTAATGTTGGGATATGTGGGGCAGACGGAACTATCGGCAGTTTCCCTGGCAAACCAGTTCCAGTTCCTCCTTTCGGGGTTATTTTTTGGAATTTCCTCAGGAGTTACCATGCTCTCCTCTCAGTACTGGGGGAAAAAAGATACGGATTCCATTCAAGCGGTTATGGGAATTGCCATAAAAATTGCCCTGGTGATTACCACAATGATTGCCCTTGGTGCAATTTTTATCCCGGAAATACTCATGAGAATTTATACAGGGGATGATACTTTAATATCCATTGGCGCTGGGTATTTAAGGGTGATCGGAATATCCTATGTGATGATGAGTTTTTCCCAGGTATACATGTGCGCTTTAAGGAGCATGGAACGGGCACAAATCAGTACATTGATAAGCGCTATTGCTTTAGGCCTTAATGTGGTGTTAAATGCAGTGTTTATTTTCGGGCTTTTGGGAGCGCCGAAACTTGGAGTGATTGGCGTTGCATTGGCCACTGTGATTGCCAGGACGGTGGAAATATTTTTGTGTCTGATAGACGCACTTCGGGGAAAGACATTTCGGATTCAGTTGAATGTAATGTTTGGCAGGAATAAACTTTTATTCCAGGACTTTTTAAAGTATTCCATTCCCGCATTGATAAACGACTGTGCCTGGACAGTGGCCTTTTCCATGTACTCTGTGATTATGGGACATATGAATGGGGATATGGTGGCCGCCAGTTCCGTGGTGACCACAGTGCGGGATTTGTGTACGATTTTATGTTTTGCCCTGGGTGCAGGGGCATCTGTGCTTTTGGGAATTGAAATCGGAGAGGGGCGTCTTGAGGATGCCAGAAAGGACGCTTCCAGGGCATGCCATGTCACACTTTTGGTGGGGATTGTAACCGGTCTTGTTGTGATAAGCCTGCGCCCTATTGTATTTTCCTGTTTTTCCCTTACGGACAGGGCCCAGGATTACCTGGGGGTTATGCTTTGGATTAGCGGGTACTATGTGATTGGACAGGCTATGAATACTTTGATTATAGCCGGGATTTTCCGGGCAGGAGGAGACTCCAGGTTTGGAATGATATGTGATATTATTGTGATGTGGTGTATCAGTGTGCCCTTGGGATTTTTAAGCGCATTTGTGTGGAAACTGCCCCCTATGGTGGTGTACTTTATCTTATGTCTGGATGAATTTTGGAAAATTCCGGTGGTGTATAAGCATTATATGAGTTACGGGTGGCTTAAAGATATTACAAGGCCCAAGGAAGGAGTAGTGGAAAAATGAGAGGGAAAAAAAGATATATGCTGGCAGGGACTTTGTTTTGTATGGGACTTGCCCTGGCAAATGGCTGCAGTACAAGTGAGGAGCGGCTGGAAAAAGAGGAGGCGTACCGGCAAATCGGGTTAAACGCCATGGAGGAAGGAGATTATGAGGAGGCGGAAGAAGCCTTTAACAATGCTTTGGATGAGGCAAGGGGATTAGGGGCCAATGAGGTGGATATCTGCTATTATAAAGCAGCGGCCCAGTTTGCATCGGGAAGCCTTACCGGGGCTATTGAGACATATGACGCACTCCTTGAGTACGACAAAAAAAATGCGGATGCATGGTTTTTGCGGGGATGCGTATACTTAAAGAATAACGAGAGCGATAAGGCAAAAGAAGATTTTGACAAAGCGATTCAATATGCTTCCGACGACGAGATGTATCTCCATATTTATAACAGTCTGGAAGGAGCCGGTTATACAGATGAGGCGGAAAAATATCTTGCCCAGGCCCTTGAGAAAAGGGCCGGGAGAACTGCCAGGAATTATACGGTAAAGGGGCAGATTTATCTTTTAAAGGAGGATCTGCCCTCAGCCGAAGAGCAGCTTTTAAAAGCTGTGGACAAAGGGGATGTGGAGGGGAACCTCTATCTTGCCCAGGTGTACCAGAGACAAGGAAAAACAGAGGAAGCTGAAGCATGTATCGGGGCTTATATTGAGGAGTACCCGGAAAGCAGCGTGGCCTACAATGAAAAAGGGTTAAAGGAGATGGAGCAGGGGAATTATGACAAGGCTTTGGAACTTTTTAACCAGGGATTAAACCAGCAGAAAGTGACAAATGCCCAGGAGCTGCGCAGCAACCAGATAGCGGCTTACGAGTACAGCGGGGATTATGACAGCGCAAAGGAGGCTATGGAAAGCTACCTAAAGGATTACCCTGAGGATGAGGCGGCAAAGCGGGAATATCTGTTTTTGGGGAAAAACCGGCAGGAGACAGAGACAGAAAGTGAACCGGAAACGGAAAATGTGCCGGAGACGGAACAGGGGACAGAAGCTTTGCAGGGGACAGAGATAAAAACGGAGCAGGAAACGGAGTCAGAACAGAAATCAGAGCAGTAGCAGGAGGCTTATGAAAGATTTTACCAGGATAGAAAAGCAGCGGGAAAAAGTAATTTTAGTGGGAGTCAGTGAACAGGAGGGGGATGACGCTAAGGATTCCCTGGAGGAACTCTCTGAACTTGCGGAGACGGCGGGAGCCGACACCGTAGGTATGCTGATTCAAAACAGGGAGGGCATCCATCCCGGCACTTATGTGGGAAAAGGGAAAGTGGAGGAAGTAAAGGAGCTTATTTTTGAAACGGGGGCTACAGGGATTGTGTGTGATGATGAGTTATCCCCGGCCCAGTTGAAAAATCTCTCTGAAATTTTAGATGTAAAAATTATGGACAGAACCCTTTTGATTTTGGATATTTTCGCCCTGCATTCCTTTACCAGGGAGGGAAAAATCCAGGTAGAGCTTGCCCAGTTAAAATACCGCCTAAGCCGTCTTACGGGCCTGGGCAAATCCATGTCCCGCTTAGGGGGAGGGATTGGAACCAGGGGGCCGGGAGAGAAAAAACTTGAGGTGGACAGACGGCTGATTGGCAAGCGTATTTCCCAGCTGAAACGGGAGTTAGAAGAGGTGACAAGGCATCGGGAGATTACAAGGGGCAGCAGGGTGAAAAAGGGATTTCCGGTGGCTGCCATAGTGGGCTATACCAATGCGGGGAAATCCACCCTTTTAAACGCTATGACAAACGGAGATGTGCTGGAGGCGGATATGCTTTTTGCCACATTAGACCCTACCACCAGGCTTTTGGAGCTGTCCGGAAAACAGCAGATACTTTTGACAGATACGGTGGGATTTATCCGTAAACTTCCCCACCACTTAATTGAGGCATTTCAAAGTACTTTAGAGGAGGCAAAGTATGCAGACTACATTATCCATGTGGTGGATGCAGCAAACCCTCAGGCGGAAAAGCAGATGCATATTGTATATGAGACTTTGCGGAATCTGGGAATCGAAAACAAGAAAATCCTCACCCTTTTTAACAAACAGGATCTGCGCCGGGATTTAGAGCCCCTTCATGATTTTACCGCAGACAAGGCCATAAATATTTCCGCCAAATTCGGACAGGGCTTAGAGGAAGTAAAGGCGGTGTTGGAGGAATTTCTCCGGGAGGATAAGATTCTTGTGGAGCGGGTATTTCCCTATGACAAAGCAGGTATGATACAGCTTATCCGCAGCAAAGGGGAGCTTTTGGAGGAGGAGTACCGGCCGGAGGGGATATATGTAAAGGCATATGTGCCCGGGGACGTGTATGGAAAGTTAGATTGAATATATCATAATCATTGATTTTAGTTCTGCCGGGAGTATAATATATGTAAGAAAGACAAAGGAAAGGCGGTGCTTTTTATGTCGGTATTGCAGGAGCAGGCAGTGCAGATGATACGTGGTTTATCAGATGATAATGTGAGTTTTTTGATTGAAGTGATACAAAGGCTTATGCCTCAGAAATCACATGCAAAAGATTTTGATAATTCTGAGGGTATGCGGGCATTTGCCGATTTGGAAAAAGCAAGGAACGAAATCTGCCAGTATTTGCCGGAAGATTTTGACCCGGACAGAGAGTTAGAGGAGGCACGAAAAGAACGCTATGATCGTATTGATTGATACGAATGTGATTATTGATTTTCTTATAAAAAGGGAACCCTATGAGAAAGCGGCTTCGGAGATTATGAGAAAATGTGCGGGAAAAGAAATTCAGGGATATATAGCGTTTCACTCCATTCCTAATCTGTGGTATATATTACGGAGGGTGCCGGAGGAAAAACGTCGTGAGTGGATGTTAAACATCTGTAGTTTTATACAGGTGGCAGGAGTGGGTCATGAGGAAGTTGTTAAGGCTATAAAAATGAGAGAATTTAAAGATTTTGAAGATTGTCTCCAGGATCGATGTGCAGGCAGTGTGGGAGCCAGGTATATTATTACACGAAATACAGATGATTTTGCCAATTCCCAGGTGCCGGCAGTCCTTCCCGGCAGATTTTTAGAAATTCTGGAGGGCAGAGTATAAGATGTACCGCATTTTTATGGTGGAGGACGATAAGGGAATCCTAGACGAAGTAAAGGCAAAGGGAGCGAAATGGGAACTTAAAATTTACGGCGTAAAAAACTTTCGGAAAATACCGGAGGAGTTTGCCGAGACAGAGCCTCACTTAGTGCTGATGGATATCGGCCTTCCTGTTTTTGACGGATATTACTGGTGCAGGGAAATCCGTAAACTTTCCAATGTCCCCATAATTTTCCTCTCCTCCGCCTCTGACAATATGAACATGATTATGGCCATGAATATGGGGGGCGATGATTTTGTGGCTAAGCCCTTTGACATGGACGTATTGATAGCAAAGATACAGGCCCTTTTGCGCCGTAGTTACGATTTTGCCCAGGTTATGCCTGTTTTAGAGCATAAAGGGGCGTTTCTTAAGGTGGAAAACAGTACCTTAAATTACCAGGATAGGGTGATAGAGCTTACCAAAAACGAAAACAGGATTTTGTCCCTTTTGATGGAAAACAAGGGAAGGATTGTGAGCAGGGAGCGTCTCATGGACGCTTTGTGGGAGTCGGACTGTTACATAGATGACAATACCCTGACGGTAAACATTGGCAGGCTTAGGAAAAAGCTGGAGGAAAACGGACTGAAAGATTTTATTTTAACAAAATTTGGGGCAGGATATTACATGGAGGAGGAGAGAAAATGACCTTTGCCGGGCGCTATCTTAAGGATCATCTGTCTGTTATTTTAATGGAGTGTTTGTTTGTGTTTATATTTGCCGTTGTATTTTCTTTGTACCATCTCCCGCTGGCTGCAGTTTTTTACCCGTCCCTGCTCTGTTTTCTGGCAGGGGCAGCTTTTCTGGGGCAGGGTTTGTACCGGGCATACGAAAGACATAAAAGGCTGATTCATTTTCAGTCCCTTGGGGGGGCAGAGGTGCGGGAGGTTTTGGAAAAGGATTTTCAG
>Ga0137307_101772_pt1 | contig 17326 bp, 17 predicted proteins | sample NAcewD2O_March_2_FD_97180 | JGI IMG/M metagenome (GOLD analysis project Ga0137307, IMG submission 97180) | Mouse cecal microbial communities from Vienna, Austria - N-Acetylglucosamine amended D2O_March | ecosystem: Host-associated > Mammals > Digestive system > Large intestine > Cecum | place... | reverse complement strand
GGTTGGGCTGTTCGCCCATTAAAGCGGTACGCGAGCTGGGTTCAGAACGTCGTGAGACAGTTCGGTCCCTATCCGGCGCGGGCGCAGGATATTTGAAAGGAGCTGGCCTTAGTACGAGAGGACCGGGCTGGACGGACCACTGGTGTACCTGCTGTCTTACCAAAGGCATGGCAGGGTAGCCAAGTCTGGAAGGGATAAACGCTGAAGGCATCTAAGCGTGAAGCCCCCCTTGAGATGAGATATCCCCCGCAAAAGCGGGTAAGACCCCTTGAAGACGACAAGGTAGATAGGGCAGGGGTGTAAGTGTGGCAACACATGGAGCTGACTGTTACTAATCGGTCGAGGGCTTGACCAAGGAAGACAGAATCAATCGGGTATCTGTATGAAGTTTTGATGGTATATATCAGCTTTTTGGCCCAATGGCTCAGTTGGTTAGAGCGCCGCCCTGTCACGGCGGAGGTCGCGGGTTCGAGTCCCGCTTGGGTCGCTTGTGGGATCTTAGCTCAGCTGGGAGAGCATCTGCCTTACAAGCAGAGGGTCATAGGTTCGAGCCCTATAGGTCCCATTTTGTTAAAGGGAGAGTAAGTCTCAGGTTTGCGATGATGAAACAGAATTTGTGCCGATGTGGCTCAATTGGCAGAGCAGCTGATTTGTAATCAGCAGGTTATCGGTTCGAGTCCGATCATCGGCTTAAAAAGAAAATATTGTATGATATAGAACTTTGGTTCTTTATTATAAATGGGCAGATTCCCGAGTGGCCAAAGGGGACAGACTGTAAATCTGCTGCAAATTGCTTCGGTGGTTCGAATCCACCTCTGCCCATTCTTCCAATGCAGTTTTGCAAAGGAAGTTAATTTTAAATTTAATATCGCGGGGTGGAGCAGTCTGGAAGCTCGTCGGGCTCATAACCCGAAGGTCATAGGTTCAAATCCTGTCCCCGCAACTCATGCCCAGTTAGCTCAGTTGGTAGAGCAGAGGACTGAAAATCCTCGTGTCTCTGGTTCGATTCCGGAACTGGGCATTCTCAAAAAAATTTGAGTATGGGATATTAGCTCAGTCGGTAGAGCACTTGACTTTTAATCAAGTTGTCCGGGGTTCGAATCCCCGATGTCTCATGAGTGAAATTAGCGGAATTCCTTACGGATAGAGGGGTTTCGCTATTTTTGTATATTGCATGCATAGGAGAATTTTTATGAAGATAAAAGGCGTAATATTTGATATGGACGGCTTAATGTTGGACACAGAAAAGTTGTACAATCGGTTTTGGCGTGAGGCCGCTGCGGAATTTGGATATACAATGACCTATGAACATGCTCTTGTGATCCGAAGTATGAATCCTGTTATCTGTTCCGAAACCTTAAAACAGCTTTTGGGAAAAGATTTTCCCTATGAAGAGGCAAAAACCCTTAGAAGAAAACTTATGAAAGAATATGTGAAAATACATGGGGTGGAAAAGAAAAAGGGATTAGACGAGCTGCTACAGTTCTTAAAGCGGAACAAAATGAAAACAGCTGTGGCGACTTCCAGCAATAGAAGCCGTACAGAGTGGTATCTCACCAGTGTTGGGGTATGGGAATATTTTGATGAAATTATCTGTGGGGACATGGTGGGGAAGGGAAAACCGGAACCGGATATTTATTTGACTGCAGCAAAGCATCTGGAGCTTTTTCCTGATGAGTGCATTGCACTGGAGGATGCCCCTGCGGGGATATTGTCAGCATACAGAGCCGGCTGCCATCCTGTTTTTATACCGGATTTGGATGAGGGGGATATTGACACAAGGGAGATTGCGGAGTATATTGCAGGAAATTTGTCAGATGTCATTGATTTCATAAAGAAAGAGGGGTAGGAAATGCAGCCATTATTTGATTTGCATACCCATACCATTGCCAGTGGGCATGCTTACAGTACATTAAAGGAAAACATTGAGGAGGCGGCAAAGATAGGCCTGAAAGCTCTAGGCATCAGCGAACATGCGGAAAGGATGCCGGGAACTGCCCACAGAATGTATTTTATGAATTTTAAAGTGATACCGAAAGAAATAAATGGTGTTTTAATTTATAATGGAATTGAGGCGAATATCTATGGGGAGAAGGGGGAAATCGATGTTCATCCTTCGATTATAGATCGTTTGGATTATATTATCGCAAGTATGCATACACCCTGCATTGACAATTTGGGTGAGGCAGGAAATACAAAGGCAATTCTTGGGGCTATTGAGAATCCTAAAGTTACCATAATTGGACATCCAGATGATTCCCGTTACCCCTTAAATATGGATGAAATTGCAGCAGCGGCGGCAGAATGCCACATTGCGCTGGAAGTCAATAACAGCTCTATGCACCCTTTAAATTTCAGAGAAAATGCCAGGGAAAATATATTGGAAATGCTGGATTTGGCCAAGAAATATAAAACAAATATAATTCTTGGCACAGACAGTCATATCTGTTATGAGGTTGGCAGGTTTGACAGGGCTCTGGAAGTTTTAGAGGAAGCAGATTTTCCGGAGGAGCTGGTGGTTAATTTTGATATGGAGCGTCTCTCATTGGTATTAAATAAAATAGAAGAAAAGTGAAACAGGAGGGAAAAGATTATGGGTCAAAGGATGCCGAGTTGGAATGAAAAGTCAACTTTGGACAAAATATTACAGATTGTCCAGATATTGCTGTCTGCAGCGGTAATTGTTTTATGCGTTTTACAGATGACTGGGGTTTGGAGCGGGGCAATTCATATTATTGAGCCTTTAATGGCAGTGGTTATGCTGATTATGTCCTGGCAGTACAGAACTTATAATAAATTGATGAGTATGTTTTGCCTGGCAGTGGCAGTTTTTGTTACTTCGGTAGCGGTGAAAATATTTTTTTTCTGAAAAGGTTGGATTTAAAAGAGGAGTGCAGGTTAGCACTCCTCTTTTAATATGTTTGTGTTGCGAAAGACGCATAGCACAAATCCTACATAGACGGCATTGAGCAGAATATTAATTCCCCCGTAGGCTAAGAAGGGAACAGAAATCGTGTAGTATTCCCCATACCCCAGGTTGCTGAATGTATAGGCCAGTACCCGCACCAAAATGCTGATTCCGCAGGCGCTTCCCAGGAGCATCCCAAGACGGTTGTGCTGGTGGAGAGCGCTTTTTAAGGTTAGGATACAGAACAGGATAAGAAGCAGTATCACCATAAGGCCGGGAATTATTCCAAACCAGGAAAAAGCAGAGGTAAGCATAAAGTTAGAGTAAAGTTCACCTGGGTTAATGTAGTCAGGTAGAGTACTGCCGCCAAACAAGGAATAGTGCGGAATATTTTCTCTTAAATGGTTTACAAGGTAATATCCCTCTCCCTCCAATTGAGAGCCTGTAAAAAACAAAAACATGTTTTTTAATCTTGCAGTGTAATATGGCGGCAGCCAGGGAAGGAGAAACAGGGACAGGACAGGCGTAAACATAAGAAGTCCTGCCGCATATAGCTTTTTGCTTGGGAGGCCAAAAATTCCTTTCTTTATGGATAAAAACAAAATAAATATAATAATTATATAACATTCTATGGCGGCACTGGAAAAGGTAACATTCCCAGGGAAAATTATTTTTGCAAGGAAAATTGCCAGTGTCAAGGATTCACAGATGAAAATTCCCCAAATCTCTTTGTTTTTAAAGTGGTAGAGCAATCCTGCGAAAATCAGGGGGTATACCATCCATAGAGAGTAATTGTATGACCAGTAGGAATGATATTCCACAATAACAAATCCTCCTGCAGCCACAAACAAAAAGTAAATTCCGTAAAAAATAAGAATAAACTTAACAAACAGGTTATAATTAAAGTATAGCATGCCTAGTATAATTCCAAGTCCTAGGATATTAAAAAGAATTGTTTTACCCAGGTAATGGAAGGAGGATGCAATCCAGACATTTTGCGCATTTGGGGTGTGATAGCCCAGATCCACATGGGAAAATATGATTCCCTGCATTAAAATGCCAAAAATCGTCAGAATAATTGCCAGGGTAAAGAGCCGAAGCGGAAATTTTGGACGATGAATCTGATTTAGTGCCTGTCCTGCTGCCACAGGATCTCCCATCTGGCGGATGGCTTCTTCCAGGGCAGCTTTTTCTTCCATACCTTCCGCCTCATAACTTTCTTTCTGTTCTTCAATATGATTTTCAAACTCCTGGCGCACAAGGTCTTTTGCTTTTTTGTTTTTTATCTGATTTTCTAATATAATCATATATTCTTCGTAGGTCATAGGGCACCTCCTGAGAAATGCAGCACGTTTGTCACTGCTGTCTGATAGGTTTCCCATTCCCTCTTTTTTTCTTTTACCTGCTTTCGGCCGGAAGCTGTAAGGTGATAATATTTGCGTTTTTTTCCGGAAGAATCATCCTGGTAAGAGGTAAGAAACTCTTTTTCTTCCAGAGAATGGAGTAAAGGGTATAAAGAACCCGCTTTCAATTCAAATACGTTGTCAGATTTTTTACGAAGGGTTTCAATCATTTCATAGCCGTACATATCTTTATCTTCCAAAAGACGCAGCAGCATAATGTTCAGGCTTCCCTGAATTAAATTTTTGTCAATTCCCATGGTATCTCCTTTCTTTGTCTAAAAAGGCAACATAAACTTAAAATATATAGACTGTCTATATTTGCAATTATATATAGGCAACCTATATATGTCAAGATTTTTTTGTATATTGCATTCTTTTTTTGCATATGATAATATAAGAAATATCAATTCCCAGAGGGAGTAATCGGCACAATTTTTAAATGTGTAGTAATTATCGACATAATGGTGGAGACACCCGGTAATACTATAGACGATGAGACTCATGGGCAGCATTTAGCTGCCTGTGAGTCTTTTTTGCACCCGGCAGTTATAGGGTGGATTTTCCCCTGGAAATTAGGAAAATACAAAAGGAGAGAAATATGAGTATTGCAGAATTATTTATTTTGGCGGTTGGGTTGTCTATGGATGCATTTGCAGTATCTGTATGCAAAGGTTTATCTTTGGGAAATATAAAGGTAAAGCACATGTGCATTGCAGGGGTGTGGTTTGGGGGATTTCAGGCATTGATGCCCCTAATCGGCTATTTTCTGGGAAGTTTTTTTGCAGATATGATTACAAAATATGCACACTGGATTGCTTTTCTGCTTCTCTTGTTCCTTGGGGGAAGCATGGTAAAAGAAGCTTTTACCGGGGAGGGGGATGTGGATGCTGCCATGGATGGAAAGAGCATGTTTCTTTTGGCGGTGGCAACCAGCATTGACGCTCTGGCAGTGGGCGTTACCTTTGCCTTTTTAAAAGTTGCAATTATTCCCGCCGTATCTTTTATTGGTCTTGTGACCTTTGTGTGCTCTGGGGCGGGGGTGAAGATGGGAAGTATTTTTGGGGCAAAATACCAGGCAAAGGCCCAGGTCTGCGGGGGAATCATTCTTATTGCTATCGGTGTCAAAATCCTTTTGGGAGGACTTTCCATATTGTAATTCCATTATTTGCAGAAAAGTGGTAGAATGGAGCAAGAAAAGAAGGGGGAGGAGAAACTATATGATTAAGAATATTATATTTGATATGGGAAATGTGTTGTTAGATTACAATCCCGATGTAATTTTAGACCAGGTCTGTGACACACAGGAAGAAAAGCAGATAATCAAAAAGGAATTGTTTGCGGGGCCGGAATGGGCCATGGGGGACAGAGGTGACATTACCAATGCAGAGCGTTTTGACCTAGTAAAAAAACGCGTTCCTGAAAAATTACATGATAAATTAAGAAAATGCGTGGAAAACTGGGACGTGTGTATGCTTCCGGTGAAGGGAGCCGGGGAGTTTATGGCATATGTAAAGGAAAAAGGATACGGACTTTACGTGCTCTCCAATGCGGCCATAGAGTTTTTCCAGTACTTTCCAAGGCAGATTGATATGGATTTTTTTGATGGGATTGTGGTATCCGCTGAGGTACATATGTTAAAGCCGGAGATTGAGATTTACCGTTATCTGTTGGAATCCCATCATCTAAAACCTCAGGAATGTCTGTTTATTGATGACAGGGAAGACAATGTAAAAGGGGCGGAGAAAGCAGGTTTAAAAGGCTTTGTATTTAAAGAGGATTTTGACAAGGTGAAAGAAGAACTGGAATCATAGGAAAAGGAGACGGGAATGGACAAGCTCTATTATGGGGCGGCATATTATTTGGAATATATGCCGGTGCAGCGGCTGGATAAAGATATAGCTATGATGAAAAAGGCCGGGATAAACCTGGCGCGGATTGGGGAATCCACCTGGAGTACATATGAACCTCAGGAAGGGATATTTGATTTTTCTCAGTTGGAACAAGTTTTGGATGCAATGGAGGAAGCGGGAATTTCCGTTATAGTGGGAACGCCTACTTATGCGGTTCCTTCCTGGATGGTGAAATCCCATCCGGATGTGCTGGCCTTGACCAAAGAGGGCAGGGGGATTTATGGGCACAGACAGATTATGGATATCACCCATCCGGTGTATTTATTTTATAGTGAAAGGATCATCCAGGAAATGATGAAGCGCACATCCCACAGAAAATGTGTGATTGGCTATCAGTTGGACAATGAGACAAAATATTATGGGACTGCGGGAGAAAATGTTCAGAGACGATTTGTAAAGTATCTCCGTGTAAAGTTTAAAGACGATTTAAATACTTTGAACAGAGAATTTGGCCTGGATTACTGGAGCAACCGTCTGGATGCCTGGGAGGATTTTCCTGATGTGAGGGGGACGGTAAACGGAAGCCTTGGGGCGGAGTTTGAAAAGTTTCAGCGCGCTCTTGTGTCGGAATTTCTCTCCTGGCAGGCAGGGATAGTGGGGGAGTACAAAAGGGAAGAACAGTTTATCACCCACAATCTTGATTTTGACTGGCGGGGACATTCTTATGGGGTTCAGCCCAATGCAGATCACTATGACATCGCAAAATGCCTGACGATTGCAGGAGCGGATATCTATCATCCCACCCAGGATGAACTTACAGGAAAAGAGATTGCATTTGGGGGAGATTTGATTCGTTCCTTAAAGGGGGACAACTATTTGATTTTAGAGACTCAGGCCCAGGGTTTCCCTTGTTGGACGCCTTACAAAGGGCAGCTTAGGCTTCAGGCATTCAGCCATATTGCGTCCGGGGCAAATGCAGTGGAGTACTGGCATTGGCATTCTATACACAATTCCCTGGAAACATACTGGAAAGGGCTTTTGAGCCACGACCTGGAAGAAAATGAAACATATATGGAAGCCTGCAGAGTGGGGGCTGAGTTTGAAAAGTATGGCAAATTTTTAGTAAATTTGAAAAAGAAGAATGATGTGGCTATTCTTGTAAGTAATGAAGCGTTAACTGCACTGGAATGGTTTGGCATAGAGGCAGCAGCCGTCTCCAATGAGGGTATAAAATATAATGATGTTCTTCGGTGGGTATATGATACATTGTATGAGCATAATGTGGAATGTGATTTTGTCTGGGAGGAATCCCAGAACCTCAATGAGTATAAAATGATTGTCGTACCTGTCCTGTATGCAGCAGATGAAAGGGTACTGAAAACATTAAATGATTATATAAATAATGGAGGAGTCCTAGTGGCTACCTTTAAAAGCGGGTTTGCCAATGAAAATGTGAAAGTGTACCACAGTGTACAGCCCCATATCATCCATCAGGCCCTTGGGGTAACATACCATCAGTTTACTTTTCCCAAAAATGTAGTATTATCCGGGGATATTACCTGTGGAGCGGAAAATTTTTATGCTGAAAAATTCATGGAGCTTTTAATTCCGGAGGAGGATACTCAGGTGTTGGCATCTTATGGGCATTATAACTGGAAAGATTACGCTGCCGTTACCAGGCATCCCTTTGGAGAGGGATTTGGATATTACCTTGGATGTATGACGGATAAAAGGGTTTTGTGGAAAGTTTTCGACATGGCTTTAAAGGATGCCGGGCTTGATGTACCAAAGGCAGAGTTTCCCTTGATTTTGCGAAAAGGCAGGAATGAGGAGGGGAAGGCTTTCTGGTTTTACCTGAACTATTCACCGGAAGTACAAAGGGCAGTTCATGAGGGAATCCTTGCCAGGGACATATTTACAAAAGAGCAGGTAGATGGGGGAGGTACTTTTGAGGTAAAAGGCTGGGATCTTCGCATATTGGCGGAAAGTTAAGGGTTAAAGTGGGCCTAAAAGAATAACTGGACAAATCCGGTGATTTACATTATTATAGAAGTAGGAATATATATTTATTGGCGGGTTGGTAATGTGCAGGTCTGATATATGGAAAATGACAGGAGGGTAAAAGATGAAGAGCAGCAGAATTAGTTTTGAAGTTGACGTGGAGCAATATGAAGTGGGAAAAAATATGGAAGATGGTTTTGAGCTCTGGTCCGATGTTGTGACAAAAGGCTGGATTGTCACAGATTTTTTGGTTAAGATAACAAGAGAGGATGGCTCTATTGTGTGCCCGTATATTGTACACCGCAGAGGCAGGACATTTATTGGAAACGGAGATTATGTTATAACGGAGGCCGATGGAAGCAAGCATGTGTGCGGGGCGGATAAAGTATGGAAACGGTATGAAAAACCGGAAAATTTGTAAAGCATTTTATATAAGAGCTGTTATGGGCGGTCGAAGATTCGGCCGCCTTTTTATACGCTGGCCCGCATATGGAAGTTTACCGCTGATGTGGTATGCGCAGGGGAATATTTTCCCCTACGTGATTATTTTCGGGGAGATGATGGAATGTGTATATTGACTTCGTCAATTTAAATGGATACAATAAGAAAACAAGCGTTGCACAACAAAAGTTTTTTATTTTAGAGGAAGGAATTCTATGCCCAGAAAATTTATGTTTACAAAAGAGGAAATCATTGCATCGGCTTTGAATCTCACAAGAAAAGGCGGCATTTCTGCATTAACTGCCAGGGCATTAGCTGCGGAATTAGGTTCATCTTCCCGTCCCATATTCGGATTGTTCAAGAATATGGAAGAAGTACAGCAGGAAGTTTTCAAAGCGGCAGATGCTTTGTATCAAAGTTATATAATGAAGGGGATGGAAAGCGGGAAATATCCGCCCTATAAAGGGATTGGCATGGCATATATCCAATTTGCAGGGGAAGAAAAGGAATTGTTTAAACTGCTTTTTATGCATGACCGTTCCCAGGGAAATGTGGAAGAAGTCAACGAGGCAGTTAAGCCTTTTGTGGAATTGCTTCAGAAAAAAATGGGTCTTAATAAAGAGGATGCGTATTTGCTTCATCTGGAAATGTGGATGTATGTTCATGGTATCGCAGTTACGATTGCCACTTCATACTTAAAATGGGACCGGGAATATATCAGCAGGATGCTTACAGACGGATTTGAAGGAATCAAAAGCCGATTTGCAGGAGGGAAATCAGAATGAAGAAAAAAATAGCATTTTTTGTATTCCTGCCCAGGGCCATACAAATCCGATGCTCCCGATTGCCGCAGAGCTTGTCAGGCGGGGGAATGCAGTCCGGTTTTATTCTTTTGATGAATTTGAGAAGAAAATCAGGGACACCGGAGCAGAGTTTCTATCCTGTGATTCTTTTTTGCCAAAGCTGACGGAACAGGAAGAAGCTGGATTAAAAAATGTTTCTGCTACGGAGATGACGGTGCAGGATATCCGCATTACGCTCAGTATGAATGACTTTCTGGACAAGGAGTTTAAAACCTTTCAGCCGGATGTGGTATATACGGACTCTGTCTGTTTTTGGGGGAAGCTGAACGCTTGGAAGCACCATGTGCCCATGGCGGTGTCCACAAGCACTTTCGCATTCAACCAAATGTCATTTCAGTACATGAAAAACAGCCCGAAAGAAATGGCAGATATGATTTTCGGACTTCCGAAAGTGTCAAGGGAACTGAAAAAACTGGAGCCTTACGGATTTCAGGTAAAAAGTGTGTTTTCTTTGATTCAAAGCGATAATCATACGGATTCCGTGGTGTATACTTCCCGGAGGTTTCGCCTTTGGCGTCATTTGGAAGATGCTTACACCCTATTGTACTTGTATGGAGCCGCTGAGGAAATGGCAGTATGCTGTCGGCGGCACTATGCTCACACTGGTTCTGGGCTTTGGAGGGGCGGTAATCGCTACGGTATTGGGAAATATTTGGCTTTTCGTGCTGTCAGAAATTATGATAATTGGCGGCGGTGCAGATTTCTTTATCGTTTTGAAGATACTCTTGTCCTGGCACCCAAGTAAGGATGTGTTATATTATGATCACCCCTATGAGTGCGGTGTGGTGGCTTTTGAAAAAAGAAAATGGAAGTGATATTTGAAATATTGCTAGAGTTTTCCTTGTCCTGTTTTTTTCCTTTGTTATATTTGGTTTATTTTTCATGGGAATATTTTTATGGAATAGAAATATATATGTTAGCCTATTTATAATTGCTGTAAGCATAATAATGCTGATTTCTGCTGTTTATCGGTTTTGGAAAACTTATAAAAAATAAGAGCAGATAAATTTGTGAACTAAACGGGACTCTTACAAGCAGCTCTTTTTCTTTCAGTTTTTAATTCGTCCGAAGACGGTTTCTCTCACAATACCTAATTTTTTTGCCATCTGCTGATAGATAGGTGTAGACAGGATCTTCCGAGAGTAGTTCGAGTATTTCACGTTCTTTCTCTGTGAAAGATACAGTTCCCTTTACAGTTCCGTCTACAGTTCCGTTTTTGGAAGGCCCATAAACAATTCTGTCCTCCGGGGCAATGAACTTGATCATAACAGAATTACCTGTAATATCATATTCGGACAGTGGCACAAAGTCTTCCCTGCATGCCTGACAGATTTTTTCAATCCCACGTCCCCAGCTTTCAATAAATCCTGCAAGATAATATACATGGGCAATATTGGGATTAAAAGGTTCTGAAGAATGCTTTTCCATGAGTTTTTTTACAGACCAGTTCTCAGGAAGACGGCCGCGATTGGCAGTATATAGTGGGTCATCATAAACGCTTACCTGAATCTGGATACCGCAGGCATAATGATTACATTTCATATTCTTCCGCTGGGATGCCCAAAGCAGACAATTTGTTTTTCATAACTTTTAATTGATAGTCAAGTTCGGCATTTTCATAATCGCCGTTTGCTTTTTTAATTCTCTGCAAGTCGGTATATTTATCAATCATTACGGTAATAAGCCCTTTTTCGGTCATTTCCTGTACCATCCTTTCACCTGCTTTCATAATTCATTTTGTGCTGGCTGTTACAATATAAGCATATCACAGCTTGGGAGCAAAGTCTATTTAATTATGAAACACTCCTAAGGAACTGTTTAAAAGCCGTTTCAGAAAGAAATTGTATATGTTTTTGTAGATTAGAACATGGAAATTTCCCGGAAAGATTTGTAATATAAAAGAAAAACTTTGGGGAGAAACGGGAATGGGGAAAAAGCTAAGTTTAAATTGGAATCCTATCTGGTATACGATACCGGAGTTTGCCCATTTAAAGCCGCTGGACTTGCACCACAGGGAGCAGGAAGATTTTAAACTGCCCCGGGAAGCATCGGGGCTTAAAAATATCCACGTTTTGATTCGGGCGGGGTTTTGCCTGAAAAAAGTGGGGGATTTACAGTTAAAAATTACAGGGGACGACAGGTACAAATTGTACCTGGACGGGGCATTTGTTCAGGAAGGGCCGGCGCCTTCCTATCCGGGGCATTATTATTATAATGAGATTAAACTTTCCGGAATGGCTAAGGGAGAACATGTGCTGGGAATACATTTGTATTATCAGGGATGTATTAACCGGGTGTTTTACAGCGGGGATTTGCGCATGGCATTTGCGGCGGAGCTTAGGGGGGAATCCGGGGAAACAATTCCCCTTGCTTTTGTGTACAAAAAAACGGATGCCTGCCAGGGTGATACCATAGGCTATGACACCCAGTTTCTGGAGAACTTTGACGCTGGTAAATTTCCGGCGGGGTGGAATCTGGCTGGTTTTAAAGAAGAGGAATTTGAACCTGCGGTGCCTGCAGGGTGGGCGGACTACACCCTGTTTCCCCAGCCCACGAAAATGCTGTGGCACGGTGTAAAAGAGCCAAAGGAAATAAGCCGGAGAGAGGACAGGATTTTTGTAGATGCGGGAAAGGAAGTGACTGGAAATCTTTTTTTTCTGGCGGAGGGGGAGCCGGGAAAAAAGATAATTATCTGCCACGGGGAAGAATTGGATAGTATAGGCAGGGTGCGCTGTGATATGCGCTGCGGATGTCTTTATGAGGAAGAATTTACCCTGGGGAAGGGGGAGTGTGCATGGGAGCCTTTTGATTACAAAGGGTTTCGTTACGCTGAGATAATACCGGATAAAGGGGTAAAAATAAAAGAAATTTTAATAAATATCCGCCACTATCCCATGGAGGAAAGGCTGTGCAGGGTTTCGTCCGGTAAGAAAAAGCTGGAAGAGATTTTTGAAATCTGCAAAAATGCAGTAAAACTGGGTACACAGGAGGGGTACTTAGACTGCCCCACCAGGGAGAAGGGACAGTATTTGGGAGATGCATTGATTACCGCCCACGCCCAGGTGCTTTTAACCGGGGAGACGGATATGCTGTTAAAGTGCATCCAGGAGTTTGGGGAGACGGAAAAGTTCTGCCCCGGCCTTTTGGCGGTGGCGCCGGGAGGGCTGATGCAGGAAATAGTGGATTTCTCCCTGCTTTACCCGGAACTGGTTTTGCTTTATTACCGCTTTACCGGGGATATGGATATGATGGAAAAGTTTTATGGCAGGGTGGAAAATATTCTTTTGTATTTTCGGCAGTTTGCAAGGGAAGACGGGCTTTTGGAGCAGGCGGGGGAGAAGTGGAACCTGGTGGACTGGCCGGAAAACCTCCGGGACGGTTATGATTTTCCACTGAGCCGCCCGGTAGTGGGGGAGGGATGCCACAATGTAATCAATGCCCTGTATCTGGGGGCTGTGAAAAATTTTATCTTTATGGCGGAACTTATGGGAAAGGAAACGGAGTATAAAAAAGAATTCCACAGATTAAAAGAAGCCTATTACCGGGCCTTTTTTCGAAAGGAGGAGGGGATATTTGCGGACAGCGAAACCTCTTCCCACGCTGCCCTCCACTCCAATGTGTATCCTCTGTACTTTGGGCTGGCAAGGCAGGAGGATGGGGAGAGGATTCTTGACTTTATAGAGAAAAAAGGGTTTGCCTGCGGCGTGATGCACAGTTATTTTGTGCTTAAGGTTTTAGGGGCTTACGGGCGTTATCAGACAATGTATGAGCTTTTAGTAAATGAGGGGGAGCATGGCTGGGTGCAGATGCTTCGGGAAGGGGCAACTGCCTGCTTTGAAGCCTGGGGAAAGGAACAGAAATGGAATACCAGCCTCTGCCATCCCTGGGGGAGCGGGCCAATTCCAATTATTATAGAAGAGATCGGGGGAATTTGTCCGGCGCCGAAGGAGGAAAAGGGATACCGCTTCTGCCCCCATATCCCGGAGGATTTAGGGGAATTTTGGATGCAGGTGCCTTTCCGTGGAAAGGTGTTGACAGTGGAAAAACGAGGCGGGACAGTTTCCCTGGAGGAAGCAGACATACAGAGTTTTGTCGGAGAAGAAAAAATAAAATGTGTATTTAATAAAGTGGAATTAGGAGAATAAATATGGAAAAGATAAGGGGAATCAGGAAAGAGGAAATTACAGATGCACTGAGCATTGCCTGTGGGCAGGTAGAAAAAAGCCTGCCGGCGTTTACGGAGAAATTTCAGAATGCATATAGTGAAAATGGGTTTTACCGCCCGATAGAAAATGTGGAGTGGACCACAGGGTTTTGGACGGGGGAAATCTGGCTTGCCTATGAGTATACGGAGAAAGAAAAATTCCGGCAGGCGGCAGAGATTCAGATTGACAGCTTTTTAAAGCGGATAGAGGAAAAAATTGCGGTAGACCACCACGACATGGGATTTTTGTATTCCCCCTCCTGCGTGGCGGGCTATAAGCTGACCGGTTCAAAAAAGGGGCGCAGGGCGGCGATTCTTGCGGCGGACCAGCTTATGAGCCGTTTTCAGGAGAAGGGGGGATTTTCCCAGGCATGGGGAAAGATGGGGGCTAAGGAGGATTACCGTCTGATTATTGACTGCCTGTTAAATGTGCCGCTTTTGTACTGGGCGGCGGAAGAAACCGGGGAAGAGGGTTATAAAAAAGCTGCTGATACCCATGTGCATACTGCGCTTTCCCATGTGGTGCGGGAGGATTTTTCCACCTGGCATACCTTCTATTTTGACCCAAAGACAGGAGAGCCGGATCATGGGGCAACCTGCCAGGGATACCGGGACGGCTCCGCCTGGGCAAGAGGCCAGGCCTGGGGAATTTACGGGACAGCCCTTGCGTACCGGTATACAAGGAGGAAAGAGTATATAGATATATTCCGGGGAGTGTCGGAATATTATGTGAAACATCTGCCTAAGGATTTGGTTCCCTATTGGGATTTGGAGTTTACGGATGGGGATAAGGAGCCTAGGGATTCCTCTTCGGCGTCCATTGCGGCCTGCGGGATGCTTGAGATGGCAAAGTATCTTCCGGTGGAGGAAGCACAAATGTATGAGGAGCTGGCAAAAAGGTTTCTGGCGTCTTTGTACCGCCGCTATGCGGTGAAAGATTCTGCAATGTCCAACGGCCTTGTGCTCCACAGTACTTATTCCAACCATTCCCCATACAATACCTGTAACCATTACGGGGTGGATGAGTGCAACAGTTGGGGGGATTATTTTTATATGGAAGGGCTGATGCGTTTACATAAAGATTGGGAGGTGTATTGGTAGATGAAAGAATTGGCAGAAAGTATTTTTAAAAGATTTCCGGGAGAGGCCCAGCACGCAATTTGTACCGCAGCACAGGCAGTAAAGCGGTATTTTACCTTTACAAATAAATGGGACCTGGAACAGTCCCCCTATGCTTTAGGCTTTGAGGGGGAGATTGCATGGGAGGAAAATCCAGGAAATGACCCGGAATTTGTGTGGCAGTTTAACAGGCACCGGTTTTTTATGTGTCTGGGGCAGGCATATCAGATGACCGGGGAGGAAAGATATGCGGCATGTCTGGCGGAACTGCTGACAGACTGGATAAAAAGAGTGCCTTTAACGGCGGAGCATGAAAATAAGGCGTGGCGGAGCCTGGAGGCAGGATTTCGGGGGGAGTACTGGACAAAGGCAGTTTCTTATATTAAAGACAGCCCGGCATTCACCCATGAGGTGAGAAGGCTTTATGAATCGTCCCTTCTCACCCATGCCGGATACCTGGAGAAAAAACACAGCCAGTACAAATATATCAGCAACTGGGGAGTGATAGAAAACCACGGGCTTTTTGAGATTGGCGCTGAGATTCGCAAGTTTGACAGGGAGAAGGGGGAGTATTACTGCAATCTGGCCCTTGAGCATTTAGATCAGGCGGTAAAAATTCAGTTTATGAGGGACGGCGTCCACTGGGAGCAGTCTCCCATGTATCACTGTGAAGTGGTGCGCTGTCTTCTGGATGTGATGATTCTGGCAAAAAGAGAAGGGATTTTCGTGCCTGGGGGTATAAAAGAGGGGGTGGAGAAAGCCCTGTATGCCATGGCAGCCTGGAAAAAGCCTGACGGCCATATGTTTATGGGCGGGGACAGCGATGATTTGGATATGGCGGAATGCTTCGTTTTGGGGGCATATTATTTTAAGGACGGGGTATTGAAATTTGCAGCAGGAGGGGAGATGGAGTATGAGGCGGCCTTTTTCCTGGGTTTAGAGGGAATCCGAACATATGAGGGCCTTGAGAGGAAAGAGCCTGGGTTTTTGTCCAAGGCCCTGGCGGACAGCGGCCATTTTTACCTGCGCTCTGGTTGGGATGAAAAAGCAAACCTTCTGCATTTTAGCTGCGGCACTCTGGGGGCAGGACACGGGCATTCCGATAAGCTCCATGTGGACCTTGTACTGGGGGGCAGGGATATTCTGGTGGATGCCGGGCGGTATACCTATACTATGGAGGGGGGAAGGGCAAGGTTTAAAGACCCCACGGCCCATAATACCAGCATCCTGGACGGGGAATTTTTTACGGTGTGCAAAGATTCCTGGGAGTGCAGCAAACTGTCCCAGCCTGGAAATACGGCGTTTTATTTTACAGATCAGTATGAGTATGTGCAGGGCGGGCATCTGGGCTATATGGACAAGGGGGTATTTTTTAACCGGAGAATCATTCATATAAAACCGGATATATATGTGATTGCAGACGAAATGTACGGCGCAGGCAGGCACTGTTATGAAACGTTTTTCCATTTCAGTGAAAAAGGGAAAATAAATTTACAGGGCAGTACCGCAAAGTACCGGGACAGCCAGGGAGAGGCGGATATTTTCTTCCTTTCGGAGAAACTTTCAAGGGGCACAGCCCGGATAGAAAACGTAAAGTCGGAGATTTCCAGACATTATAACAATAAATCGGGAAATAGCTGTCTTTCGGTGCGGCAGGAAGGGGAAGGGTTTACTTCAATTTTTACGGTTTTATCCCCGGGCAGCGTGGAAAGCTGTGAAAAAATCCCTGTAAGTTCGGCGCTAAAGGGGATAACCTATGAACCGAAACAGGCGGAGGCCCTGCGCCTTTTGACAAAACAGGGGGAGTATATTTTAATTCTTTGCCATGAGGAAGTAAATTCCCCTACGGACTTGGTGTGCGCCGGGGGATGTACAGGCTTTCCGCTGTGTGGGCTTTTGCTGATACCCTCGACGGAGAGGGCGGGGCTTCTGCCAACTCTGCGGCAAAATTTATCCCTCTATTCCTAACTACGTTGAAAAATTCCAAACAGGCAACATTTTCCAAAATTTGAGTGAATTTTCTTTCGTGCTTTCATAACAGCATTTGACAAAAACGGGTACAAAAAAACAGGAAACCTTTTCTTGATTTCCTGCTTTCTGACTGCCTAAAATGGCGGCGGTTATTCGGTTGTCATTCCCCGGAAGCAAACTTGTAGCCTATGCCTAAAATGGTCTTTATGTAGGTAGGGTTTTTACTGTCCGGCTCTATCTTTTTCCGCAGGTTGCATATCACGCTGGCAACGCTTGACTGGCAGCTTTCGCTTTCCATACTCCACACGGATTCAAAGATTTGCGCCTTTGTGAATACCCGCCCCGGACTGGCGGCAAGGTAACAGAGTGCGCCGTATTCCAAACGTGTGAGGTATATGTCTGCCCCGTTTTTTAATACCCGGCGTTGGTGCAGCCTTATTTCCAATCCCGGAAAAACCAGTGCGGGGGATTGCGGCGGCTGTATGGCTTCCAGCGGTATCATATCGGCAAGGGCGGCTATGGCTTTCTCAACCGCTTTTTCTTCCGTGTCGTTGAATGTAAGCATG
>Ga0137307_101771_pt1 | contig 17326 bp, 15 predicted proteins | sample NAcewD2O_March_2_FD_97180 | JGI IMG/M metagenome (GOLD analysis project Ga0137307, IMG submission 97180) | Mouse cecal microbial communities from Vienna, Austria - N-Acetylglucosamine amended D2O_March | ecosystem: Host-associated > Mammals > Digestive system > Large intestine > Cecum | place... | reverse complement strand
GCATACTGCGATCTGTCCCTGCCGGCTTATACATCGGATATTGTCAATGTGGGCATCCAGCAGGGCGGAATCAGCGAGCCGGTTCCGAAAGCCATTTCCAGGGAAGGGATGGAACGGATCCAGATCTTCCTTCTGGATCCGGAGGACAGGGAGAAAATCATGGATGCTTACGAGGAGGACTCCTCCGCGTATGATAAAGAAGCATTTATTTTAAAAGACAGCATCCTAAAAGAGGCAAAAGAGGGCGGTGAGACCTATGATGAACTTTCGGAGATCATGAGCATGCCCATGATGCTCATTCAGGGTTTTTCATCAGGAAGCGATACCACAGAGCAGATTCAGGAACAGCTTATGGCAGGGCTCCCCGCGGAAATGATGCCTCAGGAGGGGAATCTGTTCGATATCCTGAAGATGCTTCCGGCAGAGCAGGTGGAGCAGCTGATAGAACAAATACGCGGCCAGATAGAGGATCTGCCGGAAACGATTCTGGAGCAGGCAGCCGTTTCTTATGTAAAGACGGCTTATCAGGAACTGGGAATGGATCTGGATCAGATGCAGCTTGGCTATCTGACAAAGACCGGGGCGAAGATGATCGGGCTTGCGTTTCTGGGCATGCTCTCCAGCGTTCTTGTAGGTCTTTTGGCCTCCAGAGTAGGAGCGGCCTCCGGGCGCGACCTGCGGGGAAAAGTATTCCGCAAAGTGGTGAGCTTTTCCAGCAATGAGTTTGACCAGTTTTCCACAGCGTCCCTGATCACCCGGAGCACCAATGATATCCAGCAGATTCAGATGCTCATGGTCATGCTGCTGCGAATGGTATTGTATGCGCCGATCTTGGCGGCAGGCGGAATTTACCAAGTGTTTAGGACAAATGTATCCATGTCCTGGATCATTGGGCTGGCAGTTCTTCTGATCGGGCTTGTGATTCTCCTGCTCTTTACGGTGGCTATGCCCAAATTTAAGATCATGCAGAAGTTGGTAGACCGGCTGAATCTGGTGACAAGGGAGATTCTGACCGGGCTTTCTGTGATCCGGGCATTCAGTACGGAAAAGCATGAGGAAAAACGGTTTGATGCGGCAAATCAGGATCTGACCAGGACGAATCTGTTCGTCAACAGGGCCATGACTTTTATGATGCCTATGATGATGATCATTATGAACGGTGTCTCGGTTCTGATCATCTGGACCGGGGCCCACGGGATCAATGACGGGCAGATGCAGGTGGGCGATATGATGGCGTTTATCCAGTATACCATGCAGATCATCATGAGCTTCCTGATGCTGTGCATGATCTCCATTATGTTGCCAAGAGCGGCTGTGGCGGCGGAGCGTGTGGATGAAGTGCTGACCAGCGAGACATTGATCCGTGATCCGAATGAGCCGGAGCGCATTCCAGAAAAAACAGAAGGAGTGCTGTATTTTGACCATGTATCATTCCGGTATCCGGGAGCGGACGAGGATGTGCTCCACGACATCACATTTAAGGCAAAACCGGGGGAGACCACAGCCATCATCGGAAGCACCGGAAGCGGAAAATCTACCCTGGTTAATCTGATTCCCCGTTTTTATGATGTGACAGAAGGCGCCATCACCCTGGACGGCATAGATATCCGGGAACTCCGGCAGCATGATCTGCGGGAAAAGCTTGGCTATGTACCTCAGAAAGGCGTATTGTTCTCCGGGACAATCGGCTCTAACATCATGTTTGGAAATCCGCAGGGGTCTGACAGAGAAATGCAGGAGGCTGCGGAGATTGCCCAGGCTATGGAGTTTATTGATACAAAGCCGGATCGGTTTGAAAGCTCGATCTCTCAGGGCGGGTCCAATGTTTCCGGCGGGCAGAAGCAGCGCCTGTCCATCGCAAGAGCAGTGGCAAAGCACCCGGACGTCTTTATTTTTGACGACAGCTTTTCCGCTCTGGATTATAAGACCGATGTGACATTGCGAAAGGCCCTGAAAGAAAAGACAGAAAACAGTACGGTCCTGATCGTGGCGCAGCGGATCAGTACCATTCTCCATGCAGAGCAGATTATTGTACTGGACGACGGAGAAGTGGCGGGGATCGGTACTCACAGGGAACTGTTAAGGGACTGTGAAGTATACCGTCAGATTGCGGAGTCACAATTGTCGGAACAGGAACTTGCCGAGACAGGAATCTATACCGGAAAGGGGGAGGCGGCTCATGAGTAGAGAGCAGAGAAGAGGCCCTATGGGCCGGGGACACGGCCATGGGATGGGGCCTGGAGAAAAGGCGAAAGACTTTAAAGGCACGATCAAAAAACTGGTCCGCTATATGAGTATCTATAAAATACAGATGCTGTTTGTATTGATTTTTGCAGTGGGCGGTACGATATTTAATATCTTGGGGCCGAAGATCCTGGGTAAGGCCACTACAGAGATTTTTAACGGCCTGGTCAGCAGGGTATCCGGAACCGGTGGAATGGATTTTGAAAAGATCGGCCGGATTCTGCTGCTGACTTTGGGTCTTTATGCGGTGAGCGCGGTATTTTCTTTTATCCAGGGCTATATCATGACCGGGATCTCCCAGAAGACGACCTATCGTTTCCGGAAGGCAATCTCGGAGAAGATCAGCCGGATGCCTATGAGCTATTTTGACAAAATGACCTACGGGGAGGTTCTTTCCCGGGTCACAAATGATGTGGATACGCTGGGGCAGAGCCTGAACCAGAGCGCTACCCAGATGATCACTTCCGTGACTCAGATGGTCGGCGTGCTGATCATGATGCTGTCCATCAGTCCGCTGATGACCCTGGTCGCGCTTCTGATGCTGCCGGTTTCCGTTGCTATGATATCCTTTATCATGGCAAAATCCCAGAAATATTTCCGGGGACAGCAGGAGTTTTTGGGAAATGTGAACGGCCAGGTGGAGGAGGTCTATTCAGGCCACAATATCATCAAGGCATTTAATAAAGAAGAGGAGACCATAGAAACCTTTGAAAAGACGAATCAGCAGCTTTATGATTCCGCATGGAAATCCCAGTTTTTATCCGGCATGATGATGCCTGTCATGCAGTTTGTGGGCAATCTTGGATATGTGGGAGTGGCCATCCTGGGAGGTTATCTGGCGATCAAACAGGCCATTGAAGTGGGGGATATACAGTCCTTTACCCAGTATGTGAGGAACTTCACCCAGCCCATCCAGCAGGTGGCCCAGGTAGCCAACATGCTGCAGTCTACTGCGGCGGCATCGGAACGTGTCTTTGCATTTTTGGAGGAAACGGAGGAAGATCAGACCGTGCCGGATCCGGTATCTGTGGACGGCCTTCAGGGAAATGTGGAATTTTCTCATGTGCATTTCGGCTATCATCCGGAAAAGACCATCATCCATGATTTTTCCGCAAAGGTGAAGGAAGGGCAGAAGATTGCCATCGTAGGACCCACCGGGGCCGGAAAGACGACCATGATCAAGCTGCTCATGCGGTTCTATGATGTGAACAGCGGAGCTATCCTGATTGACGGCCATGATGTGAAGGACTTTAACCGCAGCGAGCTGCGGATGATGTTCGGCATGGTACTGCAGGATACCTGGCTGTTCCACGGAAGCATCCGGGATAATATCCGGTATGGGAAGCTGGATGCCACAGAGGAGGAAGTGATCGCGGCGGCGAAAGCAGCCAGGGTACATCGGTTTGTGCAGACTCTGCCGGGCGGGTATGATATGGAATTAAATGAGGAGGCCAGCAATGTGTCCCAGGGACAGAAGCAGCTCCTGACCATCGCCAGGGCCATCCTGGCGGATCCGAAGATTTTGATTCTGGACGAGGCCACCAGTTCTGTGGATACCCGGACAGAGATTCAGATCCAGAAAGCTATGGACACGCTGATGAAGGGCCGGACCAGCTTTGTGATCGCCCATCGGCTCTCCACGATCCGGGACGCGGACCTGATCCTGGTCATGAAGGACGGGGATATCGTGGAACAGGGAAATCATGAGGAACTGATCGGGAAAGGCGGCTTCTATGCAGAATTGTATAATTCCCAGTTTGAGAAGACGGCATAAAAGCGATGTTATTTCTTTAAGGCTTCTTATTTTTATATTAGGACGAATAGAATCCTGTGCCGGGAAATAGTAATAGTAGAAAAGCCTCGTATATCATTGCATGTATTACGCCTTGCCGCGGGGGCGTTGTTTCCATGCTTTATGCAGTGATATGCGGGGGATTCTGGAGGATGTATGTCTGTGAAAGAATATCGGCAGATCTGTATGGATGCGGACAGCATAAAAGTGATACTGGAATTTCCGGATGAACGGCCGCATGTGCAGGAAGAAGAAAACGATGGGATAAAGCCAGGATATGGAGAACAGACAAAAAAGGAGATCAGGGATATCCTGACAGGTGTATTGCTGGAAAAAATGAAACTATGAGTTGGATTTTAGGAATATGACAGGCAGAAAAAAAATAGGAATATTAGAAACCGGACCACTGTTCAGAACAGAGACGGAAAAGGAAGCGGTTTTTCTGTGAAGCGTGTCAGAATGTTATTGAGAGTCAGCTCTAACCAGCAGCTGGAAGCAGACGGGGATCTGTCGGTCCAGAGACAGATTGTGATGGAATATATCGGGCAGCATGAAGACTGGCTGCTGGATGAAAAAGAATATTTTGAGGGAAGCAGAAGCGGCTACAAAAACGCGGTATCGAAAAGAGAAACGCTCCAGGAGGCCCTGGAGGATGCCGGGAAGCGGGAATACGATATCCTTGCGGCTTATAAGGATGACCGGGTGGGCAGGCGCATGTGGGAGATGGGAGCCTACATCATGGCCCTGAAAAGTTGCGGTGTAGACGTTTATACGGTAAAGGACGGCTGTATCAGCCCGGAGGCGGATGATATCATGGGTCAGATGATGCTGGCCCTCCGCTATGGAAATGCCCAGAAGAGCAGCTCGGATACCGGGATGCGGGTAAAAGATACTGCCCAGAAGCTGGTGCAGAAAGGACGGTTCATGGGCGGCGCAGCGCCTTACGGATATGAGCTTGTACTTTCCGGAGAACTGAGCAGGCATGGGCGGGCCCTGCACACCTTAAAGATCATTCCGCAGCAGGCGGAGACAGTAAAGCACATCTATTCATTGTCTTTAAATCAGGAATACGGTTCCGTAAAGATCGCAAATATTTTAAATGAAGATATACATTACAGACGGCTTGCACCCCGGGACGTATGGAAGGCCGGAACGATTACCAGTATTCTGACCAATCCCGTGTATGCAGGTTATACAGCATATAAACGCCGGGAACGGATGAACGGGAAATATCATCGTCTGGACCAGTCGGACTGGATCATAGCTGAAGCGCCAAATGAGGAGATCCGGATCATAGAGGAGGAAATGTGGAATCAGGTGCAGGAAAAAAGAAAGAAAAGGTCTGACCGATACAAAAAGAAGCCGGAGGACCCGGCAGCTTCTGTGATCAGAAGAAACGATGGGATGCTCCCCCTGATCGATGTGATCTACTGCGGGTACTGCGGGGGGAAGCTGACCAACGGGAGCCGGTATCATTACTGGACGATCAAGGGGACCGGGGAACGGAGATCAAGCAGGACTCCGATGTACCGATGCAGGAATGGGGATGGGAGAGCAGAACATCCCGCAGTACAGTATCATGCGGAGAGGATAGAAAGAGTAGTGTTCCGATGTCTTGGGGAATATATCGAGAGACTTTTGGAAAATGAGGATGCTGCGGCTGTTGTTTATGAAAAACAGAAAACGAGGAAAGAAATCGTAGAAACAGAATGGAAGAAGGAAGAGGAAATATTGCATAGGCTGCAGAAAGGAATTGAGGTGATGGAAGGAAAGATTCCGGATGCTGTCGCAGGGGAGTGTGCGTTTACGGCCGAGGAACTGGCAGAAGCAGTCAGAAGTCAGAGAAAAAAAGTATTGGAGCAGGAACTGGTTGTACAAAGGATCCAGGAGCGGCGGAACAGGCAGAAGCTTCATACAGAGAACCAGGAAGAGATCAGGAAAGCAATTCCTGCATGGAAACAGATTTTTCATACGGCAGATTCCGATACGAAACGGGTATTAGTTCAAAAAATAGTGGAAAGGATTCAGGTGACCCGGGAGCAGATTCGGATTCGTTTTAAATTCAGTCAGGAGAGTTTTAACAACGGATCACCATAGATCACGGGACCATTCTGTATATACCCGGTTCAGGGTAAAGGACATGATCGCCAGTACATTTGCCCGGATGGAAGCTTCAGGCCAGGTGGCGTAGATTTCCGAGGAGGCTACATTTTTGATGTAATCACGGTATTTCACATAATAATTCTGTGCTGTATTGTCCCGGGGCGAACCGTCATGCACCACGATATACTCCGGTACGACCACCCTGCTCAGGACGATCTCCCCGGATTCATTGGTGGGCTTGATCTCGTCTTCCGCAATTTTCGGAGGATAATCCCCGTACAGTGTATGGGCAGGGATGACGAAGACCTCTTCCCCTGTATCCGCCGGTGTCAGCGGGCGGAGCCGTACATTTTGGACTGCTGTTACATCAGGCAGTATCTCTGCTCCGGAGATGCTGACCGGCTCAAAGCCAGGCGCCCGCACATCCAGCGTATATTCTGCGTAAGGCTGTGCTTCGATGGACGGATCCAGGCTGTATTCCAGAGGCGGCGCGTTCAGCTCGATCTGTTCTGTCTGTCCGGAGCTGTCCGTGTTCAGCTCTTCGAGTGTGCTGTCCGGCACACCGGTATAAGATACAGAGATTACCGCATCGGGCACGGGATAGGAATCTACATCCGAGGTCACGTTGATCTGCAGCATTCCCTTTTCAATCTGATCGCGCCTTGCCGCATTATTTTCCAAATTTTCCTGCATTGCCTTAATATAAACCATAATTCCCCCTGTTTGAGATTTGTTCTATAATAAATATATGCAGTTTGAATTTTATTGTGTGGATGGGTCTTCTCAAAAATAGTCAATGAGGTATAATGGATATAAACCGGTTTGGTCAATGAAAGTGGATGCTGCATTTCTGATCTGCGGCAAAGATGGATTACGGACAATGGAGGAGATGCCATGAATGAAAAATTTTTTGCACTGCCGGAGGAAAAGCAGCAGAGGATCATCAACGCCGGCTACCGTGTATTTTCTCAAAATTCTTATAAAAAAAGTCCTATGAGTGAGATCGCGGGCGAGGCGGGGATCAGCAAATCTCTGCTGTTCCATTATTTCCGCAATAAGAAGGAACTGTACCTGTTCCTCTGGGATAACTGTGCAAAGGTTACGACTCAATATTTGGAAGAGTACGGGTGCTATGAACAGACAGACCTGTTTGAAATGCTCTACCGGGGGATGCAGGCAAAGATCAGGCTCATGTATCGTTATCCCTATATCGGAAGTTATGCGATGAAAGTATTTTATGAGCGGGATCCGGAGGTTTGCACGGAGATTCAGGAGCGCTACAAAAAGTATCGGGACATGAAAGCCGCCAGCACTCTCTTAAATCTGGATCCAAATCAGTTTCGGGAAGGAATCGACCTGTCTATGATGTATCAGGAAATGTATCTGGCATCGCTGGGGTATCTATGGGAATTTATGCAGAATGAGGAGTTGGATGTGGAAAAGATGGAAGCGGATTTTACCAAATTGTTCGAATTTTGGAAGAAGGCATATCTGAGAGAGTGAAAGGATCTTAAAAGGGGCGGTGCATGAGAATAAGCCGCATCGGAGAGCAGAGGCGGCTGAAGAAGGCGAATTTGAAAGGAGACGTGTGATGAACGCGGTTGAAATGAAAGGGCTGACCAAATATTATGGAAAATCCAGAGGAATTGTGGAATTGAACCTGGAAGTTCCCGAGGGGGAATTTTTTGGATTTATCGGTCCGAACGGAGCGGGGAAGAGTACAACGATCCGAACGCTTCTGGGACTGATTAAAAGCTCCGGCGGCAGTGCCGGGATTTTTGGAAAGGATATTGCAGCGGAGAAAAACAGTATCCTGGCGGAGGTGGGCTATATGCCGTCGGAAGCCGTATTTTACCCGGGGATGCGGGTCAGGGAGGTGATCCGTCTTTCTTCCGGACTGCGGAAAGTGGACTGTACACGGGAGGCGGAGCAGTTATGCAGCCGGCTTGAGCTGGACATATCCAAAAAGGTGGACGAACTGTCTTTTGGAAACCGGAAAAAGGTGTCTATCGTATGCGCCCTCCAGCATCATCCCAGACTGTGTATCCTGGACGAGCCGACCAGCGGGCTGGATCCGCTGATGCAGAGGGAGTTTTTCGAGATATTAAAAGAGCGCAATGCAGAGGGGGCGACGATCTTTTTATCCTCCCATGTGCTTTCAGAAATCCAGCGGAACTGCACAAGGGCAGCGATCATCCGGGAAGGGAAGCTGATCGCCTGCGACAGTGTAGAAGCGCTCTCGCGGACCAGCGCAAGACGGGTCCATGTCCAGGGGGAACTTTCCCTGCACGGATTGAAAGAGGTGCGTGATCTGCAGCAGACAGGGAGCGGAATCAGCTTTTTGTACGGCGGTGATATCCAGACGCTTCTGCAGGTGCTGGCGGGGCATGATATCACGGATCTGACCATATCTGAGCCGGATCTGGAGGAGATCTTTCTCCATTATTATCTGAATACCGGGGAGGAGAGACGGGATTCGGACAGAACAGATTCAAAGGAAAATAACGGGAACGGAGGTGAGGGAAAATGATCATGATCAGACATGAATTAAAGCAGAACAGGATTTCTCTGGCAGCGTGGACGGCGGCAGTGGGCTTTCTGCTTGTAATCTGTATCCTGATTTTTCCGGAGATGAAAGAAGAGATGGACGGAGTCAGCGATATGTTTGCTTCCATGGGAAGCTTTACCGAGGCATTCGGGATGGATAAGATCAGCTTCGGCACGCTTACCGGGTTCTATGCAGTAGAATGCGGAAATATCCTGGGACTTGGCGGGGCATTTTTCGCGGCCCTCTGTGGTGTGTCCGTTCTGGCAAAGGAAGAGAAGGAGCACACGGCAGAGTTCCTCCTGACACATCCGGTGAGCCGTGTCCGGATCGTGACCCAGAAGCTGATCGCGGCGGAGCTGCAGGTGTTTATCCTGAATGCGGTGATTTATGCGGCTTCCATCGGCTCCATCGCGCTCATCGGGGAAGAGATTCCCTGGAAAGCATTGTCGCTTCTGCATCTGGCATATCTGTTGCTGCAGATCGAGATCGCGGCGGTCTGTTTTGGGATATCTGCATTCCTCAGGCACGGAAATATAGGGATTGGGCTGGGCGCGGCGGCAATCCTGTATTTTCTGAACCTGATCGCCAATATCACAGACAGCGCGGAATTTCTGAGGTATATCACGCCCTTTGGGTATGCGGAAGGATCGGATATCGTCACCGATCTGAGTCTGGAATGGGGGCTGATCGGGCTAGGGCTGGCATATGGTGCCGCGGGGATAGCGGCAGCGTATGTGAAGTATTGCAGGAAGGATATTGCGTAAATTTGCTGCGGATGAATGAGTCACTGCGCTAAAGTGTGTTTGAAAACTGCGGGAATGAATTTTCAAACACGCCCTAATACATTTTGTATATTTTCTTTTATTTGTTTGGATAAACGCGCGTACTGTATCAGCTCGCCCTCAGTAAAGCCTTTAAAGCGGGCATGGTCATAGTCGTTTTGCGCGGCGGCAAGATCTTCAATGACCGGGTCGGCTTCAGGCAGAAGCGTGATCTTCATCCGTCTGCGGCGGGATTTTGAAACACGGCCGGTAGCCTGGGGATTGGCGGTACTTTCTGCGGGATCCGCATGGGGAATACGCTCTGCCTTGGAGTCCGCATCTGCCCGCCGGATATCCTCCACCTTGAGGAGCCCCCGTGCAGACAGCTTCTGCAAGGTCAGCGAAAGCGCCCTTCGGGAAATATTTGCAAAATCAGCAAGCTCTGCCCGGGTGGTGATCTGATGGGGCTGGCTCAGGCACAAAAGCAGGCTGGCTTCGATTACTGTCAGACCATTCTTCCGGGCTGCGGTTTCCAGATAATATTCCAGGAGCTTCCTGTTTCGGTAGACCTCCATCAGGACGCCCTCCCCGGCAATCGCTTCGCTGCAGACCTTCGTGTGCTCTTCCCCCAGCTTTTTGGTGCCCGGAAGGATGGCAGGAAGAACCATGCCGTCCCCGGCAGCATCTACAAGAAAGCGGTAGACCTGGAGCCGCTTTTTTTCATGCTCAGTTTCGTCAAAAACATGTTTATAAAAATTATTATAGTATTCAAACACCATAAGCTTCATTCTTACGATATTTGTGATGCTGGAGCCCTGGCTGGCAAGGGAACCTTTTGTCTTTACATAATAGTAAATGGGAGCCTGCAGGGCATAAAAAGATTCCCCATGGCAGATATATTCCAGGTTGAACATAAAATCCTCGCACCAGCTGATGTTTACATCCATACGAAGGTGGTATTTCTCCACGATCTCCCTGCGGTACAGCTTGTTCCAGAGCACACCGTAATAAAAATCCGCAGGATTTTCCATCATATGCGACGCAAATTCCTCTCGTGTCATTACGGAATCCTCCTCGATGTCCCCTTTCTGGGACAGCCGTTCTCCCACAACCCGGTAAAAATCAGCGATCACCAGATCACAGCAGTGGTCTTCGGCGGCGCGGACGAACAGCTTGGTGGCGTCCGGAGTGATCCAGTCATCGCTGTCGAGAAATTGAAGATAAGTTCCCCGCGCCTGGTCGATGGCTTTGTTGCGGCTGTCGGATACCCCGGTGTTTTCTTTGTGGATCACATGGATCCGGGAATCCTTTCCGGCATAGCTGTCGCAGATGGCGGCGCAGGAATCTGTGCTGCCGTCATTGACGAGCAGAAGTTCGAAATCTGTATATTCCTGGTTCAGGATGCTGTCAATACAGCGGCTGAGATGCTTTTCTGCATTGTAGACGGGAACAATAATACTGACGGTTGGTGGCATAATTATAATCTCCTTTTTTAACATTCGGTTCTGAATCATTATAGACATTTTATCAGATTTATAAAGAATTGGAAACGGGAGTTTTTATGAAAAATTGGTTTAAATAAGACTGCATTGTTTTGTTGTGAACCGCATCAAAATATAGTAAAATAAACAAACAAGTAAATGGATTGAGGTATCTGAATGATTGCTGAGATAGTATATGGAAATTTGATTTCCAAAAAAAACATGTTGGAAGTATTTGGCCTGGCAGGAGCGGTAGCTCCGAGAATCGCGGCAGCTGGTGCAGGAGGGAAAACAACTACCCTGAAACGACTGGCGGCGGAGTACAAAGAGATGGGAAGAAAGCCGGTCGTTACGACCACCACGCATATGTTCAAGGAAGACTCCCCGCTGTTTTTGGATGAGCCGTCTGTGAGGGAGATACTTGCCCTGCTGGACAAAGAGGGCTGTGTATTTGCAGGCGGGAAGGCCAAGAACGGAAAGATAAGGAGGCTTCCGGATGCTGTTCTGGGAGAGGTTTTAAAGCTTCCAAATCCTGTTTTGATCGAAGCGGATGGGGCGAAAATGCTTCCTATAAAATTCCCGGCAGACCATGAACCGGTCATTTTGCCGCAGACAACCCATGTTTTGTATGTATGCGGCATGGACGCGCCTGGAAGAAAAATAAAAGAAGTCTGCTTTCGGGCGGAACTGGCGGCTGATTTTTTTGGCAAATCGGCAGAGGACATACTGACACCGCAGGATATTGCAGCCCTTGCACAGAGCGGGCTGGCTGGAAGAAAAGGAGTAGAAGAAGGGATGCAATATACACTGGTTTTGAATAAGGCGGATACCTGGGAGAGATGCAGAGCGGCGCTGGAAGTATGGGAAGCGATGGATCACGTCAATGAGATGAAAGTGGTTGTTACTGGAAAGGAAAGTGGTGAAAAATGAAAGTATATTTAATCTATCTGGCGGCCGGGAACAGCCGCCGGTTCGGCTCTAACAAGCTTTTGTATGAACTGGAGGGGAAGCCTCTATACCGTCACTTATTGGACCGGCTGGTCAGTCTCTGCGGGCGCCATGCTGACTGGGAAGTGATCACAGTGACACAATATCCGCAGATATACGATGAAGTACGTGCAGAGAATATCCGTGCCGTATTTTCGCCTGACAGCCATAAAGGGATTTCCTATTCTATCCGTGCAGGCCTGGAAGCTGCCGCAGATGCACAGGCCTGCACATTTTTTGTGGCGGACCAGCCCTATCTTACAGAAGAGAGTGCGGAGGCGTTCTTGGAAAATATGGAAAGAAACCAGGCGGAGCTTGGCTGCGTGATATGCGGGGATCAGACCGGAAATCCGGCCTGGTTTTCCCGAAACTATTTTCCAGAACTTGTGGAATTGAAAGAAGATCAGGGAGGGCGGAAGGTTCTGAAAAAATATCCGGATCAGACCGCATATTTTTCGATTTCTGATGCAAGGGAACTGCAGGATGTAGATTTAGTCCCCTGAATTGAGAAAAATATGCCAAGGAACGTTTCTGTATAATAAAATCCTTAAAAACAAGATTTTTGATAAATCTTGTCAGAACCGCACAAAATATGCTATACTGACAAATGTGCGCGCCCTTGTTGGAAAAATCTGGGGCATGGGCACAGAAAAGAGATGGAGAACTATATATGGAAGAGATACTGTTTAAAAGGCCGGAACTAGAGGACAGGGAGATCATTGCCTCATATTTTGAGAAGGCGCCCAGCAGAAGCTGTGAGCGGACCTTTGCAAATGTCTACCTCTGGTCCAGGCACTACCATGTACAATATGCGGTCATAGAAGACGCGCTGGTCTTTCGGGATGACGGAAAAGAGGTTGCATTTGCCTACCCGGCAGGAGAGCCGGAAGCCGTGAAGCGGGCTTTGGATTACCTGATGCGTTGCACAAAGGAGCAAAATGTGCCTCTGATACTCTACAATGTAACGGAAGAAAATTTCGCTCAGATGGAAGCATGGTATCCGGGGCAGTTTGGGATCGAGTACCTCCGGGATGAGGCGGACTATGTATATGAGACGGAGAAGCTTGCCACTCTGGCGGGCAAGAAGCTGCACGGCAAGCGCAATCATATCAATAAGTTTAAATCTTTATATCCGGACTGGAGTTACGAGCCGATTTCCGCGGAAAATGCGGAGGAATGTTTTCAGATGGCACTGGAATGGCGCAATGAGAACGGCTGTGAGGAAGATCTGGAAAAAAATGCGGAGATGTGCGTGACCCTGAATTTCCTGCGGCTGTTTGAGGAGCTGGAGATGAAGGGAGGCCTGATCCGGGTAGATGGAAAAGTGGTTGCTTTCTGCGTTGGCGAGCCGGTCTGCCGGGACACTTTTGTGGTCCATGTGGAGAAAGCGTTTGCAGAAGTGGAAGGGGCCTACCCGATGATCAACCAGCAGTTTGTACAGCATGAATGCATGGAATATCAATATGTGAACCGGGAGGAAGACACCGGGGCGGAAGGGCTAAGGAAGGCCAAGCTCTCCTATCGCCCGGCATTTCTTGTAGAAAAAGGAATCGTAACCCGGAACGTATGAGACTGTGCGCCGGATAGTAATTTCAGCAATTTTGGCGGCCGAATCACAGATTCGGTCTTGCAGAAAAAAAGGAGAAGGATACGATGATTTCAAAAAAAATGGAAAATATGGTGGCAAACAGTTCTGCTATCCGTGCAATGTTTGAAGAAGGAAACAGGCTCGCGAAGCTCTACGGCAAGGAAAACGTATATGATTTCAGCCTGGGCAATCCCAATGTTCCGGCACCGGAGGCTGTGAAGCAGGCAATCCAGGAAATCCTCCGGGAGGAGGATCCTGTGGCGCTCCACGGCTATACCAACAGCAATGCAGGCTATGAGGATGTGAGACAGGCTGTGGCAGAGTCTTTGAATGAGCGGTTCGGCACTGCATTTGCCGCCAGGAACATTACCATGACTGTAGGGGCGGCCGGCGGGCTGAACGTGATCTTAAAATCCCTTTTGAATCCGGGGGACGAGGTCATTGTATTTGCGCCCTATTTCGGGGAATACCGGAGTTATACCAACAACTATGACGGTGTCCTGGTGGAAATCTCTCCGAATACCTTGGACTTCCAGCCCAAGCTGGATGAGTTTGAGGCGAAGATCACGCCAAAGACAAAGGCTGTGATCGTCAATACGCCTAACAATCCTACCGGTGTTGTTTATTCCGAGGAAACGATCCGGAGAATGGCATCTATTCTGGAAGCGAAACAGAAGGAATATGGAACGGACATCTACCTGATTTCCGACGAACCCTACCGGGAGCTGGCGTATGACGGCGTGAACGTCCCCTATCTGACAAGATATTATGCAAATACGGTGGTAGGATATTCCTACAGCAAATCTCTGTCGCTGCCAGGGGAGCGGATTGGATATCTGGTCATCCCGGATGAGGCGGCGGACAGCGAAGCGCTGATCGGCGCGGCCAATGTGGCAACCAGGATCCTTGGATTCGTGAATGCGCCTACACTGCAGCAGAAGGTGGTCAAATACTGCCTGAACGAAAAGACCGATATTTCCTTCTATAACCGGAACAGGGAGACCTTGTACAGCGGCCTGAAAGAACTAGGCTTTGAGTGCATCAAGCCGGAAGGGGCGTTTTACCTTTTCGTAAAATCCCCGGTTGCGGATGAAAAGGCATTCTGTGCGGCGGCAAAAAAATATAATATCCTGATCGTGCCGGGAAGCTCCTTCGGATGCCCGGGATATGTGAGGCTGGCATATTGTGTGTCCCATGAGACAATCGTAAATTCTCTGCCCAGGTTCGGCGAACTGGCGAAGGAATATATCAGTAAATGATCCGGACAGCCGGCGGGTCTGAGATCTGCTGTCCGGAATAGAAACGGCAGTATCATACACATTGATAGAATAACAGGAGATGAGATCAGTGGAAATGAATCCCAGAATCATAAAGAATATACGAAAAGTAGACCCTTATGTACCAGGGGAGCAGCCCCAGCATCGGGTGATCAAGCTGAATACCAATGAAAATCCGTATCCGCCTGCACCGGGGGTGGAGCGGGCTCTTCGGGAGATAGATACGGACCGGTTCAGGTTATATCCGGATCCTTCCGCAAATGTCCTGGTGTCCGCATTGGCGGAACACTATGGGGTCAGTACGGACCAGGTATTTACAGGCGTAGGTTCGGATGACGTGCTGTCCATGTGCTTTCTGACGTTTTTTAATTCCGGGAAGCCCATCCTTTTTCCGGATATTACGTATTCCTTCTATAAAGTCTGGGCAGAATTATATCGGATTCCTTATGAATGTCCGAAACTGGATGAGAATTTCCGGATCGTAAAAGAAGACTATTACCGGGAAAACGGAGGAGTGATCTTTCCAAATCCCAACGCGCCTACGGCTATCTATGAGGAGCTTGGGTTCGTAGAGGATATCATCGCCCACAATCCGGATGTGGCTGTGATCGTGGATGAGGCATATATTGATTTTGCGGGAAGATCCGCGGTGGAGCTGATCGACCGGTACGACAACCTGATCGTTGTCCAGACCTTTTCCAAGGCCCGTTCCATGGCTGGCATGCGGATCGGATATGCCATCAGTAATCCCGCGCTGATCCGATATCTGAATGACGTGAAATATTCCTTCAATTCTTATACCATGAATCAGACGTCCATTGCCTGTGGCACGGAGGCAGTGAAAGACCGGGCATATTTTGAAAAGACGACAGAGAAGATCGTGGAAACCAGGGAATGGGCGAAGGAAGAACTGCGGAAGTTGGAATTTGAATTTCCGGATTCCAGGGCAAATTTTATCTTTGTAAGACATCCCCGGTATGATGCGGGGGAACTGTTTGAGATTTTGAAGAAACAGGACATCTATGTACGGCATTGGGACAGCCAGCGGATCCGTCAATATCTGCGGATCACCGTGGGGACCAGGGAAGAGATGGAACAGCTGTTTTCAGCGCTGAAGGCTTATATTCGTTGATGTGAAAGCCGTAATTTGATATACACAGCGTACCGCAGAACATTGTTATAAAAATGCCGCGGCGGTATGCGGATGGAAAAAAACAGAAATTGCTGCTCTTAAGTTTAATATTTGCAGCAAAAACAGGAGAGAATTTAGATTATGAAAGAAGCACTGATCAGTTGGTTTGTAGACAATTTAGGCGGAAAAGTCGGAAAAGAAGCGATCTTGTTTTTGATTTCCATGGTGCCGATCCTGGAACTCAGAGGCGGGCTTTTGGCTGCCGGCCCGGCGGTCCTGGACGTACCCATGTGGGAAGCAATCCCAATCTGTATCGTCGGAAACCTGATTCCGATTCCCTTTATCCTGCTTCTGATCACCAGGATTTTTGACTGGATGAAGGGCACGAAAACGCTGAAGCCGCTGGTAGAAAAGCTTGAAAAGAAGGCGATGAGCAAGAGCGCCAATATTGAAAAATATGAGTTCTGGGGGCTGGTTGCCTTTGTGGGGATCCCGCTTCCAGGCACCGGGGCATGGACAGGCTCCCTGATCGCGGCATTAATTGGAATCCGTTTCCGGAAGGCATTTCCGGCGATCGTACTGGGTGTATTTGTGGCGGCATTTTTGATGACTGTGCTGTCTTATGCGGTACTCGGCGGGATTTTTTAGTTCGTTGCTGGTTACTGTTCACGGTGCCTTGCACCATGCTGCAAGGCATCCGGGCTGTGAATGGCCGTTATTCGGACATCCACCCGTTGACACTGGTTTGAAATATCCGTATAATAAAAGAAAAGGCTGCGCGGGACGATACGGTTTGTCGGTGAATGACAGCCAAATGTTCTGCCGGGAGGGAATTTACAGCATGATTGCGGAAAATGATGAGAAAAAAAGAAGTAAGCTTTGGAGGATTGCGATGACGGTTTCATCGGTATTGATCATTGTCATCGCCGTATTTTTCGGATATACACTTTTTACTTCGAATCCGTTGGAAGGAAGATGGGTCAATGAAGGAAGCGGCCTGGTCATGCGGATCCTGGGAAACGGATCTGCATCCATCGAATGGCCAGATGAATCAGACGGTGCGGTAGAACTGCAGTATCATGTAGATCTGAAATCCAAAGTATTCACCTTGTATCAGGGGGAGGAAAACGGGACCTCGCAGGAAGTCTATGATACGTCGGCGGAATCCGGTTTTGCTGCGGAGAACATGGAAGGAAGCTACGACTACAGTCTGGAGCAGGGAGAATTGACCCTGACAGAACGGGAGTATGGTGATCAGATGGTATTTGAAAAAGAGTAGGATAACGCATGGAAAGATAAACAGCTTTGTATGTTCGGAAATCTCCGGATATGCAGGGCTGTTTTGTGTCATGAAACCAGCCGGGAGACTTTTGAATGAAAGTTCATAAGAAGTATTAGAAATATGCGTGCAAA